>Ga0209579_10000625_pt1 | contig 33369 bp, 28 predicted proteins | sample Coa_R1_2_FD_187152 | JGI IMG/M metagenome (GOLD analysis project Ga0209579, IMG submission 187152) | Surface soil microbial communities from Centralia Pennsylvania, which are recovering from an underground coalmine fire - Coalmine... | ecosystem: Environmental > Terrestrial > Soil >... | reverse complement strand
CAAGATTCCAACGGTTCCGCCGGGGCCTGGATACGAACTGACTGCCACCAAGACTGGGTTCCGCGCGGTCACCATAGCAAACTTGTACCTGCCGGTGGCGACCACCACGACGCAGAACGTGTCGCTGCAGCTGGGGTCGGCGTCGGAAACGGTGACGGTGACGGCGGAAGGCTCAGTGAGCCTGAATACGACCGACAGCACGATCGGCAACAATTTTGACATTCGGGCGGTTTCGGAATTGCCGAACGAGTTTCGCGGAAGCGCGGCGAACCTGCTGCGGCTGCAACCGGCCGTGGTTTCCGCGGATACCTCGAACGGATCAGATGATGCGGGAGCGAGCCGGAACGGGTCGGTGTCCGGGGCGCGGGCGGACCAAAACAACATCACGGTGGACGGAATTGACGCCTCGAACTTCACGATCGGGCAGGCGTTTACACAGGTGGCGCCTACACCGATTGATGCGATACAGGAGTTCCGGACGGAAGTGGCGAATCCGCTGGCGGACATAGGACGCGGGAGCGGGGCGCAGACGGTGATCACCACAAAAGGCGGAACCAATGACTGGCATGGCAACGCGCGCGAATATCACCGCAACACAGCGACGGAAGCGAACGATTTTTTCAACAACAGCTCGGGAGTGCCGCGTCCGGCGCTGATCCGCAACCAGTTTGGCGGGAACATCGGGGGACCGGTAAAGAGGGACAAGCTGTTTTTCTTTTTTGACTATGACGGGCGGCGGGACGCTTCGGCTACGCCCGTGTTGCGGATCGTGCCGCTGGACAGCGTGAGGCAGGGGGAAATTTCGTACATCAACAACGGTCCAGGCTGCACGGCGTCGAGCACACTGCAATCGGCGCCACAGTGCATATCAACGCTGACCTCAGCGCAGGTAGCGGCGCTCGATCCGTGCTCGAATCCGGGAACAGCGGCGGGCCCGTGCACCACCAACGGCCAGCCCGGCGGGACAGCGGTAACGCCAGGGTTCAATCCGCAACTGCTGGCGCTGCTGAAAAGCCGGTATCCGGAGCCCAATGATTTGGCAGCCGGAGACGGGGTCAATACGGCGGGATTCCGATTTAATGCGCCGAACCCGGACACGGTAAACACGTATACGACCCGCGTGGATTACGACGTGAATGCGAAACAGAAGATTTTCGCACGCGGCAGTTTTTACAACGTGCATGCCATTAATCCGGCGCCGCCGGGAGGACTGGGATCCATTCAATTTCCGGGCGACCCGATCACCAACGCCGAGATTCAAAAGGATAAGGCATGGGTAATCGGCCACACGTTTATTTTCAGGCCCAATCTGGTGAACCAGTTCGTTTACGGGGAGTCGAGGGCAGAATTGGACGGTATCGCCAACCTGTCCGGGTCGGGGAACCCCGGCGGAAACCCCGGAGTGTATGCCGGCTTGAATTGGCTGAGCGGCCCAAACGGGGCGATCATCTCGGCGCCTTATGCGCGGCCGGGAGGGGAAAACGCGATCATTCCTGAACCGACCGTGCGCGACGACGTAACGTGGACGAAAGGAAGGCACGCGTTCACATTTGGCGGGGTGTTCCGGCCGATCCGTACGCGCACGCAGCTGAACAACAATTACCTGTTCACGAACACGGGATTGCTGACGATTGCGTCGCTGGATCCGTCGCTGCGGCCGGCGAACATACTCCAGGATCCGAACGGGATCGCGGCCTCGAACTGGGACGGAGCGTTTACGTCGTTCACGGGGCTGGAGGCGCTGCAGTTCTCGGTGTACAACTACGCGAAAACCGGGGCAGTGGCCGATGAAGGAGCGGGAGCGCGGAGGGATTACCGCTACTACGAGACGGAAGCATACGCGCAGGACTCCTGGAAGCTGCGGAGCGACCTGACAGTGACGTACGGTTTGCGCTACGGGTACGATTCAGTGCCCTACGAGAGCGTCGGGAACCAGGCAATCTCGGATGTGGCGTTAGGGCCGATGCTTACGACGCGCATAGCGAACGGGCAGAATGGCGTTTCGGGATTCGATGCGGCGCCGCTGTTGACGTACAACCTGGCGGGCAAGGGCAACAAAAACGCCCCGGCGTTGTATGGAGCAAACCCATTTAATTTTGCTCCGCGCGTGGGAATCGCGTGGAATCCAGATTTTCGCAAAGGACCACTGGAGAAGCTGCTCGGGAGCCGCAAGACAGTATTGCGGCTGGGAGCATCGCAGATTTATGACCATACGGCGTTGAACGCGATCAACTTCGTCGAGGACCAGAGCAACTACATCTTCTCAACGGTGACTACCTTTGCGACAGCCGGGAGCCCAGGACAATATCTAGCGGGGTCGCCGCGGTTTACGGGGATCGGAGATCCGATTGTGACCACGCCGGCGCCGCCATTCCAGAACTCGGTGATGCCGAATGTTGGAGCGGGATTTGGCTGCCCGCCGAATTATCCGGTCTGCGGGACGCTGGCCAATTCGTTTGGCAACTATGTGATTGACCCCCATTTCAAGACGCCTTATTCGTATGCATTCTCAGCGGGGATACAGCGGGAGATGCGGGGCGGCTTCCAACTGGAGGTTGACTACGTCGGGCGGTTTGCGCACCGGCTGTCGGCGCTGGCGGATGGCGGACAACTGGTGGACTTCACGGACCCCGGCTCGAAGCAGAGCCTGGTGACGGCAGTGTCGAACCTGGAGCTGGACGCCCGGCAGAACGTGCCGGTGGCGTCGCTGGGAGCGCTGCCGTTCTTTGAGAACCAGATGGGATCGGTGGCCGGGCCCGGCTGCGCAGTACTGGGTTTTGCGAACTGCACACAGTATGTGTACGCGACAAACACGGTGGCGCTGGCGCAAGGCAACACCCTGAACGTGGTGAAGTCGCTGGCCCAGGCGCAGCTGCTGCCGCCGAACGTGGGGCTGACGCCGCAGTTCCTGAGCAACTACTATTTTTCCAACAAAGGATGGTCGAATTATAACGGCCTGCTGGTGATTTTGCGGAAACGGCTGTCGCAAGGAGTGCAGATGGACTTCAACTACACGTATTCGCACTCGCTGGATAATTTTTCCGGCGTGGCCAACAGCGTAGGGAATCCGTTTGCTAACGCGCAGTCGGTACTTTGCGACGTAACCAACCTGAGCGTCTGCAAAGGCAATTCGGAATTCGACGTCACGCACCAGATTACCGGCGATGTGATTTATGACTTGCCGTTCGGACGCGGCCGGTCGTTTGCGCGAAATTCGCCGCGCTGGGTGGACGAGGTGATTGGCGGATGGCAGATTTCCAGCGTGTACACGTGGCGCACCGGCTTTGCGTTTCCGGTGCAGGACGGGGTGAGCACGGTGACTTTTGGGGCGACGGGCTATCCGATTTTCAACGGTGACTCGTCGGCGATCGCGGTGAAACTGCACAACGATCCGAATCTCAGCGGAGGCGGGATCCAGTTGTTTGCCAATCCAGCGGCGGCGCTCGCGGCGTTTTCGGCGCCCACCGGACTGGAGACGGGAGCGCGCGACGAACTCCGGGGGCCGCATTTCTCCAACTTCGATTTGGCGCTGTCGAAGAACTTCCCACTGTGGAACGAGAAATACCGGCTGCAGTTCCGGACCGAGGCTTACAACGCGTTTAACCATCCGAACTTTGCCCTGCCGTCGTCGATCAACATCAACGCGACGAATTTCGGACAGATTACGTCAACGTCGTCTATTTCCGGGGATCAAAGCGCGCGCGTATTGCAGTTTGCGTTGCGGTTTGAGTTTTAGACAGATGTTAGTAGGGGAGGAAAGAGGGGCCGAAAGCTGGCCTCTCTTTTCGTTTTCGGGCACGTTGATTCGGCGCAGCGCGCGGATGCGATTTAGAAATTGGCGAGCGAGCGGCGGACGAAACGGAAGAGATGGTAAAGGAGATAAGCGCAGAGGATGAGGAGCGCGACGACGATTACAACGGAGGCTAGCGGGTGAGCGGTGGCGAACCAGGTGAGCCACACCGCGAGGAGATCTTCGCCAAAGCTCAAGGCCCAGTTGCTGAAGGGTTCGGGGAGCGTGTTGACGGCAGCGCGGGTGGAGGCCTTGGTGCCGTGGGCGGTGAGGGCGACTCCGCCAGCCAGAAGTGCGGCGGCCCAGCGCCATTCGGGCGAGACGGCGCTTGCGGCTCCGTAGGCGATGACGGCGGCAGCGGGCGGCCGGATGAAGGTGTGAAGCGAGTCCCAAAGGGTATCGAGGTAAGGAATCTTGTCGGCGAAAAATTCGACGGCGTAGAGTGCAACGGCGAATCCCAGAACGACGGGATGAGAAAGGACTTCGAGAGAGGGCGGGAGATGGATGATGCCGAAGCGTTGGAGGAGGCCCAGAGTGGCCACGGTAGCATAGAGGTTGAGGCCGGAAGAAAAACCGGCGCCGAAGGCCAGGCCGAGTGCTTCGATGGGGTTCATGGGAGCCGTGGAAAAAGTATGCGGCGAAAGGCGGGACAGGGCAAGAAGTAGAAGCTAATGGAGGAGTTCGGTGGCGTAGCGGACGGGAACAGCGAGGTTGGATCCGCCGAAGCCGTTGAGAATAGCGAAATTGACGCCGACGACTTTCCCCTGGTGATTAAAGAGCGGGCCGCCGGATCCTCCGGAGGTGGTAGCAGCGTCGTAAACAATTTTGTCCTTAAGGACGTCGCCGATGTGGCCCTGCGTGGTGGTGGGGCGAATGAGATTTTGCGCGGCAAGGCGGGAGACGATTTGCGGGACATCGGAAGAGCCGCCGGCAATTTTTTGCGCGGCTTCCGGGCCGGCGCGGGCGAGGATACCCTCAATGCCAGTGGGATAACCGATGAGGACGACGGACTCACCGGCGACGGTGGCGTCACTGCGATCGTCGAGATCGAGGAGAGTGGTCTGGGAAGGGGCGGCGCCGTCGAGACGCAGCGTGGCGACATCGGCTTGCGCAGAGATGCGATCCACCTTGGCGGGAAATCCCTGAGGCTTGCCCGGGAAATAGGCAGTGTAAGAGAGCGCGTAGGGCTTGGCGCCGTTGTCGACCAGCGTCTTGAGTTCTTCATTGCCCCACCACGGTTCGGCGACGTGATGGTTGGTAAGCAGGCGACCGTCTTTGCGGACCAGAAAGCCGGTGCCAAAAATGTCGAGCTGGAGGTGGGGGCCGTTGCCGTCGAGGTCGAGCTGTACCATGCCCTTATCGTCCAGGCGAGGCTTGCCGAGTTCGTCCACAGCAATGAGCAGCGGTTTGCCGGACGCGCGGTCGAGGAATTCCACAACCACGTGCAGCAGGCAGACGCTGGAACCATAGGTGTGGACGATGGTTTCGGCGATCTTGGAGTCGCTTTCGATGCGGCTCAAGCGTTGCTGGGTGTCGGCCAACTGCCGGCGGAGTTCGGCATCGTCACCTCCGCTAGCCGCCATTTTTTTCTTAAGCTCGTCGGATTGCGCCTGGAGAGAGGCGCGCGTGGCGGCTTGCGGGGCGGAGTTGAGCGCCAGGCGGGCTTGCTCGGCGCGGCGGAGGACGTCGCCTTGCTGGACGAGGCCGGTGGAGAGGCGGGCGACTTCAGATCTAATCTGCTGTGTTTCCTTGCGGGACTTCTGGGATGTGAACGAAGAGATGAGGGTCGCGGCAAAGGTGACGACACAGAGCACTAGAATGGCGGGGAGAACCCAAGCACGCTTCCTGGTGACGGTGCCACCGCTGAGGGTGTCCACGGCGATTTCTGCGAGATGCTCGCGCTGTTCGAGCTCCTTGAGTTTGCCGCGCAGCGCCTCGGTAGAGGCGCGGTCGCGGAACTGGGAACGGATGCGGGCGGAGAATTCTGCGGGGTCGAATGGGACGGAAATAACTTCGTCGGAACCGAGATCGAGAGCACGAGCGCGCTCCAGCGCGCCGCCACGGACCAGCATCAAGATGCGGATGAGTTTGGTGGATTCGCGGGCTTTGAGCTGGGCGATGACTCCGCAGCAGCTCAGGTCGGAGGGAGTGGCTTCCGTGAGAATGAGTTCAGGCTGGGCGGATTCAATCTGGGCGACGTCGAGCGAGTGCAATTCGGAGGTTTCAAATCCCTGACCGGCGAGGCCGCTGTTGACATCCTGAACCGTCTGCGGAGCGAGATTGAGGAGAAGGATGCGCATCGGGATATTTTATCAGAAGAGACTTGAGGGTTCTGAGCGCGAGCTATTTGGTGTAAGGGGCGGGAATCGGCCGTTCCAGGACGATATAAACCCGGACCGCCGTGTTGATGTTGACGGTGCTCATCAGGACGGGTCGCCAGCCATCGCCGGTAAAGGCCGCCAGCTCAGTTTCAATAGCCGGCGAGATGTCGTTGATCAGGCGGTACTCGGTGGTGGGTGTCATGGTCCCGCCAGCGCGTGGTCAGACTTTTGCTGCTGTGGATTGACCGAAAGAGGCGATGCCCTTGGCCTCATCGTCCGTAATTTCGAAGACGGTGTAGAGCTTGGTGATCTGCAGCAGGTCATCAGCCTTGTCGGTCAGATTGAGCAGTTTGAGGACGCCGCCCTGTTTGCGCACGGTGGTGAAGGCGCTGACCAGAGAGCCCAAGCCCGAGCTGTCAATGTAACTGACTCCGGCAAGATTGAGCAGAATCTGCTTGTGCCCCTGCTCCAATAGAGATCGAACGAGTTCGCGAAGCGCGGCGCTCTCTTCCCCCAAAACGATGCGACCAGAAATGTCCACAATCGTAACGCTACCCGCTTGCCGAGTGGTTGCTTTCATGTCCATAACCGACCTCCCAGAAGATTTTGATGCCCGAAGCGTTCGCCCGGTCAAACAGATGTATGCGAAATAGCAAAGTTCCGACCGCGCTCGGCGGCGGAGAGATCGCTTTCTGCTGGTGCTGATGCCGCTTCGCAATAAAGTTGGTTCAGGAGCTCTTTGCGAAGGGTCTGTCCGTTTCGCACGGAACTGCCAGTGCCGGGGCGTGGCAGAAGGCTGCTCTCGAGACAGGCTGAGTGTAACAGTTATTGGGGAGAGCAAACCCATTATTTGATGACATTCCGAAGACCACTGAGGACCTGGGCTAATGCGCGCTCGGCGGGGCGGACTGGCGGTAACGTTTGGTGAAAGTATCTGCCCTGTGAATACAGCAGAGCCCGGAGCGTAACGAGCCGCCCGCTCAGTAGTAGAATGATTTCCATGACCAAGCGCCGCTACTTCCGGGTAGTCGTGACATACCCCAACGGAGAAACCTCGGGGCACCGTGTTTTCAAAGACCGCGCCAAGGCTGAGAAATATGCGGCGCGGTTGAATACTCCAGTAGTAACAAGAGTGGCGGTCGAAGAGTTTGTCACAGAGCCGCAAGTGGGGCGGCGAGTTTACAAGAGGCGCCAACCCAGAAATTAGACTTTCAGACCGTTTTTTCCATCAAGAAAATGCGGAAGCCCCGTGATAGTGTGAAATAATTGAATCTGGCAGAAATGCGCCCGTAGCTCAGCTGGATAGAGCGTCTGCCTTCTAAGCAGAGGGTCGCGTGTTCGAGTCACGCCGGGCGCGCCATTTTTCGGACCGGCACTTCTCCGCTTTGCTTCACCTTAATTCGTAAACGCCTCTTCACGCTGCAATGGCAGCAACGCATTCCACGCCCGTGCCGGAAGTCGGATCGAACCGGCATCCATCTCAACCGCCACGGATTTGCCGATCAGTTGAACGCTCAGGACCAGCCGCGGACGCTCATTTTGATCGTCCGTTGGAGCCAGAAATCCGCATACACCCGCGAGCGGCCCTTTCGCAATCATTGCTTGTTCACCGGTCGCCAGAAACGGATGCGGCCGCATCCGCATCGCGCAATGCATTGCACGGCGAATCGGTTCGATTTCGGCTGCGGAAATTTCCGCCGGGACTCGTCCGAAAGAAACAATGGTATAAACCCCAGGCACCGTCAGCAGTTGGTTCCGGCGTGTCATGGCGCCGGCCACAAAAACATAGCCCGGAAATAGCGGCAACCGCACTGCGCTGACTGGATCGCTCCGATCGCCGGACACCACGTAATACGGATTGAAGACGTCAAATTGTTTCGCCAACAGGTAGTTCCCTACGGAACTCTCCTGCTGATATGCCGTGCACAAGACAAGCCAGCCCGCTTTATTTGCTTCTGGGACTCCGTTGTCGCCGAACCGCATCCTGCGCTTGTCCGCCTCGATGGTTTGTAGCGCTACACCAGCCGTTAAATATTGTTCGTGGCATCGGGCAGACTGTATATCGGCGCATCGTTGTACTCCGCCCGTACAGTCTTTCCCCAGCGGGACGGGCACACTGATCCTTACTTCGTGTTTAACAGCGGCCCGTTCTTTCAGTTTTTGGAAACCCTACGTGTCTAGTTCTCTGAAGAAAGAATCTCGGCCGCTGCCGCTACCGTGGGATCTACAGGGATCAGCCTGTCCACATTGGTCATTCGCAGCGTCTGCTCCACCGTGCCGCTCGCGCCGGCAATGCGCAATGCACCGCCCGCCTTTTTTATTCTGGCGAAACACATCACCACGATGCCCACTCCGGTGCTATCCAGGATCGTTACTCGCGAAAGATCAAAGATCACCCGCTTGCAGTTCTCCTTCAACAGCTCGTCCACTTTCCATTCCACCGTCTTCGCGTCGTTCCCCAGCACAATCCTCCCGGTCAATTCCAGCACCACGATGCCCGGGTCCAGGTCCTTGCGTTCGATAGATAGGATCATTCGCTCACCTTCTGAGTAGGATGGCAGCGGAGTGCGGGCATCTTAGACTTCGACGTTCCGGTGGTCAATAGGCGTCACGACCACCGGACGAACCGGGCGCCGCAGCTTCTGCGCAAACGGCGCTTCCACGGTGTCCGGCAGGGCTTTATTGCCGGAAAGATCGTCAATATGGATGCAATAAAAGATCGGCAGCGCCGGTTTCGGCGTGCGTCGCGGCTGCGACGAGGCATATGCCGTCTGCCACCACATCGCTCGCTTTTCCAAGGTGTCCTGCGCCTGCCGGCGATCTTCATCCGACTCGGGCTTGTCCGTCAGTTCTTCAAACCGCCCGACCACCACTACGCTGCGCCAGTTGTTATTGGCAAAAACTTCATCCGCCTCCACGCACACCAGCGGATTCGACCGCATCCACTCAATCTTCTGCCCCAAAGTCGCAAAGCCGTAGAGGCGGTCCCCTTCATACGCAAAATAAATCGGTATCACATACGGCTGGTTCTCGCGCGAGCACCCCAGTCGGCCCATTCCCACCCGCCCCAGGAACTCTCGGCACTCCTGCAGGTTCATCTTTTGTATCAACATAAAGCCTCCCCCGATCTGTTTACGGACGTCCCAGTTTGTTCTGCAACCATGACGGATCCCGTATCCGCGCTCACCTTACTGGGTGACTCTCATCACACGAACGAGTGCGTAGGCAACTGGTTCCTTCGCTTGCCACAGTTATAAAAAAAAGGACTTAAAGTCCTTTGTTTGTCATACTTGCGAAAAAATCTGGAGGTGGGGACCTCCGCTGCAGAAAAGAAAATGGCACCGGAAGAGCGAACGCCTTTTCAAGGTGACGCGCGTCATGGCTTATGGACGTTGTATTGCTTACTTTTGGATGTTGCAGTTGCCTGTTATACGGGGATGTGCTCATTTTCGGCTCGCACGTTAAGAGGAATAAGTGCCAATGAATCCAGCACTCGACGCACACCGTCTGCATTTCGCATTTACGGTGACGTTCCACTACATCTTTCCGCAGCTCACCATGGGCTTGGCTCTGTTGCTGGTCTATCTGAAAACCAAGGCATTGCGCACCGGGGACGAGCATTACAATAAGGCGGCGCGCTTCTGGGCGCGGATCTTCGGCATCAACTTCGCGCTAGGTGTCGTAACCGGAATCCCAATGGAGTTCCAATTTGGAACGAATTGGGCCGAGTTCTCCAAGGCTGCGGGCGGAGTCATCGGCCAGACCCTGGCCATGGAAGGAGTCTTCTCCTTCTTTCTCGAGTCCAGCTTTCTGGGTTTATTCCTGTTCGGTGAGAAGAAGCTTGGGCAGATCGGCCACTGGTGGGCCGGCTTTCTAGTGTTTGTCGGTTCCTGGCTGTCCGGCTATTTCATCGTCGCAACAGATGCTTGGATGCAGCACCCGACCGGTTACACGTTGGGCCCGAACGGCGAAATCCAGCTTTCCAGCTTCTGGGGACTCATCCTCAACAAATGGGCGCTTTGGCAGTATGCGCACACCATGCTGGGCGCTGTGCAGACCGGATGTTTCGTCATGGCCGCCGTCGGCGCGTTCTACTTGCTCACTCACCGCGACCAGTCCTACGGTCGGACGTTTGTAAAAGCCGGCGTGCTCGTGGGAGCCGTCGCTTCCCTGCTGCAACTATTCCCCACCGGCGACATGCAAGGGAAACTGATCGCCGAACACCAGCAGCCAACCTTGGCTGCGATGGAGGGGCTGTTTCAGACCCAGGCAGCCGCGCCAGTCGCGATACTCGGCCAGCCGGACGTGGAAAACCGGCGCCTCGACAACCCCCTGCAAATTCCCGGCATGCTCAGCTTTCTCACTTACCGCAAATGGACCGCGAACGTCAAAGGCCTGGACAGTTTTCCGGAAGACCTGTGGCCCGATCGCATCCCGCTTCTTTATTACAGTTACCACGTGATGGTGGGTCTCGGCACCATCTTCATCGCCGTCCAGTTGCTGTCTGCTTTTTTGCTTTGGAAGAAGAAGCTGTATGAGTCGCGCTGGATGTTGTGGATCCTCATGCTCTGCGTGCCGCTGCCCTATATCGCCAACACCGCCGGGTGGATGACTGCCGAAATCGGCCGCCAGCCCTGGCTGATCTACGGATTGATGCGCACCGCGCATGGTGCTTCCCCCCGAGTGGGCGCGGGCAACGTTTGGTTTACGCTGCTCGGTTTTATGGGCATGTATAGCCTGCTGGCCATTCTGTGGTTCTTTTTGATCGGGCGCGAAATTGAACTTGGTCCTGAACCGCAAGCACCCGAAGGCCAACTTGGCGGCCCTGCGCCGACCGCGGCGGATTGAGGAGACAGCATGGCGACGCTCTGGTTCTGTCTGGTGGCTTTGATGGTTGCGATGTACGTGCTCTTGGACGGTTTTGACCTGGGCGCAGGCGCCATCCATCTGCTGGTGGCCAAAACCGACCACGAAAGGCGGCAAGTGCTGGCCAGCATCGGGCCGGTATGGGATGGCAACGAAGTCTGGCTGCTGGCCGCGGGCGGAACCCTCTACTTTGCATTTCCGCAACTCTATGCGAGTGGATTCAGCGGCTTCTATCTGCCGTTGATGATGGTACTGTGGCTGTTGATTCTGCGCGGGACTTCCATCGAGTTCCGCAATCACGTGCACAGCGCTGTTTGGGAACCGGTGTGGGACTTTCTTTTCTGCGCATCGAGCCTCTTGCTGGCAGTTTTTTACGGCGCGGCTTTGGCCAACGTAGTGCGTGGCGTGCCGCTAGATGGCAGCGGATACTTTTTTGAGCCACTGTGGACGAATTTCCGGCTGGGTTCCGAAACGGGAATTCTGGACTGGTACACCATTTTGGTCGGTGTGCTGGCACTCGCCGCCTTGATGATGCACGGCAGCCTATGGGTGCAAATGAAGACCACCGGGGCCGTGAACTCTCGCGCGGAGGGCACCGCTGGCGTCGCGTTTTGGGCCGTGTTGGCGCTGACGATCCCAGTGACCGTAGTGAGTTTTCGAGTCCAGCCGCAGATCAAAGCAAATTTCGCGCGGTGGCCGGCCGGCTACATTCTTCCCTTGCTCGCGATTGGCGGAGTCGCGGCGGTGAAGTATTTCATGGCTAAGAAAAACGAACGGAATGCCTTCCTGGCGTCCTGCGCCTATCTGGCAGGCATGCTGACCAGTGTGGTGTTCGGCGTCTATCCGATGGTGCTACCCGGTCGCAATCCAGCGTATTCGCTCAGCGTGGACACGGCAAAGGCGGGGCAGTACGGACTTAAGGTCGGTTTGGTCTGGTGGGTTTTGGGCATGCTGCTGGCCACCGGCTATTTCGCTTACGTTTACCGCTCGTTCGCGGGAAAAGTGAGCGTCGGGCCGCATGGCCACGGAAACGGCGACTAACGGTCCTTCTTTGCGCCGCGGCCCGGACCACTGCTGTTCCAAACTGGACCTAACCATTTATTGGTAAGGGTAACACAGTATCGATTATTTAATATTTTTAACTTGCACCTCATCCTATCTGTGATTAGGATGTCTCAGCTTTATCCCTTCCCGTGACGCGTCACACACAGAATTGTGACGAGTATCACAGAGTCTTCTGTCGGTATCCGGATAATTAGGCGAACCAAGAGGGGGGTGCGAATGCCCCGGACGCTAAATGGCAAGGTCCTGTCGTCCACGATGCTGAAGTTAATCGTGATCGTGTGCCTACTGGCCGCATTTCCGCCAGCCAAAGCGCAAACGGACGGCAAGCAGAAGAAGAACCAGGCTAAGCCCTCCAGCTACCAGCGAGTAACGGATCCCGCGCAATACGTCGGCGCAGACACTTGCAAGACGTGTCACGAAGACATGCCCAGCAAGGGATTCTTCAAGAGCTACGAAGACTCGCCGCATTTCGTGACCACGCTAGACACCAAGCGTGGCCCGGAGTGGCACGGATGCGAAGCCTGCCACGGGCCAGGCAAAGAGCACGTGGACGGCGGCGGCGACAAAACCAAAATCTTCGCCTTCAAGAACGCTTCGGCCGCGGATATCAGCGCGCGCTGTCTAGGTTGCCATGAGTACGGCGCCGAACACGCCAATTTTGGGCGCTCCGCGCACCTGCAGAACAATGTCAGCTGCACCGATTGCCACGATCCGCATCACGCCAAGGAAAGCGACCACCTGATGAAAGAGAAGCAGCCACAGCTTTGTTACGGCTGCCATCTGGAAGTGAGTCAGCAGTTTGCGCGGACCTTTCACCATCGCGTAAACGAAGGACTGGTTAAGTGTTCGGACTGCCACAATCCGCATGGCGGATTTAACGCACGGCAACTGCGCACTACTTCGGCGGACGACACAGTTTGCTACAAGTGCCACGCCGATAAGGCGGGCCCCTTTGTTTTCGAGCATCCGGTGCTCAAGACGGAAGGATGCACAGCATGCCACACACCGCACGGATCGAATAATCCGCGGTTGCTGAAGCGCAGCCAGGTAAACCTGATGTGCCTGGAATGCCATTCGTTAACAGTGGACAGCGGCGCACCGGCGATTCCGACCTTCCACAACCAGGCGCAGAAGTATCAGGCCTGCACGCTGTGCCACTCATCCATCCACGGGTCCAACAGCAATGCGTTTTTCTTTAAGCCGTGAGAAAGGAGATTACGATGCGGAAATCAGGAGCAAACTCACGGCTGGCAGAGTCCTGTGGCAGAGCGTTTTTCCTGGCATCAGTCCTGGCTGGTTTTTGTCTGGTGGCGCCGAGTGTTTCCTGGGCACAGGATGAGCAGGCCGGAATCGAGCAGGGCAACTACAACATCAAGCAGTCCATCGAGTTCGGCTACCGTTTTGTGAGCAATTCGGGGGACCTGAATACCTACGACACCTTCCTGAACCTGCAACAGGGCCCGAGGCTGTTGGACTTCGCGACGGAGATCCATTCGCTGAATCATCAGGGAACTCTTTTTGACCGGTTGTACTTCTCCAATTTCGGTTATGGCGGCGATCCCAATAATGTTTCGCGCCTGCGGATGGAAAAGAACAAACTGTACGACTTTACCGCGATGTTCCGGCGCGATGAGAACACCTGGGATTATTCGCTGATGGCCAACCCGTTGAATCCCACCACACCGGCATTCGCCAACGCTCCCGCAGGATTCAATCCAGTGATCCCCAATTCCCCTCACCTGTGGAGCACGCGCCGCAGACTGCAGGACTACGACCTGCTGTTGCTGCCGCAATCGCGGATTCGCTTCCGCGCGGGCTACTCGCGCAATAATAGCGATGGGCCGGCGTTTACCACGATTCACCAGGGCACCGAGCAACTGCTCTTCGACAACATCGCAACCGTGCAAAATACTTACCGGTTGGGTGTTGATTTCCGGGTTCTGCCGAAGACAAATATCAGCTACGACCAAATCTTCAATTTCTACAAAGACGATACAGGGACGACCGATCAGAATCAGCTCTATCCGCTCTCCAACGGCGTTCCTGTTGACCTGGGTGTCTCCTTCAACGCCGGTGCCAGCACACCGTGCGCCGGAACGTTTCTGGCGGGCGGCTTTGTGAATCCGACCTGCAGCGCCTACTTTGATTACCTGCGCCACGGCCGCACACGAACCAGTGCTCCCACCGAGCAAATGAGCATGCAGTCCAGCTACATTCCGCGGGTGGACCTGTCTGCCCGGGTTTCCTATACCAGCGGCAGCGCAACCCTTTCCGACTGGATCGAAAACTGGGACGGCCGCGAATCGCGGACCGCAGCCCGCAACCAGATGCTGGGGGGTTCTGCGTTTGGGGAACGCGTGAATGCTACAGCCGACCTTGGCGCAACCGTACGTCTGACAGATCGACTGAATTTCATCGATTCGTTTCACTTCGGCGATTTTCATAACCCCATGGAGTTTGATTCGTCCACCTGCCTCTTTTTCAGCCCCAGTTTGCTGACGCCGGCGAACGTATTTACACCGCTGCCGTCGGTCAACTATCCGTGCACTGCGCCGGCGGATGGCCACGCAGGAAAGCCGGCACATTCCACGAGCTCGGCGGCGGATTTTGCCCTGGGAATCAGCAGCCTGTTCCTGAAACAGTCCGAGAAGACCAATCTCGCACAATTGCAATACCAAGTTTCCACTCGGTTGGGCGTTCGCGTGGGGTTCCGCGACCGGCATCGCTCCATTGACGATAAAGACTTTGAGTCGATTCAGGAACTGTTCCTGCCAAACAACGCCAATCGTGGCGACTGTGCGTTAGTCGGCGGTACGCTACCCATGGGCTGCACGCCGAACGGGGACGGATCTTTTACGTTCATTACGCCTGACGCGGGGATTGGCACCGATCACATACCGATCAATGAATACTCCGGCCTGTTTGGCATCTGGGCGAGACCGATTGCAAACTGGCGAATCAGCTTCGATACCGAACTGATGGGTGCGGACAACACCTACACCCGAATCAGCCCCCGCCAGACGCAGGAATACCGTATTCGTACGACTTACAAGCCAACGCCGTGGCTGAACCTGAACGGCTCGGTGACCATCTGGGAAGCGCGCAACAACGTGGCAGAAATTGACAACCTGCAGCACAACCGCTTTTATGGCTTCACAGCCATATTCCAGCCGCACGATTCTCTCGGCTTTGAGCTGGGCTACGACTATAACGACGTATTTTCACAAATCCTGATCTGCTACACGTCGTCGGTGGCGCCTCCCGGATTGAACCAGTGCCCGGGTTCGACCCTGCTGCAGCAACTCTCGACGTACACCAGTGATTCGCACTTCGGACATTTTGACGTAACGTGGAAGCCGGTAAGGCGGCTCACCACCCGGCTGGGCGCAAACCTGACCGGAACCAGCGGTTCGGTGCTGATCATTTCTCCGAATGCGCCCTCGGGTCCGCTGGATTCCAAATTCCTGCAGCCCTACGGCGGCTTCGATTACTGGTTCTCAAAGAACTGGACAGCAAAGGCCTATTGGGCGTATCACGGCTACCATGAGGATGCGGATGCGGGCGTGGTTCAAGACATCTTTGCGCCGCGCAATTTTCACGCGAATCTGGTCACGCTTTCCCTGCGCTATGCGTTTTAATCCGGCCAGATGAGATTAAGTCTGGCGGGCAGAAGTTCGGCATCTCAGACAACGGAGGAGTAAATCATCATGAGACTGACTTGGGCAACTTTCATTCTAAGTGCTGGAGTTTTGGCGGCGGCAGGAATGTTTTCCCAGGCGGCGAAATCTGACGACACCAGCGCCGCAACATTCAAGCAGAAATGCTCCACGTGCCATGGGTCCGATGGAAAAGCCGGCACTCCGGCCGCAAAGGCCATGAAGGTGCGGAGCTTTGCCGATCCGGATGTGGTGAAAATGACCGACGAGCAGCTAGCGGACATTATCGACAAGGGTCAAGGCAAAATGCCCAAGTACGGCTCGACCATGAAGCCGGACGAGATAAAAGCGATGGTGGCCTATATCCGGACCCTGGCGAAGTAAACGCTCGACCGCTCGATTTCTAGTGTGACTCGAGCGCATGACGAGGCCGAGGGCCCAATGCTGACGGAACAACCTGTTTTCCTTCTGGCTTTTATCGGATTGTGTGTCGCTCTGGTGTGTGTCTTCGTTTTTCGGCCCGGGCTGACAGTAACCCGCGGCGGAAAAATCATGGCCTTTCTGGTGATGTTCATCCTTCCGATCCTCTGCCTGGGCGCCGGATTTTCCGCAAAGCTAGACGCCTCCAAGAGCACGAAGTTCTGTCTGAGCTGCCACATCATGGAGCCTTACGGAAAGAGTTTGCACGTGGACGACCCGATGCATCTGGCAGCGGCGCACTTTCAGAATCATCGTGTGCCGGCGGACGAGGCCTGTTACACGTGTCACACCAACTACGCGATGTTCGGCGGAGTCAAAGCGAAGCTCGGCGGCCTGCGGCACATCTACGTGTACTACCTGGGACAACCGCCCAGACCGGAAGACATCAAGCTGTACGAGCCCTTCAATAACCGGGAATGCCTGCATTGCCATGCGGGGGCGCGTTCGTTTGAGGAAGGCGTGGTGCACATTTCAGATCCGGCATTGATGGCTTCGATCAAATCGAACCGGACGTCCTGCATCTCAAGCGGGTGCCACCAAACGGTGCACGACGTTGCCACGCTGAAGGACCAGAAGTTCTGGAACGGGGGCAACTGATGTTGAGCGCGAATTCTTTGGAACGCCGGTTGCAGCTTGCCGCGATTGTTTTGTTGATTGGCCTGATCGTGGAAGTTCTTTGCCTGTTGGGCAGAGGTCCTATCGCGTTTTTGCTGTTTTCTGGCGTCTGTGTGCTGCTGTTCCTGGCAGGAATATTGCTTTACCTGCAGGTACTGGTGTCGGCCTCATCTCATCACGCGGAACGGAAGCAGGACGACCTGCGACTCTAGGCAGTTCTTGGAGGTCTTTAGACGGCGGTGACTTTTGGTCTCGCGCCGAAGAACGCGTAAAGCAGGATGACTACATAAGCTACCAGCGGCACCGAATAGCTGAGCGCAATGCTGTGCAGCTTCTCAGACATCAGGCCCATGAGCGGCGTTAACACCGCGCCGCCTACAATGGCCATAACCAGCAGCGAGCCTCCGATTTTGGTATTTGGGCCAAGTCCCTTGAGGCCTAACGCAAAAATCGTCGGAAACATCAGCGACATGAAGAAACTGGTTAAGAAAACGCACCACGTACCCGCCCATCCGGGACGCAACACGGCGTAGCAGAGCAGTACCGCATTGATCACGCCATAGATTCCGGTCATCTTGCTGGGAGAGAAAAAACGCATCAGATATGCGGACGCAAAACGGCCGACACCAAACATGGCCAGCGTTCCGGTGAGAAAGTAGCCCGCGATTTTCTCCGGCTGGTGCGTATATTCCTGAACGTAAGAGATGAAATAGCTCCACGTGCAGACCTGCGCGCCAACGTAAAAGAATTGGGCGACTACAGCCAGAATGAAGTGGCGATGATGAAAGAGTTCGGAAAAATGGCCATGTTCGGCGCCGTCTTCTGCCTCGCTCTGGATGCGTGGAAATGTGGTGCGCCAGATCAAAACGGCCCAGAAGAACGCCACCGCCGCGATGACCAGGTACGGCCGGATGACGCGCAGGGTTTCAAAGCGCAAGTATGATTGGTACGAATGATCGGCGATTCGAGCCGCGATATTTGCTTTGGAGAGTTCCACGCCCGAGAAAATGAAGACTGTGCCAACCAACGCAGCCGTAATGGCACCGATGGGATTGAAGGCCTGGGAAAAATTCAAGCGGCGTTCGGAACTCTCCGGATCACCGAGTTGCGCAATGAAAGGATTAGAAGCGGTTTCGAGGAAAGAAAGCCCGCTGGCCATCACGAACAGCGCACACAGGAAAAATCCGTAACTTCCGGCGAGCGCCGCCGGCCAGAAGAGGAACGCTCCGGTCGCGAGCAGCAACAGCCCAGTGACAAATCCCGCTTTGTAGCCCGCGCGCTTCATCAGAAGCGCCGCAGGAATGGCCAGTACGAAGTAGCCCATATAAAAGGCGCTCTGCACAAGTCCGGCCTGAAACCGAGAAATCTCAAAGGACTTCATGAACTGGCGGATGAGCACGTCGTTGAGATTGTTGGGAATGCCCCAGAGAAAAAACAGGAAGGTAACCAGGAAGAAAGGCGTGAACTGGCCGGCAGGAAAAAGTGCGTGCGTGGAAGAGGACGATTTGGTGGAGACGGCCACTGCCGGAGGTTGAAGAGGCATTCTTCTCCTATCGTTGCTGGTGCGCGGCAACGTCGCGCGAAGCTTGCAGCGAATATACTTTGGTGGCGACACCGCCGAAAATCTGTTCTTGTTCATTGGCGGAGAGCCGGCTAGCCAGGTGCTGCGCGGTTGCCAGCCATTTTCCGTAGCCGCAAGCGAGCAAGCAGACCGGCCAGTCGGAGCCGAACATCAGGCGCTGCGGCCCGAATGATTCCAGGACCGTTTCCGCATAGGGCTCCAGGTCGGCTATGTTCCATGCGCTCCAATCGGCTTCAGTGACCATGCCAGAGAACTTGCAATACACGTTGTTGCGTTCGGCCAGATGTTTGATGTTGGCGCGCCACGGTTCGAGGAGGCGGTCCTTGATGCGGGGCTTGGCGATGTGATCGAGAACGAAGATCTGATCGGGATGGCGATCGACGAATTTAATTGTCGCGGGCAGATGCTTTTCATAAATCAAAATGTCATAAATGAGGCCGGTTGGCGTGAGTGCCTTGACGCCTCGATTGAAATCGTCGCGCAGGATGAAGTCGTCGTCCGGTTCGGCCTGAATGACATGGCGGAGGCCCCTTAGCTTTTTGTGCGCGGTTAATCGTTCCAGAACGGAGGCGAATTCTGCGCCGGCAATTGGCGCCCAGCCGACCACTCCACGAATGAAACTGTTGGCTTCCGCTTGCGCCAGGAGCCAGTCGGTTTCGGCCATGGATGCGCAGGCTTGCACGGCGACGCTGCCGGTGATCCCACCGGGGCCGGCTGAGTCGAGCAAATCCGCCGTTGAAAAATCGCGCGCGATCCGCTCCATGCCCGGACCGATCCAGTCATACTCATCCTTGCGGTATCGCCAAAGGTGGTGATGCGCGTCGATGCGTTCAGGCATGGTCGGGGAATGTATTTCAGTTTGCCGCACGATACAACAAGCAGGCGTGGGGCGGCAGTTTGGCGTTCAATGCACCGGCTTTGCCGGTGTCTTTTTGCTCCCATAAATCGCGCAATTGATATTGGGGCGCGCCCAGGCCGAGCTCTTTCCAGGTGTAGTGAATGTCCGACACATCAGTGCTGCGATTGAAGACAGCGATGTAGGTGCCTTTTTCGTGGCCGGCGTCCGCGACCCAGACCACGATCTTGTCCGTGATGACGGCCGGATGATTACCGCGCGACTGCTGATCGACCGCGAGCACTTCTGGATTAGTCAGCAGCGAAGTCGTCCAGGCGTCGGCTACTGTGAGGTCTCCGCCGATCATCAACGGCGACGGGAAGATGGCCCAAAGCGTCATCAGAGTGCGCTGCTCGTCGTGCGAGAGCTGCGATTGCCGCGGCTTGCCCCAGCCGGGCGTGGGCCCGAGATAGCCAAGGGGCAGCATGTCCGTATCCGGCCAGCGGCCGGGCTGCGATTTGCCTGCCCACTTCAGAACATTTTGAAACTGATCTCCCAAACCTTGCGGGTAAGGGACATCGCTGTGCCATAAGTCCCAGATGTCGTCGGAGATGCGCCACATCTGCGCGTACTTAGCCATCTCGTCCGCTTTTTCCAAGGGCGCGGCGCCAGGCGACAGGCTCAACACGATGGGACGTCCGGTTTTGCGAAGCGCTTCGCTCAGCATCCGGATTTCGTCGCCACGATACGGGCGGCTGGCGATGCAATCTACTTTGATCAGGTCCACGCCCCAACTGGCATAGAGCGCGGCAATCGAATCGTAGTAGTCCTGCGCGGCAGGCTTCGCGGCGTCTGCGCCGTAGTTGTCAAAATTCCACGGGCAGGTTTCGGCGGTGTCCGCGGCTTCTGCGGCGTGGTAGCTTGAGCCGGCGATCGCGGCGTTGCTTTCGACCGCTTTTTTGGGGATGCCCCGCAAAATGTGGATTCCGAATTGCAATCCGAGCGAATGAACGTAGTCGCTGATGGGCCTGAAGCCCTTTCCTCCGGCGGAGGAAGGAAAGCGGTTTTCGGCTGGAACGTAGCGGCCGTTGGCATCGAGCGCATAAAGCGACGTCTTTGAATTGCCTTCCGGCGTCGGATTAGTGACAAACCATTCCATGTCAATGACCGCGTACTGCCAACCGAACGATTTCAAGTGATCGGCCATCCATTTGGCGTTCGCCTTGAACTGTGCTTCGTTGATGGTGGTGCCATAGCCGTCCCAGCTGTTCCAGCCCATCGGGGGAGTTGGCGCGAGCAGATCCGTGGTCGGCGATGCGGTCGGACGAGCAACGATGGTCCAGCAAAGCGTTCCCACCATCAGCACTGCTGTCGCGCAAAACAGCTTGGTCTTCATATTTTGTCCTAAGTGTCGAAGAAAACTGTTTCGTGGTCTCCCTGGAGCCGTACGTCCCAGGACAGATCACGATCGCTATCTTTAGTACATTCCGCGATCAACGAGCGTCTGCGGTCTGCGGGTACGAGTTGCAATACCGGGTCTGTGGTATTTGCCGGTTCCTGCGGAAAATAAATTCTGGTGAACAAATGGCGCAGCAAGCCTCGCATGAATATGACAACAACCAAATGCGGAGCATCCTTCTCCCCGCTGGCGGTTTTTGCGGCGCCGGGTTTGAGGGTGCGGAATTCAAAGTTGCCGTCGTCGTTGGTGGCAATCCGCGCGAAGCCCGCCGGCTCGCCTGCCGCTGTGGAATCGCCGGAACTGCTGTACTCGCCGTGTTCGTTGGCGCGCCAGATTTCCAGGATGGCGTCGGGAACTCCGTGGCCGTCGCCATCAAGGACTCGGCCGCCGATGGTAATTATTCTGTCGGCACTTAGACCGGCGGGAACAAGCTGGTCCAGCGCTCGCTGGCACAGACCGATCGAGAAAAACGGTCCTACCGTTTGCGAAGCAGTCGGAACATTTAACGGGCTGTCGCTCAACGCGCCTCCATTGGCGTGGCTTCCCGCCCACGAAGCACAATTTCGAAACGGTATCCGAGCGCGAATCCCGGCGAAGTATTTTCCCAATCGAAGGAAGAAATCAGCCGCTGTTTAGCGTTTTCGTCAGGGATGCAGTTATAAATCGGATCAAATGGCAGCAAGGGATCGCCCGGGAAATACATTTGAGTGACCAGACGGCTCAACAAGCCGCTGCCGAAAATGGAGAAGTGAATGTGCGCGGGGCGCCAGGCGTTGTAATGATTGCCCCAGGGATAGGCGCCGGGCTTGATGGTGAGAAATTTGTAGCGGCCCTCCACATCGGTAAGAGCGCGGCCGCAGCCGTCAAAATTGGGGTCGAGTGACGCGTTGTGCTGATCCAGTTTGTGCTTGTACCGGCCGGCCGAATTGGCTTGCCACACCTCGACCAGAGCACCACGTAGCGGGCGGCCACCTTCATCGAGCACGCGACCGCTTACCACGATTCGCTCGCCCACAGGTGCTCCTGCATGATTGCTAGTGAGATCACTGTCGGATGCTTGTACAGCCCTGTGCCCGAAAACAGGACCGGTTCGTTCAGACAGCGTATGCGGCAACAGAATCAGCGGCTGCCTCGGCGCTCTCTTGAGAGACGAGTGATACGGCGGATGCAGATAATCCGGCTGCGTTCCTTTCGGCACTTTAGGAAAAATCGGTATCCCCATCATCAGACCTCTGCGTGCGCGCCAGCGATGAATCGCGGCGCCGCCAGTTTACAGCGAATCGCCACGGGTTGTCGTCATTCGGCCGGTAAGCGAGCGAGGCTGCGTGTAGTTTGACAAACCGCGCTGATTCTTCTAAGTTCACGGAGTTACGTAAACGTTTACTTTTCTTGTTTTACGTGGGTTTTGGCCAGGCGCATGCTCCTTTCTCGTTTGCGGGAAGAGGTCCTCGAAGCTAACCTCGAACTGGTTCGACGCGGCCTTGTCCTCTTCACTTTCGGCAATGCCAGTGGCATTTCGCGCGAAGACGCGCTGGTCGTCATCAAACCAAGCGGCATCCCCTATCAGGGAATGAAACCCGCCGACCTGGTCGTGACCGACCTCAACGGCAAAATTGTCGAAGGCGTTTTGCGGCCCTCCTCTGACTTGCCCACGCACATCATTCTTTATAAGGCGTTCCCCCAGATTGGAGGGGTGAGCCACACCCACTCCGAATACGCCACCGCCTGGGCCCAGGCTCGTCAACCAATTCCCTGCTTCGGCACTACCCACGCGGATTATTTTCGTGGGCCCGTTCCCGTGACCCAACCGCTGAGCGATCAGGAAATCGCGAATGCCTATGAAGAAAACACCGGACATGCCATAACCCGTGTGTTTCAGCAAGTGAATCCCAACGAAGTACCCGGCGTGCTAGTCGCGAACCACGCCCCGTTCACCTGGGGAGCGACGCCGACCGAAGCCACGCAAAATTCCGTCATTCTGGAAGCGGTAGCCAAGCTCGCGCACCTGACAATCCAGATTTCCGCCGAAGCTCCATGCGCCGGCCGCACGCTGCACGACAAGCATTTTCTACGCAAGCACGGTAGCGCCGCCTACTACGGCCAGCCAAAGAACAAGGAATGATGTACGAAATGCGCATAGAAAACGCGGGGTGGCCCAATGGCCGTCGTCGCCGGAGTTGATTTCGGCACTCTGAGCGTCCGTGTTTCGATCGTGGATAGCGATCGCGGACTTCTCGCCTCCGCATTGGCCGACTATCCCCTGCATCGCCGCCGCGAGGATCCTGAATTCGCTACCCAGTCGCACGCCGATCACATGAGTGCACTCGCCGCGGCCACCCGGGCCGCGCTTCAAAAGGCTGGTGTTTCCGGAGATACGGTGAAGTCCATCGCCCTCGACACGACCGGCTCGTCGGTCGTCCCAGTGGACAAAGAACTGCAGCCACTTGATGACTACTATCTGTGGTGCGACCACCGCGCCAAGGTGGAAGCCGCGGAAATTACCGAAGCCGCTCACCGCGTGCAACTTCCTGCAATTGAGTGGTGCGGCGGCGTTTATTCCTCCGAGTGGGGTTTTTCAAAACTGCTGCACTGGCTGCGCCACAACCCGGCGAAACGCGGTGCCTTCGCATCGGCCTTTGAGCACTGCGACATGGTCGCCGCGACTCTCTGCGGTCTTACTGACCCGCGCTCCGTCAAACGCAGTATTTGCGCCATGGGCCACAAGTGGATGTGGAACGCTTCGCTCGGCGGATTGCCCCCGGAAGAGTTCCTGGTGAAAGTTGACCCGCTTTTTGCCGGTGTTCGCGCCAAGCTGGATGGTGTTTATGCTAGGTCCGATGCCACTGCGGGAAAACTCTCTTCTCGCTGGGCGGAACATCTCGGGCTGACGCCCGGCATTCCGATTCCGGTTGGCGCTTTCGATGCGCATTGGGACGCGATCGGCGCCGGCTGCCGCAGCGAAGATATGGTCAACGTCATCGGCACTTCGACTTGTATCATTGGCATAACTCCCTCCGTAAATCTGGTTCCGGGAGTTTGCGGCGTCGTGGCGGGGAGTGTTCATCCCCAACAAACCGGTATCGAAGCGGGGCTGTCGGCGGTGGGCGATATTTTCAACGCGATTGCCACGCGAGCCGGAACCGATGTGCAGACACTCTCGAAAGGGCTGGAGTCTTACCGCGCGGGCCAGACCGGCCTGCTGCGCATGACCTGGGACAATGGCGACCGAACCGTCCTGGTCAATCCCAATTTGCGCGGCGCGACCCTCGGCTGGAATCTGCAAACCTCCGCACAGGACGAACTGTTCGCCGCTATCGAAGGCACAGCATTCCACACACGGGTTATTTTCGATCGCATGGCCGAGCACGGCGTCTCCGTGAAACGCGTCATCAACGCCGGCGGCATTCCGCAGAAGAACGACGTACTGAATCAGGTGTACGCCAATATTCTCGGACGTCCCGTGCTCGTTCCTTCCTCCAGCGTCACCAGCCTCGGGTCCGCCATTTTCGCGTTCCTGGCGGCTGGCACTTTCTCTACCGTGGAAGTAGCGCAGGACAATATCTGCCCGCCCTACAAAACATTTCAACCTGAGCCTGGAGCGCAGAGGACTTACGACAGGCTTTATCCGCTATACCGGGAACTTTATTTTGCTCTCGGCCAGCCTGAGTCTTTGCCGCTGGGCAAAGTGCTTCCGGAGTTGATTCGCATCGCGGAATCGGTACACCAGGGCAACTCGGGTTCGCACTAGAGATTTCAGTCTTGTTTCGTGGAGGCTTGCATCATGGCACACATTCCTCGCCGTCGTTTCCTGCAGAACACTGTGACCGCTGCGGCCGGCTGCTCCGCGACGCTGCTGATGCGCAATTCCCTTTTCGCGCAGGCTTCGCCGGACGCACCTACCCGCGTTTATCTCGATTCCCGCCGCGCTATGCCGCCGCTCGACCGCAACCTTTTCGGCTCCTTCCTCGAACACCTGGGCCGCGCGATTTATGAAGGCATTTACGATCCCGGCTCCAAGCTGGCCGATGCGAACGGCTACCGCAAAGACGTGGCCGACGAAATCAAAAATCTTGGTGTTCCGATCGTTCGCTATCCCGGCGGAAATTTTGTCTCCGGCTACCATTGGCTCGATGGCGTCGGGCCCAAAAAAGATCGCCCACGCATCCTGGAAAAAGCCTGGAACTCTCTCGAGCCCAATCAGTTCGGTACCAACGAATTCATGGCATGGTGCAAGATGGCGGGCTGCAAGCCGTTGATGGGCCTGAATCTCGGCACCAGCAACCCCGAAATGGCGGCAGCCCTTGTCGAGTATTGCAACGCCGAAAAAGGGACCAAGTGGAGCGACCTGCGACGGGCGCACGGTATTGCCGATCCCCACAAAGTCGAGCACTGGTGCCTCGGCAATGAAATGGACGGCCCCTGGCAAATCGGCCATATGACCGCTACTGAATACGGAATGCGCGCCGCGGACGCTGGCCGCCAAATGCGTTACGTCGATCCTTCGCTCAAACTCATTGCCTGCGGCTCCAGCAGCGTATTCATGCCCACTTATCTGGAATGGGACCGAGAAGTGCTCGAGCAGTGCTACCAGTACGTGGACGGCATTTCGCTGCACCGCTACTACGGCAACTCTGACGAAACCGGCGGCGACAGCGCCAAGTACATGGCGCTGAATCTCTCCATGGATCACCAGATTGCGCAGATCGAATCCGTCTGCGACTACGTGCAGGGCCGCATGCGTTCGCCCAAAAAACTTTGGCTCTCGTTTGATGAATGGAACGTGTGGTATCGCGAACGCACCGGCTCCGCTGTGAATGGCGGCGGCAAGTTCGCGCCGCACCTGCTCGAAGAAATCTACAACTTGGAAGATGCGTTGCTGGTCGGGGGCCTGGTCAACTCGCTGATTCGCAATTCCGATCGTGTCCGCGTGGCCTGCCTGGCCCAGCTCGTCAATGTGATTGCACCCATCATGACCAACGCGACCGGCCTCTATCGCCAGACGATTTATTATCCTTATGCCTGGGCGCTGCAATATGCGCGCGGTTCCGCGTTGAATCTTGCGGTCGAATCGCCCACCTATGAAATCGCTGCGCCAACAGGATCTGCTTCTCCGGTGGACTTTTCCAAGCTCGGCATCAGCGGCACGATTCCCTACGTCGACGCCTCCGCCACCTTCGACAAATCTGCCGGAAAATATTCCACTTTTCTCTTCAACCGTGACCTGGAAAAATCTCGTGAAGTGGAAATTCTCTGGGAAGACGCCGCTCCCACTCGCGTGCTCGATTCCTTCACGCTGACCGGCAACGACCTCAAGGCTCACAACGCCTTCGACGCTCCGCAAAACGTTGCGCCCAAACCTTTCGACAAGCCCGCCACTGCGAACAACCGCACGCGCCTAGAACTCCCCCCGCGGTCTTACACCGTCATACAATTCGCCATGTAGCGCAAACAGTCTTGCACGCGCTGTTCAAGCCACCGTCAAAGGCTAAGTTGTCATTGCTGGCGAAGCGAGGAATCCGCGTTTTTGCGTTAACCCGGCGCCAGCTATACTTCAATTCCTCTCAATCCCCGCCGCCTCCGCCGTAACATCCGTGTATTTCAATCCCGCCCCGGTGTTAAACAGCACCACCCGATCCTCCGGCGTCAAAAATCCCGTCTTAAACAAATGATCGTAAGCTGCCGTAGCCGCCGCTCCCTCGGGCGAAAGGAAAATCCCTTCGTTCTTCGCCCAATCCTTCAGCGAATCCAGAATCACTTCGTCTGGCAATGCCAACGCCACTCCGCCCGACTCCTGCAAAATCTCCAGCATGATGTAGTCGCCGTACGGCTTCGGCACGCGCAGACCTGACGCAAACGTCGCCGCGTTTTCCCACATCTTGCTCACGCTCGCGTGTTCTTCAAAGGCTCGCACCACCGGCGCGCAACCGCTCGACTGCACCGCAATCATCTTCGGCCGCCGTCCAGGCTTCACCCATCCCAACTCTTCCATCTCCACAAACGCCTTCCACATCCCGATCAATCCCACGCCGCCGCCGGTCGGGTAGAACACCGCCTCCGGATACTCCCATCCGAGCTGTTCCACCAGCTCATACCCCATGGTCTTCTTACCCTCGATGCGAAACGGCTCCTTTAGTGTCGAAATGTCGAACCACCCTTCTTTCTCTTTCCGCTCCGCCACCATCCGCCCGCAGTCCGAAATCAGCCCGTCCACCAGTGTCACGTTTGCGCCATACATTTTCGCTTCCACATAATTCGCGAAGGGCACATCTTTCGGCATAAAAATATTCGCCTCAATTCCCGCGGCCGCCGCATACGCCGCCAGCGCTCCCGCCGCATTTCCCGCAGAAGGAACTGCCAATTTCGTCAGGCCGTAGTGCCTCGCCATGGTCACGGCCAGCGCCAGCCCGCGGGCCTTAAAACTCCCGGTAGCGTTCGCTCCTTCCTCCTTCACTAGAACATTCCTATAACGTCTACTCCTCAGCATCGGCGTCCAACCTTCGCCCAGCGTTACCGGCTCAACTTCCGGCAACACCGACCGGTATCGCCACATTCCCGCCCATCCGCTGACCGTCGCATCCCGCGCGATTTCATCGCGCTTCGCCCGCCCCTTCAATCCGCTCAGGTCATACCGCACATAGAACGCTCCCGCACACTTCGGGCAAACCGTCCGCGGCGTTTCCGCCGAAACCGTAGCCTTGCAACGCGAACACTCCAGCTCTCTTATTTTTGGCATCCTAAAACCATACCTTCGGCAAAACTTCCCGGCAACTCGCCCGCCCGCTTGCTGTCGCGGCTACTTATGCCGCCGCCATTTTGGAGTCCCGCCGCTTGACGCCCTCCCCCACACACTCCTTCCCAACAATCACGTCTTCTCGGCTATGATGTCCGTTCTCGATTCTTGCCATTCAGGAAAGCGCGTGCCTGAAAGCACTTCTCGCCACTCCAAATTTCTTCTCGTCGCCGGCCTGTTCCTCTACCTTGTGGGCGCGGTGCTCCTTGCGTTCGCACCGTACCACTGGCCGCTCATCGCTCTTCGCTGCTTTGGTTTAGTTTTGTTGGTTCTCGCCGGCCTGCAAAATCGCTCCCTCACCTTCTGGATCTTTTTCGCCATGCTGGCCGGACTGGAACTCGGCCTCGATGCCCCCGTTTTCGCGTCGCAACTCCGCGTCTTCAGTGACATCTTCCTCCGGCTCATCAAAGTTATTGTCGCCCCGCTGATCCTCGGCACGCTGATTACCGGAGTCGCCGGTCATGGCGACCTTCGCAAAGTCGGCCGCATCGGCTGGAAGAGTCTCGTCTATTTTGAAGCCGCCACAACTCTCGCCCTCTTCATTGGCGTGGCCGCTATCAATCTCACCAAAGCCGGTGAGGGCCTGGTCATCCCCGCCAGCACCACGGCCACCGCAGTCGCGCAAACCCCTCCCGACACCGCTCCCCTCCACTGGAACGAATTTCTTCTTCACATCTTCCCCGAAAACATCGTCAAGTCCGTCGCCGACAACCAGATCCTGCAAGTCGCAGTGTTCGCCATCCTCTTTGCCATCGCGCTCACTCGCGTTCCCGAAAAATTCCAGCCTCCTATTCTCAACTTTGCCGAATCGCTCACCCAGGTTATGTTCAGCTTCACCAATCTGGTCATGTACTACGCGCCCATTGGTGTCGGGGCCGCCATGGCGTACACCGTCGGCCACATGGGCATTGCCGTACTTCTCCCGCTCGGTAAGCTGCTCTTTACCGCCTACGGCGCGCTCCTCACTTTTCTTCTGTGTGTTCTTTTACCGATTGCCTTTTTCGCCGGCGTACCCGTCCGCCGCTTTTTCGCCGCCGTCGCTGAACCTGCCACCATCGCCTTCGCCACCAGCACTTCCGAAGCCGCTCTCCCTCGCGCCATGGAATGCATGGAGGCTTTCGGAGTCCCACGCCGCATCGTCGCGTTTGTCATTCCCGCCGGTTATAGCTTCAATCTGGATGGCTCCACGCTCTATCTCGCGCTCGCCTCGATTTTCGTCGCGCAGGCCGCAGGCATTCATATGTCCTGGTCGCAGCAGCTCTTCATGGTCCTGGTGCTTATGCTCACCAGCAAAGGTATTGCCGGAGTCCCCCGCGCCTCTTTGCTCGTGCTGCTCGCCACCTCTTCCATGTTCCATCTCCCCACCGAACCCATCTTTGTCATCCTCGGCGTGGACGCGCTCATCGACATGGCCCGCACCTCCCTCAACGTCACGGGCAATTGTCTCGCCAGCGCGGTCATCGCCCGCTGGGAAAACGAACTCCCCGATCAACCGCCGTCAGCATTGGCCCCAAATTCTCCGTGACCTCTGTGCTCTCGACTCTGTGCCCTCTGCGTTAAAATCTTTTTTAGAGTTTTCGCTGAACCTTTCCAGGCGCGCACAACACGACCCGTAGCGAATAGTGCGCCGGTAATTTTTGGTCGGAATTACTTCGCGTCAATCGTCGCCGTCCACAAACGGCACATTCATCCGTACGTCCGCATCGCCCAAAACCGCACTCTCCTGCGGCACGTCTTTCACGGCATCCAGCCGCGCAACCAGCGCTTTCTCCGAATGATTCCGCCGTGCCCGCACCATCATCCGTGTCAAATCAAACGCTCCGTACACCACGTTTCCCCGAATCAGATCGCTCTTGAAGCTCAGCACCTGCATCCGCAAGTACCGCGCCAGCTTCGAATGCGGCCGCGCCGCCAGCGTGGATCCATTCCCGGCCTGCTCAAAAATACCGTTCTCGCAATTCTTCAGCTGTACTACCGCCAGCGAGCCATCTGTTCGCATCGGATCCCCGGTCGCATTCATGGCAGCACGCGCCGCTTCCGGGCGCTGAACGTAATACACCGCCGCCACGCATCCCGCCAGATTCAGGTCGCGTACCACTACGCCGCGCCCCTCATCCAGGTCCGCGTCAATATGGTGGATAAATTTGTGCTGCCGCACGGAAAGCGACGCGCCTGTTTCACGCGTCATCGCTCCCAACCATACGGTCTGCCCCTCCAACACATCCTCGCGCTCCCACAACCGCAGGTGTTCGCGCTTCGCATAGCTGTCCAGCCCCTTCTCCCACGTTGCGCTCGCTCGCTGGCCATCCACCAACTGCCGGGTCATCGGGGCGCTCGGATAATTGCTAAACGCCAGAAAGGCGTGCGCTTCGCGCAACACGGATCGCGTGGTCATCGCGTCGCCGTTCCTCCATCCCGCAGCCTGAAACGCAGCCTCCATTTGTTCTTTCGTTCCCAGCAGCACCACGTTAACGACGTCCGCATTCTGCCCGTTGCGCGTTGTCGTTCGCTCCGGCAATTCCCCTGCCGTAATCTCCAGAACGGCCTTCGCAATCTCATCGGGCGCTCTGTACGTCACGGTTCCCTGCTCCGCCTCTGGCACCCGCCAATCCGCCGTCAGCTCCAGTTTCAGGTCTGTTCCGCGTGGCAAGTAAATCTCCGGCTCCGGAAAAACCGGAAACGCCGCCCGGTATGCCACCAGCGCCAGATCACTGTACGGATTCCACGTCGGCAAGTGCCTTAACCGGTTGGTGATTCTTCCCTGCGGCGTATCCGTTGCGTTGACGCCGTGAATCACACCGTTCTTTACCGTTTCACGCGCGTTGTCAATTTCCACCACTCGTGAAGCGATCGCGACCTCGCTTCCATCCTTCCCTACTATCCTGTTGAACTCCACGTCCAGCATCGCCGTTTCGTGCACGAATCCCATTCCCACACGCCGGACCGCTTTAATCTCTCCCTCCACCGGCGTTCCCGGGTCGATCGTCTCCGTCCCTTCGCACTCGCGCGATTCAATGACCATCGCCGCCACTTTCTGGCCCACCTTACCGCTGTAGGACGACACCGGTTCGATCAACCGTATCCACAACTTGTCACCGGATTTAAGCGATTCGCATTGCGCGCGCGCGGCGGGACATCCGCCATGCAGGAAAATGAGTGACAGGAAAGCCGGCAGCCCGAACCTCTGGCGCCAAACCAACCTGGAAGTGGGAGCAAAGAGATCCATCAACACTTTCTCCACTCCTCAATTGTAGGTTTCGCTGCTCGGTCCTTTTTCGGCCCTCCGTTGTTTTTTCTCGCAACGCCACCTGCTCCAACGTGCAGTCGCCCACCTGTCCCTTCTTCCCGCCCGCAGCACTTCTCCCTTGCTCTTTTTTTCGAAAAACACGATGCTTTATCTGACGCCACCCAGCCATCAACCGCGTAGCGATGGTCAGAACCTGAGGATCCGTTCCAAATTCATGTTGCCTGGCCACCGGTTTCGTTTCCTTCTCGGCGCGCTCCTCCTGCTGGTTGCGCTCGCGCCCGCATTCGCCGACGACATTCAGAAAATCACTCCAACCGGTTATGTCACCGATCTCGCCGGGGTCATCCCCTCCGCCACCCGCCAACGCCTGGAAACGCTCTGCACCGAGCTGGAGCAAAAAACTGGCGCTCAGCTCGCCATCGTCACCGTACGTTCTCTCGACGACCAGCCCATCGAAGACTATGCAGTCAATCTTTTCAAACATCTGGGCGTCGGCTCCAAAAAACTCGACACCGGCGCGCTCCTGCTCCTCGCTCCCAATGACCGCAAATATCGCATCGAAGTTGGCTATGGCCTCGAGCCCATCATCAACGATGCCCGTGCGGGCGACGCCGGCCGCTCCATGGTTCCCTTCCTTCGCCAAAATGACTTTGGCTCCGCCATCGAAGTGGCAGCATGGCAACTCGCCAAATACATCGCTGACGATAAAGGCGTCACGCTTTCCGGCGCACCGCCCGCTCGCCCAGTCCAGCCGCGGTCTCAGCCGCAGGGATTTCACATCAATCCCATCTGGGTCATCTTTGCGCTTTTCATCCTGTTTCAAATCCTTCGTTCGGGCGCGCGCGGCGCGACCCGCGGCAGCGGCCTCGGCGGCTGTTGGTGGCTTCTTCCTTTCCTGGGTGGCGGTGGGGGCTATCGTGGTGGCGGTGGATGGGGCGGCGGAGGTAGTTGGGGCGGAGGTGGTGGATTCGGCGGCGGCGGCGGAGGCTTTGGCGGCTTCGGCGGCGGCTCCAGCGGGGGCGGCGGCGCCTCCGGCAGCTGGTAGCATCAGCATGACCGACGGTTTTTGGTTCTAGGAGGCGACGTCGTCAACCGTCGCGGTGGGGCAAAACTAACCGGGCTTCGGCCCCCAAGCTTTTCTTGAGGACAGCATGTTGCCACGTGAAGAAAAACTAGCCGAATTCACTCGCCGTCTGCGCGAGGCTGCCGGAGATAACCTCCAGTCCATTGTGCTGTACGGTTCAGCGGCTCGCGGCGAATATCACCACCAGAAATCCGATCTCAATCTTCTCTGCGTCTTGAAATCCGCTAAAGCCGCCGATCTCGCTCGCCTGGCTCGCGTCGTCCACTGGTGGTCCGGCCAGCTCCAGGAGCCGCCTCCGCAATTCTTCACCGAAGAAGAGTTGCGCCAGTCCGCCGACGTTTTCGCCATCGAACTCCTCGACATCGGCCAGAATCACAAACTCCTCTTCGGTCCTGACCCCATCGCCGGCATCGAAGTTCCGATGAACCTGCATCGCGTTGAAGTTGAACACGACCTCCGCAGCCACCTGCAGAAGCTCCGTACGCACTTCGTCCACTACTCCGAAAATGAAACTCAGCTCCGCGAAATCTACTCCCGGTCCATTTCCAGCGTCACCGTCTTGCTCCGCCACGTCCTCATCGCCTTTGGTGAAGACGCCCCATCCGAAAAAGCCGCCCTCTATCAGCGCATCGAGCAGCTCACCGCTGCCAACGCCGCCGCTTTCGAGTTTGGCCAGGCCCTCCGGCACAATCATCCTTCGTCCGAAGTGCCGCGCGACTTCGGCAAATATCTCGAAGCGATCGAAACCGTCATCCGGTCGCTCGACACGCGGATCCCCAAACGCGAGTGGCAGCGCCTCAGGAAACAGAATTTCTGACTTTGCAAAGGAGATGCCCATGAAAGCCGGTCTCGTTCTCGTCGTTATCCTGATTGTTCTCGCTTTGATCTTCGGCGGCATGTACGTCGGTCGCCGCAACCAGATGGCCATCAAACGCGAAGCCGTCAACGCCGCATGGTCTCAGGTGGACGTCGTCCTGCAGCGCCGCGCCGACCTTATCCCCAATCTCGTCGCTACCGTCAAAGGCTTTGCTGTCCACGAAGAACAGGTCTTCAGCGAAATCGCCCAGGCCCGTTCTGCGCTGATCGGCGCCAGAACACCCGCTGACAAAATCGCCGCCAACGGCGCTCTCGACTCCGCCCTCAGTCGCTTGCTGGTCATCACCGAAAACTATCCTCAGCTCAAATCCAATGAAAACTTCCTGCGCCTTCAGGACGAACTTGCCGGCACGGAAAATCGCATCGCCGTCGAACGCAAGCGCTACAACGACACCTTGCAGGATTACAACACCTATATCTCGCTCTTCCCGAACAGCTTCATCGCCGGACTGGCCGGCTTCACTCGCAACGATGCCTACTTCAAAGCCGACGAAGGCTCCCGCACTGCCCCTAAAGTTGATTTTGATTTCAACAAGTCTCAGGCGCCGGCGACTCCAACACCCGCGCCCGCCAGGCCCTAGCTGCGGCTCGCAGCGAATAATTCGCTGCGCTAAATTGTCATCTTGAGGCGAAACCGCTGAAGGATCTGGACCGGTCCTCGATCGCCTTCACTCGCGGGCACCCAGTGCTCCGCCCTACGCCC
>Ga0209579_10000623_pt1 | contig 33443 bp, 34 predicted proteins | sample Coa_R1_2_FD_187152 | JGI IMG/M metagenome (GOLD analysis project Ga0209579, IMG submission 187152) | Surface soil microbial communities from Centralia Pennsylvania, which are recovering from an underground coalmine fire - Coalmine... | ecosystem: Environmental > Terrestrial > Soil >... | reverse complement strand
AGTGTCATGCGAGTAGAACGTCGACGCCTGGCAGGTGGCTACAATACTTTCGTTGGGACCGTACTGATAGGTGTGCTTGGTTTTTGCCTCAGCCGGCTTCTTGGTGGTGGCGATCAGCAGGTCGGAAATGTTTACAATCCGCTCCAGCTTCCCCACATGGTCGAAGAAACTGAGCACCGAATAATACGGCCCGTCCAGTTCCACCTCGAATGGGACTTCGGAATAGTATTCGCGCGTGGTTACCGGCTTGGCGGTATAGCGGCGAATTTCAATCCCCGTCTTCAGGGCTTCGGCATCGAGCATCTTGATGAAGTTGTCCACTTCCTTCTCATCCGGCACGATGCGGCGCTCAATCTCCAGTTGTTGCTTGAGATTGGCGACTTGCCGCTCCATGTCCTTCAGTTTGGGCCGATACGACTCCAGTTCGGCGTTCTCGCGCAGCTTGGCATTCAGCTTTTGCTGAACTTGCGCGTTGGCCTCCTGCTTCGACTTGAAGACCGTGTAATACAGCCCCACGGTCACCAGCACGGCCGCTATGAGCAAAAATCCCCACTGCTTCAGGCTCGGCATTTCGCTGAGTTTTTCCATACGTTCTCGCCCCTACGACTTCGCCTTTGTGCAGGTCAACGTAAACTGAAATGCCTGCATGTCTTTGACCCCGTCATCCTGATACGTTTCTTTAATTTCAATGCTGCTAAAACGTCCCGTCTTCTCCAGGTTGTGGATCAGCGACGCCACTGCATCGGTACTGAGAGCTGTTCCCTCAATATCGACATTGGCGCCCAAATCCTTCATCGTGTTCAGCCACACGGCTTCCGTGCTGTTAATCGTGTCCCCGATCGTGTTCAGCAGTTCCACCGGCCCGGCCTGGCTGGCACGCAATTGATCGATTACATCAACCCGGCGCTTGTAATTGTCGGCTTCGCGCTGGCGCTCGAGATAGCGAGCCTTGACGTCCGCCAGTTCCCGATTTTGCTGTTCCGCCTGCTGCATCTTCTTCGCCAGATTCTGACCTTCGCGGTCGAGCCGATACCAGTACAGACCATTCAACGATCCGGCCAGCAGCAGCAGGATCAAAATCTTCATCTTCGGCGAGCCCGGCTCCCCCATCGACATCTCGAAGTTCACCGCGGGAACCGCGCTGCGCTTGTTCTTCGGTTTTGGTGCCCCAAGCAGGTTGATTCGGATCATAGGTTCTCAAAACTCCTTAATGCCAAACCCACCGCAACTGCCAGCTGCCCGGCGTTCTTTTCGATCAGTTCCGCTCCAACGCCTTGCGGCGGCGCAATCCGCTGGAAAGGATTCAGAATCTCCACTGGCAACGAAAATTCCTGGCGCAGTGCTTCTACCAGCCCTGGCACCTTGGAAGATCCGCCAGCCAGAAAGATTTTCTCGATGTGCTCTCCTGCCGCGCTGGCCCGGAAAAAGTCAAACGTCTTCTGGATTTCCAGCACGATGATCTCTGTGACCTGCTGCAGGATCGGGGTCTTGGCGTCTTCGCTCACCGTCCCCACCTTTTCGCCCAGCTTCAGCTTCTCGGCATCGTCGAAGTTCAGATCCAGTTCCTTCTGCAACGAGTCCGTATATTGATGTCCACCCACGCTGACGTCGCGCGGGAACAACGGAGTCGTGCCTTTCACGATGTTGATGTTCATGACGCTTGCGCCCAGGTTCAACAGCGCCACCACTTGTCCCGGCGCTGGCTCGTAGTTGTACTCGTAGCAGTTCTGCAGCGCGAGGGCATCGATGTCCACGATAGCCGGAGCCTTCCCCGCCATCGAGAGTACGTTGGTGTAGTTGAGAATCTTGTCCTTCTTGACCGCAACCAGAAGCACATCCATTTGCGGGCTTCCGGCGTCTTCCGACAGAATCTGGTAATCCAGATTCACGTCGGCCAAGTCGAAGGGAATGTGCTGCGCGGCTTCCTTCTGGATGGTCTCGGCCAATTCCTGATCGCTCATGGAAGGAAGCGAGATCTTTTTGACAATCACCGAGTGTCCGCTGACCGACGTGGCAACCGCCCGCGTTTTGATCTGGTTATCGGTGAATAGCTTCGCGATGGCACTGGAAACTGTGCCTGAATCCACGATCATCGAGTCGACCACAATATCTGGAGCTAACGGTTCGACCCCGAGATGTACCACTTCCAGCCCTTCGCGGCCTTTCTTCAGTTCGACCGCTTTAATGCTCGAAGAGCCTACATCCAGACCAACTATCGCCTTTGATCCGAATCCAAACATGTGCCCGCCTTCTTGCGCCGGCCTATCCCGGCTGCTGTTTTCGCCTACGGCGATCCGGCAGCGCTGGCTGCCGCTTTCGATTTCTTCTTCCCTTTTGCCTCCATCTGGGTCGATTTTTCTTCCATCCACTGGTCGAGCCTGGATTTCTTAAAGCGCCAGCGGTTTCCCAGTTTGAAGGCGGGGATCTTTTGCTCCCCCACGTACTTGTACAGCGTGTCCGGACTCACTCCCAGGTACTGCGAAGCCTGGCGAATGTTCATGACTTCACGCGAGTCGGCCATAGTTGTTCCCTTTCCACAGAAGTGATTTGCCCGCGCCTACCGGTCCGCAGGGCGAATTGGGAGAGAATTCCCCAGAAGCAACGCTTCCGCGAGAATTCGAGTGCCCCGAGCATATATCAACCCCGAAAGTCATCAGGTCAAGCCTAAATTCCGAGTTTTACCGTGTTTTATACCTGTTTTCTGGAATGCGGCTAGATCGGAGTTGCACGTACTCTCCACATATTGTGTATTAAACAGTATACGGACACTATATGTAGGGCTGTTTACAGGGCAGATTCCCGGGGGTGGTTGAACGCATAACGAAAGTATTACAGACGGTACCAAGGTGCCACCGCCAGCAAAAAGCCCTACAAAACACAGGGAATCCGCCGACTCCGCAGGGATGGCTTCGCGCAAAACGGCTTCTCTCCGGATTCTGCCTTCTGCCATCTGACTTCTCACTTCTGCATTCGGCCCGGTTGCACTAAGCTCGAAACGGAGGAACCTTGCGCTTTCTCGATCGCCTGCAACCGCTGGGACTGCTCGCGCTTCGGCTCGTTGTTGGTGTGATCATGATCGGCCATGGTTACGGAAAGGTGTTCCACGGTGGCTTATCTCAGCACGTCCACCGCGTAGCCAGCCTGGGTCTGCCCGGATGGCTTGCTTACGCCTCCGCTTTCGCCGAGTTTTTCGGCGGTATCCTCCTGATCGTTGGCCTTTTGACTCGGATTTTTTCCCTGCTCATCCTGATCGACCTGGCGGTAGCAATCTGGAAAGTGCATTGGAAAAATGGCATGTTCGCCAAAGGCGGATACGAATTTCCCCTGACATTAGCAACCATCGCCTTTGCCCTGATTCTGTTCGGAGCCGGACCGATCGCCCTGGACGCGATTCTGGGCAGAGCCGGAGGTCCGCGGAAGGGAAAAGCGCCGGCTTGATCCTTGGTTACTGCTGCGTTTGATTGTCATCCCGAGCAAGCCGCTTTTGCGTAGCGAGAGCCTGCCCTGAGCGCAGCAAGTTGCGGAGCAACATGCGAAGTCGAATGGGGATCTGGGCGAGCCGCGCGAACTATGGCGGGTTCACGAGCCATGACAAGAAATCGCGCGTTTGGCTCGCTTCCTTGTTGTAAAGCTGCACCAATCGCCCTTGGCTGCATTTGCGAAAACCCGCAAAATTCATTTAAATAATGAGAAGTCGGCAGGAGCACCTGTATGCCTATTTTCGAATACGTCTGCAAGGATTGCGATCACGAGTTTGAAGCCTTGGTTTTCGGTACCGACAAAGCTGAATGCCCAAAATGCCATAGCAAGAAGCTAGCTCCCCAATTGTCCGTGTTTGCAGTATCCGCCAAAGGCGCATCCAGCGCTTCGGCGTCGCCATCGGCTGGCCCTTGCGGTTCTTGTGGTGATCCCCGTGGCCCCGGCGCATGCTCTATGCCCGATCTGGATTAATCACCGTAAGGAAATGTCATTTCGAGCGTAGTCGGATTCTTCGCTCGCGAAGAATCCGATGCACTCGAGAAACCTGCTTTGCGGGCAACCTTCCGCGTATGATTCCGGCATGGACCTGCGAGCTCTTCCCATACTGCTTCTTGTATCCGTACTTCCGTGCCTCGCCGACGCACCCTCAACCTTGCCGCTGATGCCAATGCCCACCAGCATTCATCTGGGCTCCGGCCAATTGGTTATCGATCCATCGTTCACCGTCGCGACCACGGGCACAAAAGCTCCGCTCACGGATCGCGCCGTCGATCTTTTCTTAACCGACCTCCGGCGCCAAACTGGCATGTCGCCATTAGATATGAAGGTGTCGGACTCATCCCAAGGCACTCTCATCATTCATGTCGACCACGCGAGCAAAGACATCCAGGAACTTGGGGAAGATGAATCCTACTCGCTCGAGATCACCAGCAGCACCGCTAAACTCAATGCCCCTACGACGCTCGGAGTTATGCGCGGCCTGCAAACCCTTCTGCAATTGGTCCAGACAACTCCGCAAGGTTTCGCCGTCCCCGCCGTCATCATCCAGGATTCGCCGCGTTTCCCTTGGCGGGGACTGATGATCGATGTCAGCCGCCATTTCCAGCCCGTCGATGTCCTCAAACGCAATCTCGACGGCATGGCCGCCGTAAAGCTAAACGTCTTTCATTGGCACCTCTCCGATAACCAGGGCTTCCGAATCGAAAGTAAGAAGTTTCCCAAACTCCAGAAAATGGGCTCAGACGGCCTGTATTACACCCAGGACCAGGCACGCGAGATCGTTGCCTATGCCCGCGATCGCGGCATCCGCGTCGTTCCCGAGTTCGACATGCCGGGTCACAGCACCGCATGGTTCGTCGGCTATCCCGAACTGGCAAGCGGCCCCGGACCATATCAGATAGAGCGCAAATGGGGTGTCTTCGATCCCGCCATGGATCCAACCGAAGAGCGGACCTACAAGTTCCTCGACGAGCTGATCGGCGAGATGGCCAAGCTTTTCCCCGATAAGTACTTCCACATCGGCGGAGACGAAGTGAATGGCAAGCAGTGGGATGCGAACCCCAAGATTCAGGCGTTCATGCGCGCCCACGGATTCAAGAACAACCAGGAACTGCAAGCCTACTTCAACAAGCGTGTCCAGAAGATCGTAACGAAGCACGAAAAAATCATGATCGGCTGGGACGAGGTTTTAAATCCTGATCTGCCCAACGATGTGGTCGTACAATCCTGGCGCGGCCAGGATTCGCTGGCACAAGCCGCCAAGCAGGGTTATCGCGGCCTCTTGTCCTTCGGTTACTACCTCGACCTGATGTGGCCGGCATCGCGCCACTATGCCGTTGACCCCATGAGTGGCGGCGCTGCCAATCTAGCGCCCGACGAAGCCAAGCGCATTCTCGGCGGCGAGGCCTGCATGTGGTCCGAGTACGTTTCACCGGAAAATGTTGACTCCCGCATCTGGCCGCGAATGGCTGCGATAGCCGAGCGTTTATGGTCACCACAGAGCCTCACAGACGTGAACTCGATGTACGACCGCTTGGAACCAACCAGCCGCTGGCTCGATTGGCTGGGACTCGAACACAATTCCTATTACAAGCCAATGCTCCAGAGAATCGCGGCCTCAAACGAGATCGGGCCCTTGAAAACCCTGGCCGACATCGTCGAACCTGTAAAGGACTACACCCGCGAGGAAACTGCGCCAGTTGAGCCCACCAGTCTCATCCCGCTGAACCGCTTAGTCGACGCAGTTCATCCGGAGAGCGCAACCGCGCGCCAGTTTGCCATCATGGTCGACGCCGTAATTCTCGGCCATGCGGATGTCGCCACCAGAGTCCAGATTCGAGCACTCCTCGCGAATTGGAGTGCCAACCAGACCAGCCTTGCCCCCTTGGAAAATAGCTCGTTCCTGCTAAAAGAAGTGATCCCACTTTCCACGACGTTGTCGCAGGTTGGAAACGCAGGCCTGCAGGCACTCGATTATCTGGATCGCCACGAGCGCCCGCCGGATTCCTGGGTCGCGCAGCAGACCACGCTCTTGCAAGCGGCACAAAATCAGCAAGCGCAGTTGCTGCTCATGATTGTGCCTTCGGTTCAGAAGCTGGTGCAGGCGGCCGTGGGGCAGCGCACAACCTCCGCATCCACGAGCTATTAATCTTAGGAAACAAACGTGAGACTAACCTTGTTTTTGGCGCTGTTCGTCCCCGCGACGATGAACCTGGCTTTCGCCGCCACCAGCTCCACCGCGCAACCTTCCCGGCAGGAGGCCAATAAGGCCATCGCGATGCGGGTCTTCGACGAGATTCTTAGTCAGGGCAAGTTTGACGTTGCCGACCAAATCTACGCCAAAGATTTTGTGAACCATGGCCTGCACCGTAATTTCAACCTAGAGGAAGATCAAGCCGCAGCCCGCTGGGAGAAGCAGACCGCGCCGGACATGAAGTTGACCGTGGACCTGATGGTGGCGCAGGACGATTTTGTTACCGCCGTCTGGACGGCGCGAGGTACAAATACGGCTCGCATCGGCTGGCTGCCGGCCACGAATGTGAAATTTGAGGAACGAGGCCTCACCGTCTGGCGGATTATCGATGGCAAAATTCACGACGAGTGGACGTCGTTTGATGACTTATCCATTCTCCGCCAAATTGTGTCGCAGTTGAAATGGCATCTAATCGCTATTCTGTCAGTAGCGATAATTTTACTGTGGATGGCTGTACGCTTCTTCCGCCGCAAACCAGCCGCGAGTATCTGAATAGAACCGGCGAGCCTTGCTGGCTGGGGTAGTGCCGATTATCTGAGCGATTTAGCGATCCGTCGGCTTTCCTTCGTGTTCCTTTGTGTCCCTCGTGGTAGTTTTTCGATCATTTCCACCACAACGACGTCCGGACTAACGCGACCAGAGTTGTAAACTGGAGATCTGGACCTCTGTGGGTCTCTGTGTCCTCTGTGGTGAACAACTGGCCTTTCTACTTCCACCACAACGACGTCCCGAGTAAAGCCAGAATCTCGATCGCTGCAAGCGAGATCCACAGCCGTTGCCGGAAAACCGACCGCCGCAAATCTCTCTTCAGATCGGCTTCCACCGCATGGATAAACTGCACTTCCGCGGCATCCGGCTTCGGCTTGGCCACCGTGGGTTTCGGCAGCGTGATCACGTAGTCCTGCTTTGGCCTATCTGGCAGGAAAACCTTCGGAGTGCTGATCACCGAGGACCAGCGAGGGAGCAGCATGGAATCGTTGTTCCCTCCCGGATCCATCGGCTTCGACGTCAGTTCCAGCGGCGGCATCCGCTCCGGCGCCACTTTATCCGCCAGGTTGCGTAACAGCGATGTCCACCACGGATGCGCCATCTGGTCGGCAATCAGTTCGCCGACATCAACCGGTCTCGACTCCAACTCCAACGGCGGCAGCGTTTCCGGCGATATCACGTCGCCCAAATTAGTGAACACAGTTCGAAACCACGGCAAGCTCAACCGGTCACCCTGCAGCATGCCCACGTCCACCGGCCGGGAAGTCAGATGTAGCGGCGGGAATTTTTCCGGTGCGATTCTGTCCCGCACTTGCCCCAGCAATCGTTTCCAAAGCGGAGCATTCCAGCTGTCCGCAAGCAGCAAGTCCACGGAGGCTTCGTCACCGGGCTTCTGTTCGGGAGGATTGGGGTCAAACGGCTGGGAGGTCATGGATTCCGGAGCAACATGTGTTTTTGAAATCATCTCATGAAAAGGCACTCCGACGAGCGAGGAAGTTTAGGCCGACCTTGTCTCCTACGGGTCGGAGACACTCCCGTTACTTCCAGCCGAACCCTTCTGTGTAACCGGCGCCTGTGAATCTCCGCCTACAATCCTTTGCAGCAAGATCCGCGCCCCGCTCACCGGCCGACGAATTTTTATGTCAAACGTTAACCCGAACGCCAGTAGCTCTGAAACAGTCTGGATCTATCGTCCAGATCTTGACTTGATCGTCGGATGCGGCGCCTGGTCCGTTCCTCTGTTAATCCTGGCTTACTTTTCTTCCGTCACTAGTACGCTTGCCTGGTCGATCGCTTTCTATGGTCTCGCCCTTTTCCTCAACTATCCGCATTACATGGCGACGATTTACCGCGCCTACCACACCGAGGAAGATTTTCGAAAGTATCGGATTTTCACCGTCCACATCACGCTTCTGGTGTTGCTGACGATCGTCTGGTCACACTTCTGGCCTCGCGCCCTGCCGTGGATCTTCACCATATACCTCACTGCCAGTCCATGGCATTACAGCGGCCAAAACTACGGCCTGTTCATGATGTTTGCCCGCCGGGCTGGCGCTCGCCCAAGTTCAAGCGAGCGGCGCGCTCTCTATGCAGCATTCCTGATTTCTTACGGAATGCTGTTTCTGAACTTCCACACCGGGCCTTCTGCCGATCCGCTTTTTGTCTCGCTCAACATTCCAGCGGCCATAAGCTCGCCCGCACAGGTGCTCCTCGCTATCGCATTCATCGCATGTTCCGCTTTTGGTCTGTACCGCCTTGCCTCCCAAACCAGTTTCCGCAGAATGGTTCCTTCGCTCACCCTCTTCTCTACGCAGTGCGTGTGGTTCCTGGTGCCCACACTGCTTTCTCTCGTGGACCGATTCCAGGTTCCCCAAAGTCGTTACAGCACCGGCATTCTCGCCGTCATGCACTCGGCACAATATCTATGGATCACCAGTTACTACGCCAAGCGGGAAGCAGCAGCCAAAGAAGGCCGCTCTTGGCGTCCGTTGATGTATTTCACGATTCTGGTGATTGGCGGTATCGCCCTATTCATTCCAGGCCCCTGGCTCTCCAGCCTGGTGTTCCACTATGACTTCACCCGCAGCTTCCTGCTGTTCACCGCGCTGATTAACATCCACCATTTCATCCTCGACGGCGCGATATGGAAACTGCGCGATGGCCGCATCGCCGCTCTGCTGGTGAACTCCCACACCCAGATCGCTCATGGCGCAATTGAAGCCGGGAATAAGACAATGTCGATTTTCCGCTGGGTAGCGGGACCGAACTCCTTTGCCCGACTTTTGCGGATAGGAACCGCCGTGGCGCTGCTGGTTTGGGGCTGCGTCGATCAAGCGCATTACTATTTAGCCCTGCACTCCGAAAATCTCGCGGATCTGAAACGCGCGGCTTCGCTGGCGCCTTACGACACTCCACTTCAGATGCGCTTAGCGCATCGGGCTCTGGAGGCGGGCTCGCCTCAGGAATCAGAAGCCGCCTGGGAATACGCAATCCAGGCTGACCATGCCGACGCAGGTCCACGTGACGCATGGTTGAGATATCTCCTGCAAGAGAAACGCTTCGGCGAGGCATATCAGCTCACCAGCGATTGGCTCAAACTCGCGCCCAGGGATGCGGCTCTTCTGATGAATCACGGTATTTTGGCGCAGCAGCTCGGACACACCGACGAGGCCGAGCAAAGCTGGCAGAAAGCATTAGTGCTCGACTCATCGCAGGCCCAGGCCGATCTTTTATTGGCTACCGCGCTGGATAAACAAGGCCAGTTCGACCCCGCCATCAGCCACTATGAAGCTTACCTGGCAAAGATGTCGCACCTGCAAAAATCCAGCCTTCCGCCGGCAGCTGACCTGATCACCGTCGCACTGAAGGCGGCAGACTGCAACGCGCGGGCCAACCACCTCGATGTCGCACTGCAGTTCTACAAAATGGCGCGGACTCTGGCCGCTCGAACCCAACAGGAGAAACTCGAAAGCTTCACCGACATGGCCGAGGCTTCACTCGATGCCCGGCTCGGCCAAAATGCAAACGCCCTGCCTCTCTACCAAAGAGCACTCCAGCTCGACTCCGCCCTCTCCGATCCTCTTAATAGTGGAGTCGATTGGTGCGTCTACGCGATGTTTTTGCGCGATTCCGGATTCCCCATCCGCCTCGCCTATGCGAGCGTGCTGAAATCCCAGACTCTGTTGTCTTCTGATTCGAACGGTCAGCAAGCGACCACGGCGGCCCGAATCCGCAAAGATCTGGAGCACCGGCTCGGTCCGCAAGCCTCCTTTATTTCTCGTAATCCCCAGCCACTGGTGCAGGAAGCCCTCGAACTCAAACCTTGAGACACTCTATGCCTGGTCGAGCATCGCCGGCGAGGGCTGTCGCGCCGTTTCTCACTCTCACATCAACTCTCGGCTGCTGGTTCTGGAATCTTACTCCGTGCCTGCGAAAGACTTGCCCTGCTCTCCGTGCATTTCGATTCAAAAGCAGCAAATTCCTCGGCATAGGCCGAGGTCAGAGAGATCAGTTGTGTAGTCAAATTATGAAGCTGTTCTGTGAAAGTCACGCAACGTTCGTGAAGTAACTCGCGTACAGGACAATACTTGAGTTTCTTGAATTCGAAGTCCATGAGGGTCCTATTCTTGCTTGAGCGCAAAGACCGTCGCTGGACACCTCCAGCTCAAATCGGCAGGAATGTGCGTAGAAGCTCAGACAACTATACGCCTGATTTCCAGCGCCGATACCGAGACAGAACGTTTTGGCACATCTTGGCGCTCGTGTACTGCACAGGAGATTTCCTAGCCTCTGGCTGCTGTACGGCGTTGGGGGTCTTTGCCGCCGCGCTTAGCTCAAGGCTACCGAACGCCGCCTTAGCCCCATGAATTTCCACGATGAGATCAGGAGGCTTTGTGCCGTAATCGCCGCCGAAAAAGATTCCAAGAGGCTCATTTCTCTTCTCAAACGATTGCAACAACTGCTCTCGCAAGAACAGCAGTCCAAAGATTGCGTACGCACGTCCCTGTGACTTGGGTGGTGTCGCAGTGTTCCAACCCGCCTAGCCACATTCCTTCGTAATCTGTCCCTGATCACACCCCGGGACCTACACTGAGATTCTCCCCGAACTAAGGCGCTGCTGTAAGTAATTGAAAAATCATCCCTTCCAGCGGTAGGCGCCAGGCTGAGGCAGGCCAATGTGGGCTAAAACGCGATAAGCGAATTCGCGCGCCATAACATCCAAGCTCGCGGGTCGATTGTAAAAGGCTGGAATCAGCGGAAACACCGTGGCTCCGGCATCCGCCGCCCGGTACATGTTTCGAATATGGATCTTATTAAGGGGAGTTTCGCGAACGCAGAGCACCAGTGGCCGCTTTTCTTTCAGACAAACGTCGGCCGCGCGCTCGATCAGGTGCGAGGCAATTCCATTCGCAATGCGGGCCAGCGTGCCCACGCTGCACGGAATAACCACCATGGCCTCTGCGGGATACGAGCCGCTCGCCACATTCGCGCCAATATCGGTGTTGTTCTGCTGGTGAATCTTGTGCCGGCTTTTGCCGATAAGTTGACGAACAAGGTCGCTTCGGCCAGTAAGGCCAAGTTCCTCCGCCATGACCCGGAGAGCGCTGTCCGACGCAATGAAGTTGACGGTTTCGACGCGCGAATCGCCTTCCAGCGTGAGCAGCAACTGTCTCAGAAAAATGCTGCCGCTCGCCCCGGTTGTAGCAATGGTCAAGTTTTGCGGTGGATGGTTGGGCAATCGCGCTCCTGGCGAGTTCTGAGCATAGGGAGGGCAGCGAGGCGAAGTCAAGGAGTCGACCAGTCAGGAATGCATTTTCATTGTCATCCCGAGCAAGCTTCTTTTGCGCCGCGAGGGATCTGGGCGAGCCGCGCGAAGTGTCGCGCTTTTTGCGACACAAAAATCGCGCGTTCGGCTCGCTCCCTTATGGGACTCTGAATGGCTACCTCATCTACTCTCGGATCCCGACGCAATGCCGCCCAGCTCCGCGCATTGGCAGGAGTAGAGCGCGAAGTACAAGCGAATGACACGTCTTGCCGCCGAAAATATCTCCGCGATTTCAAAGATGCATTTCAAACCTACGAGCGCGTCCTCGATGCTGACCAACTCGCAACTACCGTTAATCGAGCGGACATCATCCTCGTCGCCGACTACCACGCTTTGCCCGCAGCCCAGAGATACGCCGCCACACTGCTGGAGCAGCGAGCGCAGGTCGGAGATCGTCCCGTTGTTCTCGGAGTCGAGAGCATCTTCTCTCGCCATCAGCATGTTTTGGAGGAATGGTGGAGAAGGGAAATCGGTGCGGAAGAACTGCAGGAACGCATCCGCTTTGATTCGGACTGGGGATACGACTGGCCGCCATTCTATGACTTGCTGGTTGCCGCCCGCGACCACGCCGATGCTATCTACGGATTGGATTGCCTGCCACGCGAAGATCTAAGAAAAATTGCCGCCAGGGACCGCCACGCGGTCGAGAAAATCCAGGAGATCCGCCGCGCCCACCCCCGCGCTGTGATTGTGGTTCTCTTTGGTGAGTCCCACTTCGCGCCTCATCATTTGCCCCAGCAATTGCGGGAACGCTTGCCGGGCGAAAACGTGCTCACCATTCTGCAGAATGTCGATCCTCTCTATTGGGCCGCCACCGCCGAACCCAAACAACCCGTCGACGCGGTTACTGTACACGACGATGTGGTCTGCGTTTTTAATTCAACACCGCTGGAGAAGTATGAGAGTTATCGCCTGTACTTGAGGCGTTGGCAGGCCGTGTCTACCCAGCCTGACGCCGCTCCCACGATCTACAATCTGATCGACAGCTTGGCCTGCTTTCTCGACATCAATCGCTACTCGTCGCATAACACCACCCAGCCAAAGTTTCTCGTCGATTTGTTGCCCGAGGTCTATTGCGGCCTCTCGGAGACGCGGTTACTCCATTTATTGCAGCGTGCAGTCGGAACCCCCAAAGCCATCGCAGAACTGCTCGAAAGAATTGAGAGTCGCGGCTGCGTCTATCTCCCATCCCTCAACAGTATCTATGTTCGCGATTTCCAAATGATGTTTACGGCAGAGGAGGTCGCCCGTTTCCTTCACCACGCCTGTCGTGGCCTGCCTTGCCGTAATAAATCCAAACCCCGCCATCTGCAGCCTGAGGACACTTTTTACGCTCGCGTGCTCGAGAATGCCCTGGGCTACTTCGGGTCTAAAGTCCTGTATCCTCCGCGCCCTGCTGTAGAAGAGCACCTCGGCATCTCAGCTAAGACCTGCGCCAGGCTGGCGCAGAATGCTATCACCGCTGGTCCAGAAAAATTTAACGATTGCGTGACCAATCTAGGTTACAGGCTGGGAAGCGAACTGTATGACGCCTACCTGAGAGGGGCCATCAGCCGCACGGTTCTGAGGCGTCTATTTCTCGCGCATATCGAACAGCCCGGCGCCGCCCGACGCCAGTGCGGGCAAATCCTTCGTCTCGTCCGGGCGACTGCCAAGAAGCCTTGCGCCTCAGTTCGATAGCAATCCGCCGCGATGCTAGTCTATGATGCTGCTGCCCGAAGGCTGGCAAGTGAGAACCAACAACTGACAACCGAGAACTGACTCCAACTACCGACTCCTGATTCTGAGTGCTTTCTTGAACGCCGATTCCATCCGCAAACTGTTCCAGCAAGTACGATCGGGGAAGTTGTCTCCGGATGAAGCCGTTGCTCGCTTGCGCCACCTGCCGTTCGAAGATTTGGGATTCGCAAAAATAGATCACCATCGTGCCCTTCGTGCCGGCATGCCAGAGGTGATTTTTGGCGAGGGCAAAACTCCGCAGCAAGTCGCCGAAATCTTTTCGCGGCTCGCTCGCTGCGGCGGCAACATTCTCACCACGCGCGCAACTCCAGAACAATACAAAGCCGTTAAACGAAAACTGAAAAAAGCCGCTTATCGCGAACAGGCGCGCGCCATCCTCCTACAGCGAGACATCACAAAGTACGGCAAGGGAACGATCGCGGTCGTCTCCGCCGGAACCAGCGACATCTCCGTGGCAGAGGAGGCAGTCGTCACCGCTGAAGCAATGGGCAACGATGTCGAGCGGCTCTACGACGTTGGCGTCGCCGGCATTCACCGCCTCTTGGCCAACCGGGGAACTCTCGGCCGCGCGCGTGTGCTGATTGTCTGTGCCGGAATGGAAGGAGCTCTGCCGAGCGTCGTCGGCGGTCTGGTTGGAGTTCCCGTTATCGCCGTCCCCACCAGCGTCGGCTATGGAGCCGCGTTTAAGGGTGTCGCCGCCTTGCTGGGAATGATGAATTCCTGCGCTTCCAACGTCAGCGTTGTAAATATTGATAACGGTTTCGGCGCCGGCTACGTGGCCTCTTTGATCAACCGGCTGTAACGTTTCTTTTTTGTTTTTCAGTGTCCTCTGTGGTAATCCGGGTAAGCCAGCGTTCGTAAGGGTGACAAAAATAGGCGCGGTTGTGAACCGCGCCTCCCTCCGATCCAAATCAACCATTACGAAGCCTTTTGTTCGACCTGCAAATTGTTTTGCACGGTGAACGCTCCGAAAATCTGGTTCGCGCGGATGCCCGCCACGTTCTTTTCCATCTGCGTGGCCACCGTTCCGTACAGGCTCAGCTTCCCGTTGTCCACAACAATGCGAATCGGGTATGCCGGATCGATCGCGTATCGGCTTAACACCGAGTCACGATAGATCGCGCGCGCTGCCCGCAGTCGGATGCCATCGTCGAAGAACGATGCAGGCGCCACCCGAATGTCATTCACCACATCTTTGACTCCAGGCGTGTTATCAACCAGCGCCAAAGCCGAATCGCGGTCATATTCTGTGCGTGCTTCGCCACTCACCACCGCCACTCCATTTTGCACGGACGCAGTGATGTAATTGAACAGATTGTCATAGCCCATGCGATCGTAGTACAGCTTTCGGTCCAATTGGGCCGTCAGTTGGGCATCCGCAACGTCTTTTCCGGATACCGCGATCAGATTCCGAACGCCTTGTACATTCGCCACCTTGCGAATGTGCTTTGCCGCGTCCAGCTTCTGCTGGTACACGTCCACATCCCCCGCCAAAGTGACGATGCCATCTTCCGTCGTCGCTCGTACGTTGCGAAATTCTTTCTTGCTGCCGAGCTTCTGCGTGACTTTCGCTTCAATCGAAGTGTCATAGCGTGACGCTCCGTTGGTTTCGGCAAAAAGTCCTGCTGTAAACGCTCCCACTAGCAGGAACAAACTTGTAATTCGAAGAATCTTTTTCATTTTTTCCCTCCCATCCTCTTAGGAACTAAACCCACGCTCCCTAAAATAGTTTTAACCATCCGGTTAATTAATGGATGAGCCGGAACTCCGCGGCGAACGTAAAGATTTGTGACGCTTGTAAAATGAAATCTACGAGCCGCTCAGCAAGGAGCACCTTATGAACAAACTACGTCCCTGCGCAATCACCTTCCTGCGAATCGTGGTCGGGATAATTTTCATCATGCATGGTTGGCAGAAGCTCTCTATGGGCTTCGATAATGTCGCAGGATTTCTCGGTTCGATCGGGATACCGTTGCCGAAGTTGGCGGCCGTTGTGCTCACATTTGTCGAACTGATCGGCGGCGCGGCCTTGATCCTGGGACTTTTTACGCGTTATGTTGCCGCACTGCTCGCCATCGATATGCTGGTGGCGCTCATCCGCGTTCACGCCTCAAACGGCTTTTTTGCCCCCAAAGGCGTCGAGTTTCCCTTGCTGTTGCTTGCGGCCATTATCGTTCTGATTTTCCACGGACCAGGCTCGCTCAGCTTAAGCGGTTTGGCTAAGAAGAAAGTGACCGGACCCTAGCCGCTCTGCGCGCGGCGTTTCCCGCGGGGTTCGCGGCTGCTCGAATTCTCCTCGAATACTCGCGCGAAGATTTTGTCCACATTTCTTAGCTGACGCTTCAGATCGAAAGCGCGTTCCACCTGTTGCCGCGACACCCTGCCGGTGATTTCTTTCTCCGCCAGCACAAGCTCGCGGAAATTCTTGTCCTCCTGCCAGGCCCTCATCGCATGCTTCTGCACCAGACGGTACGCGTCCTCTCGCGACAGGCCATGTTCCACCAGGTCCAGCAGAAGTTGGCCGCTGAAGACCAGGCCGCCCGTGCTCTCCAGGTTTCGCAGCATGCGTTTCGGGTACACGAACATCGTGTCAATCAGGTTCGCGGTCTTCTGCAGCGTGTAATCAACCAGCGTCGTCGAATCGGGGATGATAATGCGCTCGACCGAGGAATGCGAAATATCCCGCTCATGCCACAGCGCAACGTTTTCAAAGCCGGCTTGCGCATTCGAGCGCACCACGCGCGCTAATCCACCGATTTGTTCGCACGTTACCGGGTTGCGCTTGTGGGGCATCGCCGACGAACCTTTTTGTTTTTCGCTGAAGAACTCCTCGGCTTCCCGAACCTCGGTACGCTGCAGATGACGAATCTCGGTGGCAATCTTGTCCAATGTGCTGGCGATGACCGCCAGTGTCGCAAGGTAGTACGCGTGCCGGTCGCGCTGAATGACCTGGGAGGAGATCGCCGCTGCCTTCAATCCCAGCCGCGCACAGATTTCTTCTTCCAGTTCAGGCGTAAGATGAGCGAGGTTGCCCACGGCTCCGGAAAACTTTCCCACGCGCATGTCTTCAGCGGCGCTCGCGAATCGCGCGATGTTGCGTCGTGTTTCCGAATACCAGTTGGCCAGCTTCAATCCAAAAGTGATCGGCTCCGCGTGGATCCCGTGAGTGCGCCCGACCATCGGCGTGTCCTTGAACTCCCACGCCCGGCGCTTCAGAACTTCGCCCAGTCTTTCCAGATCCGCCGCAATGACTCCAGATGCCTGCCCTATGAGCAGCGCCTGCGCGGTATCCACCACGTCATTCGAAGTCAGGCCGTAATGGAACCAGCGTGCCTGCGGGCCGACAATCTCCGCCACCGCGGTGGTGAAGGCGATCACATCGTGGCGAACCTCGGCTTCGATCTCGTGAATGCGCTGCACATCGAAGTCGGCCCGCTCACGGATCGCTTTCGCGGCATCCTTCGGCACCATGCCGGCTTCGGCCAGCGTTTCCGTGGCCGCGACCTCCACCATGAGCCAAGTGCGAAAGCGGTTCTCGTCACTCCAGATTCTCCCCATCTCCGGGCGTGTATAGCGTGGAATCAAGTGTCACCCTCTCGTTTCACGTCTCGCATCCCATGTTTCCGAAGTTCGGCGACCTAGGCTGCTAAGAATAGGAACTAGGGATTTTAAAGGATCAGACGGGGCTTACCAATACCAAGCGTAGGTTGTCATCCCGAGCCAGCCTCTTTTGCGCCGCGAGGGATCCGGGCAAGCCGCGCGATGTGTCGCATTTTTTGCGACACAACAATCGCGCGTTTGGCTTGCTTCCTTATCACAGATGCACCATTACGTGCCGTAAAATGTTTTCAGTGAGCCCTCAGCCAAATTACTCCGCGATGCTGGATACCGCCATTGCCGAAGCCCGCAAAGGTCTATCCGAAGGTGGCATTCCGATTGGCGCAGCGATCTTTGACGCGGATGGTCGCTTGCTCGGAGCAGGCCACAATCGCCGCGTGCAAAATGGTGACCCTTCCATGCACGGCGAGACTGACGCCTTTCGCAACGCGGGTCGCCAGCGCAGCTATCGCAATCTCATCATGGTGACCACCCTGGCTCCATGCTGGTACTGTAGCGGGCTGATTCGCCAGTTCGGGTTTCGCACCGTGGTTGTGGGCGAGAGCCATAATTTTCAAGGAGGTCTCGACTGGCTCTGTTCACTGGACATAAACGTGATCGACCTTGATTCGGAAGAATGCGTGAAGATGCTGGGCGACTTTATCCATGCTCATCCCGAGCTCTGGAACGAGGACATCGGCGCGGAATGACCTCATTGGTTGCCCGCCAGATCTAGTGCAATCGCGTCTTCTGCATGGGGAAGAATCCGCCCGCGGCAATTTTTCTGATCCTCATCCGTCTCCTTGTACGTTGTTCCACCAAGGCTTCAATCCAGCAGAGCAGAGTTGTGCACACATCCCGCTCATAAAATCCAAATAACTTCACCGCGAGAATTAAGGCCAGAAGTGATACTGGCAGGTACACAAGCCACATGAGTCAAGATCTCCGCCCCGAGTCATTCGTCCAGGTTAAACAACATCATCAACGAACCGCGATACCCCGTAACGTCCAGAGAGTCAGGAAACGTGCCTGATTTTGCTTGGACAAACCACCCACCCATGTCTAGGGCTCTGAAAATAAGGTTTCCAGGCATTTGTGTGTACGCGCACTCAGGTCAGCGGGGTCTCGTCCGTTTGGACCAAGGTAACGTCGCCAGAGTGCGTTCAAGCCAGTACCATTTTCTCTAAATTTCATCAGGGCTGTGATTTGGGAGGGCGATATGCGTAAGTTCATCAACAATTCCGTCCGAATGTTCCTGCTGGTCAGCTTGGCGGCTGTGCTCAGCTACGGCCAATCCCTGGGAGATGTCGCCCGCGAGCAGCGGCAGCAGCAGCAAGCTAAGAAAACACAAGCCAATCCAAAAGTAGTCACGAATGAGGATCTTCCCGAGCACCCGGATGCTGAGCAAAGCGTATCCGGCAACCCGCAGGCTGCGGATTCCGACCAGGACTTCGCCCAGAAGAAACCCGCAGAGCAGTGGAAGCAGGAGATCCAGCAGCAGAAACAATCGGTAGCCAACCTGCAGGCCCAAATGGACCGGCTGAACTCCTCCATCCACTTCGCTCCGGGCAACTGTGTGCGCAATTGTGTGCAGCACAATGAACGTCAGATTCAGAAACAGGACGAGGTGCAACGCATGCAGTCCGAACTCGATCAGCAAAAGAAACGGCTGGAAGATATGCAGGAATCCGCCCGCAAACAGGGTTACGGAAATTCAGTTTACGAACCTAACTAGAACCGCGCCCGCTGGGCAATTCCGGATCGATCGCTTGGTCCAGATAGATCCACAGCACACGCGAAAACAGCGTGATCGTAGGGGCGAGTGGCAGAAATAGCAAAATTGCCCAAAACGTGACCTTCATCAGTGTCCAATGAGTGAAGGTCCACAACACTAGTCCGATTCCGACGATCGCCATCAATCCCAAACCATAGCTGATGTACATCGCGCCCAGAAAATAGCCGGCTTCTCGCTCGAATTTCAGACCGCACTTAGCGCATTCCGGCCACATCCCGGGAAATCCAGTGAAGATAGATTTCCGAAAAATTCTGGCTTCGCGGCACCGCGGGCACATCTGGCGCACGATCGCCATGCTCGTCGGCATTCGGTGCTTGGGCAGTCTGATTGTCATCCCGAGCAAGCCTCTTTTGCGCCGCGAGAGCCTGCCCTGAGCGCAGCAGGTTGCGAAGCAACATGCGGAGTCGAATGGGGATCCGGGCGCGTCGTGCGAATGCCTCGCGCCCTTCGCGAGGCAAAACAATCGCATGCTTGGCACGCATCCGTATCGAAACCGGCCGCTACTAAGCTGTCCCCTATCGTTTGCGGTTCTGCGATGGTCCGACCATGGCACGTCGCACCGGAACGATTGCTCCACGGGAAGGATCTGCGGCAGCCGTGGCCCGGGAGAGCATTTCTTCTTGGATGGACTTCACGAAGTCCTGAATCTGCCGCTGCATCTCTTCCATTCGCTCGCGCATTTGCAGAATGATCGCAATCCCGCTGATGTTTACGGAAAGATCCCGCGCGAGCGTGAGAATGAATTCCAGCCGTTGCAGATCTTCGTCAGTATAAAGGCGGGTGTTGCCCTCGGTTCGCGAGGGCTTCAATAATCCTTCTCTTTCATAGAGCCGAAGCGTTTGGGGGTGAATGCCATACATCTCAGCGACAGCCGAGATCATGTACGCACCTTTGGACTTCCTCTTAGTCATGTTAATGCGGCTGCGGCACTCAACAATCTGGCGGAGCACAACTCCGCAGTTTCATTATTAAATAAATATCCCTAAGTCAAAAGCACAGAGAGAGCTGAGGCACACAGGGGGCCTCCTGGTTTCCTCTGTGTCCCTTCGTGTCCTCTGTGGTTGAATTCTAACTGACGGGTCTTTCCTGAGGAGTTACAGCCCAGCCTTGCGGCCGAAGCGCATGATTGAGCAAGTACGCCACTACACCGGCGGCAATCAGCAGCATCCCGAAGGCGAAGGAACTCATCCCCAGCACCTGCTCGGTCTCGCTGCGAATCACCGAGAAGCCGAGAAGCAGCATCGGAGCGATGCCCACCGCAACTGCTCCAAACATTCCCCCGGGAACGCGGAACGCGCGCGGCAGTTCCGGTTCGCGAATGCGAAGCACTACTAGCGCTGCGAACTCCAGCGACAAGCTTGCGCCATACAGAAGAATGTCCAGCGTGACCAGTCGTTCGAAGCCTAGACCGAGGCACATCGCCCAGCAGATAGCAAGCGCGATGATCGCGACCCACGGTGCGCGCGTACGCGCGTGCAACCTGCCGAAAATCTTGGGCAACATCCCGTCCTGCGCCATTGCCAGCGGCAAGCGCGAGTAGCTCATCACCAGGGCATTGAACATTCCGAAGCCGCTGATAATGCCGCCCAGCGCTAATCCAAATCGCAACAGCGGACCACCCAGCATTCCCGCGATATCAGCCCAGAAACCGGTATCCCATGCGGTCGGCGAAAGTCCCGTCATCCACATGGCCGCAACCGGTACGATATAGCTGAGCGCCACAATCATCACAGCCACCAGCATCGCTCGCGGATAAGTCCGCTGTGGACGCTCCACTTCCGTCGCGATTGTCGAGGCATTGTCCCAGCCCATGTAGTTCCACATGCAAATCAGGAGCCCGGTCAGAATGTCGACATTGGCATTGGCCGGCTTGGCCACCGCCGCTAGCGCCCCAACCTTAAAGGGGGCAAGACAAACGATCGCGATGAATGGCGCCGAAAGAGCAAAGAACAGCCAAAGCGATGTCGTCGAAACCACCCGCACGCCCGCGATGTTCAGCAGCGCGCACACGATCACCACACCCAACGCCATCATCACCCCACGATGCCCGACCGAAAACCAGGGAAACAGCCGGTCCAGATAGAGAACGAACAGCGTCGGATAAATCGCCATGTCGAAAATCGAGGCAACCAGCGACAGCCACGCTTCCTGAAATCCCCAGAAATTTCCCATCGCGCGACGCACCCAGGCGTAATACCCGCCTTCATATGGCAGTGCACTGGAAAGCTCGCCGATCATAAACGCTGTCGGCAAACTCCAAAGAATCGGGGTGAGCAGCAGGATCAGAATTGCCCGTCCGTACCCCGCTCCGTGAACGATGTCTTCGGTGCCGTAGGTCCCTCCCGAAACCATGAAGAACGTTGCGGCGACCAGCGGCCACAGGGTCAGACGAACAGATTTTTTCCTGGAAGGAACGAGAGTAGGGGGTGGAAGTGGTTGGTGAGCGCTAGCAGTTGCCAATTTCGATGGCTTCCTCCTCGGGGCGAATCACTCTCAACCACCGCGTCTCCCTTGATTAGCGCGGCTCCCGGTTAGATGCGATTCCGGGGTTTCGGCCGTAGTTACTTCGCACGTTAGAGATTACGGCAAATTTCCACAGATGCAACAATTTTCTTGAAAATTTTGCGAGCAGGTAATGAAACCAGAGGGCACAGAAGCACGGAGGCAACGGAGAAGTACAATGCAGGGTTCTTCTCTGAACTACGCTGTGATCCTCTGTGTTCACTGTGGTTCGATCGGTCGGCGCAGGTGATGAAATCAGGGCGGAGACGGAGGAGCACGGAGGCAACGGAGAAGTACAATGCAGGGTTCTTCTCTGAACTACGCTGTGATCCTCTGTGTTCTCTGTGGTTCGATCGGTCCCCGCCAATTTTCTCCATCGACCATTCGCTTGATACCATCCCGCAGATGCACCACGTGAAAATTGATCAGCAAACCTACACCCTTTCCGCTAAGCCGCAAGTACGACAGCAATTGGGCCTCGTGAACCGGATTGATCGCGCCAACAGACTTGATTTCGACAATGACGGCATTCTCGACTACCATGTCGATCCGATATCCAAGATCGATTCTTTGTCCGTCATAGACGACCGGCAAGCCGACCTGACTGGCGACCCTAAGTTCCTGTTTTCGAAGCTCATGCAGAAGGCAGGCGTGATAAGCGCTTTCCAGAAGGCCGGGTCCGAGTTCCGAGTGAACTCTCATTGCGGCAGCAATGATTCGTCGAGTGATCTGATTGACTTCAGGAACAAACTGGTGAGAGACAGCAGCCACAAGGCAACTTATAACATTTCCTCAAAGCTTCCTCTGTGCACCTCTGCGCCCCCTGTGGTTATTTTTCCTTGCTGGGTTCCGATTTGGATTCAATCACAGCGCACACCGAGGTTTCAGATGCTAGGCAGCGGTCTGTAATTTAGAGATTTTTGAACAGCTCGGCTCGCGGATCCTCAGGATTGAGCTTTGCCAACTCGCGCAGCAGTTCCTTGGTTTTCTCGTCGCGTGGCATAGGAACCGTGATTTTGATCTCGACGATTTCGTCGCCGCGAGTTCCTTCTTTGGTCGCTGACGGCACACCTTTTTCCCGTAACCGCAGTTTCTGGCCAGATTGAGTTCCGGGCGGAATTCTCAGCATGGCTCGCCCGTCTATCGTCGGGACCTCGACTTTGGCGCCAAGCGCCGCTTCCGACGCCGTCACCGGCACCGTCAGATAAATATCGTCGCCATCCCGCCGGAAAACTGGATGCGTCCCGGCGCGAATGATTACGTAGAGATCGCCAGGGGCCCCTCCTCGAGCACCCGCATTGCCTTTACCCGCTATCCGGATGCGCTGTCCATCGCGCGTACCGGCCTTGATCCGGACTTCCAGCGGTTCCGTGCGTTCCACCGTGCCTTCGCCGTGACAACCGGGGCAGACGGACACGTTCTTGCCCGTGCCATGGCATCGCGGGCAGGTCACGTTGAACTTCATCCGGCCGCCGGTCTGGGTGACCTGGCCGGTTCCGTTGCACTCCGGACATTTCCCCGGCGACTCGATAAATCCTTGTCCGTGACAGTTGGTGCAGGTGTCGTGTCGCGTGATGTTCAATCGCATGACGCCGCCGCGGATCGCCGTCCAGAAAGGAACATTGACTTGGTATTCGAGATCGGATCCCGGTTCCGGCCCTTCTTGCGCTGCGGCCGCACCGCCCCGGCCACCAAAAATCCCCGAAAAGATGTCGCGGAAGCCTCCGCCGCCGGTCGCTTTGCGTCCCGCTCTTGCATTCTCGAAGTCGGAAAAATCGAAGCCGCCGAAATCGAAGTGAACGCCCTGTCCGCCAGCCTGCCCTTGCCCGCCCTGAAAATCGCCTCCCGGAAATCCACCAAATCCACCCGCCCCGGTTGGTCCCCCGCGAGCGTAAGCTTCCGCTGCCGCCGGATCGATGTTGTCGGAGTAAAAACCCAGCTGGTCGTAAATCTTGCGCTTCTTAGGATCGCTCAGAACATCATTGGCTTCGGAGATCGCCTTGAACTTTTCTTCGGCAGTCTTGTCCCCGGGATTCACATCGGGGTGATATTTTCGCGCCAGCTTGCGAAAGGCTTTGCGGATGTCATCGGCCGACGCCGACTTCTTCACTCCGAGAGTCTCGTAATAGTCTTTCTTGGTGGTTGTCGCCATCGGTGCCGCAATCTACCCTATCATCTGTCATCCTGAGCGACTCTGGCGTTCGCTTCGCGAACGCCAGCGCAGTCGAAGGATCCCTGCATTCATCCGGTTGCTCCCCGTTTACGAAGACGCATGAGCTGCTTCCTCTACGCTTCCCGATTTCCACTTCACCGCATCCACATACACGGGCATGCGATTCATGCCCGTTAGCGTCGGCGCAAATACGTACAGCCGGTTCTCCTCTTCCACAAATGCTAAAAAGTATTGTTGACCCTTTACTTCAAACTTCAATGTATTCCCCTTTCTCACTTCTGAAAAGTAAGCCACGGATTCACCCGTGAATCCGTGGCCAATCATTCGCGATTTGAGCTATGAGCTAACCGCTAACAGCCGTTAGCTTATTTCTTATCCTCTACGTCCACGTATTCGGCGTCGATGACGCCCTCGTCTTTCTTCTGCGCCTGACCGTCGCCGCCCGGCTCCGGCCCGGCTCCAGCGCTCGGTCCAGCTCCCGGCGCTCCCTGCGGCTGCGCCGCCTTGTACATCTGCTCCGCCAGCTTGTGCGAAGCCTTGGTCAGGTTCTCGCGAGCCCGATCCATCGCTGCCTTGTCGCCGCCTTCGAGCGCTTTCTTGGCATCGGCCAACGCGTTCTCAACGTCGCCGCGCTCCGAGCCGGAGATCTTATCTCCCTGCTCGCGCAGCATTTTCTCCACGCTGTAAGTCATGGAGTCGAGCTGGTTCTTCGCTTCGATCGTCTCCCGTTGGGCCTTGTCTTCCGCCGAATGCGAGTCGGCTTCCTTCGCCATGCGGTCGACTTCCTCTTTGCTCAGACCCGAAGACGATGTAATCGTGATCTTCTGGTCCTTGCTCGTGGCCATGTCTTTCGCAGTCACGTTGAGAATGCCGTTCGCGTCGATGTCGAACGTCACCTCAATCTGCGGCACGCCGCGCGGAGCCGGTGGAATCCCAGTTAGATGGAATTTTCCCAAAGTCCGGTTCTGCGCCGCCATCGGACGTTCGCCCTGCAGCACATGAACTTCGACCGACGTCTGGCTATCCGCCGCAGTCGAGAACGTTTCCGTCTTCCGCGTCGGAATCGTCGTGTTCCGAGGGATCATCGGCGTCGCTACGCCGCCCAGCGTTTCAATCGCCAGGGTCAGCGGAGTCACATCCAGCAACAGCAGGTCTTTCACTTCGCCCTTGAGCACGCCACCCTGAATTGCTGCGCCTACGGCAACCACCTCATCCGGGTTCACGCTCTTGTTGCCTTCCTTGCCAAACAGCTCTTTCACCAGGTTCTGAATGCGAGGCATACGAATCTGACCGCCAACCAGCACGACTTCATCAATCTTGCTGGCATCCACGCCCGCATCCTTCATGCATTGTTTGCACGGCCCAACCGAGCGCTGAATGATGTCTTCCACCATCGATTCCAGCTTCGCCCGCGTCAGTTTCTTCACCAGGTGCTTCGGCCCGCTAGCATCCGCCGTGATGAACGGCAGATTAATCTCCGTCTCCATCGTCGTCGAGAGCTCGATCTTGGCCCGCTCTGCCGCGTCACGCAGACGCTGCAGCGCCATCTCGTTGCCCTTGCCGCGCAAGTCGAGGCCTTCGTCTTTCTTGAATTCGTCCACGAGCCAATCCACCAGCCGCTGATCGATGTTATCGCCGCCCAGGTGAGTGTCACCATTGGTGGCTTTCACTTCGATCACGCCTTCGCCGACTTCCAGAATCGAAATATCAAACGTTCCGCCGCCGAAGTCGTACACCGCGATCGTCTCGTCCTTCTTCTTATCGAGACCGTACGCCAGCGCCGCCGCCGTCGGTTCGTTGATAATTCGCTTCACATCGAGCCCGGCGATCCGGCCGGCATCCTTGGTCGCTTGCCGCTGCGCATCATTAAAATATGCAGGCACCGTGATGACCGCCTCAGTCACTTTCTCGCCGAGGTAGTCTTCCGCCGCTTTTTTCAACTTTTGCAGGATCATGGCCGAGACCTCGGGCGGAGTGTATTCCTTCCCTTGCGCCACAACCGCCACGTGATCGCCCTGCCGCACGACCTTGTATGGGACCATCTTCATTTCTTCGCTGACTTCGTCATAGCGCCGTCCCATAAATCGCTTGATCGAATAAATTGTGTTCTCGGGATTGGTGATGGCCTGTCGTTTGGCCACCTGGCCAACCAGCCGCTCACCCGTTTTGGTGAATCCAACGACCGACGGGGTCGTCCGGCCACCTTCTTCATTTGCAATGACTTTGGGTTCTCCGCCTTCCATCACGGCGACCACCGAGTTGGTGGTGCCCAAGTCAATTCCTATAATCTTGGCCATAGCTGGCTCCTTTTTTACTTATAAGTCCTTTGCAATCAATATACTCACGATTGCGTATTCTGGCATCGTAAGACTTGAGTGACTTGTTGTCAATGTGTTAGATGCTGTGGACGGGGTCAGGGATGCGATAGCTTTCCCCTCGTTGTCATCCCGAGCGGAATTTCCTCTCAAAATTGTCATCCTGAGCGCAGTGGCTGCTTCGTTCAGCGAAGCAGCTACGGAGTCGAAGGATCCCTGCATTCTCGCAAGGAGCCAAGACGGGAGGCATTCTCCCCTTGTGAACCCCGTGGGCACATTTCGGATGCCCCACCCTTACGGAGCGTTCTTTGCGACGTAGGGTGGGATTCTCGTGGAAGCTTAGGGTGCGAAACTTCGGTCCGGAACAAGATTGCTGTGTTCCTCTGTGCCCTCTGTGGTTGTTCCTTTTCCGGGTGTCCTGTGCGTCGTAACGACCGCGGGTGTCTCCCACCGGGTGCCCCCACCCTTACGGGAGCGTTCTTTGCGACGTAGGGTGGCATCCTCGTGGAAGCTTAGGGTGCGAAACTTCGGTCCGGAACAAGATTGCTGTGTTCCTCTGTGCCCTCTGTGGTTGTTCTTTTTCCGGGTGTCCTGTGCGTCGTAACGACCGCGGGTGTCTCCCACCGGATGGCCCCCACCCTTACGGGAGCGTTCTTTGCGACGTAGGGTGGGAGTGTTGTCGGGACTTGCGAAGCACCCAGCCGCGAAGCGGCGCTCGGAATGCAGCCCACGGCGCAAGCCGTGGGGGAGAAGCGAAAGCCGATCAAGCTGCGGATCAGCGAAAGAGACCAACTCAAGCTCGCACGCCAGGGTCACGAGACTCGACAGGGCGGTGCTTCTGGCCGCCCCGAAAGAACTCAAAATTAGCGGAGGAAAATTTCAGAGCTCAACTCTTTTTCTCACAGGCCAACAGGCCCCACGCACCGCACATCTGAAGAAGACTAATTATCCAACAAGGAGATCATCAATGGGTGCATACACAGGTAAAGTTTCGCGTGGAGATGCCGCCGAAGATCGCTTCACCGGCGCGGTTGAGAGACAAACGTCCCAAGTTCCCTCCACCGTATTCCTCGGTCTAGCCTTTGGATCGATGGCAGCCTCGGCAATCTTGCAGATCGCAGGGAAGAACCATTGGGCACTATTTGTCGGCCAATGGGCCGCTCCATTCCTGATTATGGGGAACTACAACAAGATGGTGAAGCAGCATGGTTCCGACGCTCACTCGCGCGACCTCGCCGCCTGAACGATTCCACACTGTCATCCTGAGCGAAGCAGTCACGCCCGGTGGCCCAGGTTCGCGAGCTGTTCTTTGCGACGTAGGGTGGGATTTTCACTTGGGATCAGAAAGCGTGCCATAGCCGCCAACCGGCCTCAGAATGCAGTCCACGGCGCAAGCCGCGGGTAAGGTAAGAAATGATCAAGCTGCGGAACAGCGAAAAAACTAATCCCAGAGATATCTCTCGTCGTAAACCACACTGTCATCCTGAGCGAAGTAGCTGGTTCGCGCAGCGAAGCAGTCACGCAGTCGAAGGATCTCTACATCCTCGCAAATACCGAAATACCTCGCTCACTCTCCCAATTCGGGAATCCTCGCCTCTCCCGTATCTCAATTCCCACTCCGGCACAACCCTTGTCAAGCCCCATAACCCGCCAAATTCCGCGCAACTTACTCATCCAACTCAGGAAATAATTCTTCCAACCGTGTCCTAATACCCCCACCTAGTTTGCTATCCTGAAAATAGAGAGACAAATCTCAAAAGCGCGGCTCATCAGGCCGCGCTTTTTTATTCTGCCCATACATCAGGAGGTATTACGGTCGGATACATTCCCAAACTTCATGCCATCGGCCTCGCCACCTGCAAGGCCCGAGGCGAAGCCGCCGAAGCCGTCTTCCTCGCCAAAGCCGCGGGCCTCGGTTTCGGTGTCGCCAAAGCCTGGGGAGAAAGCGAGCGCTACGATTTCATCCTCGATGCCGGCCACAAGCTCTGGCGGGTGCAGGTCAAGTCCGCTCGTTTTTTCTTCAATCACCGTTACGTGATTAAGTGCAGCGGATGGCGCCGTCGCTACGCGTTGGGCGAAATCGACTTCATTGCTGTTTATATCGTCCCGAAAAACCTCTGGTACGTGGTTCCCATCGCGGTAACCGCGGTTCATTGCCAACTCTATTTCTTTCCGCAATGCGCCAGCCGTTCTATCAGCGAAATCTACCGCGAGGCCTGGTGCCAAATGGCCTGTCCGCGCGACGGCGCACCCGACTGCATTCGTGTCGATCGACTTTGTGACCGTGCGGCCTGCACCGGTTCCTGCCCCTTGTGTTAGCCCATAAGGTCATCCTGAGCGAAGTGGCTGCTTCGCCCAGCGAAGCGGCCGCGCAGTCGAAGGATCCCTTTGCCTGCTCAATTGCCCGTGGAGTGGAGAGGGTTTCCATAGTCAGCCGGCGGGTGCCCCACCCTTACGCGAGCGTTCTCTGCGAGCGTAGGGTGGGGAATTTTGTTGCCCCTATCACCACCGCCCGCCCTCAGCCGCGAAGCAGCGTCAGAATGCAGCCCACGGCGTAAGTCTTGGATGATGGGTAGAAAATGACCCAGCTGCGTAGCGCCGAAAGAAACTAAATCTCGTCGTAAACCACACTGTCATCTTGAGCGAAGTAGCCGGTTCGCGCAGCGAAGCAGTCACGCAGTCGAAGGATCTCTGCATTCTCGCAAGTATCCGTGGAGTGGAAAGGCATTCTCTTCTTGAAGACTGCGAGACATTTCGGGTGCCCCTTATGGGAGCGTTCTTTGCGAGCGTAGGGTGGGGATTTTTGTTTGGGACCGGTGGCCCAAATTCGCGAGCGCTTTTTGCGACCTAACCTGGGTACAAGGACTTGGCTTGGGTGGGGCATGGCTTCAGCCATGCCGAAAACGCAACCAGCACTTCCATGAAACCCGATTGACATGTGACCCACATGAAAGTATGTTATACGCATGTCCAAGATGATCCAGCTCCGCAATGTGCCGGATGCCTTGCATCGTCGATTGAAAGCGCGAGCCGCCATGGCAGGAATGTCGTTGTCCGACTACCTGCTGTCAGAAATCAAAGACATCGCGGAACGGCCCACACTCGCTGAGTTTCGAGAGCGCCTGCATCAGCGAAAGCCGGTATCGGGCGAACTGGATACAGCCCGGATGCTTGAAGAGGAACGCTCCGCGCGGTGATCGTTCTCGATGCTTCCGCAGCTGTGGAATGGCTTCTGCAAACCCATGTCGGCGGCTTGGTTGAGAGCCGAATTTTTTCTCGCAACGAGTCCCTTCACGCACCTCACCTCCTCGATGTGGAAATGGCACAGGTGCTTCGAAGACTAGTACGCCTGAACAAGGTCTCAGAACACAGAGCTGCTGAGGCGATTGAGGATTTGCTGAACCTGCGATTAACCCGCTACCCTCACACGTTCTTATTGGCGCGAATATGGGAACTACGCCATAACTTTTCAGCTTACGACGCGGCCTACGTGGCTCTGTCGGAGCAACTGGGCGCTACATTGGTTACGCACGACACTCGTCTCGGATCAGCTTCAAGCCACTCGGCACGGGTCGAAGTGTTTTGATTCGTCATCTGAACTTGTCTCCGGTCGGGTGGGGACTCTCGTCCGCAACAAAATCTCTGTGTTCCTCTGTGCCCCCTGTGGTTGATCTTTTTCTTAGTGTCCTGACCGGTGGCCCAGGTTCGCGAGCGTTTTTTGCGAGTTAACCTGGGTACAGGAATGGTCTCTCCCCAATCGCTGCGGGTGCCCCACCCTTACGACAGCGTTCTCTGCGACGTAGGGTGGGGATTTTTGGGGTCGCGACGAATCCCTTCGGGGCAGTTCTTTGCGTCGCGAAGAACTGCTTTTCAGGATGGCGGGTTGGGCAACGACGCTGCCAGGGGATCACGACGCTTACTTGAACTTGTATCCCGGTTTCAGTTCGCAGCGATACACGTTGCTGTCTTGGCTAGTCGATAAAGTGCATTTCGCCCAGCTCAGGAGGAGATCCGGCCCAAGTGGAAAAACAATGGGTTGGCCGTTCACTTCCGCTTCGATGCTGGGCCCTTCAGCGGTCGACGGCAAGGTGAAGCTCAGGGTTGGCCCAAAGATGACGGGATAGGACTCTCGTACCAGATCGCTGATCATGGGATGGACCACCTCGGCTTCGACAAGGAACATCGCGGTGTCAGACCAGTCCCGAGCCACAACATTCAACGTGCGCCCGTCTTCCGCGGGAGTTTGGTTCAGAATTCGAGTGAATGGGCATGGTCCGGCGATGCACGAGACGCGTACGTTGCGGAACTCGTTTCCAGAACCTGCGTCCAACACGTCAGATGCGTCTGCCGCTTTCCATCGACCGTCCGGTGAGCAGAAACTTGCCCCCTTGCAGGGCACATCCCCCGTGTTGCGCACCTGAAATGTTTTAACTTCACTGCCGACATCGAGTTCAGTCGTGGTCTTTACCGAGTAACGAATCTTTACATTCGAGATTACGATTGCAGGGCGATGGTCCGGTTCCGGCGGTTTTGGCGAGACAATCGGCTGCATCTGGATCACATACAGCTTCCCAATGCTCTCGTTTAGATCCACTGGGCGGTACCCCGCCAACCGAACTTTCAATGCCACCGAGCGACGTCTTCGAAAACCTTCTGCAAGGCTGAGGCTAAAAAACCCCGAAGCATCGGAATGTGCGCTGCCCATCGCCGAACCCGAGAGAGCGCTGATTAGGGCCCCCGCGATGGGCGTCTGCTTGTCAGGATCAGGATCTTGCCGAATGACGACTCCTTGCAGGGTGATTCGGTGGTTATTTTTGTGAATGGCGTAAATTGCCGCGGCAGCGATGGCAGCGATTATGACCAGCCAAAGTATGATTTTTGATTTCTTGGCCATCCGCTCACTCTATAGATCCGCGCAATAAGGAATACACTGGCATTATCCAGCACGATACCGGGTTGCAATAGCGCTTGTTTATATTCTCTCTGAAATTCAAAATTCATTACATCGGGGAGTTCTTAATTGTCTGACGAGAAAGTGACCAGGGGAAACACTGTTTCGCGCCGGCGTTTGCTGCGCCAGGCATTCGTTTCTGCCATCGGCCTTCCCGTCCTTCAGCGTATCGTGCTGCCGGTGTTCGCTGCAGACGAGGCGCAGGCCCCGAATCAGAATCAAAGCTCAACTGCAGCTCCTTTGTCGCCGGAAGATGACCAGCTTCTCGACGAAATCGAGAAAGCCAACCTTCAATATTTTTGGGAGCAGGGCAATCCGCAAACTGGACTGGTCAAAGATCGTGCCAACGCTCGCGCTTCCGCGGATACCAGTGTCGTCGCCAGCATTGCCGCAACCGGTTTCGGCCTTACTGCGCTCTGCATCGGTCATCAGCGTAATTTTCTTTCTCTAAACGATGCCCGGGATCGTGTGCTCGCAACTTTGCGTTTTCTCTGGAAGAAACTCCCCACCCACCGCGGATTTTTTTATCACTTCGCTAACATCAATACCGGCGAGCGCGTGTGGGATTCCGAAGTCTCTTCCGTCGACACCGCCATTCTTCTTTGCGGCATTCTCACCTGCCGCCAGCATTTCGAGCGGCATTCGGAAATTACCAATCTCGCTTACGAAATTTTCAATCGCGTCGATTGGAGCTGGCTCTCCGAAGACACCTCGTTACTACCCCAGGGCTGGACCCCGGAAATCGGCTTTCTCCCGTATCGTTGGGACTATTACTCCGAGTTAATGATGATGTATTTGATGGGGCTGGGGTCTTTTACGCATCCGTTGCCGGCGGAAACGTGGAATGCATGGAAGCGGACGGTGTTTGAGTACGATGGGCTGCGGTACATCGGTTCGTTCGCTCCGCTTTTTGTGCACCAGTATTCGCAAGCGTGGTTCGATTTCCGCGGCAAGCGCGACAAGTACGCGGACTACTTCGAGAATTCGAGAATCGCGACGCAAGCGCACCGACTTTTTTGCCTGGAACTGAGCAAGCGATTTTCCGATTACAGCGAAGACCTGTGGGGGATTACCGCGTCGGACTCACAGAATGGGTACGTGGTGTGGGGGGGGCCGCCGGCGATGGGGCCGATTGATGGAACGGTGGTGCCCGCTGCTGCGGGAGGGTCTTTGCCGTTCTTGCCGCAAGAGTGCATGCGGGTGCTCCACACGGTCAGAAGTAAGTATCCGAATACCTGGTGCAAGTACGGATTTGTGGACGCATTTAATCCGCTGACGAATTGGTACGACAGTGATGTCATTGGAATTGACACGGGAATCACGATGCTAATGGCGGAGAATGTCCGCACGAATTTCGTGTGGAACACGTTCATGAAGAACCCGGAGGCGAAGCGCGGGATGGAGCGCGCAGGATTCCAGAGTTATGAGGAAGGCTAGAAGCGTAGCGCGGAATGTTGCCTGAAAGGCATTGATCGCGGATTGCTACGAATTAAAATCCCACAAACACGGGTTCGGGCTCGAGCCGAATACCCCAAATGTCTTCTACGCGCTGCTGAATTTGTTGTTTGAACTCCATGACATCTGTAGCGGTCGCGCCGCCCCGGTTGACAATGGCCAGCGCATGTTTACGGGAGATTCCTACGCGCACTTCGCCAGAGCCTTTGCCGAAACCGGAGTGCTCGACCAACCAGGCAGCAGAGATTTTTTTCTGCTGCTCTAGGGCGGTATAGCTGGGAATCGTGAGTTTTTTGGCAGTTGCTCTAGCGCTTAGTTCCTGATACTGCTCCGGCGAGACAATGGGATTTTTGAAAAATGATCCGGCACTGCGGCAGTCGTTATCTCCGGGCGAGATCAACATTCCCTTGCTCGCACGAATACTACGGACGGCATCGCGAGTTTCAGCCAAAGTCACGCTGGTGTTCCATCCGGCAAAATATTTTTTCAGATCCGCATAGGCAACGCGGGGTTCGCCACGGAGGTTCAAGAAATAGATGACGCGCAGAATGATGAACCGCCCACGTTCACTGGTGTTGAAGATGCTGGTGCGATAGGTGAAACCGCAAGCATCGTTACACAATTCGCGGATCTGGTTATCGCGAGTATCGAAGGCGAGCACGGAGTCGATAGTTTCGGCAACTTCCTGGCCGTACGCCCCGACATTCTGAACCGGCGTACCACCAACACTGCCGGGAATGCCGCTTAGACACTCGACTCCGGCGCACTGCGCGGCCACCGCCTGTGCAACGAATTTGTCCCATACCTCTCCCGCGCCAACTTCGAAAATGGCCTTTCCGTTTTCATTGCGCTGCTCGATACCCGGGATGGCGACTTTCAGAACCAGACCTGGCCACCCTCGGTCGGAGATGACCATATTGCTACCACCGCCCAGAATAAAAAGAGCGAGATTGCGTGAGCGAGCGAAGGTGACCGCCTCGGCGACATCGGCAGCGGTGCGGGCCTCTACAAAATAGCGCGCCGGACCGCCGACTTGGATGGTGGTCAGCGGCGCGAGGGGAATGTTTTCCTGGATCAGCATTATCAGGGTGAACTATCACTATAAACTGAGCTGCGCGGGTAGGGTATTTGTCCCAGGTCAGCTCGCGAAAGGCGCTCGCGGGACCTGGGCCACCCGGCCAGATCCCACCCTCTCGCAAAAAACGCGAGAAGGGCGGGGCACCCGGGTCATTCCACGAAATCCCCACCCTAACCTCGCAAAGAACGCTCGGTTAAGGGTTGATTGGATAAGAGCGAAGGCTCGATTGAACCCGGTAGTCTTGGTTTGAGGACAAAGACGCTGGGAAGAAAGGAGCCTTCGCAGATGATG
>Ga0209579_10000622_pt1 | contig 33523 bp, 25 predicted proteins | sample Coa_R1_2_FD_187152 | JGI IMG/M metagenome (GOLD analysis project Ga0209579, IMG submission 187152) | Surface soil microbial communities from Centralia Pennsylvania, which are recovering from an underground coalmine fire - Coalmine... | ecosystem: Environmental > Terrestrial > Soil >... | reverse complement strand
CGAGTTGTGGAAAAAGTCGGGCGATTTCCCCGACCGACGGCGGCACAAACCTCGCGCCGGCCGCTTCACCCGATGCCCCGGTTCCGCTTTCGGTGGGAAAGCCGGACTTGATGAGGCATTCCGGGCACAGCCCCAGCGGCACGTCCGGCGGCAGCGGCTTGCGACAATTCGGGCAAATTTTCTCGGTTTCCATATCAGTATCCTTTCACCCATTCCTTAGGAAACGGCGGCAAAAGGTTGCGTCTAAAAGTCGTCCAATCGCAAATGGTTGAATCATGAAACTGGAACGGCGGCCCGTAACCGGTTCTCAGTTCAACACTTTTACGTTGCCAGCGCGGCGAACAGGTGGTGCAACTCTTCGTTCACCTCGCCGGGATTGGCCACCGTCTGGGCGATTTCGTCGCGTAACAACTGGCGATAGCGCTGGCGCAGGCGATGCACGGCGGACTTCACCGTGCCTTCGTTGACCCCGAGTTTCACCGCGAGTTCCGCATAAGGTTGGGCGGTGCGGTCGCCCACGAGACACGGGTGCAGCGCGGTGAAAAGTTCCGACTTTCCGTCCTGCTCATATTCTGAACGCAGCCGTTGCAGGACCCGATCGAGCAGCGTCAACGCCCAGCGCCGTTCGTAATTTTGTTCCGGGGTGGTTTTGTCAACGGGCTCATGACCGTAACGGGTTTCCGCCGTGTCGAACTGCAAGGGCACGGGCGGCACGCCGCCGCCGCGTTTTTGCGCCCGCGCCTTGTCCCATTCGTCGGCAAGAAAATGATTCATGGCCGACAACAGGAAGGAACGGAACCGTCCCTTTTGCTGGTCGGCCCGGCCGACCCAGTTGTGCTCCAGCAGGCGCGCGAAAAATTCCTGGGTGAGGTCCTGGGCGTCCTCCGGCGAATGGCCGCGCCGGCGCACGTAGGCATACAGGGGATACCAATAAGTCTGGCACAGGTTCGCCAGTGCCGCCTGTGCGCGGGGGGTGTCGTTGTGTCCCGCCGTCAGCACGACGGACCAGTGGGTGGTGACAAACGCGGGTCGTGGCGGCGCATCATTCCCGGTCAAAGCCGTGCCCGAGGTCTCGGCGGGGGAGGGCGTGCTCACGCCGCCAGATTAGCGGCTGGCGCCGAAAGCGCAAGCGAGAGTCGGGCGGCCTTATGGATGCGGCGATGCGGTTTGCCCACGGCCTCTTTGGAAGAACACGATGTAAAGAATGGGCAAAATGCCGACGGTGTTGAAGATGGCCAGACAGATGAACCACGCCAACTGGTCGTGGCGCGCGCTCTTCCACAGGGCAATCAACTTCCAGACGCCGTCCCAGATGGTCAAAAGGATGATGGCGATGACAAACGCGATGAGCAGTGGACCTTTCATATTCATTCGTGGGTTGATATCAGGGTTGACCGAATCATTTGATGAAATAGCCGGCAGATTTCCACTGTCCATCTTTTTCCCGCATGAACGTGACAGTTTCAATTGTGGTTTTTTTATTGGCGAATGAAGTCGCAAATTGCATGACGACATATTGACCATCGGGCGCACCGGGCAGTTCTGTCATCAGTTGTGCGGATTTGACTTCACGCGAAACCAGATTGCCCAGCGGTTTGCGGAAAGTGGTCGTCGCATTTTCCCAGGCGGTTTCGGTGACGGCACCCTGGACAATGGCTGAAGCTTCTTTCCAGCTTTCGGAATAATTGCCGCGGTCAATCAGCGCCAGCCATTTCCCGGCAATGACGACGGCGTTCGTTGCGGCTTTCGGCACGGCGGGTGTTACCGGGAGTCCGGTAACCGGATCAATGGTTCCGGTTTCGCCGGGTGACATTGGCAGACCGGTGGTGGGATCGATGGAGGTGTTGGTCACAGCCGCGGGAAGCGGGAGTCCGGTGGTGGGATCAATGGTCGTGCCGGGTGCCGCGGGTCGTACCAGCTTATAACGGACCTTCACGCCACGCGAGTCGCCGGCAAAACCGGGAATTTGCAAAACACCTTTCCCACCTTCCCGGGTTTGAAAGATAAACGTATCGGTCTGGCCGGGGATGGCGCTGAAGACTTTCTGTTGCTGAGGCTCCGCTTGCAGCAGCGGCCAATCGTGAATCACGTCGGCGGGAGTAACCATGTCCCAGCCATTGGTCGGTGCCGGTGCGATGATCATGTCAATGCCCAGCAGCGTCGGGAAATGTTTGGCGGATGGGGTTGTGACCACATCCAGGCCATGGGCGCGGATCCAGTCGTAACTGCTGCGGCTCTGCCAATCCAACGTCGAATTGGTCAGGACCCTTCCGGAATCCAGATCCAGCCAGCCGAACAAGGCGTTGGGTTGAGGGTTGAAAGGGAGCATGCGCTCCTGAACGGGAGAAAAATTCCAGGCCTCGGACGTTGGCGTCGTCGTCCGGTTCAGGCAATCGACAATTTGATCAATCTCGCTGGCATCCATTGAGCCATTCACCTGGCATTCGCCGCCGGGAATAACCGACTGAATTACCGGGGCGGACAGCACCCGGCCACGAAAGACGATAGCCAGTTGGCGGCCGATGTTGGCTGCCGTGATGGCTTCAAATTTCCTGGCGCCGGTGTCGGTGAAACGAATTTCAATCATCCGCCTTCCGAAGGGGTCAAAATCCACACCGGCCTGGGCGATGGCGGTGTCATCGAGCAAAACCTGGCGCGCGAGTTGAAACCGCTCGCGGCCGGAAACCGCCGGCAGATCGTCCGCCGGTTCGGTTGAATCTTTTGGCAGGACCAGTCGAAATTGGAGTGTGGAAGCCGGCGCATTTCTTTCCCGCCGGATCACAACATCAAAACGCTCGCTGAATTGTGCAGCAGGAGTGGTGTTGGTAATCCAGCCCGCTTTGCTCTCTTCCAACGCCTCGGCCATGGTCCCAAAATAAATCGAGGCGAAGGGGTGGCCGTCAGCATACATCGAGACGTGCGGCAGGCCGGGAACGAGATAGGGATGAATCAGTTCAAAATCACCGCGGCCTTTGGAAATTTGCATCTGCTCTTTGAGACCGACGGGAACGGCGATGTTGTTGGTGGTGGTGATGTAAAGTGCCAACAATGCTTGATTGTGACTGACCAGGTGGTAATGGCCTCTGACCGTCATCTGATTTTCGGTTCGTTCGACCGAGGTGATTTCAATCAAGTCGTCCCCGGGGAACCAGGTCTGGCCGATGTAATCGGATTTAATCGGATGAAAATGACCGGCAATCAGATGCGAAAAGACGGTCCGCGTCAACTCGTAGGACAGAATCAGGACAAAAATGAATGCCGCAAACTTCCACGCGGAACCGAAGCGCGCCGGCCGGCGGTATTCCGGATTCCTGTCTTGTTGATTCGCCTCAAAGGCCGCACGCACCTCGCGACGGAACAAAAGGATCAACGCCCAGATGCCAAAAGGCAGGCCAAGGATTGCGCCCGGCCCGGTGACGGCGGCCACAATGCCCGCCGCGATGCTGAACGGATAATTTCGCAGTTTCATCATCCTGGCGGCGCCGAGCAGAACGATGACACCGGCGATCGAGAGCAAGGCGGCTCCAAAACCGACCGCCGCATAACCGGCGGGATCACCTCCTTCGTGGGCGATGGCCGGCATGGCGAAGATCAGTAATCCCAGGCTGAAAAGCAATTGCAGTGCGCCGGCAGCAACCAATCCCCGGGCCGGGATTTTCAATTGGTTCCGGGCTGCTTCGATTTGCGCCGCCGTGATTGGTTCCGCGGAACCGGCGCCGGCGGGCGTTGTCGCAATCGTTTCGACTGCGGTCTTCACCTGGCTCACGTGCTGATAGCGGCGGCCGGGTTCCTTTTCCAGGGCATGCAGAACCACTTCATCCAGTCGTACGTCGATTTGTACTTTGGCCGACGGCGGCTGAAATTTTCCCAACGGCAGTTCGCCGGTGAGCATTTCGTAGAAAACCACGCCGAGGGAATAAATGTCCGCGCGATGGTCCACCGTCAACGGTTTCTCGATCTGCTCCGGCGCCATGTAATGTGGCGTGCCCACCGCGTCCTTCGCGCCGGTGAGCGTTTGTTGCCCGGGCTCGTCGCCCATCATCTTCGCAATGCCAAAATCGGCAATTTTCACCCGGCCGGATTTGTCGAGCAGGATGTTTTCGGGCTTGATGTCGCGGTGGACGATGCCTTGTTCGTGAGCGTATTGGAGCGCCTCGCAAATCTTCGGCACAATCGTCAACGCCTGATCCGGTTTCATTTTTCCGGTCTGCAGCAACTGCCGCAGGTTCAGGCCGTCCACAAATTCCATCACCAGATAACAATGCCCGCCCGCTTCGCCGAAGTCGTGGACGGTGACGATATTCGGATGGTTCAGCCGCGCCAGGGCCTGGGCTTCGCGTGTGAACCGCCCGGCGAACTGCGCATCCTGCTCCTTTTCCCGGGCCAGGATTTTGAGCGCGACGAAGCGGTTCAAGCGCGGTTGCCGCGCCTTATAGACAACGCCCATGCCACCCCGGCCGAGGCATTCGAGAATTTCCAGTTGCGGAAACAGCGCGGCGATTTCGGCCGTCGAGGGCGGCGGATGAACGACCTTGGTTCCGTGCGGGCCGGATGTGCGCGGTCCCTCCGTTTGAGTGGCGAGGCCGGCCTTCAGCATGCATTCGGGGCAAATCCCGCCCAGTGCCGTTGGCGGCACTGGCTTTCCGCAATGCGGACAATTACTCTGAGGTGCTTGGGCGGTTTGGGCGGGTGCTGAGGGCGTTGGCACCACCGGCGGATTGGGCGGAGGCGGTTGGCGCCGTCGGAGCAGCAGGTAAATAATGCCGCAGATCACTGCGACCATCGTTAGCGGCAGCACGAAACCGACGAGGATGAAAATCATCGTCTCCCATCCGCCAAAGAATGCAGCAAACAAAGGATGTGGCGTCATAATCGTTCTCCTGATTTAAGGATTTTCACGTTTCAGGTTGTTCATTCACCACATACAAAGGGAGAATCAGCCAAAGGTTACAGGGCTGTACCCGAAAATCGAAGGCCGAATGCTGAAAGCAGCCTGAACAATGACCGCAATAAATCGCTTTTTCGCTTATTCCCCTGCCAGCGTGCGGAACAAATACCGCAGTTCATCCTCGACTTCGTCCGGGCCCGACACGGTGTCGGCGATGGTGTCGCGCAGCAGCGCGCGGTAGCGCTGGCGCAACCGGTGCACGGCCACTTTGATCGCGCCTTCGCTCATGTCCAGTTGCCGGGCCAGTTCGACGTAGGGCGCGGCGTCACTTTTTCCGGCCAGTGTGACCCGCAACGTTTCGAACAGCGCCGCTTTACCCTGCTCGCGATATTCCTTCCCGAGGTGCTGGTAAACCTGTTCGAGCAGGGTGATGGCCCAGCGATGTTCGAAGGCCTTTTCCGGCGTGAACTTTTCCACCGGGATTTCGCCCAGTCGCGTCTCGGCGCTTTGCAGGTCGAGGGAGATTACCTTTCCGCCGCCCCGTTTCCGGGCGCGCACCTTGTCCCATTCGTCGGCGAGAAAATGGTTCAAGCTGGCCAGGAGGAAGGAACGGAACCGGCCTTTTTCCGGCGCGACCGTGGCGACGGCGTTGCGTTCCAGCAATCGCGCGAAAAATTCCTGCGTGAGGTCCTGGGCGTCCTCAGGCGAATACCCGCGCCGCCGCACGTAGGCGTAGAGCGGAGGCCAGTAGGCCTGGCAAAGGCTTTCGAGCGCGGCCCGGGCGCGGGTCGTGTCACTGCGTCCCGCGGTCAGTACCACCGACCAGTGCGTGGTGACAAATACGGACTGCGGCGGCGGATTTCCGGGCGCGGTCGTTCCCGGCGGGGTTGCTGGGGTGGCAGTGCTCACCGGCGGCGAGCCTAACGCGAACCGGCCAAAGCGCAAGCCCGCTCAACCCCGGAGCTTTTTGCACGCGAACTCAAAAACCGCCGTGGGGGAAAGCGCGTTCAGACACTCGTTCGGTTTTACGTAAGTGCAATGCGATTTGAGGCAGGGCGAGCAGGGCAGGTCAATCCGCAATACATCGTCCAAATGACCGTAAGGGCCGGTGCGGCGCGGTTCGGTCGGGCCGAAAAGGGCGACCAGCGGTTTGCCGAGTGCCGCTGCCACGTGCATCGGGCCGGTGTCGTTGGTAATCATCAAATCGCATAGCCGCACCCACTCGACCATTTCCGGCAGCGACGTCTGGCCGCACAAGTTGAAACAACGTTCCGGGTCGGCGTCCGCGATGAATCCGCCGGCCGGCTTGTCCTCTTGGCTGCCCAGAATGGCGAAGCGCGTGGCGGGAAATTTCTCCATCAGGAGCCGGACCAGCCGGGCAAAGGATTCGACCGGCCAGCGCTTGTTGGGCCAGCGCGCGCCGGGTTGAATCGCAATCCAGCGGGCGTTGCCGGTCTGCCATTTGGATTTGATCGCATCGGCGACTTGCGGTCGTTCGGGCAGCCATTGGAAATGGTCATGGACGGGCACGCCCAGGTGCGGCAGCACGGCCAGATACCAATCCACGGCGTGGGTGTGGAACGACGCGCGGCGGACCGCCAGATCGTAAAAGCCGCGCGCGCCTTCGCGGACTTCGTCGAGGCCGATGAGAAATTTGCCGTTGGCGAGCCATGCGAACGTGCCGCTGCGTGCCAGGCATTGCAGGTCAATCACCCAATCGAAGTGTTGTTCGCGCAACCAGCGGAGGCTGCGGAACATTTCCGGCCAGTGCCGGGGGGCGGCCCAGCGTCGGCGTTCAAAGCGGACGACCCCGGTCAGGTCCGGATCGTCTTCGAGCAGCGGCGCGAAAAGGGAATCAATCCACCAGAAAATTTCAGCTTCGGGTCGATGGCGTTTGAGCAGCCGCAGGACGGGCAACGCCTGGACCACGTCGCCCAGCGAACTGGGCTTGAGAATGAGAATTTTCAATTTTTACCGGCCACAGATTGACACAGATGAACACGGATAAAAAACCAAAACGGAATCATCTGTGCCACGCCGTGTTTGGCTGCAGCCCTGATTGAAAAATCACCGTCCCAATTCCAGCCGTTCGGCGAGGCGCTCGGGCAGGCCGGCGGCGCGGATTTTTTTCTGGGCGGTGGCGATGTCGTATTCGAGCCGGCGCAGTTCGATGGTGCCGGCGTCCGCGTCATAAATGACGTAGGCCGCCTTGGGATTATTATCGCGCGGCTGGCCGACGGCGCCGACGTTGATGAAATATTTTTTGGCCGGGTCAATTTTGAATTTGGAATAGGTGCCGCCGCGCACGACGGTATCGCGCATGAAGGCCACGGGCACGTGCGTGTGGCCGAAGAAACAGAGCTGGGTGTTCTGGTAGGGGAAACTGGCGGCCGCCGCGAGTTTGTCAAAAACGTAGCCCCAGCGTTGAGGGGCGTCGAGCGTGGCGTGGACGATGGTAAAATTGTGGACCAGTTTGGTATATTTTAGTTCGCGGAGCCACAGGCGTTCCTCGGCGGAAAGCTGGGCGCGCGTCCAGCGGACGGCTTCGGCGGCATTGGGGTTGAACCCTTCCAGATGGTCGTCGGTGGAGCAGTATTCGTCGTGGTTGCCCTTCACGCACGGGATGTCCATGTCACGGACGATCTTGAGGCATTCCTTGGGATTGGCGTTGTACCCGACGACATCGCCGAGGCAGACGTAGTGCGTGGGCTTCTGTTGTTCGGCGTCCGCCAGGACGGTGTGGAACGCCTCCAGGTTGCCGTGAATATCTGCGATGATGGCGAATTTCATTTGGGTCTATCGAACAATCTCAAATCCATGTAATGTGTTTTGCGCGTCGCTCCACGCGACCTGTTCGTCGCGGATCAGTCCGGAAACTCCGGCGTCACGGATCGCCATACGAAAGGCTTCCAGTTCCGCGCGCGCGCCTTCGGCGATCAATTCCACGCGACCATCCGGCAGGTTGCGTACCGTGCCGGTCACTTCAAACCCGGCGGCCACGGTCTTCGTCGTATAACGAAACCCGACACCTTGCACGTGGCCTGAGTAAAAAATGTGCATGCGACAACGCTTCATGCCGGGTGTGGTCCACCACCGCTGGTCCAGACACGGTGGGATAAAGCCAAAGCTGGCGGCGCGGCGCAATATTTTATTGCAAGATTTACCACGGACATTTTTCCAAGTTTTGTATTTGACCGTCCAGAAAATTTACAGTAAGCAACACGGGCTGCACATGTAAGAATGATACGGGCTCAGGCGTCTATGGTCGGCAGCGCACGGCGCAAACACTGCAATGCTGAATGCAAAGTCATTTTTGGCGGTCGATTTTGGGGCGGGCAGCCTCAAGTTGGCGACTTTTGAAATCAATGAAGTCGGCGGTCTGTGCCTGAAAGGCTTCACCCTGAAATCGCTGGGACCGGAAGGTGCGGCCGAAGCCACGCGCGAAGCCGTCCTGCTCAAGGTCCTGCGGGAGACCCTGGCGGAAACCGGCGTGTCGGCCCGGAACATCAATGTCTGCGCACCGGGTTTTCAGGTATTTTCCAAATTCGTCAAACTCCCGCCGGTGGACGCGGGCAAGGTGACGCAAATCATCCAGTACGAGGCCCAACAAAACGTGCCGTTCCCGCTGGCCGAAGTCGTGTGGGACTATCAGATTCTCGGTTCCAGTTCGACGGGCGAACTGGAGGTATTGTTGGTGGCAATCAAGTCGGAGATCGTCGAGGGACTGTTCCGCATTGCGGAGGAGGCGAAGTTGCGGTTGCAATTGTGCGATGTTTCACCGGCGGCCCTGTGCAATGCGTTTCGCTTCAATTACGGGGATTTGGAGGACTGCACGATGTTGCTGGACATCGGGGCCAAGACCAGCAACCTGCTCTTCTTTGAAAAAGGCAAGGTTTTTTCCCGCAGCATCAGCCTCGGCGCCAATTCCATCACCCAGGATTTTGCCAACGAGGCGAAGTTGAAATTTGAAATCGCCGAGCAGATCAAAGTCGCCGAGGGTTTCGTCAGCCTGGGCGGCGCGTATGAAGAGCCGGAGAATCCGAATCAGGCGGCCATTTCCAAGATCGCCCGGCAGTTCATGACGAAGCTGCACATTCAAGTCAACCAGACCATCCAATTTTACCGCGGCCAGATGGGGGGAGCGGCGCCCCAGCGGCTTTTTCTGGCCGGCGGCGCCGCCATCATGCCTTACACGGCGCAATTCTTCGCCGAAAAACTCAACGCGCCGGTCGAATACTTCAATCCGTTCCGCAATGTGCAGATTGATCCGTCGGTAAACCTGGAAGAATTGGCGCGCGTGGCGCATGCTTTGGGTGAAGTGGTCGGCCTGGGCCTGCGTAATCTGGCGAATTGTCCGGTGGAGATGAATTTGATGCCGGAAAGCACACTGCGCTGGCGGACGTTCAACGAAAAGAAACCGTATTTCATCGCCACCGTTTTCAGTCTCGTGGCGGTGGCGTTTGCGGTCGGGTTCCTCTTTGAAAAACTGGCCATCTCGAAAGAAGCGGAACTGGACAAACTCCAACCGGAGGTGCAGCAACTCCAGGAGCGGGCGGATGCGTTCAACCGGATTTACTCGCAAGTCGGCGCCACGCGGAAGGAAGCCGATCAAATCGCGGCCTGGATGGGGGATCGGTATTATTGGGGCGACGTGCTGGCTGAATTGCGGCGGGTGTTGGTTCGTGCCGAAAACGGCGTGCAGAAGAAGCTGTCGGCCCAGCGGGCCGGCGTGCAGGCCGGCATCTGGATCGAACAGTTGATCACCACGGCCCCCGCGGGGTCGGGTCCGAATTCTTTAGCGGGTTTTAACGGCGGAGCGCCGGCCAACACGGAGAACCCGATAACGAGCCCGGCCCAGCCGCAACCCAATCAAAGCGGCGCCATCACTCTCATTTGCCGGGCGGTGAGCTTGTCCAAGGTGGATCCGGCGGCGAACAGCGACATTGCCTACACTGTGGAAAATGAATTGCAGGCCAGCCCCGATTTTGATCCCAAAGCGACGCAACTCACCGGCCAGATTAATGCGGAGGATGCCTCCGGCACGTTCACCTTCGGGATTTCGGCCGTGCTTAAAAACCCACTGAATTTTTAGCATGGCCTGGATCAAGAGAAATTTGCTTTTTGTCGTCGGCGCGGTGATTGCCATCGGATTGCTGGCCGCCGCCGGCTTCTACGATTTTAAAAATTGGCAGCGCAACAACGCGGCGTTGGACGCGTTGAATCAGGCCTACGTCAAACTACAGGGCCTCTACAGTCAAAACCCATCGCCCGGCAACGATACCATCGACAACACCAAAACCGCCGGCGAACAAGAACGACAACTGCGCCAATGGATCCAGGAAACGGAGCAATACTTTCAGCCGATTTCCCCCATACCTGACCCCGCCAAAGGGGCGATCACGGATGCCAGATTTGCCGGCGCGCGCGACCATACCCTGAATCAGTTGCAGTTGGAAGCCGCCAGCGCCAGTGTCACCGTGCCGCCTCAGTACGAGTTCTCCTTTGAAGCGGAACGGACGCTGGTGAAATTTTCGCCGGGCGGTCTGGATGCGCTGGCCCAGCAGCTCGGTGAGGTGAAGGTGATATCTGAAATTCTTTATGCCGCCAAAATCAATTCCCTGGATGGCGTCCGCCGTGTGCGGGTGTCGAACGATGATGCCAGCGGGCCACAGTCGGATTATCTCGATCAGACGATCACGACCAATGATCTCGCCGTCTTTACACCGTATGAAGTGACTTTCCGCTGTTTCAGCCAGGACCTGGCCGGCGTGCTGTCGAGTTTTGCATCATCGCCGCATGGATTCATTGTGAAAAGCATCAACGTGCAACCGGCGGCGGGGGTGACGGCGGCGTCACCGGCGGGTGCCCCCGGAGGAGAAATGGGTGGATTCGCGCCACCGCCGTCTTTTGCCCAACCGGCCGCGCCGGTTGCGCCCATGGGCCGCGGGGGGTTGCAAACGGTGCTCAACGAGCAGCTGCTGAGCATCACCCTGGATGTTGAAATCGTCAAACTGTTGCCGGGAAATTAATCCATGGATTTCCTTAAAAAACATTACGAAAAGATTTTGCTCGGCGTGGTCTTGCTGGGTCTGGTGGGGGCAATGGTTTTTTTGCCCTTCATGATTTTGCATGACCGCTCCATACTGGAGGACACCCGCACCCAGATCATTTCCCGTCCCGTCAAGCCGCTCCCGCCGCTGGATTTGACGACCGAGAGCAACGCCGCCGAACGCCTGCGATTGCCCTACCAGCTTGATTTTGAGACGACCAATAAGCTGTTTAATCCCGTCGAATGGGAAAGGGCTGTGGACGGGACCCTCATCAAGATCGCCAGCGGCAATGAGGTGGGACCGGGGGCGGTGATGATCGCCCGCATCCTGCCATTGTACTTCACGTTGACATTGGATTCGGTGCAAACCAATGAATTCGGTGTGCGTTACATCATTGGCGTCGAGCGTCAAGCCGCGCCGGTGGCGTGGCAGCGCGCCAAGCGACAGCATTATGCTTCGGTCGGTGAGAAAAACGAAGCCTTTACCATCACGGATGTGCAGGGACCACCGTCTGACCCCACGCAATTGGTTGTGCAATTAACCGATTCGGGCGAGACGGCGACCATATCCAGGACCCAGCCGTTTCGCCGCGTGGACGCCTTCATGGCGGATTTAAAATATCGTCCCGAAGGGAAAAGTTGGGATGGCCAGCGCGTGGGCGACGACCTGAAATTTGCGGGCAGCGATTACATTATCGTTGCCATCAACCGGAACGAGGTGGTATTATCTGCCGCATCGAACCAGAAAAAAACAACGTTAACTTATAATCCTAAATGACGCCTGCCCGCAACCATCCCAGTGTCCAGCGACGCTGACACCGAAAACCTGAATTCAGCCATGACAAAAGCAGTTTCCGTCCCACTCGGTTTCATTTTCATATTGGCAGGCGCCTTGATGTTGCCGGCCCAAACCAACAGCCCGGCCGACATGGCCGTCAGTGAAGCCGTGTTGCGGCAGGCCAATACCGTGGTTCTGCGCCAGAAGCTGGTGCAAGCCCAGGACGCCGCCGCGCACAACGATTTGGGGCTCGCTTCCAAATTGTACGAGGATGCTTACCAGCTCGTACAAAACATCGGTTCCGGCATTGACGCCGAGTCCGCCCAGACCATTTCGGGGTTGGTGTCCGTAAGGCTTGAATTGGCGCGGGAGGCGCAGCGTCAGGGTGATTATCGGGAGGCCGACACGCAGGTTAACCGGGTGCTGAAGGTGGACCCTCAAAATCCCGCCGCGCTGGCGTTCAAGAAACAAAATGACCGATTGATAGCCGCCCTGCGCGGCAAGGTGCCCGACGATGCGACGCTTCAACAAGTTCCAACCATTGCCGCCGATAAAACGGATGCGAACACACTGGTGCGTGACGGCAAACTGCTTTACGAGATGGGAAAATTTGAAGATGCCGAAGCCAAGTTGCAACAGGCGCTGAAACTGGATCCGATGAACGAGGGCGCCTATTATTATATGACCCTGGTCAAACAGGCTGTCGATGCCCGTGAAGAGCGGATGCACACGACGGACAATCAAACCCGCATCGTGGAAGTGACCAAGGCATGGGAATCCCCCACGAGAAACAGCGCACAGTTGCCCGTGCCCAATCCGTACGCTACCAATGACCTCGTTCACACCGGTCCGGGACGTGAGGCCATCATGAGTAAACTCAACCGCATACGGCTCGACCAGGTGTTTTATGATGGCTTGCCGTTGAGCGAAGTCGTTCGCAACCTGAGCGAACAAGCCAAGGTGCGCGACCCGGACAAGGTGGGCATCAATTTTTTGATTAATCCCAACGCGGATAATTCCGCGTCCGTCACGACTGTCACCCCCACGATTGGTGCGGGCTCTCCGTTCGGCGGCGCCGGTGCGGGCGGTATTCCGGGTGCTGCCGGTGGTGGTCAGCAGATCGATCCCACAACGGGTTTGCCCATCAACGCGGCACCGACCACCGGTGGGGAATCCGTGGATATCAATTCGGTCATTGTCAGGATCAATCCGCCGCTCAGCAATGTGCGCATGGCGGACGCGTTGGATGCGATTGTGGAGGTTGCGGATCACCCCATTGAATATTCCATCAGTGATTATGCCGTCGTTTTCTCGGCCAAAGGGCCGCGTTCACCGCAACTTTTTTCACGGACGTTCAAAGTGGATCCCAACACCTTTGTTCAGGGGCTGGAAAGCGTTGGTTCGCTCGTCTTTGTCAATAATAACAGCAGCGGCTCCAGTGGTTCCGGTGGCAGCTCCGGCGGCGGCGGCAGCAGCAGTGGCGGCGGGAGTGGCCAAAACAGCAGTGTGGGCCTTCTGGCAATTGTTAATGCCGCGCCGGGCGAATCGGGCAACCGCTCCAGCGGGACTGGCGGTGGCGGTGGTGGCGGCGGTGGCGGTGGCGCTGGCGGCGCTGGCGGTCAAACCGGCAATGGCGGATTGGATTTCGTGACCACCACAAACAATATGGTGGACGTAAGCACGTCGGCACGGGACTTCTTCACGACCTTGGGAGTGAATTTATATCCACCGAAAAGCATTTTCTTTAACGACCGGTTGGGATTGCTGTTTGTGCGCGCGACGATGCAGGACTTGGACACCATCGAGAGCGCCATTCAGGCGTTGAATCAGGTGGCGCCCCAGGTCCACATCAAGTCGCGATTTGTTCAAGTGGAACAGGACGACAATGCCGGCCTGGGTTTTGACTGGTACTTGGGACAGTTCAACATCGGCAATTCGGTTTCCGCCCAGGGCGGTAGCGCGCCGTCGCTCAACGTCCCGGGTCCGGGGGGCACGGCGGTGCCCTTCCCCGGTCCCACCGCCGCCAATCAAATTCCCTCTTCACAGTTCGATCAACAAATAACGGCGGGGCTTAACAACTCGGCTCTCCCCGCCATCGGGACCCTCACCGGCATCCTGACCAATCCCAACTTCCGGGTGGTCCTCCATGCCTTGGAACAGCGCCAGGGCGTCGAAGAACTGGCCGAACCGGAGGTGACCACCACCAGCGGACGGCAGACCGAGATGCGGGCAACGGAGATCATAACCGTCATCACGGGTTTCAGCTTCCAGCAAGGCACGGCCGCCACGACCACCACCGCCGGTACACCGTAAGAATATTTTTGAGCAACGAAACAAATGAAAACGCATCGTAAGGATAACATTTTCAAGCTGGCGGTGGGAATCCTCGTCGCCGTCGGCTTCATTCAACGGGTCAGCGCCCAGAACAACACCTTTGCTCCAGGCGTCTCCGCCATCACGCCGACAACCCAAGCCATTGAGACCGGCCCGATACTGGATGTGGTGCCGTACGTTTTGTCCGATGGTTATACGATCAACCTGACGCTGATTCCGTCGCTGACTGAATTCGCCGGTTATGCCACGCCGCCCAACGTTGCCAATGTCACCGGCGGCCTGAACGTGGTGCAATTGCCCGTGATTCTGCCTGATTTTACCGTGCGGCAGGTCATTACCACCGTAAACGTCTGGGATGGCCAGACCGTGGTGCTTGGTGGATTGATTAATTCCCAGACCCAGACCGAAAAGGACAAAGTGCCGGTCATTGGCGATTTGCCGATTCTCGGCCGCCTTTTTCAAAGTCAGACCAAGACAGCCGTAAAAAAGAATCTGATGATTTTTGTCACCGCGACAATCGTGGATCCGGCCGGCAACCGTGTTCATTCAGACGATGAGCTGCCGTTTGCGCAAAGCGCCATTCCGCCACAGCCGCCGGGGGCGGGACACGCGACTGAAACCGACCGAACGGTGACACTGCCTCCGCAGTAACCATTTTAACCGCCGTGCCATCTGTTCGTAGAGTGTCATCGAAATGCAAGGGGTGAATGTTCCATCCTGGATGATTTATGGATCGACTGCTGATTGTTGACGGACACGCTTACGCGTATCGCGCCTTCCACGCCATACGGAGTTTGCGTTCGCCGGAGGGTCGGCCCACCAATGCGATTTACGGCTTCGTCAAAATGCTGGCAAAAATGCGCATGGTCCTTGAGCCGACGCATTTGATGGTTGTCTGGGACGGCGGATTGAGCGCGGAGCGCATCGCGGCGCTGCCGGAATACAAGGCCCAGCGTCCGGAGATGCCGGACGATTTGAAACCACAGTTCGATGAAATGGCCGATTATTTGAAAGCGGCGGGGGTGGCTTCATTTTGCCGCGAGGGCGTGGAAGCCGACGATTACATCGCCTGCCTGGCGCGTCGGGCGGCGGATGCCGGCATGGCGGTGGTCATTGCCAGTTCCGACAAGGATTTCATGCAGTTGGTGTCAAAACGGATTGGCTTGTTGAATGCCAATGATAAAACCGAAACCATTTGGACGGACGAACAGGTGCGGGCGAAAACGGGCGTGGATCCGTCGCAAATCGTGGATTGGTTGAGCCTGACCGGTGACACCGTGGATAACATTCCCGGTGTGCCCGGGGTGGGTCCGAAAACCGCGGCTGAATTGCTGAGCCAGTTCGGCTCGGTTCGCGCCCTGTATGAACGGCTGGACGAGGTGCGATCGGAAAAACTTCGCGCCAATTTGCGTGCGGCGGAGCAAATCGTGCGGCGCAACCGCGACCTGGTGCGGCTGAGGGAGGATCTACCGTGCGAATTTTCGCCGGATGAACTGGCGGAAAAGCCGGCGAAAGCCGGCCCGTTGCGCGAACTGTACCGGCGCTGGGGCTTCAAGTCGCTGCTGGCGGCGCTGGAGGAACCCGCGCGCGAGTGTCAGGCGGTTTTGATTTAGAAAAATGAATTTGCCGGATTCGATGCCAGTATGGTTCGCGGCCAATCGCCCGGCGCGTTTTGGCCAAACTAATTTTGGACAAAATGCGATGAAGCGGGTACACTCGGACAAATCAATTATGTTGCCGTCGTTCGCTCGTAAAATTGTGTGGTTTGGTATTTTGCTCGCCGGAATTCCCGCTGCGGTTTTCGGGCAGACGAACTATTACGCCACCAATGGAACCGAATACGCCATCGTCGGTTCCCTGCCGGGCGATCAGGTTCATCCCGACGCCGCGGTGAACACGAATGGCGGTTTTGTGGTCTGGCAGGACAACATCACCGACGGCAGCGGCTGGGGTGTGAGTGCGATGCAGTTGAACAGCACGCTTTCCGGTTCCGGCAGTTCTTTCCGGGTCAATGTGCAGGGGACCGCTGATCAGGAAAACCCGCGGGTGGCCTTGTTGCAGGGCGGCGGCGCAGTGTTCGCCTGGCAGGGCGGCGTGGAAGGATTGAACCAGCATATCTACGCGCGATTTCTTTCCGCCGGTGGCACTTGGTTAACGTCAACTGATGTGTTGGTCAGTACCTTCACCAATAATTTTCAACAAAACCCGGCCGTGGCCACCCTTGCCAACGGAAATGTCATCTTCATTTGGGCCAGTTTTGATGAGGTGAGTTCCAATAGCATGCAGGATGTCTATGGCCGGATTTTTTCGCCGACCGGTGTGCCGGTTACCGGTGAATTTCTCGTCAACCAATATACTGCCTACAATCAGCGCACGCCAACGGTGGCCGCGCTGGCCAACGGCGGATTCGTTGCCGCCTGGGTGTCTGAACAGGAACGAACGACTGCGCCCAATCCCGGAGCGGGTGTTCTCGTGATCACAAACACCGCCGCGACTCCCAATCCCAGCGTGGACATCTACGCCCGGCTCTATGATGGCAGTGGCAACGCCCAAGGCGGCGAATTTCTGGTCAACACGGATTTCAATCCCTGCGCCGATCCCAATGCGGCGGGCGGCTCGGATGGCGGTTTCGTGGTGACTTGGGACGCGCGGGACATGACCAGCCCGCTGACCAACAGCCTGGACATTTATGCCCGGTCGTTTACCAGCGCTGGCGCTGGCAGCGGCGGCACGGTTCTCCGGGTGAACACTTATCTTTATGGCGACCAATATGCGCCGCGCATCAGTTCATTGCAGACGGATTATCTGATTGTGTGGACGAGTCTGGCGCAGGACGGTTCGCGTGAGGGCGTTTATGGACAGTTTCTGCAAGGCACCGGCTCGAAGGTCGGCGGAGAATTCCGCGTCAACACCACGACACTCAATTCGCAAATCCAGCCGGTGGTCGCGTCCGACGGGGCCAGTCAATTTCTGGCCATCTGGAGCAGTTTCACCGGTCTGCCGTATAGTTTTGATTTGTATGCACAGCGTTATCTCAACTCCCTGCAGCCATTGGAGCCGTTGCCCGCCCCGTTTGTTTATGTGCCGTTTGTGACCAGTAATGGTGTTTACCAGCCTCAATTGCAGGTGTCCTGGCCGCCGGTGACCGGTCTGTCGATCTCCAATTATGAAATTTATGTAAATGGCGCGGGCACGCCGACGGTGGTGACCACGAGCAATGTATGGACCATGACGGCGGCAAACGGTTTGACGGTGAACAGCAGTAATTACTTCCGGGTGGATTATGTAGCGACGGATGGCCGCCGCTCGCCCTTGTCGCCCGCGGCCGGCGGCACGACGTGGAGCGGCGCCAATTATTACGGCATTCCCTTTGAATGGATGGAACAATACTACGGTTACAATTTTGCCAACTGGCCAACCAATGTGAACGCGCCTTTGGCGCGGGGTGGCTTGAGCCTGCTGCAGGTATTCTCGAGTGGGGGTAATCCGTTGGATTCCAGCACGTGGCTGCGGACGGCGCTGGCCAATACGCCGCAGGGCCTGTTCCTGAACTGGAACACCCAGCCGGGATTCACATATCAGGTGCAAATGACGACCAACTTTGGCGTTTGGAACAATGTGGGTGAGCCGCGGTTTGCGGCGGGCACCAGTGATTCCATTTTTGTCGGCAGCAGTACCGCCGGCTTTTACCGCGTTTTGCTGCTGCACCAGTGAAAATGTCTATGAGGCAATTGACAAAATATTTCCTATTAACCGGTTTTCTGGCCTTGGGTCTCCAATCGGCTTGGGCGTTTTCATTGTTGGGACCGGAAGCCAATGGCGGGGATGCCTGGCAGGTAAATGCAAATGGGTATAATCCCATATTAAATTCCGGCGCGCCGCCGTTCTTCCTCGATTCCCTTTCCGCAGCGCCCAAAAACCTGGGCGAGGGCTACCGCCGCAATACGCCGTTAATTTATTATACGTTCGATGCGAGTTTTAGCGACTACTTTGGTTCAAACGGTGAGGCAGCCGTGCAATCGGCGTTTGATATTCTGAATGGCCTGACGAATATGGACAGATACAGCACAAGCCTGTCGGAATTTCCCTTGAATTCGGAAAGCGAGAATTATCTGGCGAATGCTCTGGGTTTGGTCGATTTGAAATCCACCACCCTGGCTTTGTTGATGGAACAGTTGGGATTGGCCGACCCGGTCCGTTACATGTGGGTGTTGCACGACCGTCTCCAGTTGCCGGGATGTACGGTCGCTTGTCCGGCTTGCATGGAATACCTGGTCACCATAAGAAATTTTGATTATTTTCCAACTCCGCTCGACCAGATTCAATATTCGGACTACATCAATAACGAACTTTATTCCTATGTCATCAGCGAGATTTGCGGCTCGCCCGTCGCACCGCCCAATGCGGATGCCATTGAATTGCCCGCTGACCCTTTGAACCTCAATCCGCCGGTGGCTTCCGGGAATGGCGAAGAAGCCTTGCCGATGGGCTTTTTTTACACCGGGTTGACGCGGGACGACGTGGGCGGCTTGCGCTGGCTTTATAGTACCAACAATTGGGATACCACCAGCCCGCAGTATCGGGAATCGGCGGCGGCCGGAAGTCTTCTTTTCAGCACCAATTTTACTCTCACGCCCCCTCCATTGCTGGCCACATCCAATCTCAATGTCCTGGTGTTGGCGGCAATGACCAACTCTCCCGCTGCGCTGCAGGCGTTGTTTCCCGGATTGTCAGTCGACTCCACCTTCCTCTATTACACCAACATGGTTTCAGTCGGGAGTGTGACGTTCGTTACCGTTTTCCCATACGGTTATCCGGGGGGAATTGTTGAGGCCGTGACCAATTATGTGACCAACAATGCCGTGCCGATTTACAATTTTTCATTCGACAATGTGGTCACCAATAAGTCTTATGCGAAAACCTCGTATGCCATCCAAACCGTCACGTTTGGACCGCCCATTGGCCAGCCGGCGGACAGTCCGTTTATACTCGTGACCAATACCTCCCCGGTGCTTCAATCCAATGTGGTATCGGGAGACTTCTTCATCATCACCAATGGCACTTGTGGTCCCAACATCATTCAGACCATTCAGACCAATGTGAATGTCTTTACCAATAATTCCGTGACGGTGGTAAACCCGGACGGCTCATTTTTCATTCAAAACCTGATTTCTTATTTCACGAATTACGTCTTTGCGGTGAATCCCTGCACCTTGGTGACCAATGGCGTGGGTGACTATCAAGGGGTTGGCCGGCTGCAATTTGTGCGCGTGCGCGATGATAATTACGATTACTTGAACGGGCAATTCTTTGTGCCCATCACCAACCAGTACACCATGGTGGTGATTACGAATGGCCAGCTGGTGACCCAAACCTTCCAGCGCGTGCTGGCGGGTCCCGATTTGGTGTTTGGGGCGGCCGATTTGGCAGCTGGCCCGAGTTCGGGCAACGCCGTTTCCGAGTTCACCCGGGGTGTTAATTTCAATCAGGCCAACATCCAACCTGGGCTTGCCGGTCCCGGCACCATTGACCCTGGCAGCTCCAATGCCGTTGTGTTCGATAAGGTCGGCCCGGTTTTTGACAATCAATCTCTATCCCAATTGAATGGGCCGAATGGTGCCAACCATGGTTTCTTTGTCTGGGGTTCGTTCGATGGTACCACCAATCCCCCGGTGATTTATCCGAACGGCGCCAGCCTCGCGAATCTGGCTGCGTCGTCGTTGGTTCAGATATCTCCGCCCCCGCCGGCCCTGCCCAACGGTACCAATCGAGTGGCTTACAATGTTGCGTTTACCGTTACGAATGCCACACCGCCTTACACTTGGACGTTGGCGCCCAATTCGGCGGGATTGCCGTATGGATCGCCCAATCTGACCCTGTCTCCCGGCGGCCTCATTTCCGGCACGCCGACCAACAGCGCGACGTATAATAACATTCTCATCCAGATGACGGATTCCGGCGTGCCGCCGCGCACCGTGCAGATGATTTATTCATTAACCATCAATTAACCGGCGAGCGTCAAATGAAGTTAATTTTTTCCAAATCCATCGGACGGTTCCGGGTAAAATCGCTGCTGCTCTGGGCTGGTTGGTTGTTATGTCCGCTGATGGTGATGGGCACGGATCCCATTTTTATCAACACCGGCTCCATCAACGGAACTCCGCCCAACGTGGACGCGACGAATTTTTATAATTCCGGCACCTGGAATATTTTCACCAGTGCTGCTTATGAAACCGCCAATACCCAGAATTACACCAATGTGGGCACGATGACCGGCGCCGTGGGCTGGGAATTTGATTTTGGGACATCCACCAGTGGCGGTCCGCGCAGTATGTCGGCCAGTTTCTTTAATGACAGTTCGGGAACCATTCAGGGGGTGGACGGCATGATTAACCCAATCGGAAACCAGATTTTTACCGTGAGTTATTTGTTGGTATCGGCCACGAACATTGTCAACAAGGGGACATTGGCAGCCGGCCCCAACGGAGTACTCGCGTTAAATGGCGGAACGGTTAATCTGGCGCTCAGCCAGGTGATGATTACCAGCCCTTCGCTGGGTGGTGGTGGCTTTTCCGGAACGAATTTCACGCTGGATACGGGTCTTTATGCCGAAACCTGGGCGCAGACCAATATGCCGGCTAATCTGCCCGGAGGGGTAAACATGCCGCTGATGAACATCTCGTCGCTATGGAATGGAACCATTGTATCCACACCTTTTTACGGAGTGCTGAATAACTGCACAACCAATTATTCGGGCACGTCTCAATCATTTGCGCCGACCGTTTCCGACTCGTTGGATAATTTGACGAGCCCCTCGAACGAAGTCCGGCAGGCGGTTTTTGTCATAACCGGTGACTCCAACATAACCGCGCAGATAAGATTTACGCCCAGTTCAACCCCGACGAATTATTTCCAAACGGCTGCCATTCGATTGGCCGCCACGTTGACCAATGCGTTTACCCTGGCGGTGGAGACCAATTCCGTTTATCTGGTGGATCGGTTGGGCTCGGAGACCAATCTCGGGCTCTATGTGAATTCCAATGTCAGTTCCTTCTATTCCTGTAGCGGGCCCCTTTACCAGCCGCAGAATTATATTGTGTCCCGCACCGATCCGACCGTCCCCCAAACCGGTCTGGCTGCGTTCGGTAACGGGACCCCCGGCCTTGGACCCCCGGCGGCCACCTTTTTTAACGACCCGAGTTTGCATTTGACGATGACCAGTGTATCCAACACTTACAGCGCCTATTCCGTCTTCGTTGACGATCTGGCGGCGGATCCGTCGGGCACGTTGGTGACCAACCTGCCGGGCAGAATACAGATTAACGCGAATAATTTGAACCTGAGCCGGACGTTTCTCGGCTCCCAAGGATCCATCTCGGTCCAGGCCAGCAACCTGGTCACCAGCGCCGGCGCCGTTGTGGATTGTCAAAACTTGACCTTTAACCTCGGTTCGACCAACGGTTTTTTGACTTTCACCAATCTGGCCAAATTGAACGTCTCCCGGCTGAAAGGGACGATTAATGCCTGGAGCGGTCTGTGGACCAATTCCGTGGTGGTGGGATCCGGCACCAATGCAGTAACCAATTTCATCGATTTTTCAATCCTGGTGGTGGATGCGAGCGGGCTTACCACGCGAGTGCCGGTGACGGTTCAAAATCTGATTTTGCACAGCACCAATATGACCGTCGGCGATTCCATGGACGTTGATCAATCGTTGCTGCTGGATGGCCAGAGTTTTACCCTTTCCGGGGAAATTGTCCTTTCGGGCTCCATCCAAAATTGGGATAGCAGCGTGGCTCCAACCCTCCGCAACTTTACCAACAACGGTTATCTCTTTATCCCCAATAACGCGCATTTCGGGGACGACACGGCGACCAATTACGCCACGTTTGTCAACCATGGAACCATCAGCGCGGGCAGTCAGACCATTAACAGCTCCGATCTCGAGCTTTACGGAACCAGCCAGACGACGGTCGGCGATTTCACGGCCACCATGCAAACCGGCAAGGTGGTAAACGCCGTGATTTCTTCCGCGGCGGGCATTAAATTATTCGCCAATACGCTGCAAGTTAATCAATCTTTGCTGGCCGCGGCCGGCGCTCTGAATTTGTCGGTGACCAATTTGCTGACGGACAATGGGGCGGCCAATGTGTTCAGCTGTAACGGCGGATTCAATTTGCTCATCAAGCCGGCGGCCGGCGATTTGTTGGGAACCACTTTCCAGACCATTGCCGCTTCCCGGTCGAGTGTGACCCATACCTGGGCCGGCCAGGACCTGGGGCCAACGGCGGCCGGTTTCTCCAATAATGCCGCCATCGGGAGTCTGGTGTTGGAAGCCGGTGGCAATGGCACTCCCTTCCAGGAACCGGAATTCACCTTCAGCGGCACCGGTGCTTCCAACGGCCTTTATGTGGCATACCTCGATATTTCCAAATTGACCAATTACAATTTTCTGGACGGCTTGCTGGTGAGCATCAGCCCCAACCTGACCATTTACTTTGGCAGCGCCAGCACGAACCCGGCAGCCCTGAATGGACAATTTGGCGGCCATTTGGTTTATGTGCCGGGGTTTGCCGGCCAGAACACCAAACTGTCCGGCAGCAGCTACAATCATGGCACCGGCGCTTTCCAATTTTCAGTTGCCAGCGCGTCCGGGCAGACCAATGTCGTTCAAGCGTCCACCAATTTCGTGAATTGGATTCCGATTGGTACGAACATTGGTCCTTTGCTGTTTAGTGACCCCAACGCGAAGAACTTCCCTTACCGTTTCTACCGTATCAAGATTGGGCCGTAACCGGCTGCCAACTGATGAAAGTCTTCGGACTGACCGGGGGCATGGGCATGGGCAAATCCATGGCCGCCCGTTTTTTCCGCGAGCACGGCGTCCCGGTGGTGGACACCGACGAACTGGCTCGCCAATTGGTTGAACCGGGCCGGCCGGCGCTGGCGGAAATCCAGGAGGTCTTTGGCGAAAGTGTGGTTGCACCCGGCGGCCAATTGCGACGCGACGCGCTGGCACAGATCGTTTTCACCGATCCTGCCGCCCGCCAGAGGCTGGAGACGATTCTCCATCCGCGCATTCGTGAATCCTGGCTTGCACAAATTGAAGCGTGGCGCGGGGAAAATCATGCGCTGGCCGTGGTCGTCATTCCGTTGCTGTTTGAAACCAAGGCGGAACCGTATTTCGACAAGACCATTTGCATCGCCTGTTCGGCTGCCAACCAGCGTCATCGGCTTTTGGAACGTGGCTGGACACCGGATCAGATCCAACGGCGCATGGCTGCCCAATCGCCAGTCGGGCAAAAAATGGCCCGCGCCGATTTCGTCGTCTGGACCGACGGCTTGCCGGAGGTCCACGCGCAACAGATCGAACGGATTCTTGCGCAAGGGTAGCCACCCGCCCGGAAGAACATTTCCTTTTGCCGCCGGGTTCTGTTAGGTTGGGCCGGCATGATTCTCACGCCCGACGAATTGCACAGCCTGGTGGAGTTGACCCATCAGTCACCGCACACGCTCCTCGGCATGCACCCGCTCGGTGAGCATTTGGGATTGGTTGCCCGCGCCTTTCGGCCCGATGCCGCCCGGGTCGAAATTCAGCCCGTTCACGAAAAGAACAAACCGAAGTTCGAATTGAAACGGGTTCACGCCACCGGCCTTTTTGAAGGCGTTACCCGGACGGTGAACGAGGTTTATGCCTATGATCTGGTCGTCACCACGCACCAGGGGCAGACGCACCGGACGCGCGATGCGTTCTCCTTTCTGCCGACCCTGGGCGAATCGGATCTGTTCCTGTTCGGCAAGGGGGACGAGCGGCGCATTTACGAGAAGCTCGGGGCGCAATTGCGCACCATCGACGGGGTTCCCGGCGTCAGTTTTGCCGTCTGGGCTCCGAATGCCCAGCGCCTCAGCGTGGTCGGCGATTTCAATCATTGGGATGGTCGCTTTCATCCCATGCGATTGCTCGGGGCGTCCGGCGTCTGGGAAATCTTCGTTCCCGGTGTGGCGGAAGGCGCGCATTACAAATTTGAAATCCGCGACGCTCACGGGAAGATTTCACTCAAAACCGACCCTTATGGGTTTTTCTTCGAGGTGCCTCCGAAAAACGCCGCCATCGTCTGGAACAATGAAAAATTCGAATGGACGGACGATGTCTGGATGAACCGCCGCCGCGAATCCCGCGATGCGGGACTCCGCTCGCCGATCAGTATTTATGAAGTGCATCCCGGTTCCTGGCGGAAAAAAAGCGTCGGGGAATCGTTCAGCTATCGCGAACTCGCCGCGCCGCTCGTGGAATATGTCCGGCGCATGGGATTTACCCACGTCGAATTGTTGCCGCCGGCGGAACACGCTTTTTATCCGTCGTGGGGTTACCAGGTGACCGGCTTTTACGCGCCGACCAGCCGCTTTGGCACGCCGGACGATTTTCAGTTTCTCGTCAACGCGCTGCACGAATCCGGCATTGGCATCATCATCGATTGGGTGCCGGCGCATTTTCCGCGCGACGACTGGGCGTTGGCACGGTTTGACGGCACCGCCCTTTACGAGCACGAAGACCCGCGCAAGGGCGCGCATCAGGATTGGGGTACGCTGATCTTTAATTACGGCCGGCATGAGGTGAATAATTTTCTGGTCGCCAACGCGCTGTTCTGGTGCCACCGCTTTCACGTGGACGGTCTGCGCGTGGACGCCGTGGCTTCCATGCTTTATCTCGATTATTCGCGCAAGGCCGGGGAATGGATTCCCAATCAATTCGGCGGACGCGAAAACATTGAAGCGATCGAGTTCCTGAAAAAATTCAATCATATTGCGCACACGGAATTTCCCGGGCTGATGACCATTGCCGAGGAATCCACCGCCTGGCCGCTCGTCACCCGGCCGCCGTATCTGGGCGGCCTCGGTTTCTCCTTCAAGTGGAACATGGGCTGGATGCACGACACACTGGGCTACTTCGGCCGCGAACCGATCCACCGCAAATATCATCAAAACGATCTCACCTTCGCGATGTTGTATCACCATCACGAGAACTTCATCCTGCCCCTGTCACACGATGAGGTGGTGCATGGCAAAGGTTCGTTGATTGGCCGGATGCCGGGCGATGACTGGCAAAAATTCGCCAACCTCCGCGCCCTGCTCGCGTATCAATGGCTGTTTCCCGGTAAAAAACTCCTGTTCATGGGCGGCGAATTCGGCCAGCGCGCCGAATGGAATGAAAACAGCCAGCTCGATTGGTGGCTGCTCAACGCCGGTCCGTATCATCGCGGCTTGCAACAGTTTGTTGCCGATTTGAACAAGCTTTACCTGGCTGCGCCCGGGCTTTGGCAGGCCGATTACGATCCGGGCGGCTTTTACTGGATCGATTGCACGGATCGCGACAACAGCGTTCTTTCCTTCGTCCGCCAGACGGCGGACGGCTCCAACCCGTTGGCCGTCATTTTGAACCTGACGCCGGTGCTGCGGGAGCAATACCGCGTCGGACTGCCGCGCGGCGGCAAATGGCGCGAACTCTTGAACAGCGATGCGGCGGTTTACGGGGGAAGCAACCAGGGAAATCTTGGCGTCGTCATGGCGGAAAATATTCCGTGCCACAATCAACTTTGCTCGGCGGAATTCCGCCTGCCGCCCCTGGGCGTTTTGGTTTTAAAGCCGGAAGATTAAGGCGCGCTGAGCTTGTCGACTTCCGGTACAACGCCGCTGCGCCGGTCCAGTTCGAAATCCGCCGTCAGCCAGTGCACGGAAAATTTCGTTTTGTCCGTCAAGGCAATGGCTTCAAGCATTTCCCACCCGGTGGCGCCGCCGGCGGCAAAATTGTGGCGGAAAAAATGCCACGAATCCGGTGCGTTCGCGAACGGGCGCAACCCGACGCTCAATTTTTTGTTCAAGACCCCCCGGACCGTGTCCCAGTCCGCGTCAATAAAAACGATCCGGTCCGGAACGGCTTCGCTATGCAGTCTGGCTGCCGTGGATTTATTTTTAATGATCGCAATGACATCCAGCGGGTCCTCGGTTGTATGCAACAACAGCAGGGGCGGCCGAAAGGTGGCTTGAATGTAGGTTTGATTGGTCAACGCCACGATCGCGTCGAGCAACGACGGATTGGCATTGGTCAGCTTCGCGTTCGCCCGGCGGAAAAAATACAGTTCATCCGTTGCGCCCGGCATGAAAATCAACGCCTTGACGACGGCGTTTGACCGGAAAGCGTTCAGCATCAACGGTACACAATTTGTCCGGTTCAATTCCGTTATCCTGCTTTGCGGGACGCCCAGCGGCATCCCGCCCAACACGCCTTGCCAGGTTTCCTGGGCCAAAACGGTTGCAATCGCGGTCGTCAGCCACGCGCAGACAACAAGGCGCACCATTGTTTTCATAGTGACAATTGAACGATTCGTTCCTGAATCTGGCTGTTCCAGCGGTTGAAATAGCCGAACAAACGATAAAGTTCCTCCAGCCGGTTCAACAAGGCGGTGCGTTCGGCGGATTGGGATTTCGATGTCCACACGGCGTCGAGCGATTTCAACTCTTCCACCAGCCGGTCGTAAAGTCTGGTCAGCCGGGTCTGTAATGCACGCAATCGCTCAACCCATTCCTGCGCCCGTTCAAACAGTTGGACTTGCAACAATGGTGAAGTCACCTGATTTTTTTCAGCAAGAAACTGGTCAGTGCTCCGGCAAACCGCCGCCACTTCGGCGAATAAGTCGGCCAGCGCGGTCGGAATTTGTTGAACCTCCCCGGGTTTCGCGCCGAGCTCCAGCTCCAGCAAATGTAACACCCGCAATTTGGGTTCGGTGAGGCAATGGTAGGCGGTATTCAATTCCGCATAATGCCGGTTGGCCTTGCGTTTTTCCGTCTCGCCCGCCTCACGTTGTTTGTCGGGATGCGCCTCCGCCGCCAACGCCAAAAATTTTGCTTTTAAAGCTTCCGGTTCCAGCCAGGGCCGGCGCGGCTCATTGAGCAGGGCAAAATAGTCCATCCGTTTCCAAAATGTTGAGTGTCCAGTTTTCCCAGAGCCACGCTTCTCCAATCGAACATTTAGAATTCAGAACTGAAAACTGAAAAATCACGCGCTGAAGCTTTCGCCACAGGAGCAGGTGGTCGCCGCGTTCGGATTTTTCACCTTGAACCCGCCGTCGAGGGCATCGAGGTAATCCAGTTCGCTGCCGGTCACGTACAACGCGCTCTTGGGGTCCACCACCACGCGTACGCCGCCGGATTCGACCAGGATGTCCCGGCTGGCCGGCGCGTCCTGCAGATCCATCTTGTATTGCAACCCGGAGCAGCCGCCGCCCAGGACCGCCACGCGCAGGACGCCGTTCGGCCGGCCTTGTTTCGTCAGCAGGGTCGACACTTTTTGCGCGGCGCTCGGTGTCAGCCTGACCAGCCGTTCGTCACCGACGCGGAAGGTCGGCGTGGCGGCGGTCGGGTTGGCGGTGTTGGCAATCATTCGACGTGCAACAAATTAGCCGTGTTTGCCGCGAGCGTCAACGTGCCTTGCCGCTTAATCCTGCCCTTAATCATGATCTTAACCTCCTCGCCACTGGCTTTACGCCGCGGCCATCGGTGGTTTATGCTCCCCGCGTGAAACTGATTTCCTGGAACGTGAACGGCCTGCGCGCGGTGCTGAGGAAAAATTTTCTCGATTATCTTGAAGCGGAAAAGCCGGACGTGTTGTGTCTGCAGGAAACCAAATGCACCCCGAACGACGTGGAGCAGCTCTGGCCGGCCCGCTACACCACGTTCTGGAACAGCGCGGAGAAGAAAGGGTATTCGGGCACGGCCATCTTTACCCGGACGCGTCCGCTCCAGGTGGTGCCACACATGGATATCGCGGAACACGACCGGGAAGGCCGCGTGCTCGCCGCCGAGTTCGACAGGTTCGTTCTGGTTAACGTTTATGTCCCCAACTCCAAGCGTGACCTCTCCCGATTGACCTATCGTCAACGCTGGGACGCCGATTTTCTCCGTCATCTCAAAAAACTGGAAAAGAAAAAGCCCGTGATATTTTGCGGCGACCTCAACGTGGCGCACACGGAAATCGATCTGGCCAATCCGAAAGCGAATGTCCACAACCACGGTTTTACTCCCGAGGAACGCGCCGGGTTCGGCGCCTTCGTAAAGGCCGGTTTCCTTGATACCTTCCGTGAATTTGAAAAGGGCGGGGGACATTACTCGTGGTGGAGCCCGATGGGCGGAGCGCGTTCCCGGAATGTCGGCTGGCGCATTGATTATTTCCTCATCTCCCAATCCCTGCGACCGCATCTCCAGCGTGCCTTCATCCGGCCCGAAATTGAGGGTTCGGACCACTGTCCGGTCGGCGTTGAGTTGGATTTTAAAAAATAATTTATCTCGTATATTTATGCGGTCTGGCTTATGCTCACAATGGCATTGAGCCAATTTCGTCCATGAAAATACTTCTCGTCAGTCCGAAAACGCCCGACACGTTCTGGAGTTTCAAGCATGCCCTGCGCTTTGTTTCCCGAAGGGCGGCCATGGCGCCGCTGGGGTTGCTGACGGTCGCAGCCATGCTGCCGTCGGAATGGGAACTCAAGTTGGTGGACCTGAACGTGAAACGGCTCCGGGACGAGGATCTGGTTTGGGCCGATTATGTGATGATCGGCGCCATGATTGTGCAGAAGGATTCAGTACACGAAATCGTTGCGCGATGCGCCGCCCTGGGGAAAACCGTCATTGCGGGCGGACCGCTGTTCACCACCGGACACGAAACGTTTCCGGCGATTCAGCACTTCGTTCTGGGCGAGGCCGAAGAAGTGATGCCGCAGGTGGTGGCCGACCTGCAAAGCGGCCGGTTGCAATCCATTTATCGCGCCACAAACCGTCCGGACATCACCCGGACGCCCGCGCCCCGCTGGGATCTCATCCAGCTGCGGCATTACGTGACGATGTCCGTGCAGTTCTCGCGCGGCTGCCCGTTTGATTGCGAGTTTTGCGACATCATCGTGATGAATGGGCGCGTGCCCCGTATGAAAACGCCGGCGCAATTGATCGCCGAGCTGGACGGACTGTGCCGGCGCGGATGGAAAGACATGGTTTTCATCGTGGACGACAATTTCATCGGCAACAAACCGCGGACCAAAGCGCTGTTGCGCGAGTTGATCGAATGGCGGCGGCGCACGCGGACCCGCATCGGATTTCTCACCGAGGCGTCCATGAATCTGGCCGATGACCCGGAATTGTGCGCGCTGATGGTGGAGGCCGGCTTCAAAAAAGTTTTCGTCGGCATTGAAACGCCGTCCGTCGAGTCGCTGGAGGAATGCCACAAGCTCCAGAACCGCAACCGCGACCTGGTGGATTCGGTGCAGACACTGCAACGCGCCGGACTGGAAGTCATGGGTGGATTCATCGTTGGTTTCGACAGTGACCAGAACGACATCTTCAAGCGGCAGTTCGAGTTCATCCAGCGTTCCGGCGTGGCGACGGCCATGGTGGGATTGCTGAACGCATTGCCGCAGACGCGGTTATGGCAGCGGCTGAAACGCGAGGGCCGTCTGGAAACCGATAGCACCGGCAACAACACCGATGCGGCGCTGAACTTCAAACCCAAATTGAACCGCGACTTCCTGCAATCGGGTTACCGTGAACTGGTCAAGAAGCTGTATGAGCCGCGAAACTACTACCAGCGCATACGGACGTTTCTCAAGAGCCACCGCCCGACCGGGCCGCGCCTGCGCCTGTCCCGTGCCGATCTCATTGCGTTTCTGAAATCCTTCTGGGTGCTGGGCGTCTGGCACCGGGGACGCGTGGGGTATTGGCGGCTGTTCTGGGGCACGCTCCTCCGGCATCCACGCCAGTTTCCGCACGCCATCGAACTCGCCATTCTCGGCTACCACTTCCGCCGTGTGGCCAACTCGCTGCGGGCGCCTTCCTCCCGCAAACGACGATGACAGGTGGTTGTCCGGCGGGGGTGTGAATTATTTCACATTCAACTCGCGCTGGATGCCAAATTTTTCAATGCGCTTGCGCAACGTCGCCCGCGTGATGCCCAGCAGTTTGGCCGCGTGGACCTGATTGTTGTTCGTTTCCTTGAGCGCCTGGATGACGAGTTCGCGCTCCACGACCGGGATGACCTTCAGTTTGGGGTCCCGCTTGGCCCATTGAAACAATTGCCGGGCCAGGGCCGAGGCATCGGTCATGGCTTCGTCCCCTGCCTTGCCGACCGACGGCGGCAGGGAGGCGCCCCCCGAACTTTGACCGTGGATTTCCGGCGGCAGGTCGCTTTGCAGAATCGCATCGCTCTTGGCCATGACGTGCGCGCGGCGGAGGGCGTTTTCCAATTCCCGCACATTGCCCGGCCAGTGATATTTTTCGAGTGTCCGGATGACACTGGTGGCGATGGACTTCGGCGGACGCTGGTGTTCGCGCGCAATTTTTTCCAGGAAATAGTTCACCAGCAGCGGGATGTCGTCCCGCCGGTCCCGCAGCGGGGCAATGTGAATGCGCACGACGTTCAGCCGGTAGAACAGGTCTTCGCGGAATTGTTTGTTGGCGACGGCGGCTTCGAGCGGCTTGTTGGTCGCGGCGATGACGCGTACGTCCACCTGGATGGGCTGGTTGCCGCCCACGCGCTCGAACGTGCCGGATTGCAAGACCCGCAGGATTTTTGTCTGCGTGGCCGGCGTCATGTCGCCGATTTCGTCTAGGAAAATCGTGCCCTTGTTGCATTGCTCGAATTTGCCGATGCGTTGCAGGGTGGCGCCGGTGAAGGCGCCGCGTTCGTGGCCGAAAAGTTCACTTTCCAGCAATTGCTCCGGGATCGCGGCGCAATTCACGGCCAGAAACGGCTGCTGGCTGCGGTTGCTGTGATGATAAATCGCGCGGGCAACGAGTTCCTTGCCGGTGCCGCTCTCGCCGGTAATGAGCGCGGTGGCGTCGCTGGCGGCGACCTGGCCGATGAGTTTGAAGACCTGCTGCATGGCCTCGCTGCGGCCGACGATGCCGAGTTCGTAATCCTCGGATTCGAGCAGGGGCTCGTAGGAAACGACCTGCTTCATGTCGCGTGCCGCTTTCAAAGCGTTGCCCACAATTTCCTTGAGCTTCGGCACGTCGAACGGCTTGAGCAGATAATCATAGGCCCCGAGCTTCATCGCCTCGATGGCGGTTTGCGTCGTGCCATAAGCGGTCATCAAAATGACCAACTGTTTGGGGTTGGCGGCGCGGATACGACGAAGGGTCTCCAGGCCGTTCATGCCGCCCATGCGCACATCCATGAGCACGAGGTCGGGTTTGAATTTGGGGATGACTTTCAACCCTTCCTCGCCGCTCGACGCTACGGTCACTTCGACCTCCGGCGAATCAAAAATCCGCTGGAACGAATACCGCACGTCCTCTTCATCGTCGATCAGCAGCAACTTGCTCATTTTGCTGTAGGATAACCGGTTTTTGGCGGACGAACAGCGAATTTTGTTTGCGATTCGTCATTTGACCTCGCCGCGGGCATGACCTAGACTGGCGTTCCTTTTTAACATGAAAATTGTCGTTTGCGACCCAATCTCGCCCAAAGGCATTGCGCTGCTCCAGCAGCGACCTGAATTTGAAGTCGTTGTTCTGCCCAAACGGCTGCCTGAGCCCGAATTGCTGCCGGTCGTGGCGGATGCCGTGGCGCTGCTGGTTCGCTCCGAAACCAAGGTGACCCGCAAGCTCATCGAAGCCGCTCCGAAGTTGCGCGTGGTCGGCCGCGCCGGTGTCGGGATCGACAACGTGGATGTGGAGGCAGCCACGCAACACGGTGTGGTGGTGATGAACACGCCCGGCGGCAACACGGTAACCACCGCCGAACTCAGTTTTGCCATGCTGCTGGCGCTCGCCCGCAAGGTGCCGCAGGCGTACACGTCCATGACCGCCGGCAAATGGGACCGCAAATTGTTTCAGGGCACGGAACTGCTGGGCAAAACCCTCGGCATTCTGGGCATGGGCCGCATCGGCTCGGAAGTCGCCAAACGCGCGCTGATCTTCGGGATGCGTGTCATCGCCTATGATCCCTACCTGACGGCGGACCGGGCGCGGGCCCTCGGTGTGGAATTTGCCGACAGCGTGGACGACGTTTATCGCGTGGCCGATTTCATTACGGTTCACATGCCGGTGACGCCGGAAACCAAACACATGCTGAACGCCGCCGCGTTTACCAAAATGAAACCCGGGGTGCGTCTGGTGAATTGTGCGCGCGGTGAAATCATTTCCGAAACCGACCTGTTGGCGGCGCTTGAATCCGGCAAAGTGGCCGGCGCGGCGCTGGATGTTTTTGCCGTGGAACCGCTGCCCGCTGACCATCCGTATCGCCGGCAGGCGAATGTGATTTTGACACCGCACCTCGGCGCCAGCACGCAGGAGGCGCAGGAAAAATGCGGCATTGAGGTCGCCGAGGTCGTCACGGCTTATCTGCTGACCGGCGAGGTGCGCAACGCGGTGAATCTGCCGTATCTCGACGCCAAAACCTATGAGCAGGTGAAACCTTATCTGCCGCTGGGCGAGGCGCTCGGCAAATTGCTGGCGCAACTTTCACCTGCCAGTGCCGACCGTATTTACGTGACTTATGGCGGCCACGCGCGGGAATTGCCGAACACGGACCCGGTCACCCGGGCGGTGTTGCAGGGCTTTCTGGCCAGCAGTGCGATCAAGGACGTGAACAACGTCAATGTCCGGGCCGCCGCCGCCAGCATCGGCATCACCGTCGAGGAAAAAAAATCCGATGAGCCGGTCACCTTCAACGAATGGTTGCACGTGCAGGTTTTCAGCAACGGGCAAAAATTAATCTCGGCGGGTGGAACCTTTTTCGGTTCCCCCAACAACCCGCGCATTGTGCGGCTTTACAGCACGCCGGTGGAGATACCGACCAGCGGCACCTTGTTGCTTCTCAACAACAAGGACCGGCCGGGCATCGTCGGTTATCTCGGCACGTTGCTGGGAAAACATAAAGTGAATATTGCCAACATGAGCCTGACTCGCGACACTGCGGGGGGGCTGGCGCTGACGGTATTGAACCTCGATAGCGCCCCGCCGCCGGCGGTGCTGGAAGAACTCCAGAAAGACGCTGACATCAGCAACGTGAAGGTGATAAAATTGTGACCGCGGTGAGGAAGAACAAACGAAATATGAAAATAAAAGCCAAAATAATTTTTTTGACTGCGCTGGGTACGTTACTGCTGGCGTTCCCCCTGGCCCGCGCCGCCACGGCCAACGCCTCAACCAACGCGGCGTCGGCCGGCACCAATGTCAACCTGAACGCCACCATGAACGCGTTGTTTGGCAATCCGGTGATTGCCCGGGGCAAAGGTTTCGAAATCAAGCAAAGTGATTTGGATGAAGTGATGACGGGCATCAAGTCCGCTGCGGCCATGCGCAACCAGGCCATTCCCCCGGCGCAAATGAAACTGATTGAGACTCAGATGCTGGACCGGCTCGTTCAGGTCCAGTTGTTGCTGCAAAAGGCCACGGACGCCGACCAGGCCGCCGGGAAGAAGATGGC
>Ga0209579_10000618_pt1 | contig 33602 bp, 33 predicted proteins | sample Coa_R1_2_FD_187152 | JGI IMG/M metagenome (GOLD analysis project Ga0209579, IMG submission 187152) | Surface soil microbial communities from Centralia Pennsylvania, which are recovering from an underground coalmine fire - Coalmine... | ecosystem: Environmental > Terrestrial > Soil >... | reverse complement strand
CAGATTTACCGGCGCCAGCTGCGGTTCGGTGGTGCGCGCGAAGGCCAGGATCCGTTCTACAATTTTGTTCAAATGCTCGATTTTTGCTTCAATCAGCCGGGCGTCCTTCATGCGCGGGTCGCCGTCGGGAAACTTCAGATTCAGCGAGTGATAGAGCAGCTTCATCACCGTGAGTGGATTCCGGATCTCGTGCGCGACTTCGGCCGCCAACAGGCCGAGCGCGGAAAGTTTTTCATTCTGCCGCAATTGTTCCTCCACGTCCACGATGCGCTCGTAAAGCCGTGCTTTTTCAATGGCAATGCCGGACAATTCCGCCAGCGCGCTCAGGATGCGGATTTCCTCGTTGGAGAAGTTATAAGTCTGCCCGGTATAAACGCTCAGCGTGCCAATGGCCTGGCCGGCAAACACCAGCGGCACGCTCAACAGGGAGACCAGGCCTTCACGCCGCGCGACTTCGACGTTCTGATAACGGCTCGAGGTCTGGACGTTTTCGAGTTGCAACGGTTTTTTGCGGCGCGCGACGACCCCGAGCACACTTTCCTCAACGCTCAAGCGCGGCTTTTTAAGGTAAGACCTGCCGGCGCCGTAACTGGCACGCAAATCCAGCCATTCACGGGTTTCATCCAGCATCATCAACGAACACATGCGCGCGCGCATCAGCACGCACGCCTCGCGTGTAATGGCGTGCAGCGCCTCGTCGAGATTCAGGGTGGAGTTGATGGTGCGACTCACGCTCGCCAGCGATTCGAACAGGCGCGCCTTTAAGCGCAACTGTTCGTAGAGCCAGGTGTTTTGAATCACCTTGGCCGCCTGCAACGCCAGTTCCTGCAAGAGTTCCTGGTCTTCGACACTGAAGGCGTCCACGCGGTCCGAATCCACATTCAGCACGCCGCGCGTTTCCCCATTGACCTCCAGCGGCACGGCCAGCTCCGAGCGCACGCCGGACCGGGCGGCGACGTAGCGCGCGTCCTTCGTCACATCACCGACGCGGGCAGGTTTGCCATGGCGCGCGACCCAGCCGGTGATGCCTTCGCCGGGCCGCAGTTGCAGCCGCGCGGCGCTGGAAGGCAATCCCTGGGCGGCGTGAATTTCCAGGAAGCTCGAGGTGGGATTAATCAGAACCACCGAACCGCTGGAGGCACGCATGAGGCGCACGGCTTCGCTCACGATCAATTGCAGTGCCTCCTGCGGCTCCAGCGTCGAGTGAATGACGTTGCTGACCTGGTAGAGCAGGTTCAGCCGCTCGTAGCGCGACATCAATCTGGCGAGTTCGTCATTCACGGTTATGATTGTGGGAAATTTAATTCATCGCACGCGCGCGGTCAGCCACAACCCGGTGGCGCCAAAAGCCATGTTCGGCAGCCAGGCCGCCAGCCAGGCCGGCAAATATCCGCCCGTGCCCAGCGCCAGGCCGACCTGCTGAACCACAAAGTAAGTGAAGCAAATGAAGACGCTGCCCGCCACGCCGACAAACAGGTTGCGCCGGCCCGACGCCACGCCAAAGGGGATGGCGATGAGCACCACCACGAGACACGTCCATGGCGCCGCCAGCCGTCCGTCAAATTTGGTGCGCCATTGGGCCGCCTCAGCGGGCGGCAAATTCGGATGCCGGCGCAGGTAGTCCCAAAGAACCGAGAGCGGAACGTTGAGTTTGTGCGAGTGCAGGCTCTCATACTCGCCCATTTTGATTTCGTTCTCAATTTCCGCCGGGGTTTCGTCAAATTCCGGCATGGTCAATTGATTGGTTTGAAGATAAGGAACGACCGGGGCCGTTTCAGCCGCCTGCGCGAATTCCTTCACGTTGAAAAACGTCCATCCGGGCTTCGCGTAAAGCGCCCGGTCGGCATACAACTTCCGGATGGAACCATCCGGTAAAGTCCAGTTGACCACGATGGAGCCGGACATCTCGGCCGTTTTGGGACGATATTCGTTGAAAATCCAGATCCGGCTGGCGCGTGCGGTGGTGAAACCGTGGAACTGATTTGGCGCGTCATCCGGTTTTGACACATAACGATTTAAAATGCGGTCCGCCCAGGCCGTGCTCCGGGGCACGCCGATTTCGTTCAACGCAAACAACGCGATACTGGCGGCAAAACCCACAAAAAAATAAGGCAGGCACAGCCGCCACAGGCTCACCCCCGCGGCGCGCAGGGCGGTGATTTCATTGTGGCGCGCGTGGTGGGTGAGCGTATAGAGCAGCGCCAACAGGAGTGCAATGGGCAGCACCGTTACCAGACATTCCGGCGTCCAGGCGACACACAGCTCGATGACATCCAGCAGATGCAATTTGGCCTCCTGCAAATCGTCCAACCGGGTAAAAAGGCTGAAGGAAATCCAGAAAATGACGAAGCCGCCGAGACAATACACCAGCGGTGTTAGCAATTCGCGCAAAAAATATCGGTCGAGTAACCGCACCGCGGCAGGGTAAGCGGCGCGGGGAATTGAGCAAGTCTGGCCTGTCGGCAGGCCTTCACCATGTCATCTTAATTTCGGAACGGGCGGAACCCAAAATCAAGCCTTGGAGACGGCAGGACGCAACAGGGATTTTGAAAAGGCGGTGTCAAATTGATCCTGGGCCTTCAACTCCAATTCCCCGGCGGCCACCAGTTTTCGCACTATTTTCCCGTAAAACGCCCAATGTTCGATCGGCAATTCAGGAAAGAAGTCCGGAGAACCGTGAGTCGCCGAATTAAGAAAAACGCAAAAGGACAACAGGGAGGTGGTGGTAGGGTTGGAGGGAATTCGACCCCTGGCCAGATCGTCTTCGATCATGTGACACTGAACCATGACCGCCCGCATCACCGCCTTGACCGGGAGGTTGTCAATCATGACGCAGAATGAATCAAACAAACGATCATTCATCAAAGAAGGTAATGTAAATGATTCGCCTGTCAAATCTGTCGAATTACTCCGCAAAGGCAGCCGGAACTTCCCGCGGGCGAAGCGTGGTGGAGGCGGCGGGAATTGAACCCGCGTCCCTGGCAAATAAACCAGCCGCGACTACATGCTTAGTCCGGAGAAGGTTTTCTGCTATGCGATGGCGTCCGAACTCGAATCGCACTGCCTAGTCCGCATGGAATTTTCTCGGCCAACAACGCGCGGTCCCCGCCGTCAACCATGCCTGCTATGGCGTTCGTCCGGCGTAGCAGGTGTCCACCGGCGAACGTCGCAGCCTTAGGCCGCGAGAGCTAATTCTTGGTTAGCTGTTTTGTTTGATGCGATGATTAACGAGGCCAACGCATCGTCCTCGGCATGCCGCCTCTGGCGCATTCCCCAGGTCGAAACCGGTGCGCCCCCGTCCAGCAAACCAAAGTATCCACCGGTAATCAGTGCCCGTCAAGGTGACACCGGCGATTAAAACAAAAAACGAGGCGGGAATTGCTTCCCGCCTCGCTATGATTCGTTGGTAGGGACGCGCGGCTCGCGCGTCCGGTGGACAGCCCGGCGGGCTGTCCCTACCTAAACAATTAATATCCGCCCATGCCGCCCATGTCGCCCATGCCGCCGCCGTGACCGCCGCCACCCGGTGCCGGCTTGTCCTTCTCCGGCAGGTCGGTGATGAGGCATTCGGTCGTGAGCAGCAATCCGGCAATGGAGGCCGCGTTTTGCAGCGCGGAGCGCGTGACCTTCTTCGGGTCCACGATGCCGGCTTTCACGAGGTCTTCATATTCGCCGGTGGCGACATTGTAACCCTCGTTGCCCTTGGCCTTCTTGACCTGGTCAACAATGACCGAGCCTTCGACGCCCGCGTTGAGCGCCAGCGCCCGGAGCGGTGATTCGATGGAGCGTTTGATGATGCCGACGCCGATTTGCTCGTCTTCGTTCGAGGTCTTGACGGCTTCAATCGCCGACAGGCACCGCAGCAAGGCCACGCCGCCGCCGGCGACAATGCCTTCCTCGACCGCCGCGCGGGTTGCGTGCAGCGCGTCTTCCACGCGGGCTTTCTTTTCCTTCATTTCGGTCTCGGTCGCGGCTCCGACGTTGATGACGGCCACGCCGCCGGCGAGTTTCGCCAGGCGTTCCTGCAATTTCTCGCGGTCGTAATCGCTCGTCGTCTCCTCGATCTGGCGGCGGATTTGATTCACGCGACCCTGGATGTCGGACGACTTGCCGCCACCCTCGACGATGGTGGTGTTTTCCTTGTCCACAACGATGGATTTTGCCCGGCCAAGGTCGGTCAGTTCGATGCTCTCGAGCTTGATGCCGAGATCTTCACTGATGAACTTGCCGCCGGTCAGGACGGCGATGTCTTCCATCATGGCCTTGCGGCGGTCGCCGAAGCCCGGCGCCTTCACGGCGCAGACGTTCAACGTGCCGCGCAGCTTGTTCACGACCAGGGTCGCGAGCGCTTCGCCTTCCACGTCTTCGGCGATGATGAGCAGCGGCTTGGCTGAGCGCGCGGCCTTTTCAAGCAACGGCAACAGGTCCTTCAGGCTGCTGATTTTCTTTTCGTAATTGAGGATGTACGCGTCTTCGAGCTTCACTTCCATCGTTTCGGCGCTGGTGACGAAGTACGGTGACAGGTAGCCCTTGTCAAACTGCATGCCTTCCACCACTTCGAGCGTCGTCTCAATGGACTTGGCCTCTTCCACGGTGATGGTGCCGTCCTTGCCGACCTTGTCCATCGCCTCGGCGATTTTATCGGCAATTTCGAAATCCCAGTTCGCGGAAACCGCGGCGACCTGGCGAATCTCGTCCTTGTCCTTGACCTTCTTGGTGATTTTGTCGAGCTGGGCCACGGCGGCCTCGACGGCCTTGTTGATGCCGCGTTGGATGCCGATGGGGTTCGCGCCGGAGGTGACGAATTTCAAACCTTCACGGTAAATGGATTCGGCCAATACCGTGGCGGTGGTCGTGCCGTCACCGGCGGTGTCGCTGGTTTTGCTGGCGACTTCGCGGACCATCTGGGCGCCCATGTTTTCGTAGGGATCTTCCAGCTCGATTTCCTTGGCCACCGTCACGCCGTCCTTGGTGATGGTGGGGGAGCCGAATTTCTTGTCGATCACCACGTTGCGGCCCTTGGGCCCGAGCGTGGCGACGACCGCCTTGGAGAGTTTCTGGACGCCGCGCAGGATCGCCTGCCGCGCCGCCTCGTCAAATATTAATTGTTTTGCTGCCATAAATTTTTAATCGTTTATTGTTTTTGGTTAAATGTTTTGTTGGTAGGGCGGGCTCTCCGAGCCAGCCGCACGGCGCGATGAGGACATCGCGCCCTACCCTTTTTAGTCGAGCACGGCCAGGATGTCGTCCGAGGACAAAATCTTGTATTCCTTGCCGTCAATTTTGATTTCCGTGCCGCCGTATTTGCTCACGAGCACGCGGTCGCCTTTTTTGACTTCAAACGGAATTTTCTTTCCGTCGTCGTTGGTTTTGCCGGTGCCGAGGGCGACGATGATGCCCTCCTGCGGCTTTTCCTTGGCGGTATCGGGAATGATGATGCCGCCCTTCTTGACTTCCTTCTCTTCAACCGGCTCGACCAGGATGCGGTCGCCGATCGGTTTAACGTTTAGTGCCATAGGTTGTTTTCTTGTTTGTTGTTGGTTTGTTAATTGTAATTAACTCCCACCGCACTCACGGTGGGAAAATTGTTCAAATCCGTGCCTCCGCCATTTGGAGCAACCTGAAGGGTTGCCGGAAATCAGCCCAGGGTTGAGCCCGCGTCAGCGGGTGATACCCTGGGTAGAAATCCAAAATCATTTCCGCGCCCTGAAAGGGCGCGAGGCAGACGCGCGAACAAAAATTCTGCAACCCCTTCAGGGTTGTGATGAAATGGGACGCCGACCCAGGGTGGCGGCTCCGCAAAAGCGGAGCCTTACCCTGGGCTGAATGCCTGCAAGCCTTCAGCTTGCTCAAATTTGTCTGCGCCAATTTCATTTTGGTTTGTCCGAATTAACTCCCGGTCCGTACTCGCGGCGGGAAAAGTTTTATGCCTAATCAAATTTCAGGCGTGACTTAAATCCTTCAAGCTTTTCCAGTTCTGCTTTCCGAGCTTGAGTTTCTTGCAAAGCTTTTGCCTCAACTCTGTCCAAGTATTGCTGATAATTTCCATTTGCAACTGCGACATCGTGCTTCAGACATTCGTGCTGTCGCTCTATTTCTTCAGGAACACAATCAAGAATGATGTAATTTCCTCTGACATCTGTTCTGCACCCTTCGAGCATATTTCTGCCCATTGGTATTTGTCGCTGATTGTTGAACAGCTGAATCCATTCGTTTCTCGGAGACGCAGACAGTTGAAAATACATGAGACGCAAACCGGAAGCCGTCGGAGATTGCTCCGTTTTTTCGGTGAGCAAATTTACCACGCGAATCGGCTCGAATTTTGCACTCATGTTATCCGTTTTAACTACTTCTTCTCGTCCACGACTTCCGCGTCAATCACGCCTTCGTCCTTTTTTTCCTCGGACTTCGGCTGTTCGCCTTGCGGCTGGCCGCCGGCTGGGCCTGCGGCCTGCGCCTTCGCGGCGGCGGCCTTGTAAAGCTCGGCGCTCACGGTCTGCCACGCTTCATTCAGCTTCTCGGCGGCGGATTTAATTGCAGCCGCGTCGTTGCCTTTCAACGCTTCCTTCACCGCATTGACGGCGGTTTCAATCTTGCCCTTGTCGTCGCCGGAAATTTTGTCGGCGTTGTCCTTGAGCATCTTCTCGGAGCGATACACCGCGTTGTCGGCCTCGTTGCGCGTTTCGATCTCCTCGCGTTTGGTCTTGTCCTCGTCGGCATGCAGCTCGGCGTCCTTGCGCATCTTCTCGATTTCGTCTTTCGAAAGGCCGCTGCTGGCAGTGATGGTGATTTTCTGTTCCTTGCCCGTGCCAAGGTCCTTGGCGCCCACGTGCAAGATGCCGTTGGCATCAATGTCAAACGTCACCTCGATTTGCGGCATGCCGCGCGGGGCCGGCGGGATGTCGGTAAGCTGAAACTTGCCGATGGTCTTGTTGTCCTTGGAGAACTGGCGTTCGCCCTGGAGCACGTGCACTTCCACGCCCGGCTGGTTGTCCGAGGCGGTGGAGAAAATTTCCGATTTGCGGGTCGGGATGGTCGTGTTGCGCTCGATGAGCTTGGTGAACACGCCGCCCAGCGTCTCGATGCCGAGCGACAACGGCGTCACGTCGAGCAGGAGCACGTCCTTGACCTCGCCCTTGAGCACGCCGCCCTGGATGCCGGCGCCGATGGCGACGACTTCGTCCGGGTTCACGCCTTGGTGCGGCTGTTTGTTGACGAGTTTGCGCGCGGTTTCCACGACGCGCGGCATGCGGGTCATGCCACCGACCAGCACGAGTTCGTCAATTTTAGCGGCCTCGATGTCGGCGTCCTTCAAACAGGCCTTCACCGGTGCAATGGTGCGCTCGAAAAGTGAATCGGTAAGCTGTTCCATCTTCGCGCGGGTAAGCGTCTTCTGGATGTGCTTGGGCCCGCTGGCGTCCGCCGTGATGAACGGCAGGTTGATGTCGTATTGCTGCGCGCTGGACAGGGCGATCTTGGCTTTTTCGGCCTCTTCCTTGATGCGTTGGAGGGCGTCGGGCTGCTTGCGCAGATCCATGCCGCTGTCCTTTTTGAATTCGTCGAGGATCCAATCCATCAACTGATTGTCCCAGTCGTCACCGCCCAGGTGCGTGTCGCCGTTGGTGGCCTTGACTTCAAAAACACCATCGCCGATTTCCAGAACGGAAATGTCGAACGTACCACCGCCCAGGTCATAGACGGCAATTTTCTCGTCCTTCTTCTTGTCGAGACCGTAGGCGAGCGACGCGGCGGTCGGCTCGTTGATGATGCGGAGCACTTCCAGGCCGGCGATGCGGCCGGCATCCTTGGTGGCCTGGCGTTGCGAATCGTTGAAATAGGCGGGAACGGTGATGACGGCCTGCGTGACTTTCTCGCCGAGGCGCGTTTCGGCGTCGGCTTTCAGCTTGGCGAGGATCATCGCGGACACTTCCGGCGGCGAAAACTGTTTTGGTTTGCCGTCCACTTCCACTTCCACGGCGGCGTCGCCGTTGGCGGCCTTCACGACCTTATAGGGAACGCGTTTGATTTCCTCCTGCACTTCCTCAAATTTGCGGCCCATGAAGCGCTTGATGGAATAGACCGTGTTGCGCGAGTTGGTGACGGCCTGGCGTTTGGCGGCCTCGCCGACAAGGCGCTCGCCGCTCTTGGTGAACGCGACGACGGACGGCGTGGTGCGTTTGCCCTCGGAATTTTCCAGAACCAACGGCTCGCCGCCTTCCATGACGGCCATGCAGGAGTTCGTGGTTCCCAAATCAATACCTAATACTTTTGCCATAAAATCTTTCGGTTAGATACACTGTGTCCCCTTCTTCCAAGCAACGATGGTGCCGTGGAGCTTGAAAGATGATAAAACCATTGCAAATAAAGGATAAAATTGTGTTTTCGTCCTTTTTATAAGTCTGTGAAAGTAGTGCCAAAAGCGTCAGGATGGCACAGTTAAAACGGGCGTGGCGCAGTTAATGGCACAGTGTGCTGACGTGTTTAGGTAGGGCGCGATGTCCCTATCGCGCCGTGGGAGGAAGGTAACGTAGAGCCAAGAGCTGTTGAATAATTTCCTGAGGCGGCGTGTTCGGAGAACACGCCCTACCTCTGAAATGGATGTTTTCAAATGACGCAGTTGAATCGGGTAGGGCGCGATGTCCCTATCGCGCCGCGAGTAAGGGCGGCAATCGGTCATTGGGCCGATAAACCCACGGCCAATCTTCAGTCCGTTCACATATACCGCGTCTGACAGGATTCATCAAAACGTAACTAATCTTTTCGGTTTCCTCATGATGGTCGCGCAAACGGTGGTCGAAAAAATCACATTGCCAGACAATTTTCTCATTTCGAGCCAGAAACCGTTTCCAATTTGTAATCGTCACCTTCATCCCCGGATCGCTCGGAAATGCAATGATAGCGTGAAGGTGGTCCGGCATCAGCAACATGAGCCGGCAATACCAAATCAATGCTTCGTAATTGTGTGCGGCAGCGGCTAACACGGCCTGGCCAATCCCTTCGCAACATAGTTGGTTTTCGTTCCGCGGCTCGCAGTTGATGGTGATGAAAAAGAATGAACCATCCGAAGCCCAGGATGGAATTTCGTGGCCGAGGCGGGTGCGGACGGGAAGATTCATCGCTGGAAAATTGCGCCCTGTCATTCAGCCGGACAACCCAAAAGTTTCCTGAGACGGCGCGATAGGGACATCGCGCCCTACCTGTTTTGGGTCGTTAGTTTAATCCAAACCAGACGGCGCTTGGCTGGTATTATGGGATGAGCTGTCACCAGCCACCGCAGGTGCATTCGGAGAAAGCGCCCGACCTTTTGAATTCGTGTGCTGTCGATTGATTTGATTAACCGACGGGTAGGGCGCGATGTCCCTATCGCGCCGCGGCGGTCCGAGGACAGCCCGCCCTACCTTTCCTCACTTGCTGCCCGGTTTGACGGCGGGAGTTTTTGCCAGATCCGGCGGCAGTTGGTCCGGTTCGAAGGCCTCGACTTTGAGCGCAATCATACTTTGGAACGGCACGCCGAAGTTCACCACACCGTTCGAACGATCCACGATCGCGACAATCCCCGCCACGGTTCCACCGTGTGCGCGGACAATATCAACCGTCTCCTGCACGCGGCCGCCCTTGGTCACGACGTCTTCGACGACGAGCATCTTTTCGCCGGGCACAATTTTGAATCCGCGTCGCAGGACCAGTTTGCCTTCCTCCTTTTCCGGAAAGATGAACCGCGTGCCCAGTTGCCGGGCGACCTCCTGGCCGATGACCAGTCCACCGAGTGCGGGGGCGATGACGGTGACGGCGCCGAGGGATTTGACCTTGGCGGCGAGCGCCGCGCCGAGTTTTTCCACCACGGGCATTTGCTGGAGCGCGAGGGCGCATTGAAAGAACTGGCGGCTGTGCAGGCCGCTGCGGAGGATGAAATGGCCTTCGAGCAGCGCGCCGCTGTCGCGGAAGATTTGCAGCACTTCGTCTTGTGTCATCGGGCAAATGTTAAGTCCAAAGCCCAAAGTTCAAAGTTTATTTTACCGCCGAGACGCCGAGGCGCAGAGCCTGAAAAGTTTTTTCTCTGCGTCTTTGCGCCTCTGCGGTTAAGCTTCCGCCGTGCCGAAGTGGATCAAATTCATCATTGCCGTCCTGCTGCTGCCGGTCTGCGCCGGGGCGGCAATGGCGTTGGGGCGGGTCTTGCACTCCAGTTACGGGGCGGACACGGTCTGGGTGCCGTTCCTGGCGGGCGCGGCGTGCTGGCTGGTGATTTTTCTGCTGTTGCCCAAGCCCATGTGGATTTACGTGTTCGGCCACGAATTGACGCATGCCCTGTGGGCCTGGCTGTTTGGCGGCCGGGTCAAAAAAATGAAGGTCACCGCCGAAGGCGGCCACGTGGTCATCTCCAAGACCAATTTTCTCATCGTGCTCGCGCCGTATTTTTTCCCGTTGTACGCCGTGCTGGTCATTTTGGCCTTTGCCATCGGCCATTGGATTTGGGACTGGTGGGGTTATCTCGTCTGGTTCCACCTGGCCGTGGGCGCGGCGTACGCGTTTCACGTGACGCTGACGTGGCAGGCCTTGAAGACGCGGCAGACGGACATCACGTCGCAGGGTTACCTGTTTTCCGCGGTAATTATCTTTCTGGGCAACGTGAGTGTGCTATTATTTGGCGTTCCGTTGCTCACGGCGAAAGTGGGCTGGCTCAACGCGCTGGGCTGGTGGCTGGAGGGCACGGGCGAGATTTTCAACCGGCTGGCGCGTTGGTTTTAGAAGTGATTTGCCGAATTTGAAAATATTTCGCGCTTGTGGAATGGTGCGCGTCTGGTTCAAATTGCCGGCATACTTATTTATTTGTATGGACTTGGGTGACATCTTAAGCAAAACGCAAATCATCCCCGATTTGCACGGAACCAACCGGTGGGAAGCCATCGACGAATTGATTGGCAATCTGGTGACCACCGGCAAGATTCAGGCCGGCGACCGCGATGCCGTGACGGCCGCCGTGAAAAAACGCGAGACGTCCATGAGCACCGGCATCGGGTTCGGCATTGGCATTCCGCACGCCTCGACCGATCTGATTCACGAAGTCGTCGGTGCGCTGGGTCGTTCCAAGAAAGGCGTCAACTTCGACGCCCTGGACAACCAGCCGGTCAAGCTCGTCATGCTGTTCCTGGTGCCGCAGGGCCAGTTTCAAAAGCACCTGCACACGCTCGCCAACATCGCCAAACTCCTCCACAAAGCCGATTTCCGCCAGGCGCTCGAGCTGGCGCCGGACTCCGAGGCGATGCTTAACATCATCAAGGAATACGGGAAGAAGTAAATTCGTTGACGGGTTGACGGGTTAAACCGTTGGTCGCGCAGATTTTTCTTTCCGCTTCAACGTCTCAACGGTTTAACTATTCAACGGTTTCATGCTTCCGCACAAACAAATCGAACTCCGTTTGCAGCAGGCCGTCCGCGCCGTCCTGCCGGAAGCGGACGTCCTTGCGGTTTTGGTCCGGCCGTGTCCCGACCCGAAATTCGGTGATTACCAGAGCAACGCGCTGATGTCGCTGGCCAAGTCGCGGAAACTGAATCCGCGGCAACTGGCAACCGATGCCCTGGCGAAATTGGACGTTTCTGAAATTTGCGAAAAGGTGGAAATCGCCGGCGCGGGTTTCTTGAATTTCCGGCTAAAGCCCGTTGTCCTCGCCCAAACGCTCCAGGCCGCCGCGCGCGGCGAACATTTATTTTCTGAGAAGGCCGCGTCGCCGAAAACCGCCGTCATCGATTTCAGTTCGCCGAACGTGGCCAAGCCGATGCACGTGGGGCATATCCGCTCGACCATTCTTGGCGATTGCCTCGCACGCACGCTGCGGTTGCTCGGCCACCGCGTCATCACCGACAATCACATCGGCGACTGGGGCACGCAGTTCGGGATGTTGCTGCTGGGCTGGAAACATCACCTGAAGCCCGACGCCCTCAAAACCGATCCCATCGGCGAGATGGAGCGGCTCTACAAGATGGTCAACGCCACGGGCGAAGCCATGGCCACGGTTCGGGACGCCGCCCGGCAGGAACTCGTCAAACTCCAAAGCGGCGACGGGGAAAACCTGAAAATCTGGCGCGAGATGATTGCGTTGTCGGAAAAACAGTTTGACGAAATTTACTCGCGGCTCGGCGTGAAGTTCGACCACACGCTCGGCGAAAGCTTTTACAATCCGCGTTTGAAACCGCTGGTGGAGGAACTGGTGGTCCGGGGCATCGCCCGGGAAAGCGAAGGGGCGCTGGTCATTTTCTTCGACGACATTCCGTCATTGAAGGAGCATCCCACGCTCATCCGCAAAAGCGACGGCGGATTCAATTACACCACCACCGATCTGGCGACCCTCGAATACCGGTTGAAAACCTGGCAGCCGGACGAGATCATTTACGTCACCGACGGACGGCAGCAGTTGCATTTCCAGCAGGTCTTCGCCGCGTTCCGCAAATGGCAGTCCCAACTCCCATCTGCCAACCCCCATCTGCCAACATTGGCCCATGTCTGGTTCGGTTCAATTTTGGGCGAGGATGGCAAACCGTTCAAGACGCGCAGCGGCGAGACGGTGAAGCTGGCGGATTTGCTTGATGAAGCCAGGGAACGGGCACTCAAGATCGTTTCCGAAAAGAATCCGGACCTGCCGGAGGCGCAGCGGCACGAAATCGCGCGGGTGATCGGCCTGGGCGCGGTCAAATACGCCGACCTGCTGCCGAACCGGCAGAGCGATTACGTGTTCAGTTGGGACAAGATGCTGGCGTTGCAGGGCAATACCGCGCCGTACCTCCAATACGCCTACGCCCGGATCAAAAGCATCTTTCGGAAGGCAGAGGAAACATCGCCTGCCGCGCCGAAGCGGAGCGAAGGCGGGAACATTGAACATCGAACGTTGAACATTGAATTGGCGGCAGCGGAAGAAATCACGTTGGCCAAACATCTGTTGAATTTTGGGCTGACACTGGAAGCCGTCGCCGAGGAATATCGCCCGAATTTTCTGTGCAATTATCTGTTTGAACTGGCCGGCAAATTCACCGCGTTCTACGAAAATTGTCCGGTGCTCAAGGCCGATTCCGCCGTGCGGGACAGTCGCCTGGCGCTGTGCGATCTGACCGCGCGCGTCCTGAAACAAGGATTGGAAACGCTCGGCATCGAAACCGTCGAACAGATGTAATATTCGGAGAACCGCTTGCCACGGGCGTCGGGAGCGGTTAACTAGACGTCATGCTGATTCCCCTGGTGATGACGATCATCGGTCCCGACCGGACCGGTCTGGTCGAATCCGTCGCGCGCGTGGTGGCCGAGCACGGCGGCAACTGGCTCGAAAGCCGCATGTCCCGGCTCGGCGGCGAGTTCGCCGGCATCCTGCGCATCGAATTGCCCGCCGGAAAGCAACAGCCGCTGCTCGAGGCGCTGCAAAAACTTCAAGGCGCCGGCCTGACCGTCGTCGTCCGGCCCGACGACGCAAAAACTCCGGTGACGCCGGGCCGGCCGGCCAGGCTGGAAATTGTCGGCCACGACCGCCCCGGCATTGTCCGGGAGATCGCAGCTGCGCTGGCCCGGGCGGGCGTGAACGTCGAGGAATTTTCCAGCGAAATTGTCAGCGCGCCGATGTCCGGCGAAGCCCTGTTCAAGGCCATTGCCCGTTTGCAGTTGCCCGAGCGTTGCGATCCCGCCGCCTTGAAAACCGGGCTGGAAAAAATCGCCGCCGATTTGCTGGTGGATGTTTCGTTTATGGAACTTGAGCGCAAGGGTTGAGGTGTTAAAGCCAGCGGCGGACGCGGATTTTATAGGCGCGATACGCGTCGCCGAATTTGGCTTCCAGGAATCGTTCCTCGCGTAAAACGATTCTCCAATGCACGACCGCCAGCAACGGCACGAGGGTTGTGAATGGCCACAGCGCGTCGCAGAGCAAGGTGATCCCCAGGTAAAGCGCGGTGAGCGACAGGTAGAGTGGGTTGCGCGAGAACCGGAATGGACCGTCGATCACGAGCGCGGTGACCGGACGGTCGGGGCGTACATTGGTGCCAGCCCGGCGCATGATGGTGCTGCCCCAAATACCCACGGTGACGCTCACGAGGCAGAGCCCGGCGCCCAACGGCCGTGAAAACCATGCCGGGAACGGGTGCACGGGTATCCACCAATGCAGCAGCAAACCCAGCCCAAGCGCGCCCAGAAAAATCAGCGGCGGACACGCCACGACCCCGGGTGTATCGGTCGAGGATTCAGCCATAAGTGCGGGTTGGTTTATGCGAAAACCAGCCGGCGTTACAGCATAAACCAGGTTCCGGTTCCGCATCGCCGAAAATTTCATCTGCTTCCGCGCCGTTTTTATTTACCCTTGGCGCGATGTTTGAACTGCTCAAAACGGATGCGCAGACCCGGGCGCGCCTCGGAAAATTGACCACGGCGCACGGCATCGTGGATACGCCGGTGTTCATGCCGGTCGGCACCCAGGCCAGCGTGAAGGCGCTCGACCCGCGCGAACTCCGGGAAATGGGCACCCAAATCATCCTCGGCAACACCTATCACCTCAACATCCGGCCCGGACTCGACATCATCCGCGCCGCCGGCGGGTTGCATCGGTTCATGAACTGGGATGCGCCCATCCTGACCGACAGCGGCGGGTTCCAGGTCTTCAGCCTCGCCAAAATCCGGAAGATCAAGCCGCACGGCGTCGAGTTCCGATCGCACCTCGACGGCTCGCCGCTGTTTCTCGGGCCGAAGGAAGCGATGGAGATCCAGCGCGTTCTCGGTTCGGACATCGCGATGGTGTTTGACGAATGCCCGCCGCACGACGCGCCGGCCAGGGAACAGAAACTTGCCGTCGAACGCACCATCCGCTGGGCACGCGAATGCCGCGAACAGACGCGGACACCGGGTCAATTGGTTTTTGGCATCGTGCAGGGCGGCAGCAATGCTGCGTTACGCGAGGAATGCGCGAAGGCACTCGTGGCGATGGACTTTGACGGTTACGCCATCGGCGGCGTGAGCGTGGGCGAGCCCGAAGCGGAGATGTTAAAGGCGATTGAATTTACCGAACCGTTTTTGCCCGCGTCCAAGGCGCGTTACGCCATGGGCCTGGGCACGCCCGCGCAGATGCTGGAGCTGATTGCCCGCGGGGTGGACATGTTCGACTGCGTACTGCCGACACGCGTGGCGCGCAACGGCACCGCGTTCACGCGGCGCGGGCAGTTCGGCCTCAAGGGCGGCGCTTACAAGGCGGATTTCCGGCCGATCGAAGAGGGCTGCGATTGTTTCGCCTGCAAACATTTTACGCGCGCGTATCTGCGACATTTGCTGAACGTGAATGAGATTCTCGGGTTGCGCATGGTGAGCGTCCACAACTCGCATCTGTTTATAAAAGTCATGGCTGACGTGCGCGGCGCCCTTGCCACCGGCGCGTTTAAGGAGTTTTACCGCGAGTTCATTGCGAACTACGTGCCGTCGCGCAGGGTGTTGTCCGCGCGGCAAACGGAAATTGAACGTTAAAAACATTTTGCGAACGGTGCCGGATGTGGCAGCTTATTGCCATTGGAAAGACAATTTTGAACTGTTATGGAAAAACCGAAAATCATCGCTTATTTGAAACCGACCTGCGGCTGGAGCCAGGGTGTGCGCGCGGTGCTGCGCAAATACGACCTGCCGTTTGAAGACCGTGACATCATCAACGACCCGTTGCAGCGCCAGGAAATGATCGAGAAGACCGGCCAGATGCTGAGCCCCTGCGTTGAAATCAACGGCCATATGCTGCCTGATATCAGCGGCGAGGAAGTCGAGGCCTGGATGATCGCGAATAAAATCGTGATGCCCAATGACCGCGAAGCCGATGCGCCGACGAACCAGCCTTGCGCCCACGAAATGCCGGCCAGTGTGCCGTTGCAATTCCGAAGCTAAAATGTAGCGGCGTTCGATGAACGTCGCTGACGTTTCCGGCGGTCACAGACCGCCGCTACAAAATCAAGCCGCGCGGAGCGATCTGCGCGGCTTGTTTGTTTGGCGAATCGTCATTAACCTGTCGTCATGCAAAGGGTCGCTTCCATCGCCGCCATGCAACGGCTCGCCCGCCAATGGCAGCGGGCGGGAAAGCACATCGGTTTGGTGCCGACCATGGGTTATTTGCACGCGGGGCATTTGAGCCTGGTCAAACGCGCCCGTCAGGCCGTCGGCAAAAACGGCGTCGTGGCCGTGAGCATTTACGTGAACCCGGTGCAGTTCGGTCCGAAGGAGGATTTTTCCAAATACCCGCGCGATTTGAAGCGCGATTTGAAGCTTTGCCGCGACGCTGGCGTGGACGTGGTGTTCGTGCCTGACGACCGGGAGATGTATGAGCGGCGGGGCGGGAGTCTCTCGAGCCCTGATCCAAGGAAAAATTTGGGCTCGACGGAGTCTCGCCCCACCGGTTTTAGCACCTACGTCGTCGAAGAACGGTTGTCGCGAACCATGGAAGGCGCGGCCCGGCCGACGCATTTCCGGGGTGTGACGACGGTGGTGGCCAAGCTGTTCAACCTCGTGTTGCCGGACGTGGCGGTCTTTGGCGCGAAGGACTGGCAACAGGCGACGATAATCAGGCGCATGGCGGCGGATTTGAATTTCCCGGTGCGCATCCTGGTGGCGCCGACGTTGCGCGAGCGCGACGGCCTGGCGATGAGTTCCCGCAATAAATATCTCACCGGCGGTTTGCGCGCGCAGGCGACCGTGCTTTGGTGTTCGATTCAGATGGCCCGGGCGACCGTTAAAAAATTAAAAGCCTTTCCGGCGGCCGGACTAAAAACCGCCGTGAAAAAACTGGTGGCATGCGAGCCGGATGCGCGGCTGGATTACGTGGAATTTTTTGACCCGGACACGCTGTTGCCCGTCTCGAAAGTGAAACGCGGCGCGCACATGGCGCTGGCGGTGTTCGTCGGCAAAACGCGACTGATCGACAACGCGCGACTTTGACATGAAACAATTTGACTTCATCATCCTCGGCAGCGGCATCGCCGGGCTTTCGTTCGCGCTGAAGGTCGCGCCGCACGGGCGGGTGGCCATTGTCACGAAAAAGGACCGCGCGGAATCAAACACGAATTACGCGCAGGGGGGCATTGCGTCGGTGACGAGCAAGGAGGACTCGTTCGAGTTGCACGTGCGCGACACGCTTGCGGCGGGCGCGGGCTTGTGCCGGGAAAACGTCGTCCGGACCATCGTCGAGGAAGGCCCGGCCCGGATTCAAGAGCTGATGGAACTGGGCATGAAATTTTCCGAGCGCGACGCGCCGGCCGAGGACGGCGGCAAGGAACTGGATCTGGGCAAGGAAGGCGGTCATTCCAAGCGGCGCATCCTGCACGCGAAGGATGTGACCGGCCGGGAAATCGAGCGGGCGTTATTGGACGCGGCGGCGCGGCAACCCAACATCCAGATATTTGAAAATCACATCGCGATTGATTTGATCACGGGCCAAAAGCTCGGCCACGCCGGCGCGAACCGCTGCCTCGGCGCCTATGTCTTCGACAAAAAGGGCGGCCGCGTCTGGACGTTTACCGCGCCGGTGACGCTGCTGGCCACGGGCGGTTGCGGCAAGGTGTATCTGTACACGACCAATCCCGACATTGCGACCGGCGACGGCGTGGCCATGGCGTACCGCGCCGGCGCGGCGATTGCGAACATGGAATTCGTCCAGTTCCACCCGACCTGCCTTTATCATCCCAAAGCCAAGTCATTTCTCATCAGCGAAGCCGTGCGCGGCGAGGGCGGCGTGCTCAAAACGCTCGACGGGAAAGAATTCATGGATGGCTATCATCCGATGAAATCCCTCGCGCCACGCGACATTGTGGCGCGGGCGATTGACAGTGAGATGAAAAAGAGCGGCGCGGAACACGTGTGGCTGGACATCACGCACCGGCCGGCGCAGTTCATCATCGAGCGGTTTCCGAATATTTATCAGACGTGCCTGCGCTTCGGCATCGACATCACCAAGGAACCGATTCCCGTGGTGCCGGCGGCGCATTACCAGTGCGGCGGCGTGGTGACGAACGTGGACGGCGAGACGGGCATCGCCGGGCTTTACACCGTCGGCGAAGCCGCCTGCACCGGATTGCACGGCGCGAACCGGCTGGCGAGCAATTCGCTGCTGGAGGCGCTGGTTTGCGCCCATCGCGCGGCGAAAAAGGTCGTCGCCCGTTCCCTCCCGCCGGTGGATGCGAAGATCCCCCTCTGGCAATCCGGCGAAGCGCACAATCCCGACGAAATGGTCGTGGTATCGCACAACTGGGACGAAATCCGGCGGCTGATGTGGGATTACGTGGGCATCGTGCGGACGAACAAACGGCTGGCGCGGGCCCAGAAGCGCATCGCGAATCTGCAGGAGGAGATACACGAGTATTACTGGAACTTCATCGTGACCAGCGATTTACTGGAGCTTCGCAACATCGCCACCGTGGCCGAGTTGATCGTGCGGTGCGCGTCGATGCGGCCCGAGAGCCGCGGCCTGCATTACAATCTCGATTATCCGCAAGCCAAACCCGATTGGGCGCAGCGCGACACGACGTTAAGAAAGTCGGAGACGGGGGGAACGCCGCCACCGTCTCAGTGAGGGGCCCGCAGCGAATCCAGATTGGACCGGGTCTGGTCCACCAGACTTTGGAACTGGGAGAGCTGGGCCGGGGAGATCAAAATTCTCGCGCTGTTGGTGCTGTAATCCTGGAGGAAGTACTGGATGACACCGCGGCGCTGGCTGGTGAAGGCGCCGACCCGGAACCCGGACTTGGTGACGTAACTGGCGACAAACGTGGGCTCGGAGGTCACCTTGTAATCAATTTTGGCGAGATAATCCAGGCCGTTGAGCAACGAATCCATTTCATCGTAGTCCACCACCTTTTTCCACATCCGCTGGTCGTTCGCGACCACTTCGACCGCCATGCCGTATTGCTTGCTGCCGGTGCTGGCATCCAGGGATTCCTTGCCGATCACCACGATATTCAACTGGTCAACGGCCAGCGAGCCGGTCTGGCCGGCGCCCTTGATAATCATCTTGCCGGTCTGGGCCTCAAACGTTTCCAGTTCCGTGGACGGCACGTTGGTGACCTGCGCGTGCACGGCGCCGGCGAAAAGGCCGGTAATCGCCAATAAAACGAAACGAAATTTAAGCATAATGATTTCTCCCTGGGGATTGGGTTGCGGGCATTCGACTTTGAAACCCCGACGAACGGGGAAAGTTTCACCAGCGCTGAATCGGCCGGATTGAGCCGTCCGCTTTTAAGATTGAATTTCGCCGGATTTCGTGGCTTTGTATGGCCGGACGCGCGCTTAGCTCAGCGGTAGAGCACTTCCTTCACACGGAAGGGGTCGCAGGTTCAAACCCTGCAGCGCGCACCAGTCTTCGCTCTGCGCTGCGCTTCGAGCTTCGGCTCGGCAAGCTACTGCGCCCCTTGCTTTTCTCAACGCCCAACCCGCCTCAAAACAGGTCTTCCTTTTCCTTGAACAGCACGTTGAACGTGGTCATCGAGCCGTAGCTGCGCGTGATGTATTGCTGCATCTCGACTTTCTCACCGTCGGTGAGCTTTTCATGCGCGTTAATTTTTTGTTCCAGCACGCGCAAATTGTTTCGGACCATGACAATTTTGTGGAAAAAGGTTTCCAGCGGGACTTCCTTGGTTTGCAACGTTGGATCGGTCGGGTGCAGAACCAATTTGCCGCCGTGCCAGCGGGCGCCCAATTTTTCAACAACGGCCTCCGGTTTTCCCAATCCCAGTTTGTCCAGCGCCGCGGCAACGGTTTCCTCGACAAATTGTCTCAGCGGCAGGTTCAACCCGCTGGCGGACATCCGCGGTTCCGCCGGTTCCAGACCGCTTGGTTCCGGGGCCACGGCACGTTTATCGCCGCTGTCAAACTGGATTTCGGCCGTGGTTTCGGAAATCGTCCTGACCGTGCCGGTGCCGTATTGCGGGTGACGCACCTTCATGCCGATGTGGAGGGATTCGATTTTCATGGGCCGATTTTAGCCACAGATGAAACACAGATAAACACGGATTTTTCGCGCGCGACTCAAAAAAACAAGCTGACAACGCGGCCGAACGCGCTAGGCTCCGAACAAAGAAATGGCCGCCAAATTTGACGATCGTTTTGAGTTCGAGCGTGTGTTGTCGGCCCAAGGTGTCCGTCGCATCGCGGGCGTGGATGAAGCCGGCCGCGGGCCGCTGGCCGGGCCGGTGGTGGCGGCGGCGGCCGTCCTGCCGGCGAGATGGGTGGAAGCCGGTCTGCCGAGGGAACTTGAAGGTTTGAACGATTCCAAGCAGCTCACGCCCCTGCAGCGCGAAGTGTTTTTTGCGTTTCTGACCGGCGGTAGCGAGGTGGAATATGCCGTCGCGCAAATTGATGCCGGGCAAATTGACGAGATCAACATTCTGCGCGCGACGCATCAGGCGATGAACGCGGCCCTGGCCGGATTGAACCCGCAGCCCCAGCACGCGCTGGTGGACGGCCGGCCGGTTAAAACCCTGCGCGTGCCACAGACGGCCATCATCCAGGGTGACGCGCGGAGTTATTCCATCGCCGCCGCAAGTGTGCTGGCCAAGGTCACGCGGGACCGGCTGATGCTGGAGTTTGACCGGCGATGGCCGGTCTACGGATTCGCCGGGCACAAAGGCTACGGCACGGCGCGGCATCTGGCGGCGCTGGCGGCCCACGGGCCCTGTCCGATCCATCGGAAAAGTTTCGCGCCGATGAAGCCGAAAGAGGTGGAATTATTTTAGACACGGATCGCACGAATTAACACGGAATGAATTGTTCAGGCCGGGCGCGTCACTCCGTGCGCGCCGAGTCTGGTGCTGGTGCGGCGGCGGGCAGAGGACTGCCCGCCCTGCCAATCGTCGGCGCTTCATCCGCAACTGAATAATGAACTTGTTGGGAAAACTGAGGGCGCGATTCGGGGGCAAAGAGAAGCCGGAACATTTGCGACGGGGTGAACTGGGCGAGCGGGCGGCCCGGACCTATTTACGCCGCCAGGGATTGAAATTTTTGGCGGCGAATTTCCGGTCCGAGCGCGGCGAGATTGATTTGATTTTTCGGGACGACGATTGTCTGGCGTTTGTTGAGGTCAAGACGCGTTCCTCGGAGGAGTGGACGCGGCCGGCGGCAGCGGTCAACGCGGAACGGCGGCGCCGGCTGTCGCGGTCGGCGCTGGATTATTTACGGCTGTTGAAAAACCCGCGGGTGAAGGTCCGTTTCGACATCGTGGAAGTGCTTCTGGCTGAGGGGAAAGTGTGCGAGGTGCGGCATTTGCCAAACACCTTTGCGATGACGAAGCCGTATCGCTACGGTTAAAAACCGCTTGCGCCGATCGGCCAGCAGGATGAAGGTTGCCTTAATCAGCCATGAGTCAGGCCATTAAAATGACGGTGGAGATCGCCTTGTCAGTGGTCGGCCTGGCCTGCCTCATTTGGCTTACCATCCGGGCACTTAAGCGTGCGGAAGACCCGGCAAGAATAATTTTCAAATGGGCGGTTACCATTCCCGCCGTTATTTTTGGCCTGTGGTTGGCCAGGGGGAGTGGAATATTCGGGCCGATCCTCATCGCTGTCATGGGAATCATCCTGTCGATCATGTGGACCCCGCACATCAGCGAATGGATTTCCCGGCCGCTGTCGAGTTTGTATGACGGCGGCACGGAACCCCCGGAGCCGAAGCCGTATTATTCCATCGCGCAAGCCAAACGGCAGCGCCGCGAATTTCTCCAGGCGGTGGTCGCCATTCGTGAGCAGCTCGCGCGTTTTCCCAACGATTTTGAGGGTGTGATGTTGCTGGCCGCCATCCAGGCCGAGGATTTACAGGATCTGCCCTCGGCGGAAATCACATTGAATCATTTCTGCGAGCAGCCGGAACCGCCGCCCCGGCAGTTTGCCGCCGCAATGAACCAGCTCGCCGACTGGCACATCAAACTGGTGCAGGACTTTGATTCGGCGCGCGCGGCGTTGGAGAAAATCACCGCGCGTTTTCCCGACACGGAATTGTCGTTGCGGGCGGCGCAGCGCATCGCCCATCTGGGGGGAACGGAAAAAAGGGTGTTGGCATCGCTCGACCGCCAGCCGGTGGCCATGCCGGAAGGCGTTAAAAACGTCGGGCTGCTGGCATCGTCGGAGCATTTACGCCCGACGGAAGCCGACCCGACGAAGCTCGCCGCCGCTTATGTCAAACACCTGGAGGAGCATCCGCTCGACACCGAGGCGCGCGAGAAACTGGCGGTCATCTACGCGGAGCATTACCAGCGGCTGGATCTGGCCGAGGGCGAATTGAACCAGTTGATTGAGACGCCGAACCAACCGGCGAAACGCGTGGCGCACTGGCTGAATCTGTTGGCGGATTTGCAGGTTCAACACGGCGCGGATTACGAAACCGTGCGGGGAACGCTCGAGAAGATTGTCGGGCGCTTTCCCGATCTGGCGGCGGGAGAAATGGCGCGGACCCGGCTGGGCCGGTTGAAGCTCGAACTCAAGGGACGGAAACAAACCCGGGACGTGAAGCTCGGCGTTTACGAGCAGAACATCGGGCTAAAACAAGGTTCACCGCGCCAGTTGTAGCGCGACTTCCTTTTCGAGTTCGTGCGCCATATCGAGGTCCTGGATGCCCATTTTGGTACGGGCCTCCACCTGGATCTGCGTGATTTGCGGGTCCACCTCCTCGACGCGCATCCACACGGTGTTCTGGTTCACGCGACCCTTGAACGCCCGCACCGTGTTCGTGGTGTCGTGCGGGATATATTCGGTGAGCAGCGTGCCGTCGGTGTTAATGACCTTGATGGCCGCGCCGTAAACTTCGTCCACCGACCGCTGGTAACGTCCGCCCACGGAATCCCGTCCGAACGGCATGCCGGGCGTCTTGGTATCGCTTACGGTGGTGACACAACCGGCGGTCGCAATGACGATGACTGCGAGCGCCATGAATATTTTCGTTTTCATCCTGCCCCTAGACAATCACAACCGCCGCGCGCGTCAAGCGGATTCCGGTCCGCCGGCTCGACAAGCGCCCGGGAAAATGCCAGTATTAATCCATGGTCGCGAACAAGCTGGAGGAACTGCGTACCCGGCTGCGTTGCTATGGCTCCTGCCTGGTGGCGTATTCCGGCGGCGTGGACTCCGCCTTCCTGGCGCGCGTGGCGCACGAAGTTCTCGGTGAAAAATTCCTGGCCGTCATTGCCGATTCGCCGAGTCTGCCGCGCCGCGAACTGGCGGAGGCGCTGGAGGTTGCGGCACAGTTCGCGTTTCCCGTGCGTGTCGTTGCCACAAAGGAATTTGAAAACGAAAATTACACGGCCAATCCGGTCAACCGCTGTTATTTCTGCAAGCATGAATTGTTCGAGGTCCTGGCGCCGATTGCGCGCGCGGAACAGCTGGCGGTGATTGCGTACGGCGAAAATGCGAGCGACGCCGGCGATTTTCGTCCCGGCGCCCGGGCGGCGGTGGAATTTCAGGTGCGGGCCCCGCTCAAGGAAGCGGGTCTGACCAAGGCGGAAATCCGCCAGTTATCGGCGCAATTGGGTCTGCCGACGGCGGACAAGCCGCAACTGGCCTGCCTGAGTTCGCGCGTGCCCCACGGCGAGCCGGTGACACCGGAAAAGCTGCAAATGATTGAAGCGGCGGAAAATATTTTGCGCGATCTGGGCTTTCACGATGTGCGCGTCCGTCACCATGAATTGGGTCCGAGGTCCGGGGTCCGGGGTCCGGAGTCCGATAACGGCGAAGCTCGTCCTTCGCCCCTGGCCCTTCGCACTGCCCCGTGCCTGGCCCGCATTGAGCTGGGACCGTCGGAAATCCGGCGCTTTCTCGAAGACGGCACTTCAACCAAAGTCGTCGAGGCCTTCCGGGGAATCGGTTATGCGCACGTGACCCTGGATTTGGAGGGTTATCGCCGCGCCGGCAGACCGGTGAAACTTTTAGCCCGTAACGGTTTTAGATAGAGGAAGCTATGCCGCAATTTTCGTATCGCGCGCGCCGCCGCAGCGGCGAGTTGGTCGAGGGCGTTCTGGACGTTGCCGACCGGGCGGCGGCCCTGGCGCACGTCGAGCGACTCGGACTTTTCCCGGTGGCCGTGGATGCTTCCAAAGGGGGTCCGGTGGTGGGCGATAAACGCGCGCGTACCAAGGTGGATTTGACGGTATTTTTGCCGCCGACGTTGCGCGCGCAGTTGCTGCAGCCGCGCAAGCCGAAGATGCAGGAGCTGGCGACCTTTACCCAGCAACTGGCGAATTTGCTGCAGGCGGGGATGCCGCTGGCGACCGCGCTTCACAGCATGACGTACCTGGAAACCAAGGGCATTCCGTCGGACGTGAGCCGCCTGCTCCGGCAGGAAGTGACCGAAGGCAGAAGTTTGTCCGACGCCATGGCCAAGCAACCGCGGGTCTTCTCCGATTTGTATATCAACATGGTCCGTGCGGGCGAACAGAGCGGCGCCCTGGTGGAAGTGCTTCGGCGCATGGCCGATCATTTTGAAAAATTCGCCCTGGTCCAGGCGAAATTCACCTCGGCCCTGATTTATCCCGCGGTGGTTTGTTGTGTGGGCGCCGGCATCATCGTTTTTTTCATGACCTTCATATTGCCCCGGTTCATGTCCATTTTTGGCAGCGTCGGGTTCACCCAGTTGCCGACGATGACGTTGCTTTTGATCAGCATCAGCAACGCGTTCAAATATTACTGGTGGCTGATGATCCTGATCGTCATTCTGGCCGTCATTTTATTCAAGCGATTTCAGGCCACGGACGCCGGCCGCCGCCGGATTGATGGATGGAAAATGAAGGCGCCGCTGGTCGGGCGGGTGATCTGCCTGAATCTATACGGCCAGTTTGCGCGCACCCTCTGCACGCTGCTCCAGAATGGCGTGCCGGTGCTCACGGCGTTGAAAATCACCGAACAGGTCATCCCCAATTGCATTATCAAGGAGGCGGCGGCCAAAACCCGTGACGCGGTGACGGATGGAAAGACGATTGCCCAGCCTTTGGCCCAGAGCAAGGTATTCCCCCAGTTGATGGTGGACCTGGTAAAAATTGGCGAGGAAACCGGCGACGTGGCCGGCGCGTTGAATAATGTCGCCGAAACCTACGAAAATGAGTTGAACATCGCTTTGCGAGTGATGACCAACCTGATAGAACCCACGCTGATCATCGGCATGGCCGTCGTGGTTGGCTTTTTGCTGGTGGCGGTGCTGGGGGCAATGTTCTCGATGATTTCCAGCATCGGCAGTTCGGCGGAGGGTCCCTGATGCAAACCGGGCGAGAACCGGGAAAGCGTCACGGGTGCGAGGCCTCCGTTTTTCCCTTCGTGGCACCCGGTCATGAACGGGCGCGGGCGTTTACGCTCCTCGAAATCATGATGGTCGTGGCCATCATCGGCCTGATGCTGACCATGGGGGTGCCGGCAATCCTGCGGACCATGCACGAGGAACCCCTGCGCAAGGCGGTCAACGACGTGGTCAACATTTGCAGCCACGCCCGCGCCCAGGCGATTCTGCACGGGGAAACGACCACCGTCGTGTTCCATCCCCAGTCGAGGCAAATTTCACTGGCGGTCATGGCCGCCACCAATGCGCCCGACGGGTTCCCTCCGCCGGCCGCGCCGGCCGGTGAAACGATAACGGCGCCGGCCAATGCGTCGGCGCTGAACTCCACACAGTTTGCCGACAGCATAACCATTGATATGCTGGATGTTAATCTGTTGGAGTACAAGGAGGCGGACGAAGCGCGGGTGCGTTTTTTTCCGGACGGGACCAGTGATGAAATGACCCTGATCATCCACAGCGGCGATCAGTACCGGAAAATCACGCTGGAAGTGCCCACCGGCCTGGCTTCCGTGGAACTGATCCAATGAAAATGCGAATTGGCCCGCCGATGTTCCGCCGCGGCTTTACCCTTTTGGAGGTGATGTTTGCCATGGTCGCGTTTTGCACGGCGATGTTTGTGATTCTGGCGTTGGTTTCCAATTCGCTGGCCAACGCGCGCCGGTTGCAACGGCCGCTGCTGGATGCCGGCGTGGTGGCGGCCGAATTGTCCCAAACCAACCTGGTCACAGGCATTCACCACGTTGACCTCGGGGAACTGCTGGGGAACACCTACAACGGTTACATTTGCACCTACGACATCGAGGAAGTGGAGTCGAACAAGTTGTTTCAGGTCGATTTCATTGTCCAAAGCAATTCCGGCGACAAGCCGGTCGTTTCCAAGATGAGCACTCTGCTGTTCAGCCCGAATTCGCCGGCGGGGCCCCTCGACGGAGCCACGGCCACCCCATGAAATTTTCCAGTCAAGAGCCGGGAGTTGGGAGCCGAACGCCGGCACGCGGCGCGCGGAATCGTTTTTGCCCTCGACCCTCGCCCCTCGGCCCTCGGCCCGATTGCGCGTTCACGCTGCTCGAAATCATGCTGGCCATTGCGATTTTCAGCCTCGTGATGGTGGCGATTTATTCGTCCTGGACGCTCATCCTGCGCGCCACGAAGGTAGGCCGGGAAGCCACGGCCCAAGTCCAGCGCCGGCGCATTGCCGTGCAGACGATCGAAAACGCGCTCATGTGTGTCCAATCGTTTCAAGCGTCCCTGTCCTATTACACCTTTGTCGTCCAAAATGGTGACGAACCGCTGCTGAGTTTCACAGCGCGGTTGCCGGACGATTTTCCGCGCAACGGCCGGTTTGGCGGCTTTAATCTGCGGCGCGTGACTTTTTCGGTCGAGGCCGGGCCGAATGCGGAGACCGATTTGGTGCTCCGGCAGAACCCGATGCTCATGGACATGGACCAGGACGAGCAGGAGCACCCGCTGGTGCTGGCCCGAAATGTAAGAAGCTTGACCACCGAATGTTGGGATCCCACAAAAAAAGATTGGTCGGACAAATGGGATAACACCAATCAGATTCCGACGCTGGTCCGTTACACCCTCGTGCTGGGCGGAAATAAGCAGGACCACAATTTGGGGGGCGCCGGCCCCGAATTGACCGTTACCCGCGTCGTTGCCCTTCCGTCGGTCATGGTCCCAACCGCGGTGCAATCGCAGTCAGCCGGCGGCGGTGGCCTCCGGCCGCCGGCGTTCAACCGGATGGGAGGGACCTGATGAAAATTCCCGCTCAACCCCGGCCGCAGGGCATTGCCCTCGTCATCGTGATGATCGCGATTTTTTTGCTGTCCGTGATGGCAGCGATCTTCGCGACTTCAATGAAAGTCGAGACCAAGCTGGCGCAAAACGCCGAGCACGGGGAACAACTGCTCTGGCTGGGCCGTTCCGGAGTCGAGCGGGCACGCTGGATTCTGTCCCAGCAATTGACCATTCCCAACGAGCCATATGACTCCCTGAACCAATTCTGGGCAAGTGGACAGGCCAGTTTTGATGAGAGCAACAGTGTGTTCAGCGGTTTGGCGCTGGACAATTACCGGGTTGGCGACGGAACCATTTCGATCAAGATCGTTGATCTCGAGCGCAAGGTGAACATCAACACGGCCAATGCCGCCGCCTTGCAACAGGCGCTCACCCTGATGGGCGTCGGCGCGGACCAAATTTCGGTCATCTCCGATTCCATTCTGGATTGGATTGACCCGGACGACAATCCGCATCTGGCCGGCGCCGAGAGTGACTATTATCAAAGCTTGAACCCACCCTACTACGCCAAGAATGCGCCCATTGACGACCTGTCGGAATTGCTGCTGGTCAAAGGCATTGCCGATCACCCGGAGATTTATTGGGGAGGCAGTGCCACCAACCACGCGCCCGCCGCGTTCCAGCAGAAACTGGGGTTCGTGAATTCACCATTCCAGGCCGCGGATTATCCGTTTGGATTGAAGGATCTTTTCACCCCCATTTCCACCGGCCGCATCAATATCAATACGGCTGACGAAAACGTGCTGCAAATGATTCCGGGGGTGGACGAAGCCACCGCGCAAAATATCATCAAGCTGCGCGCCGGGCCCGACGGTGTGGACGGCACGGACGACGACACGCCTTTCCAGAATTTTAACCAGCTCGTCCAGGCGGGTTTGAGCCCGCAATTGGTCGGCCAGCTCGCCCAGCTCTGCACCGTTCGCAGCGCCACATTCGAGGTTCACGTGACCGCCCGAATTGGCGACGACCAGCGCGAATACGTCGCCATTCTTTACCGCAACGCGCCCACCGATATCCAGGTCCTGAGTTTTTACTGGAAATGATGGTAAATTGCGGTTGAATTCGCACGACGGCCCATTATCGTTCCGTCATGCGCTGGCTGCTGCTGAGTTTGCTTTTGTTGGGTTCGCTTTCGGCGGCCTTTGCCGGCGAAGCCGCCGGCGGCCGCGTCGTCAAGGTCCTGCCGCTTTTCCTCGATGTCCACGGCCATGAAGCGCTGTCGCCGAGTCTGTACGATCGTGACGCCTATCAGGTTTATCTCCGCCGGCACGCCGATCAACGTTCGGCCATTCGCTTCGATGTTTTATGGAAGGCGGCAAATACCGGCGAGGCCCGGCTCAAATTGCGGGTGGAACTGCGCGGCCTCGGCCCGGATGGAATGCCGCACCAAGCCACGCTCGAACAACCGGTCTCACCCCATTTCCTCCGTCATTGGAATTCATTGACACTCGGTGGCGGGGCTTATAAAGACTTCGGCGAACTTGTCGCCTGGCGGGTTACGCTCTGGTCGGGCGAGCAATGCCTGGGTGAGCAAAAATCATTTTTATGGTAAAGTTGCGTTGGCCAGGAATGGACGTCTGCCTTGACTTCCTCCGTCGTACTGGCGATAAGCTCGGGCGCGCCCCAATGTTGCCCGTCAAAGTACCCGTCAAAATCGTTTGCAGTTGCGGCCAGAAATACGCCTTCGATGTATATCCGCTGAATGGCCGCATGCCGTCGCCGATCCGGTGTCCCGTGTGCGGCGTGGACAGCACGACCGTGGCGGATGAAATCATTGCCCTCGCCCTCAAGCCACCGGCGCTGCCGGTGCCGGCAGCGCCACCGCCTCCGCCGGCCGCTCCAACACCGGCACCACTGCCTTCGCTATCACCGCCACCCCCGACGCCTTTGATCATCCGCCCGCGAACCCTGACCAGCGCCCCGCCGCCGGTTCAGGCCGACAAGTCCGGTACCGAAGCCGCCGCTTGGCGCCAGCGCGCCCTGGAGGCGGAACGCCGGGCGGAGCAGGCCCAGGCCTTTGCCAAGGCCAATCTGGCACCGCATCTGGCCCAGGTCCTCAAGGAGACGGTGGTTCAGGAACTGGCCGTGCAACGCCGCGAATTGCTCAAGGCCCAGGAGGAAGCAACCATGGAAATTGCCGCCATGATCCACCGGCTCGATTCCGTGCAGGCGCCCTTGCAGGACCGGTTGCACTCTTACGAGGCGCGCATCCAGGAACTGGAAAAGGAACTTAACGTGTTGAACGAGGAAAATCGCGAACTGCTGAAGCTCAAAATCGAAATGATTCGACGCCAGCTTGAGGTTGAACGTGTTCACAGCCGCCTGGAATTCAACGCAAATTAGCCGCTGGTTTGGTTTCTTGCGGGGTGCTAGGTGCTGGCGGTTCTCCGGTCGTGCGTGTGCAGTGCGTGCTCGTAACATTGCAATGCCTCTTCGTAGCGCGACATCCGATTGAACAAACCGCCTTTGTGGAGGTAGGCAATGGTCATCGAATTATCGGCGGCAATCGCATCGTCGTAACAGGCAATGGCTTCCTCAAACCGGTCCAGCTTCTCGAGCGCGTCCGCTTTTTTAATCAACGTCTCGGCGCGTTTCGGGTCAAGCGCCAGGGCCTGATCAAAACAGGCCAGGGCCTTCTCCGGCTCGTTGTCGTTGAGCAACGACTGGCCTTCCGCGAGCAGACTGCCAACCTTTGTGTCGCGACCAGGACCGGCCGCTGCCGGCGGCGCGCCGTTGGGGCCGTCGGTGGCCGGTGAAACGGTTTCAGTCAACGGGGCCTGCGCCGTGTGTTCCAATTCGAGAATCCGCTTTTCCAGGCGTTCGACGACATGGAACAGGCGGGTGTTGGCCAACTGTACGGCGGCCCGTCCGGGTGCGGCATGCACCTCACCGGCCGGCAGCAACGAGGAGGCATTCCCGTCGTCCAACGTTAATGCGGACGGGCGGAGCGCGGACAATTCAACCAGCCGCGTGACGGTACGCCACTGAAAATAAGCCATGAAGAGCATGGCGGCCAGGCCCACCACGACGAACGCGCCGGCCAGAATCAGCGTGAGCCGTTGCGCCTTTTGCGTCGCCTCATTTTCACTGGCGTGTTGTGCGGCCACGGTTTGTTCGAGCACCTGGAGGCGCGCATTCAGGTCCGCCGTGTCCCGTTGCGCTTCGGCGGTGGCGGCGGCCCGGTTGCTTTCGATGAGCAATTGCGTGGCGTGAAGCTGTTCCTGAATTTGCAGGAAGGCGTTCAGGGAATCCTGCGTGATTTTGTCCCCGGCCTGGCGCGGAGAAACGGTGGTGTTGTTGGTTTCATCGGCCAATGCCCGCGGCCCCAGCCCTACGCTGAATAGACAACCGGCGCAAATCAACAAAAGCTTGAAGCGAAACATCACGCTCATACTGAGGCCGCGAGCCTGAGCCGCCCGGCCGCCAAAGTCAAGCGCCCGGCAGGATGACTTATTGATGACTTATTCCCAGCCTCAATCCCGCTTGTTCAGATCAAACTTCAGCCGGGTGCGGGAACCGGTCTGGTCGTTGCGGATTTCCATTTCCTGGAGTTCCCATTGCCCATTCACCTTTTTGAACGATTTCGGATAAAATTCCTTCAATAATTCGCCCTTCGGGTCGTAGGCCTCGGCTTGGACGATGCCGAGCGTTTCATTGTCAATCCATGAAACCACGCGCGCATAGCCGTTCGGGGATGGATTGGGGTTCGTGCTTTCCAGGACCTGACAGGAACGGCCGCGCCGCATCTCGTGTTTCAAAATCCTTTGCTCCGGCCAGTGAAAAAATTCCAGGCCCAGATCGCAGAGCCAGAAATCCGAGCCCGCAAAAGGCGACATGAGGGTGGTCCCGGAAATTTGATGGCTTTGAAAAAGGTGGCCCAACCAGGGGACGTCCCCGGGTATGGGAATCTGTCCTGTAAAATTGGTGTCGTAAAAATACGTGTTCGGCTGGGCGACGGCGTGAATGACCAAAAAGATCACGGTGTGATTGGTCAAGTTTGCCTCGTATAAGCTTCGCCAGGTGGCCGTCGTGACAATGGTTCTGCACATCACCGGAACTTGAAAGCCATGCCCGCTGCCGTCACGGATTTCCAATGTGCCCTTATTTGTAAGATTGTCCGCCGGCCACTGTTGCAAAATTTGTTGCGCCAGCTGACGGCCCTGGACTTCTGCGTCGGACAGATGGTTGGTTTCCCCTGCGACGGCACCGTTGATGATCAACCAGCCCAGTGCGATGGATGCGAGCCGCCCGATCATTGCGGTTCCAGCGCCAGCCGCAGCACGTCCGAAATATGCCGGACGAAATGCACTTTGAGTCTTGAGCGCGCCTCGGTCGGCACGTCCAGCCAGTCCGACTTGTTTTGTTCGGGCAGAATGATTTCCTTCATTCCGAATCGCACCGCGGCCAGCACCTTTTCCTTGATGCCGCCGACGCGCAGGACGCGGCCGCGCAGGCTGATCTCACCGGTCATCGCCAGGCGGGAACGTACCATCCGCTTGGTGAGCAGTGACGCCAGCGCCGCCACGAGGGGCACGCCTGCGCTCGGTCCATCCTTGGGCGTCGCGCCGGCCGGCACGTGAATGTGAATGTCGAATTTGTTGTAATTGTTCAGGTCCAGGTCGAGCAATTTGGCCTGACTGCGCAAATAGCTCACCGCTGTTTGCGCGCTTTCCTTCATCACTTCCCCCAGGGAACCGGTCAGCAGCAGATTGCCCCGGCCGCGCATCCTCGTGGCTTCGATGAACAAAATGTCGCCACCCACCGGCGTCCAGGCCAGGCCGGTGGCGATGCCGAATTCGGTGATCTTCTCCGCCGTTTCGGAAACGAAGGGCGCGTGGCCCAGATAATTCTTCAGACCGTTGGCATCGAGCTTGAGCGCCACTGCCGTGCCGTTGCGGGAAATAATCTTGCGCGCCGCCTTGCGCGAGAGCGCGGCAATCTCGCGCTCCAACTGCCGCACCCCGGCCTCGCGGGTGTATTCGCGGATGAGTTTGCGCAGCGCCGAGTCGGTGAATTTGATGTCCTGCCGCGTGAGGCCGTGCTCCTCGACCTGGCGGGGAACCAGATATCGTTTGGCGATCTCCAGTTTTTCAGATTCGGTGTAGCTGGGCAGTTCAATGACTTCCAGCCGGTCGCGCAACGCGGCATGAATGGGCTCCAGCCAGTTGGCGGTGGCGACGAACAGCACGCGCGAGAGGTCAAACTGCAAATCCAGGTAATGGTCGGTGAAGGTATGGTTCTGCGCCGGGTCCAGGACTTCCAGCAAGGCCGCCGCGGGGTCGCCGCGGAAATCCGCGCCAACCTTGTCCAATTCGTCGAGCAAAATCACCGGGTTGCGGCTTTCGATGCGGCGGAGCGTCTGGATGATTCTGCCCGGCATCGCGCCGACGTAAGTCCGCCGGTGGCCGCGGATCTCGGCTTCATCCCGCATGCCGCCGAGCGCGATGCGCGCGAACTTGCGGCCCAGCGCGTCGGCCACGCTTTTGCCGAGCGAGGTTTTGCCGACCCCGGGCGGGCCCACGAGACAGAGAATCGGTCCCTTGATCTGTTTGCGGCGTTTGATGACCGCCAGAAACTCCAGCAGGCGCTCCTTGATTTTCGTCAAACCATAATGTTGTTCGTCCAGGATGCGCTCGGCTTCCTTCAAATCAATCTTGTCCTCGGTCTCCTTTTCCCACGGCAGGTTGAGGATCCAATCGAGGTAATTGCGGGCCACCGCGTATTCGGCGGCGGCGGGCGGCGTCAGCTGCAGGCGCTCCAACTCCAGCAGGGCGGCCTTGCGGGCCTCGTCGGGCATCGGTGTGGAGTCGATTTTTTCGCGCAACGACCGGGTTTCGCCGCTGCCGGGTTCGCCTTCGCCCAGTTCGCGCTGGATGGCGCGCATCTGTTCGCGCAGGAAAAAATCGCGTTGCGTTTTGGCAATGGACGACGCGACGTCGTTCTGGATTTTGGAGCTGAGCGTGAGCACCTCATGCTCGCGGTTGAGCATGGGCAACAATTTTTGCAGGCGCTCGCGGACGGAGATGGTTTCCAGCAACTTCTGCCGGTCTTCGAGGCTGAGGTTTAAATTACCGGCAATGAGGTCGGCGAAATGGCCGGGGTGTTCGGTGTTCAGCGCGGCGATTTTGACCTGGTCCGAGAGTGCCGGCGACATCTTGGCAATTTCCTCGAATTGCTTGTGCGCGTTGCGCAGGATGGCCTGGAGTTCAACGGAATCCTCCGTTTCGTCGCGGAGCAATTCGTAGCGAGCGGACAAATACGGCGACGAGGGCGGATATTCCGTGATGTGAATGCGCCACAATCCCTCGACCAGCACGCGCGCGGTGCCGTCGGGAAATTTCACCATCTTCACCAGGCGCGAGACGCAGCCGACTTCGTGCAAATCCTCCGGTTTGGGCTCGACGACCTCGGGCTGGCGTTGCAGCACCACGCCCAGCAACCGGTCACCCGCCACCACGTCGTCAATCAGCTTCAGGCTAGGTCCGGTCTCGACGAGCAGCGGGACGAG
>Ga0209579_10000615_pt1 | contig 33630 bp, 27 predicted proteins | sample Coa_R1_2_FD_187152 | JGI IMG/M metagenome (GOLD analysis project Ga0209579, IMG submission 187152) | Surface soil microbial communities from Centralia Pennsylvania, which are recovering from an underground coalmine fire - Coalmine... | ecosystem: Environmental > Terrestrial > Soil >... | reverse complement strand
GATCAGCGCGAAGAGCCGGCCGTTGCGCCCGAGCACCTCGGCGATCGAGAGCGCCGCCTCGCGCCGCACCGCGCCGTCGGGGTCGGACAGGAGGTGCATCGCCTCGGCTTCGGTCAATTCCTGGCCGCGATAGGGGAAGCGCAGCGCGTCGACCGTCTCGTCGAAGAGCCGCGTCCAGGCGGCGCGGCCGGCGACCGATTTCTCGTGCAGCAGCTTTTCTAAGTCGTCCGAGAGCTGGTGCGGGCGCTGGGCGCGCAGGTCGCGCAGCCAGGGCGCGTAGTGCGCCAGCGCCGGATCGGCGAGTTTCGCGGCGAGCGCGGCCTCCTCGATGCGGTTGATTTCGAGCGTGAAAAATAAGAGGTCGGTCGAGATCGCGTTGATCCGCTCGTGCATCGTTTGCGCGAAGCGGCCGATCTCGGGGTCGGCGACATTGCCGGCGCGCAGCAGTTCGGCGTAGCTGATGACGCGGCCGGCGACCTCCTGCAGCGCTTCGTACCGCGCCACCGCGGCGCCCAATTCGGCGCCCGAGAGCAGGGCGAGGCGGCCCTGGTAGCGCTCGGCGAAGGCCGTCGCGTCGGCCGCGAGGCGCGTGAGATCGCGCGCGAGCTCGGGGCTGTCGCGCCCGGGGTAGAGGTCGGCCAGATCCCATTCCGGCAGCGCGCCTAGCGCTGGCTGCCCCGTCGCTTGGTTCGCGCTCATCTCGTCCCTCCGCTCGTCATTCCCGCGACAGCGGGGATCCGGGGCCACAGGCGGGATCGGTTGCCCCTCTGTGCCCGCTTTCGCGGGCATGACGACCGTTGATTGGGCGTAACCATCGCTGCCTCGGCCTGTCGATTTCCGCTATGATCCTGCCGATATGGGGCGCGGCGCGCCGGGCGCCAACGGCGCCAGGTCACTCACCGGAAGCTTTGGGGACGCAATGGATTACGCCAGTTGCCGCAGCCTGCCGGCGATGTTTTTCGAGGTGGCGCGGGGGCGCGCGGCGCGGCCGTTTTTGTGGGCCAAGGCGGGCGGCGCCTACCAGCCGATGAGCTGGTCGGAGGCGGCGCATGCGGTGCGGGGGCTGGCGGGCGGCCTCGTCGCGCTCGGAATCCAGCCCGGCGACCGGGTGGCGCTGGTCGCCGAAAACCGCCCGGAGTGGGTGATCGCCGATCTGGGAATCATGTGCGCCGGTGCGATCACCGTCCCGGCCTATGTCACCAACACGCAGGAGGACCACCGCCACATCCTCGGCAACAGCGGGGCGCGCGCTGCGATCGTCTCAACGGCGGCGCTGGCGGCGCGCGTGCTCCCGGCCGCAGCGCAGGTGCCGAGCGTCGGCGCGATCGTCGCGATCGAGCCGCCGGGCGCTAGTGCGGCGAGCCTGCCAGTGCATGGCTGGCACGACATGCTGGCGGATCGCGGTGCCGAGAGTGAGATCGACGCGCGGCTCGCGGCGCTCGCGCCCGACGACACCGCCTGCATCATCTATACCTCGGGAACCGGCGGGGTCCCGAAGGGCGTCATGTTGAGCCACCGCAACATCCTCGCCAACTGCCATGGCGCCCACCTTCTCCTCGAAATGCTCGGCCTGGAGGACGAAAAATTCCTCAGCTTCCTGCCGCTGTCGCATTCCTACGAGCACACCGCCGGCATGCTGTTTCCGATCTCGATCGGCGCCGAAATCTATTTCGCCGAGGGCGCCGACACGCTGGCGCACAACCTCCTCGAGGTCCGCCCGACCCTGATGACCGCGGTGCCGCGGCTCTACGAGACGATGCACCAGCGCATCCGCCTCGGGATCGAGCGCGAGCGCGGGCTGAAGCGGCGGCTGTTCGAGCGCGCCGTCGCAATCGGCAGGAAGCGCCTGGCGGGGGAACCCCTGTCCCTCGGCGACAAGCTGCTCGATCCGGTGCTCGACCGCCTCGTGCGCGACAAGGTGCGGGCGCGCTTTGGCGGGCGATTGAAGGCGATGATCTCGGGCGGCGCGCCGCTCGACCCCGAAATCGGCGGGTTTTTCGTCGCGCTCGGGGTCGAGCTGTTGCAGGGCTACGGCCAGACCGAGGCGGCGCCGGTGGTGTGCTGCAATCCGCCCGGGCACATCAGTATCAGGACGGTCGGGCCGCCGCTCGACGGGGTCCGCGTCCGGATCGCCGAGGATGGCGAGATACTGGTCAATGGCGACAACGTCATGCAGGGCTATTGGAACGACCCCGAGGCGAGCGCCCGCACCCTGGTCGAGGGCTGGCTGCACACCGGCGACATCGGCCAGCTCGACGACGAGGGCTATCTGCGGATCACCGATAGGAAGCGCGACTTCATCAAGAATTCGGGCGGCGAGATGATTGCGCCGGCGCGGGTCGAGGGCGCCTTTACGCTGGCCCGCGAAATCGCCCAGGCGATGGTGTTTGGCGACCAGCGGCCCTATCTCGTCGCGGTCCTGGTGCCCGACCCGGACTTCGCCGCCGCCTACGCCGCCGCCCACGGCGTGCCGGTGGAGCTCGCGGCATTGGCGCGCGACGCAGGCTTCCACAAAGCGCTCGGCGAGGTTGTCGCGCGGGTCAACCAATCCCTCGCGGCGGCCGAGCGGGTGCGCCGCTTTGTCATCGCCGAGGAAGCCTTCAGCCTCGCCAACGCCCAGCTGACACCGACCCTGAAAATCCGCCGCCACGCGATCCGCGCCGCCTACCACGCCGCCTTCGAGAACCTATACGACGGCAAGGGCCTGGCCGCCTGAGCTACGCGCGGCCGTACTCCTAAAAGGCTGGCACGCAAACGTGTGGTCGAGGTCGGCTCGGGATGGCAACCGGTCTTCGCCGATGCCTGAGCCAGCGCGCGGTTGCTCCGGGAGCCATCAATAGTCGTACCGTTCGTCCGCCCGCATCAGGGTAGTCATTCGCATATTAAAACCGAGAAGTGCCTGGCCGACCAACTCGTAATTCGGATAGGCGACAGCGATGTGGGTGCCGGCCGCGCGCACATCGCGCTGGCATCGCTCTAATTTGGAATTGGTGTAGAGCGAGGCCGAGCCGGCGGCGCGGCAGGCCAGATCGACCGCCTCGATGGCGCTGCTCGTTGCATGCGTCGCCGCAAGGGACAGCATCGCGCGATCCCCGACTGCGAGCTGTTTTCCGGCGGTCACGATCTGCCAAGCTTCATCAATCGTCTGGTGGAGTAGGGCGCGCCCGGAGCGCAATAGGCCTTCGGCCCGTCCCAGATCAATCTGCACAACCGAGCCTTGGCTGAGGGCCTGCTGCGAGCGCATTGCGACTTTGCTCTGCGACACTTTGGTCAGGATGTCGAGCGCATGGCGCGCGATGCCAAGCGAGACCGCGGCGATCGAGGTCCATGACAGCACGATTATTGGGAACGCGTAGAGCGGTCCCTTTTCGACCGGCGGCTCGTGGAACGACACTGTGTGATCGGTCGGGACGAAGACATCCTGCGCGGTAAAGTCGTGGCTTCCCGTGCCGCGCAGCCCGGACGTGTCCCAAGTATCAAGGATTTCGCACGACGAAGCCGGAAGATACAGTATTCGGACAACCGGGCTGCCATTGGCCTCCAAACGGGGTGTGCCGTCCTCGATGATCCGACATCCGGCCTCCAACCACCTTGTGTGGTGACAGCCGCTTGCGAACGGCCATCTTCCGGTCACACGGTAACCGCCATTCACCGCGACAGCCTGACCGAGCGGTGGCCAGGTTCCGCCCGTAACCAAAAGTGGATCGTCCCCGTAGATATGCCGCGCGGCAGCCGACGGTAGATAGCCAGCCGGCAAACTGCTGTTGCTGGCGATCGTTACGCACCACCCGGCGGCTCCGTCGATCCGCGATATGGCCTCGACAATCCGGACCAACGTGGCGGCGTCTACCTCGGCGCCACCCAGCGATCGAGGTACCCACAGGCGGAACAGACCGGCATGCGACAAGGTCTCGACTGCGGCGGGCGCCAGCCGGCGCAAGCGCTCACTTTCGTCCGCCGAGGCGGCGATGACCGGCGCCAGTTTGTCGACCCTGGCGAAGAGCTCCTCTGCCGGGAGGGCTTCGGTCAACCGCTCTCTCCTGACAGCCGACGGACCCGCACGCCATTGTTTGGGCATCGTTATCCTCCCTGGATCGCCTCTGAGATGGGCTTGACCCGAGCATAGGCCGGCAATCGTGAAAACCTCAAGTTATAGTGGGGGGCGGGGGCAACACGCGCCGGAGACGTTAGGACCGGCGAACGCCTGCTGTGGGTCCGATCGCGGCTGTTGCCGCTGATCAGTACACGAGCTAAGCGCGGATTTCCTGGCGCTGGAAGGCGATGTAGGCGATGATGAAGATGACGATCGTCAGCGCGATGAGGCCGGTCAGCTGCGGCCAGATCAGGATGAAGCTCTGCGCCGCCGGCAAGGGCGCGCCAAGGAGCGCGCCTTCGAGCTGGCTGATCAATACCGGCCCCAGGGCGCGCGTCGCCGGGTGCAGCAGCGCCAGCGCGGTTTCGCCGTAGAGCGTGTTGGGCGACAGGCGGTCGATCACGGTCTGGGTCTGCAGAAAGGCGAGGCGCGGCCCGAACACCCCCTCGGGCGGCCCGGCGAGCAGATTGGCCACCAACGGCGTCAGCACCGACCAGAACAGCGCGAAGAGCAGCCACACCCCGAGCGCCGCCAGAGCCGCGGTCGCCGGCGCGCGGAACAGCACCGAAAAGAGTAGCGCCACCGCGATCCACACCCCGCCATAGGCGATCGTCGCGACCAGAAAGCCGAGCATCCGCACGGTCTCTTCCGTGCTCGGCGGCAGGCCGAAGAGGAGGAGCCCGAGGCCGAGCACGAGGAGCCAAAGCGAGACGAGGCCGATCGTCAGCGCCAGCAGCGCGGCGAAGAATTTCCCCAAGAGCAGCGCGTCGCGGTAGATCGGCTGGGCCAGGATGCGGCTCATCGTGCGCCGGTTGAATTCGCCGTTGATCGCATCGAACGCCAGCGCGATCGCGACCAGCGGAATGAGAAAGCCCAGGAGCGCGATAAACGACGGCAGCGGCTCCTGCGACAGCGTCAGGAGGCGCAGGAAGAGGAACGGGCTCTCGCCGATCGTCGCGCGGATCGTGCGGATCGCCTGGTAGGCGGCGGCGAGCGCGGTCAGGAACACCAGAGCTTCGAGGATGCGCATGCGCGCGCTCGACAGATGGTCGGCGGTTTCCTTGGCGACGACCGCGCCGAGCCCGGTCCACGGCGAGCCGCGGCGCCTCGCTCCCTCCGCTCTACTGGGCGGCATCGCGCGCCTCCTCGAAATAGCGGGCATAGACTTCGTTGAGGCTCGGGGCGGCGAACTGGATGCCGACGAGATCGGCCGCCGGCGCGAGGCGGCGCGCCAGCTCGGCGCGCAATTCGTGCCGGCAATCGACCCGGTAGCGCTCCCCGCCCAAGGGCTGCACTCGCACGACGCCGGGCACCGCGGCGAGCAGCGCGGCGATGTCCCCGGCGCCCTCGGCCCCGCGCGCCTCGACGTCGATGACATGGCCGCCGCCGAGGACGCGCCCGGCCAGTTCGGTGACGGTGCCGGCGAGCGCGATGCGGCCGCGGTTGAAGAGGGCGACGCGGTCGCAGACGCTCTGCACCTGGTCGAGATGGTGCGACGACAGCAGGACCGCGGTGCCGTCGGCCCGGAGGCCGCGGATCATCGCGAGAAATTCCTGCGTCGAATGCGGGTCGAGCGCGGTGGTCGGCTCGTCGAGGATCGCGACGCTCGGGCGCTTCATCAGGATTTCGGCGAGGCCGAGGCGCTGGCGCATGCCCTGCGAGAAGGTGCCGACGCGGGCGCGCCCGAGGCCGGCCAGGCCGACGCGCTCGATCGCGGCGGCGAAACGCACGTCGATCACGCTGCGCGACAGCCCGGCGAGGCGCCCGGTATAGGTCAGATTGTCCTGCGCCGAGAGGCCGTCGTAAAAGCCGACCTGGTCGGGCAGGTAGCCGACCCGGCGCTTGACTTCGAGCGGCTCGCGCAACGGGTCGAAGCCGGCGACCTCGGCGCGGCCTTCGGTGGGCTCGGTCAGCCCCAGAAGCATCAGGATCGTCGTCGTCTTGCCCGAGCCGTTGGGCCCGAGGATGCCGACGATCTCGCCGGCGCCGACCTCCAGATCGATATGGTCGACCGCGACGGTCGCGCCATAGCGCTTGGTCAGCCCCTCCGCGCGGATCACCACTTCGCCCGCCACCGGCGTCGTCCTAGCGGCGGCCGAAGCGGGCGACCGCGAAGACGACGACGAGGAGCGCGATCGCGATGATCGCGATGCCGACCGCGCCCCACAGGGTGGAGGTCAAGACGGTGATGCGGAAATTGGCCGATTCGGAGAGCCCGTCGGCGGCGCTGGCGCGGATCGTCGTCTGGTAGTCGCCGGCGATCGCCTTGTCGGACGGGGTCAGCGTCGCCTTGACCTCCTGGCGCGCGCCGGCCGCGAGCTGCGCCAGCCGCTTGGGCTCGAAGCTCGATTTCCAGCCCTCCGGGGTCGACGCCGAGAGTTCGATGTCGCGCGCCGCCTCGCTGCCGTCGTTGCGCAGCACGACCGTCAGCTGGCTCGCCTGCCCGGCATAGGCCTCCCCCGAGAGCCGCCCGCCCTCGCCCGACACCGAGAGCTGCGGCTGGCCGACGATCGTCAGGCTGACCGGGAGGCTGGCGCTGGCGGCGGCGGTCTTAGCGTCCAGCACCAGCTTATAGTCGCCGGCCTTGACCGCGTGCGGGATGGTCAGGGTGGCGTCGACGTCCTTTGACTTGCCGGCCTCGATCGGGATCGAGGTGATCTGCTGGGTGCCGTAGGCCTCGGTGAAGCTGACCTGGAAATTCTTCGGCGCGTCGGCCCCGAGATTGACCGTCGCGTCGCGGCCGCTGTCGTTGTCGACCGTCATCTTGTACTTGAAGGAAGTCGTCGCGGTGCCGCGCAGCGCCGGGAAATTGGTGGTCAGCTTGAGCTTGGCCGGCACCTCGGCGCCGATCGTCAGGGCGATCGGCAGCTTTTCGTCGTATTTGGCGTTCTTCGCCTCAACGGTGAATTGATAGTCGCCGTGGCCGAGCCCGGCCGGCGGTTCGAGGCGTAGCTGCAGCCGCTCCTCGGCGTCGGGCGCGACCTCGACCGCGGCGACCGGCTGGCCGCCGCCGAGGATCGTTGCCTTCCAGCCCGCCGCCGCCTGCGCCACGCTGAGCGCCAGCGCCTGCGGCGGCAGCTTGAAGTTGCGCACCGAGAAATCGATGGTCGCGGTCTCGCCGGCACGCACCGTCATCGCCGGGTATTTGGTCGTGACGAAGAGGCCGGCGATGCCGCCTGGCTGGTCGGCCGCGCCCGCCGCCGCCGACAGCCCGAGCAGTAGAGTGACGATAAGCACCCGGCGCCACATGCCTCGGACCCTCCCCCCGCTTGTTCCGCCGCCGCGCCCCGCCGCACTCCCGCCCGATAGGCGGGCGCGGGACAGCGGACGGCCGCAGACGCGCTGACATAGAGCAGCGGGCCGGCAAGCTGAAATTAAGTTTTTTTAATGTGCCGGCTTCAAAAGACCCCGCCGACCAGGTGGCCGAACCACCCCTCGCTGGCGGTCGCCGGCAGCGCGCCGCCGGTCACCAGCGCGTAGGCGTCGGTATACCAGTGGCTGCCGGGGTAGTTGTAACCGAGCACCGCGGCGTTTTCCTTGGCCTCCTTGGTGAGGCCGAGCGCCAGGTCGCACTCGACGAGCCGCTCCAGGGCTTCCGGCACGTGCGTCGTCGTCTGGTAGTTGTCGATCACCCGCTTGAAGCGGTTCATCGCGGCGAGGTATTCGCTGCGCCCCAGATAGTATCGGCCGATCTCCATTTCCTTGCCGGCCAGATGGTCGCGGGTGAAGTCGAGCTTGAGTTTGGCGTCGCGCGCATATTTGCTGTCGGGAAAGCGGCGCACCACTTCGTCGAGCGCGTGCAGCGCCTGCTCGGTCAGCTTCTGGTCGCGCCCGACATCGACGATCTGCATGTAATAGCAGATCGCCTTCAGGTAATAGGCGTAGGCGACGTCGCGGTGGCCGGGGTGCAGCTGGATGAAGCGATCGGCCGCGATGATCGCGTCGTCGTAATTGCCGTTTTGGAATTGCGCGTAGACTTCCATCAGCTGGCTTTTCGTCGCCCACACCGAATAGGGGTGCTGGCTCTCCACCTGGTCGAAGGTTTTGGTCGCGGTGGCGTAATTCTCGTCGACCATGGCGTCCATGGCCTTGTTGTAGAGATCGTCGACCGGCTTCTCGATGTAGACTTGGTCTTTCGCGCCGCCGCAGGCCGCCAGCGCCAAGAGACACCCGACCGCGAGCAGTCGCGGCGGCGACAACAACCCACGCATGCCCTCTGGATCCCCGCCCAATTTCACCTCGCCCCCGGCGGCGCGGCCGAGGGCGGAGGCGCTTATAGCACGGATTGCGGCAGCCGCGGCAGATCGCCGGCGCGGCCGACGGCGCCGAGCCCCTGTTCCTCGACGAGGATCGTCTCGCACCACGCCGCCTCATCGGCGAAGAGCGCGGCGAGCAGCTTGCGGGTCAGCGCGTGGCCCGAGCGCACCCCGCGGAATGCCCCGATGATCGGGCCGCCGGCGAGGTAGAGGTCGCCCAGCGCGTCGAGCAGCTTGTGGCGCACGAACTCGTCGGCGAAGCGCAGCCCGCCGTCGTTGAGGACGCGGCTGCCGCTGATCACCACCGCGTTGTCGAGCGAGCCGCCGCGCGCCAGCCCGGCCGCCTTGAGGCGCGGCCAGTCGTCGAGCAGGCCGAAGGTGCGCGCCGCGGCGAGTTCGGCGGTGAAGGTGCCGGGCTCGAAGGCGAGCGCGATCTCCTGCCGGCGAATGAGCGGATTGTCGAAATCGATCTCGAAGCTCATCGAGAAGCCGTCTTCCGGCACCAGCGCCGCCGAGCCCGCCGCGTCGCTGACGCTGACCGGCTTCAGGATCTTCAGGGCGCGGCGCGCGACGTCCTGCTCCAGGGTCCCGGCGCGCTCGATCAGGTGCGCGAACGGCGCCGCGCTGCCGTCCATGATCGGCACCTCCGGCCCGTCGAGCTCGACGAGCGCGTTGTCGATGCGGCAGCCGGCCAACGCCGCCATCAGGTGCTCGACGGTGCCGATCTGGATGCCCTCGCGGTTGGACAGCACGGTCGAGAGCGCCGATTCGGCGGTGTTTGTCCAATGGGCGCGGATTTCGGCGCCGGCGTCGAGCCGGCGGAACACGATGCCGCTATCGGGCGGCGCCGGGTGCAGCCGCATCGCGACCGGCTGGCCGCAGTGCAGCCCGATGCCGCGGCAACCCGCGACGCTCGCCAAGGTTCGTTGCAGCGCAGCCCCCATGTCCCCCAACATGCGACAAACTTCCCCCAATGACACGACCCCGGTGCGCAAGCTATCGCGGGCCGCGCCAGCGTCACAAATCAATCATTGTTGCCGATTGTTGCAGCGCAGCGTTTCGCCGGGCGCGCGCCGCCCAACCTGCCGGTGCGGCTTGCGGCGCGCTTTCTCCACACGACGAATCAGTTGGCCTGGCGGCGCAGGAAGGCCGGGATGTCGAGGAGTTCGTCCTCCTTGCTCGCCGCCAGCCGCTCGTCGGGTTCGAGCGGCGCGAGGCGCGGCTGCTGCGCCGGTTGGGCCGGCGCGGCGGGCGGGGCCGGATGTTGGGCCGCTGGGCGGGGCGGCTGGGCCGGCGCGGCCGCCGCCGGGCGCGGCGCGGCGGGCGGCGGCGCGGCGGGCGGGGTCGGCCGGGCGCGGCCGACGCCGGTGACGCGCTCGATCAGGCTCGGCACGCGCCCCTTCGGCCGTGCGTCGCGCGCCGCCGTGACGGCGGGGGGCGCCACCGGTAGCGGCCGCGCCGGCCCCGATTCGACCGGGCGCGGCGCGATGAAGGCGCCGCTTTTGACCGCCGCCTCTTCGGCCGCCTCGGCGACCGGCGGCAGCGGCTCGGCGGCGGCATCGCCGCGCGGCTCGCCACCCCGTGCAGCCGGGCCGCCGGCGTTCTGCGTCAGGATCGGCTGGGTGTAGCCCGAGCCCGAATCGCGCAGGCCAGCCTCGCCCGGCGCGCCGCGCGCGTCGAGCACCGGCCGCGCCTCGCCCTGCAATTCCGCTTCGATGCCGGTGGCGACCACCGAGATGCGCATCTTCCCGGCGAGCTTTTCGTCGAAGGTCGAGCCGAAGATGATGTTGGCCTCGGGGTCGACCTCCTCGCGAATCCGGTTGGCCGCCTCGTCGACCTCGAAGAGGGTCATGTCGGTGCCGCCGGTGATGTTGATGAGGACGCCGCGCGCCCCCTTCATCGAGACGTCTTCAAGGAGCGGGTTGTTGATCGCGGCCTCGGCGGCGTCGACCGCGCGGCGCTCGCCCTCGGCTTCGCCGGTGCCCATCATCGCCTTGCCCATCTCGCTCATCACGGTGCGGATGTCGGCGAAATCGAGGTTGATGAGGCCCGGCATCACCATGAGGTCGGTGACGCCGCGCACCCCGGCGTGCAGCACGTCGTCGGCCATCTTGAAGGCGCCTTCCAGCGTGGTGCGCTCGTTGGCGATGCGGAACAGGTTTTGGTTGGGGATGATGATCAGCGTATCGACGTAGCGCTGCAGTTCTTCGATCCCCTGCTCGGCGACGCGCATCCGCTTCGGGCCCTCGAAATGAAACGGCTTCGTCACCACGCCGACCGTGAGGATCCCCGATTCGCGGGCGCTGCGGGCGATGACCGGCGCGGCGCCGGTGCCGGTGCCGCCGCCCATGCCACCCGTAATGAACACCATGTTGGAGCCCTGCATCGCCTCGACGATGTCGTCGATCGCCTCCTCGGCGGCGGCGCGCCCGACATCGGGGCGCGCGCCGGCGCCGAGCCCGCGGGTGACGCCGATGCCCAATTGGATCTTGCGCGGCGCCGCCGACAGCTGGAGGGCCTGCGCGTCGGTGTTGCAGACGATGAACTCGCAGCCGATCAGGTTCGACCGGATCATGTTGTTGACGGCGTTGCCCCCGGCGCCGCCGACCCCGACCACGGTGATGCGCGGCTTCAGCTCCTGCTCGTCCTTCGGGATGCTGAGATTGATCATGCTGTCTCCCTCCACGCCTCGCCTCTGTGATTGCGCCGGCCCCCCTGTTCCCCCGGGCCGGCTCCCCCCTCGTGCCGATCGCCGCTTGAGCGATGCGAGATGCCGCCTACGAGTACAAGCAGCTACGCAAAAATCCAAGCAGACTCATAAGTTCTCGCGCAACCATTGCCCCATCCGCCCGAAAATCCCGCGCTGCGCGACGCCAGCGGCGCGCGGCGCCTCGGCGCGCTCGGATATCGCGAAATGCAAGAGCCCTGCCGCGGTCGAGAAGGCCGGGCCGTGCGTCGACTCGGCGAGGCCGTTGATCCGCATCGGGCGGCCGATCCGGACCTGCTTATCGAGGATCAGGCCGGCCAGTTCGCGCGCCCCGTGCAGCTGGCAGGCGCCGCCGGTCAGGACGATGCGGCGGCCGGCGATCTTGTCGCAGCCGCTGGCGTCGAGCCGGTTGCGCACCAGCTCGAAAGTCTCCTCGACCCGCGGCGCGATGATCCGCACCAGCATCGATTTCGGCACGTGGTTGACGTGCCCGTCCTCTTCCTCGCCGACCTGCGGCACCGCGATCGTCTCGCGCTCGTCGAGGGTCGAGGAGATCGCGCTGCCAAACAGCGCCTTCATCCGCTCGGCATGCGCCACGGGCGTGCCGAGGCCGCGGGCGATGTCGTTGGTGACGTGCATGCCGCCGACCGCGACCGCGTCGGCGAACACCAGATTGCCGCCGAAGAAGACGCCGATCGTCGTCGTGCCACCGCCCATGTCGATGACCGTGACGCCGAGCTCCATCTCATCTTCGGCCAGGCACGCGAGGCCGGCGGCGTAGGGGCTGACGACCAGCGCGTCGACCACCAGGTGCGCCCGGCCGATCGCGGCGGCGTGGTTGCGCACGCTGGCCGCGGTCGCCGTCACGATGTGCATGTTGACGCCGAGCCGCTCGCCGACCATGCCTCGCGGGTCGAGGATGCCGTGGCTGTCGTCGATCGAGAACCCGACCGGGATCGAGTGGATCACCTGCCGGTCGGCGGCGCCGCGCATCGCGTAGCCGCGCTCCAGCACCTGGCGCATCGCATGGTCGGTGATCTCGCGCCGGCCGGCGTCGATCTCGGCCTTGACGATGCGCGAGCCGGCATAGCCGCCCGACAGGTTGACAACGGCGCGCTCGATCGTTTCGCCGGCCATCTCCTCGGCGGCGTGCACCGCGCCGCGGATCGAATGACCGGCGGCGTCGAGGTCGACGATCGTGCCGCCCTTGACGCCGTGCGCGACCTGGTGGCCGATGCCGAGGATGCGCGGCCGCGCCTCGACCCGCGCGATAAAGCAGCAGATCTTGGCGGTGCCGATGTCGATGGCCGCGACGATGCTGCCGCGCGGCCGCACCGGGGCATGACGCTGGCTGGGCCGCGCCGACGCATCGCCGTTGGCGTTGGGCGCGCCGTTGGGTGGGCCGGCGCCGTTGGGCACGGCATGGCCGTTCGCTTTGGCGGAGGGCGCGGCGCCGTTCTTCACGTGCTCTTCCCCGGCGGATGCGGCGGGTGCGCCTTTTTTGCCGGCGCGCTGGCGCCGGGCAGCGGCTCGGCGACCCGCAGCACCAGGCGGTCGGGCAGCCGCATGTCGATCGTGCGCAGGTCGCGCTGCAGGAGGCCGTCGCTGCGTTCGAGCGCCGCGAGGCGCGCCCAGGCGGCGGCCGGGTCGTCCTCGGGCAGCAGCACGTCGGTGGCGTTGTCGATCCGCAAATTCCAGCGGCGGTCGTCGACCCGGACCGCGGCGGTGACCCGGGCGGCGAGCTGCGGCTCGCGCGCGAGGATCGCGAGGAGCGCGGTGGCATGCGCCGGCGCGTCGGCCCCGACCACGGTCGGCAGGCGCGCGAAGCGGCCGAGATCGCCGACCGGGATGACTTCGCCGCCGCGGTCGATCAGCTCCTGCTTGCCGTCGTGCTGCCAGACCGCCAGCGGATGGCGCTCGACCAGGCGAACGTAAAGCGTGCCGGGCAGCCGGCGCTCGATCGAGGCCGAGCGCACCCAGGGCAGGCGCTCCAGCTGCTCTTTGGCGCGCTCGGGGCTGACCCCGAGGATCGGCGCGCCGCGCGCCGCGCCGAGCGCGGCGATGATCGTCGCCCGGTCGGTGGTCTCGCGGCCCTCGACCTCGATGTCGCCGACGACAAGGCCGAGCCGGGCGCTGGCGGCGAGCGCCGCCTCGCCGGCCGCTGCCACCAGCGCCTGACCCTGCGGCAGCCGGCTCAGCATCACCGCGCCATAGCAGCCAGCGACCAGCACCGGCAGCAGCGCCCACAAGAGCGCACGGCGCAATTTGGGCGCGAGGCGGCGGCGGCGCGGCGGTTTATTGCGCGGCGGGGCGGCGCGGCCGGGGCGCGCCCTCATGCCGCCCTGCCGTCGAGCTGGCGCGCCGGGAGCGGCTCGCCGATGCGGCGGATCTCCCATTCGAGGCGGACGCCGCAGCGCTCGTAAACCCGGCGCCGCACCTCTTCGCCAAGGCCCTCGATATCGGCGGCGGTGGCGTTGCCGGTGTTGATCAGGAAATTGGCGTGCTGTTGCGACACCATCGCGCCGCCGCGGGTAAGGCCGCGGCAGGCGGCCCGGTCGATCAGCTGCCACGCCTGGTGGCCCGGCGGGTTGGCGAAGGTCGAGCCGCCGGTGCGGGCGCGGACCGGCTGCGAGGCTTCGCGCGCCGCCTGGATTTCCGCGATGCGTTGCTTGATCTCGACAGGGTCGCCACTGCTGCCGCGAAAGAGCGCGCCGGTAAAGATCCAGTCAGCCGGGATTTGCGCATGCCGGTAGGACAGCCCGAGCGCGGCGGCCTCGACCCGATGCATCGCACCGCCGCGGTCGACCGCGTCGGCCGACACCAGCACGTCCTTGAATTCGCTGCCGTAGGAGCCGGCATTGGTGCGGAAGCCGCCGCCGATTGTTCCGGGGATGCCGGAGAGGAATTCGAGCCCGGCGATGCCGGCTTGCGCCGCGGCGCGAGCGACGGTGCGGTCGAGCGCGCCGGCGCCGGCGCGGACTTCGCAGGCAACGGGCTGCGGGCGGATGTCGCCGAACCCCGGCACCAGCCGGACCGTGACGCCGGCGATGCCGCCGTCGCGCACCAGGAGGTTGGAGCCGACGCCGATCACCGTCAGCGCAATGTCGCCCGGCAGCGCGCGCAGGAAATCGGCAAGGTCGGCTTCGTCGGCCGGGCGGAACAGCGCCTCGGCCGGACCGCCGACGCGAAACCACGTCAGGGGCGCGAGCGGCGCGCCCGCGACGAGCCGGCCACGCACCTTCGGCAGCCGCCGCAAGAGATCGCTCACGCGACGCGGCTCCGGGCGTCGAGCGCCGCGAGTTCATCGGGCAGGCTGTTGGCCCAGTTGGTGATCGAGCCGGCGCCGAGGCAGATCACGAGATCGCCGGGCCGGGTCATCTCGCGCAGCAGCGGCGCCAGCTCCTCGGGCGCGGCGAGCGGCTGGACGTTGCGGTGGCCGTGCGCCGCGAGCCCGGCCACCAGGGCTTCGCGCGAGACGCCGTCGATCGGCGCCTCGCCGGCGGCGTAAACCTCGGCGACCAGCACCTGGTCGGCGTCGTTGAAGCAGGTGCAGAACCCGTCGAAGAGATGCGCCAGGCGGCTGTAGCGGTGCGGCTGCACGACCGCGATGACCCGGCCGCCGACGATCGCGCGCGCCGCCTTCAAGACCGCCGCGATCTCGACCGGGTGATGGCCGTAATCGTCGATGATCGTGACGCCGTTCCACACGCCGGTGCGGGTAAAGCGCCGGCGCACCCCCTTGAAGTTGCGCAACGACGCGCGCACCACCTCGTCGCCGAGCCCCATCTCCTCGGCAATCGCCACCACGGTCAGCGCGTTCTGCACGTTGTGCTCGCCGAACATCGGCAGGAAGAGATCGGCGATGATCCGCTCGTCGCCGGTGGCGCGGTCGGCGACCATCGCGTCGAAATGGCTGCCGTCGCCGCCGAGCCGCAGGTTCGTCGCGCGGATATCGGCCTGCGGGCTGAAGCCGTAGGTCAGGATGCGGCGCTCGGGCAGCCGGGCGATCATCCCCTGCACCACCGGATGGTCGATGCACAAGACCGCGAAGCCGTAGAACGGGATGTTGCCGACAAAGCTCTCGAAGGCCTGCTGCAGCGTCGCGAAATCGCCGTAGAAATCGAGGTGCTCGGCGTCGATGTTGGTGACGACCGCGATCGTCGCCGGCAGGCGGGTGAAGGTGCCGTCGCTTTCGTCGGCCTCGACCACCATCCAGTCGCCGGCGCCGAGCCTGGTATTGGTGCCGTAGGCGTTGATGATGCCGCCGTTGATCACGGTCGGGTCGAGCCCGCCGGCTTCGAGGAGCGCGCCGACGAGCGAGGTCGTCGTCGTCTTGCCGTGGGTCCCGGCGATCGCGATCGACCAGCGCAACCGCATCAATTCGCCGAGCATCTCGGCCCGCCGCACCACCGGCAGCCGGCGCGCCCGCGCCGCGACGATCTCCGGGTTGTCGGGCTTGACCGCCGAGGAGACGACGACGATTTCGGCGGCGTCGAGGTTGTCGGCCGCGTGGCCGATCATGACCCGGATGCCGAGCCCCTCGAGGCGGCGCGTGTTGGCGCTGTCGGCGAGGTCGCTGCCCTGCACGCGGTAGCCGAGATTGTGCAGCACCTCGGCGATGCCGCTCATGCCGATGCCGCCGATCCCGACGAAATGCAGGGGGCCGATCGTCAAGGGGAGCGTTCTCATGCGGCGCGCTCCGCGGCGCCCGGTGCCAGCGCGAGGACGAGCGCGGCGAGCCGCTCGGCCGCATCGTCCGGGGCGAAGCGACGGGCGGCCGCCGCCGCAGCGGCAAGGCCCGCGGGGTCGGCGAGGCGCTCGGCGAGGAGCCCGGCTAGGATCGGCGCGGTCAGCGCCCCCTGCGCGACGCTCCAGCCGGCGCGGGCAGCGGCGAAGGCGGCGGCGTTGGCCGATTGGTGGTCGGCGGTGGCGTAGGGGTAGGGCACCAAGAGCGCCGGGCGGCCGGCGGCGGCAAGTTCCGCGACGGTCGAGGCGCCGGCCCGGCAGATCGCCAGCTGGGCGCGCCCCAGCCGCTCCGGCACATCCTTGAAGAAGCTGCTGATTTCGGCGGCGATGCCGGCGGCGGCGAAGTGCGCCGAGACGCGCTCGCAATCCTCCGGGCGGGCCTGCTGGCTGACCCTCAGCGCGGCGCGCAGCTCGGACGGCAGCGCCGCCAGCGCCGGCGGCACCAGATCGGCGAAGATGCGCGCGCCCTGGCTGCCGCCGAAGACCAGGAGCTCGACCGGTCGGCCCGCTTCGGGCGGCCGGTAGGGGATCCGCGCGACGCCGCGGATCGCCGGCCGCACCGGGTTGCCGGTATAGACCGCGCGGGCGCGGTCGGCCGGTCGCAAGCCGGCGGTTTCGGCAAAGCCGGTGGCGATGCGGCCGACGCGGCGCGCCAGCAGGCGGTTGGCGCGGCCGAGCACCGCGTTCTGCTCGTGGATCATCGTCGGCAAGCCGAGCTGCGTCGCCGCCAGCATCGTCGGCAGCGAGGGATAGCCGCCAAAGCCGACGACCGCGGCCGGGGCGAGCCGGCGCAGCAGGCGGCGTGCCTGGACGATGCCGAGCGCGATCCCGGCGACGCCGCAGGCGCTGTGCAGCGCGCCGCCGCCGAGCTGGCCGGCCCAGATCTGGGTCACCGCGACGCCCGGCACCGCGGCGGCGAAGGCGTCGCCGCGGCGGTCGGTGGCGAGCGTCACGCGGGCGCCGCGCCCCACCAGGATGGCGGAGAGCGCCTCGGCCGGGAAGAGGTGCCCGCCGGTGCCGCCGGCCGCCAGCACGAAGGTGGCGCCGGGCGCGCCGCTCACAATTCGCTCCCGCCGAGGCGGCGCCTGGTCAGCGCCAGCAGCATCCCCATGCCGAGCGCCAGCGCCAGCATCGATGAGCCGCCATAGGAGACAAACGGCAAGGTCATGCCTTTGGTCGGGATCAGGTGCAAGGTCGACGCCATGTTGATGACCGCCTGCAGCCCGAACTGAATGAGCAGCCCGGTCGCCGACAGCAATACGAACAGATTGCCCTCCTGCAGCAGCCGCGAAAAGCCGCGCAGCACGATAAAGGCAAAGACCCCGACGATCAGCACGCAGACGATGAGGCCAAACTCCTCGCCCGCGACCGCGAAGACGAAATCGGCGTGTGCGTCGGGCAGGACGTCCTTGACGGTGCCCTCGCCGGGCCCCCTGCCCCACATCCCGCCATTGGCGAAGGCTTCGAGCGAGCGGTTGATCTGGTAGTTCTCGCCGGCGACCGGATCGAGGAAGCGGTTGATCCGGCTGGTGACGTGCGGCAGCCAGAGATAGGCGCCGACCAGCCCGCCGAGCCCGGCCAGCGCGCCGCTGCCGACCCAGTAGAGCCGCAGCCCGGCCAGGAAGAACTGCGCGAACCACACCGCGCCGACCACCACCGCCATGCCGAAATCGGGCTGCTTCAACAGCATCGCGACGAGCAGCACAAAGAGGCCGATCGAGATCGCGTTGCCGGGAAAGCGCGGGCGCTCCTTCTGCTCGGCAAAGAGCCACGCGGCGACGACGGCAAAGGTCGGCTTGACGAATTCCGAGGGCTGCAGCGCGCCGCCCGGAAAATCGATCCAGCGCCGCGCGCCCTTGACCTCGACGCCGATCAGGAAGGTCAAGGCGAGCAGCGCCAGCGCGACCGCAAAGCCGATGAAGGCGACCCGCCGCACCGTCTTCGGCTGCAGCAGCGAGACCCCGAACATCACCAGGAGCGCGAGCGGCACCGCCATCAGCTGGCGGTCGACAAAATGCAAGGGCGCGTAGCCCAGCCGCACCGCGACGGCCGGGCTCGCCGCCATGCTCATCACCGAGCCGAAGCCGATCAACAGAATGAGCGCGCCGAGGCTCCAGCGGTCGACCGTCCACCACCAGCGGGCGACCGGCCTCTGGTCGATCCGCGCGAACATCATCGCGGCGGCCCCTTGCCGAGCTCGGCGACGAGAGTGCGGAAGCAGTCGCCGCGTTCCTCGAAATTGGCGAACTGGTCGTAGGAGGCGCAGGCCGGCGACAGCAGCACGACCGCGCCCGGGACGCCGTCGCGGCGCGCGTCGTGGGCGGCGGCCGCCACCGCGGCGGGCAAGTCGCCGCACCGCGAATATGGAACCGAGCTGCCGAGCGTCGCTGCAAACTCCTCCGTTGCGGCGCCGATCAGGTAGGCGTGCCGCAGGCGCCGGAAATACGGCGCGAGCGACGCAATCCCCCCAGATTTCGGCAGCCCGCCGGCGATCCAATAGATTGCCTCATAGCATGCGAGCGCCTTTTCGGCCGCATCGGCGTTGGTCGCCTTCGAATCGTTGATGAAGCGCACCCCGGCGATCGTCGCCACCAGCTCCTGGCGGTGCGCGAGCCCGGGGAACGCGCGAATCGCCTGCGCCGCCTGTTCGCTGGCGACCCCGAGCGCGCGTGCAGCCGCATAGGCGGCGGCGGCGTTCTGCCAGTTGTGCGCGCCCGGCAGCCGCTCGGCCTGGGCGAGGTCGAGGACGCGCACCGGCTCGGGCCCGGTGGCATCGATGAGGCCCCCCGCCGCGACATAGACGCCGCCCGGCGCCGCCTCGCGCACCGAGATCGGCACCACGCGCCCCGGCGCGTTGCGCAATTCCGCGGCGATGCCGCGGCAGATTTCGTCGTCGACGCCGATGATCGCGGTCGCCCCCGCGCGCTGGCCGGCGAAGATGCGGCGCTTGGCGGCGATGTAGCCCGCCATGTCGCCGTGCCGGTCGAGGTGGTCGGGGGTGATGTTGAGCAGCACCGCGACATCGAAGGCGAGGTTCGCGAGCAGCTCGAGCTGGAACGAGCTCAATTCGAGGACGTAGGTGCCGCCGGCTCCGAGCGGCTCGAACGACAAGGCGGCCGTCCCGAGATTGCCGCCGACTGCGACGCGCGCGCCGGCGGCGGCGAGGATGTGGCCGATGAGCGCGGTCGTCGTCGATTTGCCGTTGGTGCCGGTGATGCCGACAAAGCGCGACGCGGGCTGCGCCCGGCCGAGGAGCTCGATGTCGCCGATGATCTCGACGCCGGCGGCGCGCGCCAGCGCAACCGCGGGATGCGGCGCCGGGTGGGTGTGCGGGATGCCGGGCGACAGCACGAGGGCCGCGATGTCGCGCCAGTCGGCCGCCGCGAGGTCGCCGAGCGGGGTGTCGCCAGCGGCGGCGCGCGCGCGTGGGTCGTCGTCCCAGGCGACGATTGCGGCGCCGCCCAGCGCCAGCGCCTGGGCGGCGGCGCGGCCCGAGCGCGCCAGCCCGAGCACCGCGACGCGCCTTCCCCTGAAGCTGTCGACGACGATCATTCCCGCGCTACCGCAGCTTCAGCGTCGCCAGCCCGACGATCGCCAGGATCACCGCGATGATCCAGAAGCGGATCACGATCTTCGATTCCTCCCAGCCCATCTGCTCGAAATGATGATGGATCGGCGCCATGCGGAACACCCGCCGGCCGGTCAATTTGAAGCTCGCGACCTGGACGATCACCGAGACCGCCTCCAAAACAAAGAGGCCGCCGATGATCGCCAGCACCAGTTCGTGCTTGGTCACGATGCTGATCGTGCCGAGCGCGGCGCCGATCGCGAGCGAGCCGGTGTCGCCCATGAAGACGCTGGCGGGCGGCGCATTGAACCACAGGAAGCCGAGGCTGGCGCCGACCATCGCGGCGCAAAACACCATCAATTCGTCGGCTCGCGGCACGTGGTGCAGCTGGAGGTAATTGGCGTAGACCGCGTTGCCGACGAGGTAGGCGATGATCGCGAACGAGGCGGCCGCGATCATCGCCGGCCCGATCGCCAGGCCGTCGAGCCCGTCGGTCAGGTTGACCGCGTTCGAGGCGCCGGTGACGACAACGAGGCCGAACGGCAGGAAGAACCAGCCGAGGTTGAGGAGCACATTCTTGAAAAACGGCACCGCCAGCGTGTTGGCCAGGGGCGGCGGCATCAGGTGGGCGAGCGCGAGACACGCGAGCGCCGCGAGCAGCGCCTCGCCGAGCAGCTTCACGCGGCCCGGGACGCCGTGATGCGAGCGCCGCGTCAGCTTGCGGTAGTCGTCGAGAAAGCCGATCAGCCCGAAGCTGACGGTCATCGCCAGCACGATCCACACATAGGGGTTGGCGAGGTCGGCCCACAGCAGCACCGACACGGTCAGCGCGATCAGGATCAGAAAGCCGCCCATCGTCGGCGTGCCCTTCTTGCGCAACAGATGGCCCTCGGGGCCGTCGGTGCGGATCGGCTGACCCTCGCCCTGCTTCGATTTGAGCCAGGCGATCAGGGGCGAGCCGAAGACAAAGCTAATGAAGAGCGCGGTCACCACCGCCCCGCCGGAGCGGAAGGTGATGTAGCGCAATACGTTGAGCGCGTGAAACTGATCGGACAGCGAAAACAGCAGATAAAGCATGGGGTCACGCGCCGCAGGGCGTCGAAGGCGGGCACAGCCGCTCGACGAAAGGCGCGAGGCGACCGAGAGGGTTACGCATAGCCCGCCCGGCGGCGGGCGACAACAGGAGGCGGCGGATCACCGGCCGGCCGCCGCCGCGAGCGCGTCCCGCGCCACCGCCACATCGTCGAACGGCAGAATCTCGGCGCCGACGATCTGGCCGCTCTCGTGGCCCTTGCCGGCGATCACCACGACATCGCCCGGGCGCGATTCGGCGATCGCGGCGGCGATCGCGGCGCGGCGGTCGGCGATCTCGGTGGCGCGCGGCGCCGCCGCGAGGATCGCGCGGCGGATCAGGGCCGGGTCCTCGCCGCGCGGGTTGTCGTCGGTGACGTAGAGGCGGTCGGCCAATTCGCGCGCCACCCGGCCCATCAGCGGGCGCTTGCCGCGGTCGCGGTCGCCGCCAGCGCCGAAGACGATCGCGAGGCGGCCGCGCGCGTGCGGCCGCAGCGCCCCCAGCACCGTCGCCAGCGCGTCGGGGGTATGGGCGTAGTCGACGAAGACCGCGCCGCCGCCGGCGCTCTCGCCGACGAATTGCACCCGCCCGGGCACCCCGCTCAATCCCGGCAGCGCCGCCAGCGCCGCTTGCGGCGCGACCCCGGTCGCCACCGCCAGCCCCAGGGCCGCCAGCACGTTCATCGCCTGGAAGGCGCCGACCAGCGGCAGCTCAACCTCCCAGCGCTCGCCGAAGATTTCGAGGGCGAGGCGCTGGCCGGCGGGGCGCGGCGCGCGATCCGTGATGCGCAGCGCCGCTCCGGCGGCCTCGCCGTAGCTGGTGATGTGGTGGCCGCGCTCGCCGCACAGCGCCGCCAGGCGGGGGAATTCCGGGCTGTCGGCATTGAGGACCGCGGCGCCGCCCGGCGCCAGGAGGTCGCCGAAGAGGCGCTCCTTGGCGGCACGGTAACTCGCCATGTCGCCGTGGTAGTCGAGGTGGTCGCGGGTCAGGTTGGTGAAGGCCGCCACCGCCACCCTGACGCCGTCGAGGCGGTATTGCGCGAGGCCGTGGCTCGATGCTTCGAGCGCGGCATGCTCGATCCCGGCAGCGGCCAGCGCCGCGAGTTCGCGGTGCAGCGCGACGGGGTCCGGGGTTGTCAGCGCGCCGGCGCGCCGCCCCGATGGCGCGACGATGCCGAGCGTCCCGAGGCTCGCCGCCCGATGCCCGGCGGCGGCCCAGATCTCGCGGGTGAAATGCGCCACCGACGTCTTGCCGTTGGTGCCGGTGACCGCGGCGATGGTGCGCGGCTGGCGGCGGTAAAAGTTCGCCGCCAGCAGCGCCACGCGGCGCGGCGGGTTGGGGTCGGCGATGATCGCGAGCCCCGGGGTCTGGGTCGGGTCGAGCGCGAGGGCGGCCGGATCGTCGGTCAGGATCGCGACGGCGCCGTTGGCGACCGCTTCGCCGGCGAACGCGCGGCCGTCGCGCAGCGCGCCGCGCAGCGCGGCAAAGAGAAACCCGGGCTTGACCTGGCGCGAATCGGCAGTAAGGCCGACGATCTCGGGATCGGGAGGCGGCGTCTGGGGGGAGACGGGTCGAAGGGAGGGGCCCGTCAGATCAGTAAGCCTCAATCTTTTTGCCTTGCAAGCTTTTGACCGCCAAAGCCTGAACGATTGCGGGCGCGGTTTCGTCCACCGGCTCGACCCCGAGGATCGGCGCAATGCGCTGGATGATGCGGCTGGTCGCCGGCACCACGGTCCAGCCGGCCGTAGCATAGCCGTGGCTGGCCTTGGTGCCATGCGGTTCGTCGACCAGCGTCAGAACCGCATAGCGCGGCGCGTTCATCGGGAAGACGCCGAGGAACGAGGACACCAGCTTTTTCAATTCGTACCGCCCGTGCAGGTTTTTCTCGGCCGTGCCGGTCTTGCCACCGACCACGTAGCCCGGCGTCTCGGCGAAGCGGGCGGTGCCGTATTCGACAACCAGCCGCAACAGCTTGCGCATCTCCTCCGAGGTCTTTGGCGAGATCACCTGCTCGCCCGGCGGCGCGGCGCCCTCGGGCACCTTGAGCAGGGTCGCCGGCCGCAGCACCCCGCCGTTGACCGCGGCCGAGGCCGCGCTGATGACGTTGAGCGGGCTCAGCGAGATGCCGTGCCCGAAGGCGATCGTCATTACGTTGACCTCGCGCCACGGGTGCGGGAAATGGGGCTTTGCCACCTCGTCGAGCTCGATCGGCGCCGGCGACAAGAGGCCGAAGCGCGCGAGGTAATCCTTCTGCCGCGCCGCGCCGGCGTCGAGCGCCATGCGGGCCGAGGCGATGTTGGAGGAATACATGAACAGCTCGGGCACCGACAGCCAGCGGTGCTTGCCGTGATAATCCTCGATCGTGAAGCGGCCGATATGGATGTTGTGGCTGGCGTCGTATTGCTTCGCCATCGTCGCGACGCCGGAATCGAGGGCCATCGCGGTATTAAAGATCTTCATCACCGAGCCCATCTCGTAGTCGCCCAGGGTGACCTTGTTGAAGGTCCGCTCCTTGGCGTCGCCCGGCGGCTGGCCGGGGTCGCCGCGACCGGGATGGTTGGGATCGAAATCGGGCAGCGACACCATCGCGATGACTTCGCCGGTGCGCACGTCCATGACGATGCCGGCGGCGCCCTTGGCGCTGAAATCGCTTACCACCTTGGCGAGTTCGTCGTGCAGGATGAACTGCACGCGGGCGTCGAGCGACAGCTGGATCGGCCCTGGGCTGTCCTTGACCCGCTTGTCCAGCGCGCGCTCGAGCCCGGCGAGGCCGTTATTGTCGATGCCGCAAAACCCGACGACGTGCGCCGCGAGGTCGCCCAGCGGGTAGACCCGGCGCTCCTCGTGCTCGAATTGCAGCCCCGGGATGCCGAGGCGGTTGAGTTCGTATTGCTGGTGCGGCGTCAGGTGGCGGCGCAGCCAGACAAAGCTCTTGCCCGAGGCGAGCTTGGCGTAGACCTCGCCGGCGTCGAGCTGCGGCAAGACCGAGAGGATGGCGCGGGTCGCGGCCCTGGGATCGATGATCTGGCGCGGATCGGCGTAGAGCGAGGGGCTGTCGAGCGTCGTCGCCAGGAGCTTGCCGTTGCGATCGAGGATGTCGGCGCGCACCGGCAGCGCGGCGGCCCGCCGCGGGTGCTCGGCGCGCGGCTCGGCGGCCGCCCCCGGCAGCAGCACGACCTCGACGAGGCGCAGCGCGACGACCATGAAAACCAGCGCGAACAGCGCCGCGGTCGCCACCAGCCGGCTGCGGCTGGTCTCGATCAGCGCGGCGTGGCGCTCGTCGGTGACGACCGGGGCGCACGGCGGCGGGCGGAAATGCCGCGGCCGGCAGGGGCTCTCCTCGAGGCGCTGCAAGGACAACATCAGCGCGCCTCGGCGATCTGCGCGATCAGCGCGTCGAGCGGGTCGGGCGCGGCGCCGGGAGTTGCCTTCACCAGCTGCACCGGGAGGCCCGGCGACGGCGTCGTTGGGGTCGCCGGCGGGGTGGCCGGGGCCGCCGCGACCACCACGTCAGGCGCAGCAGGCTCGGCCGCGGGCGGCGGGCGCAGCGCGATGTCGGCGATTTTCTGCTGCAGTTGATGGGCGGTGATCGGCACCAGGCCGAGGAAGCGGCGGTTGAGGTCGGCCAGCCGCTCGGGCTGGTTCAGATAGGCCCAGTCGGCGTTGAGGACGCGGATCTCGTGCTGCTCGGCAACCGTCTGCTTGCGCACGTGGTTGAGCTGGTCCTCGATGTCCTGCACCGCGTACTTGACCTTGAAGGTCGCGAACCCGGCCGCCAGCACCAAGACGAACCAGACGAGCGCGCCGACCCGGGTCACCGCGCGCCCCCTTCGGCAATGGCCCAGGGCGGCGCCGCGGTGCGCTCGGCGGCGCGCAAGCGGGCCGAGCGGGCGCGCGGGTTGCGCGCCGCCTCGGCGGCGGCCGGCATCACCGCGCGGCGCGCCAAGAGGCGAAAGCTCGGGGCAGGCGCGCCGGGCGGCGGCGGGGCGTGCCGCGAGGTCGCCGCGGCGTCGCTGCGCTGCCGCAGGAAGCGCTTGACGCGCGCGTCCTCCAGCGAATGAAACGCGACGACCGCGAGCCGGCCGCCCGGCATCAATACGCGCTCGGCGCCGGCCAGACCGCGATCCAATTCGCCGAGCTCGTCGTTGACCGCGATGCGCAGCGCCTGGAAGGTGCGGGTCGCCGCGTCGAGGCCGGGTTCGCGCGTCGGCACCGCGGCGCGCACGATCTCGGCGAGTTCGCCGGTGCGCCGGATCGGTGCGGCCTGGCGCGCCGCGACGATCGCGCGGGCGACGCGGCGAGCGAAGCGCTCTTCGCCGAGCGTGCGGATAAGCCCCGCCAATTCGGCTTCGGTGAGGCGCGCGACGAGCTCGGCGGCGCTCTCGCCGCCCTCCCCCATGCGCATGTCGAGCGGGCCGTCGAGGCGGAACGAAAAGCCGCGCTCGGCGCTGTCGAGCTGGGTCGAGGAAACCCCGAGGTCGAGCGCCACGCCGGCGATCGGCTCCGAAGAAGCGGCGCCGACCAGCCGCGCCATGTCGCCGAAGCGGCCCTCGATCAACAACAGGCGCCCGGGATGCTTCGCCGCCAGCGCCGCGCCGCGCCGCACCGCCTCGGGATCGCGGTCGATCCCGAGCACCCGGCAGCGCGCCGCGGCGAGCAGCGCCGCGCTGTAGCCGCCGGCGCCGAAGGTGCCGTCGACATAGGTCGCGCCGTCCCGCGGCGCCAGCGCCGCCAGCACCGCGTCGAGCAGCACCGGCACATGATCTTGGGCGGGGTCTTGGGCGGGGTCTTGCGCGGGAGCGGCGGCGCCCTCGCGCGCCGGCCGGCGGCGCGCCTCGGGGCGATCCGGCCGCGCCCGTTTCATGTCGGCCGCCGCACCGCGCCGCCGCGCGGCGGCAGGGTCGTGCCCTGCAGGCGCGAGCGCTCGCGCACCGCGGCGCTATGCGTTTCGTAGCGACCCGGGTGCCACATCTGGAATGTCGCGCCGCGCCCGACGAACGCGACCTCCTCGGCAATGTAGACCTGCTCCTTGAGCTTTTCCGGCAGGGTGATGCGGCCGTCGCCGTCGATCACCAGCTGGTGCGCGTCGGCAAACAGCTGCGACAGGTTGTCGTGCTCGTCGGAGAATTGCTCGAGCGTCTCGATGCGCTCCTGCATCTCCTCGATCCGGTCGCTGCCGGTGCATTCGAGCGCCGCCAGCCGGATCGAGGGAAACACCACCAACAGGTTCGGTTGACGATTGGTCGCGAGAGAGGAGCGAAAGGTCGCCGGCACAGAAACTCGCCCCTTGCGGTCGACCTTGTTCACATAAGTGGAAATGAACAATTCCACTTGCTTCCCCCAACGCTCCCCCACAGGCGTCCGGCAAGGGGCGGGCCCGGTAGATGCACCATCCTGTTCCCCCCAGAACGATGGTGCTCGCCCATGGGTAGATGTGGGATATCATGGGTGATCGTGGGGCGTCAATATCTTTTTCAATAAAAAGCGAAGATTTCGCGTGTCGGGTCTTGGTCGCCTTGCGACCGTGCCGGGGCTTCGCGGCACAATCATTGAAGACCGGCAATGAAGCAAAAGTTCTCATTATGTTCTATGAGGACAACGCCTAGTCAAACCGCAAGGCCGCCCCGCACAAGGCAACGCGCTCGCCTCGCCCATCCGTCACGAAGCTGCAACACTTCGGTATTAGTGGTATCCCTCCGGTGGTGCAATCACCAAATATAGGGAAGGCGCGGCGCCAGCGCCGGCGGTGCCAGACGGTCTGTAAGCCGGGTTCTGTCCCGCCCCGGCGGCCCGCCGAATGAGCGAATCGCCGGGGCGGGGATGGCCATTCATCTGGGACGCCCGTCTCCGAACGCCTCCTGCGACCGACCCGAGCGGCGGCGCGAAAGGCCCGCCCGGTGGCGCCGGCGCTGCCGACGCCGCCTGCCGCTCCTACTTGGTCTTGCTCCCGGTGGGGTTTTCCCTGCCACCGCCGTTACCGGCGGCGCGGTGCGCTCTTACCGCACCATTTCACCCTTGCCGCCCATGCCGTCCCATGACGGGACGGCGTGGGCTCGGCGGTATGTTTTCTGTGGCACTTTCCCTGGGGTCGCCCCCGCCGGGCGTTACCCGGCACCGTGCCTCCGTGGAGCCCGGACTTTCCTCTCCCCGCCGAAGCACTAACTCCGGCGAAGAGCGGCCATCCGACCGTCTGGCATGGGATGATGTGGGATCGCGGGTCGCGCTTGTCAAAAACCCGCGGTGACTAAATCGTTTGCGGACTTGCGGATTTATCCGAAGAATTTCGCGGCGAGCGGGATACCGGTCGCGACGATGATCATCCCGCCGAGGCGGACCGTCATGTCGCGGCGGAGCAGCTCGAGCTGAGTTTCGAGCTTGGCCTCGAGGCGCCCGACGTCAGTCCCAACCTTCGCTTCCAGCCGTTCGATATCGGCCTTGGTGGCGAGCGGGGCGAGGTCGGCCTCGCGGACGTCGCGCAACACCGTAGTGACGGCCTCAGCCTGCACCTCGCTGAAGCCGGCTTCCTTGAGCCGTTTGGATATGTCGAGCGTGTCCAACGACGAGATTGCCATCTCCAGACCTGCGCAGTCGGCGCGCGCTATTGTAGCAGATCATCGGCCAAAGAATGCGGCGGCGAAATCAATGGCTGCGCCTCGTCCTGCCGCGCCAGCGCGATGAAGCGGCGCGCTGCGGGAGCGCTTTCGCCGCGGCGATAGGCGAGGTTGAGCGGCGCGACGAGGCCGGCGCTGCCGTCGAGCGGCCGGTAGCGGACGCCGTGGACGCGCAGCCGGCGCATCGATTGCGGCACCAGGGTGACGCCGAGCCCGGCCGCGACGAGGCTCAGCGTCGCCAGCATGCGCGGCGCCTCCTGGCCGATCTGCGGGCTGAAGCCGGCGCGCTGGCAGGCCGCGATGATCGCGTCGTAGAGCCCCGGTCCCAAGGGCCGGCGGTAGAGGATGAAGGTTTCGGCCGCCAGGGCCGCGAGGGCGAGCGCCCCGCGCCCGGCGCGCGCCAGCGCGTGCCCCGCCGGCAGCGCCGCCACCATCGGCTCCTCCAGCACCGAATGGACCGCGATCCCGGCCGCTGGCCCGCCGGCGCCGAAACTGATCGGCGAGCGCACGAAGGCGGCGTCGAGCCGCTCGGCCAGCAGCGCCTCGACCAGTTCGCCGGTGCCGCTCTCTTCCAGGCTCAGCGCGACCAGCGGATGGGCCGCGCGGTAGCGGCGGATCGCGTGCGGCACGAAGGGGTGGAAGGAGGCCGAGCTGGTAAAGCCGAGCCCGATCCGGCCAGCCTCGCCCCGGCCGGTGCGCCGGGTCGCCGCGACCGCGCGGTCGAGCTGTTGCAGGATGCCGCGCGCTTCGGCCAGCAGCGCCTCGCCCGCCTGGGTCAGCTCGACGCCGCGCGGCTTCCGGCGCAACAGCTGGACCTGCAATTCGGCTTCGAGCGCCTTGATCTGCTGCGACAGCGGCGGCTGCTGGATGCCGAGCCGAGCCGCCGCCCGGGTGATGTGCCCCTCTTCGGCGACCGCGACGAAGTAGCGGAGATGGCGCAGTTCCATATGTGAAACATATCTATGTTGTCCGATCGATATATTGGACACGCGTCACCATGGCAAATAGGTTGTCATCCCGGCGCAGGCCGCGACCCATGGATCGGCCGCCGCGACAGTTGCAGGGTGGGTCCCGGCCTTCGCCGGGATGACGGAAAGGTGGGATGACGGAGAGGTGGCGATGGCGAGCGAAGCGAAGCTGCTGAGCGTGCAATTCCTGCGCTGGGTCGCGGCGCGGCCGCGGCGCTACGGCGAGATGCGCGAGGCGTGGGGCAGCACCTGCCCGCTCAACTGCGCCTGGGAGGACGCGATCGCCGAGGATTTGGTGCGCCATCAGGCCGACGGCCACGTCGCGCTGACCGAGCGGGGCCGCGCGCGGCTCGACGCGGCCGACGCGGCGGCCTTGCTTGATGGGGAAGGCAGAGTATCGTAGCGCCAGCCTATCGTAGCGCCCTGCCCCGCGGCCCCGAGCCCCCCGATTTACTAGAGGAGAATCCCCGTGAGCGTCACCGGTCACGACAGCCTGAAGGCCCGCCGCACCCTCGCCGTCGACGGCAAGAATTACGATTACTTCAGCCTCGATGCGGCGGCGCGCGCGGCCGGGCTCGGCGACATGTCGCGGCTGCCGTTCTCGATGAAGATCCTCCTGGAAAACCTGGTGCGCCTGGAAAACGGCCGCACCGTCACGGTCGACGACATCAAGTCATTGGGCGCCTGGCTGGCGACCAAGAGTTCGGACCGCGAGATCGCCTTTCGCCCGGCCCGCGTCTTGATGCAGGATTTGACCGGGGTGCCCGCCGTCGTCGATCTCGCGGCGATGCGCCAGGCGATGATCGCGCTGGGCGGCGACCCCAACAAGATCAACCCCTTGTCGCCCGTTGATCTGGTCATCGACCACTCGGTGCAGATCGACAATTTCGGCACGCCGCAATCCTTCGCCGCCAACGTCAAGCTCGAGTTCGAGCGCAACGGCGAGCGCTACCGCTTTCTGCGCTGGGGCCAGGACGCCTTCGACAATTTCCGCCTGGTGCCGCCCGGCACCGGCATCTGCCACCAGGTCAACCTCGAATACCTGTCGCAGGTGGTGTGGACGACCGACGAGGGCGGCAAAACGATCGCCTATCCCGATACGCTCGTCGGCACCGACAGCCACACGACGATGGTCAACGGCCTCAGCGTTTTGGGCTGGGGCGTCGGCGGCATCGAAGCCGAGGCCGCCATGCTCGGCCAACCGCTCTCGATGCTGATCCCCGAAGTTGTCGGGGTGCGCCTCAGCGGGCGGCTGCGCGAGGGCGCGACCGCGACCGACCTCGTACTGACGATCACCCAGATGCTGCGGCGCCATGGCGTCGTCGGCCGCTTTGTCGAATATTGCGGCCCCGGCGTCGCCGAATTGGCGCTGGCCGACCGCGCGACGATCGGCAACATGTCGCCGGAATATGGCGCGACCTGCGGCTTTTTCCCGATCGACGCCGAGACGATCCGCTATCTGACGCTGACCGCGCGCGACCCGGCGCGGGTCAAGCTCGTCGAGGCCTATGCCAAGGCGCAAGGCCTGTGGCGCGATGCCAACACCCCCGATCCGGCGTTCACCGACCTGTTGGAGCTCGACCTCGCCAGCGTCGAGCCGTCACTGGCGGGCCCGCGCCGGCCGCAGGACCGCGTCGCGTTGTCCGGCGTCGCGGCGGCGTTCGACGGCGAGCTGACCCGGCTGGCCGGCCGGGCGAAGCCGCAGCGCGTCCCCGTGCCGGGCGAGAATTACGACCTCGGCGACGGCGACGTGGTGATCGCCGCGATCACCAGCTGCACCAATACCTCCAACCCCAGCGTAATGCTTGGCGCCGGCCTCCTCGCAAAGAAGGCGGTCGAGAAGGGCCTCAAGGTCAAGCCGTGGGTCAAGACCAGCCTCGCGCCGGGCAGCCAGGTGGTCAGCGATTACTACGCCAAGGCGGGCCTGCAGCAATATCTCGACAAGCTCGGCTTCGACCTGGTCGGCTACGGCTGCACCACCTGCATCGGCAATTCGGGGCCGCTGCCCGAGCCGGTTTCGGAGGCGATCGACGAGGGCGACCTCGCGGTGACGGCGGTCCTCTCGGGCAACCGCAATTTCGAGGGCCGCATCCACGCGCAGGTGCGCGCCAACTATCTCGCCTCGCCGCCGCTCGTCGTCGCCTACGCGCTGGCGGGCTCGGTGCGGCAGAACCTCGTCAGCGAGCCGCTCGGCGAAGGGAGCGACGGCAAGCCGGTCTACCTCAAGGACATCTGGCCCTCTAACCAGGAAGTCGCCGATACGGTCGCCAGCGCGGTCACCCGCGAAGCCTTCGCGCAGCGCTACGGCAATGTCTTCGAGGGGCCGCCCGAGTGGCGCGCGGTGCCGTCGACCGGGGGCCTGACCTACGATTTCGCCGACCGCTCGACCTATCTCGCATTGCCGCCCTATTTCGAGAACATGCCGCGGGAGCCGGGGGCGCTCAGCGACGTCAAGGGCGCGCGCGAGCTGGCGATCTTCGGCGACAGCATCACCACCGACCACATCTCCCCGGCCGGCAGCATCAAAACGGACGGCCCGGCCGGCGAATATTTGATCAGCTACCAGGTGCGCCCCTCGGAGTTCAACACCTACGGCGCGCGGCGCGGCAACCACAACGTGATGATGCGCGGCACCTTCGCCAATATCCGCATCAGGAACGAGATGGTGCCCGGGGTCGAGGGCGGCATGACGAAATTGATGCCGGACGGCACGGTCATGGCGATCTACGACGCGGCGATGGAATATAAGAAGCGCGGCGTGCCGCTCGTCATCTTCGGCGGCAAGGAATACGGCACCGGCTCGTCGCGCGACTGGGCCGCCAAGGGCACCCTGTTATTGGGGGTGAAGGCGGTCATCGTCGAGAGCTTCGAGCGCATCCACCGCTCGAATTTGGTCGGCATGGGGGTGTTGCCGCTGCAATTCCGCGAGGGTGTCAGCCGGCAGAGCCTGAAATTGACCGGCGCCGAGACGCTCGACGTCGTCGGGGTCGAAGCGGGGTTGAAGCCGCGGATGAACCTCACGCTACGCATCCACGACGAAGCCGGGGTGCGCGAGGAGCCGGTGATCTGCCGCATCGACACGCTCGACGAGGTCGAATACTTCCGCCACGGCGGCATCCTGCAATACGTCCTCCGGAGCCTCCTCAAGGCGGCCTAGGAATTTCGCGGCGACAAACCCCCACCCCTGCCCTCCCCCGCTTGCGGGGGAGGGAGAAGCACACCGCCGCCGAATCCTTCCCCCGCTCGTCTAATGCCCCTCCCCCGCAAGCGGGGGAGGGAGGGACCCGCGCCGCAGGCGTGGGAGGGTGGGGGCCGCCAGCGCCGCCGGCTGGCGCGCCAGCGCGTGCGTCAGGATGCCGGCGACGATCAGGGCGCCGCCTAGGGCGCGGCCCGGGGTCATCCGCTCGCCCAATACCAGGGTGCCGAGGAGGACCACGGTGACCAGTTCGGCGTTGGCGAGGACCGCAAACCCGCTCGCCCCGAGGCGCGTCACGCTATAGGAAAACAGCGTCATGGTCAGCGCGCCGGGGCCGAGCGCGATGAACAGCACGAGGAGCCACCCCGTCGCGCTCGCCGGCACCTCGAGCCCGAGAAAGAGCGCCGCCGCGGCAAAGCTCAACGCCATCCCGAGGAAGAGGGCGCCGGCGCCAACGAGCGGCGGGTGGTGGCGCAACAGCCGGGCGTTGATCGCCAGATAGCACGCGTAGACGATCGGCGACGGCACCGCCCAGGCGAGGCCGCGCCAGTCGATCGTGCCGCCGCGCAAGCCCGGCGCGGTGATCAGCCCGGCGCCCACCAGGATGACCGCGATGCAGAACACCGCGCGCCGGCGGATCGGCCGCTTGAAAACCAGCCGGTCGATAATCAGCGTCAGCGCCGGGTAGGTATAGAAGAGGAGGACCGCGATGCTGGTCTCCAGCCACTTGAGGCTCTCCCAGAAGCACAGCGTCTGGGCGGTGCCCAGCGTCGCGCCGACCAGCACGATGCGCCAGACGCCGGCGCGCGCCGCCTGCCGCAAATCGAGGCGCAGCGCGCGGGCCGCGACCGCCAGCGCCACCAGCGCCAGAACGTAGCGCCAGAACAGCATCGATGGCGCGCCGAGCCCGTCGGCGTAGAGCCGGCGCGCGACCAGCGGCATCGTGCCGACCATTGTGCTGCCCGCCAGCGCGGCCAGCGCCGCCGGCCACACCCGGCCGACGCCCGAGTTCATCGCGCTAATTCACCCAAGTCGGCCCAAGCCTATCCTTGACGGATTCGGTATCTAGGTAGATTCCGAGGTTAGCATTATTATGACACCAGTCACATCTTTCCCCTACGGTCCTACAATTTACACGGTGGAGACGGTTATGGAACTCTTGCTGATCATCCTCGTGCTGTTCTTTTTGTTTGGCGGCGGCGGCTATTACGGCTACCGGCGCTGGCGCTAGCACCTGATCAGTCGGGCGGCCGCTCGTAGGTGACGCGGCCGTCCTTCAGCGTCATGCGGGCGAGGAGGCGTTCCTTCGCGGTGACGGTCTGGCCGTCGCTGTCGGTCATCGCGAAATTGCCGTTGCGGCGTTCGAGCAGCGCGATGTCGGCGTTGGCGCCCGGCTTCAATGTGCCGACGGTGCCGGCGACCCCCATGATGCGGGCCGGCGCGGCGGTCGCGCGCGCGATCAGATCGTCGAGCGACATGCCGAAATAGAGCAGCTTCGACATCGTCGTCGCGAGGTCCCACACCGGACCTTGCGTCGCGCTGGTAAAGGTCAAATCGGTCGAGATCGTGTCCGGCAGAAAGCCCTGGTCGAGCGCCTTCTCGATCATCGCAAAGCTGAAATGGTTGCGCCCGTGGGCGCAGTCGAAGACGATGCCGTGGCGCTGCGCCTCGACCACCTCCTTCAACAACAACTGCTTTTCCTGGCCCATGATGCCGTGGGCGCGGCCGTGGTAGCAGTGGGTGACGATGTCGCCGGGGATCATCTCGGCGAGGATGTCGGGGAGCGGTATCGGCGAATCGGTGATGTGGATCATCAAGGGCACCCCGGCCATCGCCGCGGTCTGGCGCGCCAGCTTGACGGGCGCCGTGGTGTATTCCCAGACGATGCCGGGGCCGTAGCGCAGTTTGACGCCGATCGCCAGGTCCGGGTTCTCGGCGATCGTCCGGGCGCAGCCCTCGGGGTCGGCATAGGGGAAATGCGACAGCTCGCCGCCGCGCGAGGTGCCGACGATGCCGATCGCCGACAGATTGACAAAGGCGCGCACCCGCGTTTTGACCTGATGGTCGAGCACATGGCGCAGCCCGGCGAAGGTCGCCGAGCCGGCGCTGCCGGCGTCGCACAAGGTGGTGACGCCGCTCGCCCGGCAGAAGCGGTCGGTGTGGCCGCCCATGTCGTGCGCGTTGACGAAGACGTGGGCGTGGATGTCGATCAGGCCCGGCGTGACGTAGAGGCCGCGCGCGCTGATGGTGCGGTGCGCCTCGTTCGCGGCGAGCGACGGCGCGACCTCGACGATCTTGCCGCCGGCGACGCCGACATCGAGCATGCCCTTGAGGCCGGCGCCGGGGTCGAGGACCTCGCCGTGCTGGATCAAGAGGTCGTATTTCATGCGTCCCCCCGCCCCGGTCGTCACTC
>Ga0209579_10000614_pt1 | contig 33645 bp, 41 predicted proteins | sample Coa_R1_2_FD_187152 | JGI IMG/M metagenome (GOLD analysis project Ga0209579, IMG submission 187152) | Surface soil microbial communities from Centralia Pennsylvania, which are recovering from an underground coalmine fire - Coalmine... | ecosystem: Environmental > Terrestrial > Soil >... | reverse complement strand
CAACGTCCGGCCGCACCAGGCGCTCGGCTACCTGACTCCGAACGAGTACATCCGCCGCTGGAAGGCGGCGCAGCCTGCCACACGCTCATGAGGAGGCAAAGTCTTTCGGATCTACTGGACCAGTACACCGCATTGAGGGGGGCGGACGGCTCTGTTAGAATGATGGGAACGGCCCCCATGCTCAAGGAGACTTCGCATGCCTGGTGAGTTCGTTCACTGCCACCTGCATACGGAGTACTCCCTCCTCGACGGCGAGAGCCGGATCGAGCCCCTGATGCGGCGGGCGGTGTCGCTCGGGATGCGGGCGATCTCGCTCACCGACCACGGCGCGATGTACGGGGCGATCGAGTTCTACGAGGCCGCCCGCGCGCACGGGATCAAGCCGATCATCGGCGTCGAAGCCTACGTGTCGCCGCGCGGCATGGCAGACCGCGATCCGAAGCTCGACGCCTCGGCGTTCCACCTCGTGCTGCTCGCCCGCAACGACGAGGGCTACCGCAACCTCCTCAAGCTCACGACCGCGGCGCACCTCGACGGCTTCTACTACAAGCCGCGGATCGACCGCGCGCTGCTGGCGCGGCACAGCGGCGGCCTGATCGGGCTGTCGGCCTGCCTGCAGGGCGAGATCCCGCGGGCAATTCTGCGCGAGGATCCGGCCGCGGCGCGCAAGCTCGCAGGCTCCTACCGGGAGATCTTCGGCCCGGGGCACTTCTACCTCGAGCTGCAGAATCACGGCATCGCGGAGCAGCAGACGCTGACCCGAGGGCTCGTCGCGCTCGCAAAGGATACCGGCCTGCCGCTCGTCGCGACGAACGACGTGCACTACGTCACGCGCGACGAGGCCGACGCCCAGGACGCTCTAATGTGCATCCAGATGGGCATCGACCTGGCCCAGAAGGACAAGCCGCGGATGGGCGACGTGCCGGAGTTCTACCTGAAGAGCCCCGACGAGATGGCGGCGCGCTTTGCGGACTTCCCGGAGGCGCTCCGCAGCACTCTCGCCATCGCGGAGATGTGCGACCTCGAGATCGAGACGGGGACGACCCGGCTGCCGCACTTTCCGCTGCCGGAGGGCGAGACCGCCGATACGTACCTCCGCAGGCTGTGCGAGACCGGCCTCCGCCGCATCTACGGCGGCGTCACGCCCGCGCTCGAGGAACGCCTGGCCTACGAGCTGGGCGTCATCGCCAAGACGGGGTACGCCGCGTACTTCCTGATCGTCCAGGACTTCGTCAACTTCGCGCGCGGCCGCGGCATCTACACCACCGTGCGCGGCTCCGCGGCCGGCAGCCTCGTGCTGTACGCCTGCGGCGTCACCGACGTCGACCCGATCGCGTACCGGCTGCCGTTCGACCGCTTCCTGAACCTCGAGCGCTACACGATGCCGGACATCGACGTGGACTTCATGGACAGCCGGCGCGACGAGGTCATCAAGTACGTCGTCGACAAATACGGCGACGACCGGGTGGCGCAGATCATCACCTTCGGCACGCTCGGCGCGCGCGCCGCGATCCGCGACCTCGGCCGCGTGATGGGCCTGCCGTACGGCGACGTGGACCGCATCGCGAAGCTCGTGCCCGGCGCGAACGTCTCGCTGCAGGAGGCGCTCGCCGCCGAGCCGGAGCTGCGCGCCGCCGTCGACGGCAGCCCCCAGATCCGGCAGCTCATGGACATGGCCCAGAAGCTGGAGGGCGTCGCGCGCCACGCCAGCACTCACGCCGCGGGCGTGATCATCTCCCGCGATCCGCTGACGGACCACGTGCCGCTGCAGCGGGCGACCAAAGGCGACCTGCTGATGACGCAGTACGACATGAACAGCGTCGCCCGGCTCGGCCTGCTGAAGATCGACTTCCTCGGCCTCACCAACCTCACGATTCTCGACGCGGCGATCGGCCTCATCCGCGGGACGCGCGGCGAGGAGATCGACCTGCAGCGGCTGCCGCTCGACGACAAACCGACGTACGCGCTGCTCGCGTCCGGCGAGACGACCGGCATCTTCCAGTTGGAGGGCCGCGGGATGACGCGCTACCTCCGGGAGCTGAAGCCGGACCGCATCGAAGACGTCATGGCCATGGTCGCGCTGTTCCGGCCGGGCCCGATGGCCAACATACCGTCGTACATCCGGCGCAAGCACGGCCAGGAAAAGGTCACCTACCTGCATCCGCGGCTCGAGCCGGTGCTCAAAGAGACGTACGGCGTGATGGTGTACCAGGAAGACATCATGACGGTCGCGCAGGCGATCGCGGGTTACACGCTTGCCGAGGCCGACGTGCTCTGCTACGCGATCCGGAAGAAGATCAAGGACCGCCTCCTCGCGCAGCGCGAGAAGTTCGTCGCCGGCGCACGGGCGAACGGGGTGGACGCCCGGACCGTCGACCAAATCTTCGAGCAGTTCGAGCCGTTCGCGCGCTACGGATTCAACCGCGCCCATGCGGCGTGCTACGGCCTGATCGCGTACTACACCGCGTACCTCAAGGCGCACTACGCCGCCGAGTACATGACGGCGCTGCTCTCGAGCGACGTCGGGAACATGGACAGGGTGGCGCAGGCGGTCGCGGAGTGCGCGCGGATGGACCTGAACGTCTTGCCGCCCGACGTCAACGAGAGCGCCGCCTCGTTTACCACGGACGGCAAGGTGATCCGGTTCGGCCTCACCGCCGTGCGCAACGTCGGGGTCGGGGCGATCGACGTCGTCATCGCCGCGCGCGAAGCCGGCGGGCCGTTTGCGAGCCTCGCGGACTTCTGCGGCCGGGTGGACACGCGCCTCGTCAACCAGCGCGTCATCGCGAGCCTGATCAAGGCCGGCGCGTTCGACCGGCTGGGGTCGCGCGCCCAGATGCTGCAGACGCTCGACGCCGTGCTGGAGCGGGCGCAGCGGAGCCAGCGCGCCCGCAACGAGGCGCAGACCGGATTGTTCGGCGATCTCGCCGCTCCCGAGCCGGCCGCGGCCGGTCCCGGCGAGGGGGACACCGCGGTCCAGGAGTTTTCGAAAGAAGAGCTGCTGACGATGGAGCGGGAGATGCTCGGCCTCTATATCTCCGACCACCCGCTCCGCCGCTGGGGACCGGCGCTGGCGAAGCGGGCCACGGCGACGATCGCGCAGTTGGCGGACCTGCCCGACCGCAAGAAGGTCACGATCGGCGGGCTCATCGGCACGGTGAAGCGCAGCATGACCCGCTCCGGCTCGACGATGGCGTTCGTGACCCTCGAGGATCTTACCGGCAGCATCGAGGTGCTCGTCTTTCCGCGTGCCTACGAGCAGCACGGGCTGTCCCTCAAGCGCGACGCCGTCGTGCTGCTGCGCGGCACGCTCGACGTCGAAGAGCAGTCGGTCAAGCTGCTGTGCGACGAGGTGATCGCGCTGCCGCCGGCCCCTCCCGAGGATCCGGCCTCTCTTGCGGTGGAGGAGGCGGTCGCGGACGGCGTGATCGCCGGCGCGGCCGCCGCGGGCGCGGTGAACGGCGGCGCGGCGCGCAACGGCCACGGCGCGAACGGCGCGCGTCCGCCCGCGGCCCAGACCGCCGGCGGCAACGGCCGGGCCGGCGCGCGTCCCGCCCTGCGCGTGCGCGTCAGCACGATCGAGGAGGTCGAGCAGCTGGAGCGCTACTTGAAAGAGCACCCGGGCCCCCGGCGCGTGTGCGCGCACGTCGTCAGCGGCGACGGCGAACACGTCATTCAGGCGCGGTCGGGGGCGCACGACATCGAGGAGCTGCTGCAGTCGCTCGAGCAGCTATTCGGCGAAGGGAATGTCTGGGAAGAATAACGCCGCATCGCTGCGGGTCGTCCTGGCCGTGCTGCTCATGGCGCTGGGATTCCTGGTCGTCGTGCAGGTGCGGGCGAGCCGCGGCCTCTCGGGCCAGGAAGACGTGCCCACCCGCAATGTCTACGCCCTGGCCACGATGCTGCGGCAGGAGCGTGCCGCCCGCCATGCGCTCGAAGCGCAGGTGGCCGATCTGACGCGCCGCCTGTCCGATTTCGAGCGGACGACCGCGGAGCGCCGCAGCAGCACCGAGGCGATGGTCCGCGAGCTCGAGACGCTCCGCATCGCAGCGGGCCTCGTGCCGCTCACGGGACCGGGCGTGAGCGTGATCGTCGACGCCACCCAGGCGCCGGTGGTCGGCCACGCGCCGCCCGCGGTGCAGTACGTGGACCTCGCCAGCATCGTCAACGAGCTCTGGGCCGCCGGCGCCGAGGCGATCGCCGTGAGCGGCGTCCGCATCACCGCCACGACCGGATACAGCGAGGTCGGCGGAACGATCCTCGCCGACCGCCGGCGGCTGGCGCCGCCGTACACGATCGAGGCAATCGGAGATTCCGCGACGCTGCAGGGCGCCCTGCAGATCCGCGGCGGCGTGATCGAGGGACTGCGGACGCTCGGCCTGCAGATCACGATCGCGCCCAAGACGAGCCTGTCCCTTCCCGCCGTGCAGGCCGTTCCGACGCTGCGCCTGGCCCGTCCCGCGTCGCACTAGTCCCCGGTGAACCGCGACCCTGATGTCGTCATCGCCGGCGCGTCCTTCGCCGGCTTGGCCGCGGCCCGCGCGCTGGGGAGCCGCGCGGTGCTGGTGGACCCGGACGCGGTGGGCGATGGCCAGACCTCGGCGTGCGGCGCCCCGGTGCGGGTGATCGAGGCGCTGGCCGCGGCGGCTTCCATCCAGGAAATCCACCACGATCTGGTCATCCATACGCCCGGGCGCGAAGTGCGCTGGCGACTTCCGGAGCCGTTCTGCACGTTCGATTACCGCGCGTGCTGCCGGGCGGCGTTCGAGACCTCGGGCGCCGGATTCATTCGCGCGGCCGCGCACGGGCACCGCGGGGCGGTGGCGCTGACGTCGGCGGGAGAGATCCCGGCGGGCGCGCTCGTGGATGCGACGGGGTGGCGGACCGCGCTGGCGGGCTCCGCGGGATCGGCGTCCGGAACGGCGGCGTCGCCGGCGGCGCCGACCCGCGGCGGGCGCTATTTCGGACTTGAAGCCGAGGTCGCGGCGCCGTTTGAGACGGGGCTGCATTTTTACTTCTGGCCGGAGTTCGCGCCCGACGGGTACGCGTGGGCCTTCCCCGCGGGCCGCGTCGCGCGTGTCGGCGTCCTGAGCTATCGCGGGCGCAGCGGCCTCGGACCGCATCTGGACGCCTTTCGCCGCCGTCTCGCGCTGCCTCCCGGGCCCCGGCACGGGGGCTTCCTGGGCACCCGCCTCGGACCGCCGGTCATCGACGGGGTGTTCGTCGCCGGTGACGCTGCGGGGCAGTGCCTGCCGTTTACCGGCGAAGGGATCCGCTCGGCGGTTTGGGCCGGGCACGTCTGCGGCGGGTTGGTGCGCCGTCAGCTCGACGGCGAGCTGTCCGCGACCGCGGCCGCCGTCCAATACGCCGCGTACGTCGAACGCCAGCGGCGCCGCTATCGTGTGCTCGAGTGGTCCACGCTCGCGGCGCTCAGGCTGCCGGCGCGCATGCTCGGCGTGCTGGCGGCCGTGGTGTCGCGGCCGGGCCCGCTCGGCGCCTTCATGCGGCACTATCTCGCGATGTTTGCCGCTGAGGACAGCACGGACCGTCGGGACCGTAGTCCGATCAACGCGTAGGCGGTTCCGGATATCTAGTGGTACTTGACAACTCTTATGCGATGCCGACATAATGTCTGTAAATGACATCATGGTGGTATCATGAGGCGGACGCAGATTCAACTCACGGAGCGTCAGACCGAGCATCTACGGAGACTATCCGCGGAGCTCGGAGTCTCGATGTCGACGCTCGTCAGACAGGCCGTTGATCTGTTGCTGCAGTCCGGCGGGCAGGCCGATCGCGAAGCGTTGTGGCGGCGGGCGATGACGGCGGCAGGCCGCTTCAACTCCGGCCTGACCGATGTAAGTGAAAAGCATGACGAATACCTTACCGACGCCTATGACGACCCCCACCGCCGTCTTCGTTGATACCTCGGCTCTCTACGCGTTTCTGGACGCGGACGATAGATACCACGCGCGTGCCGCGAGGATATGGGATCATCTCCATCGCGCGCACGGCGCGTTGATGTCCCATAACTACGTAATTGTTGAAACCGCTGCGATCGTCCAGCGCCGCCTGGGGCCGGCCGCTGTTCAGGCGCTCGCGCGTGACGTTCTTCCACTTCTTGACGTGGCCTGGATCGACGAAGCGCTTCACTCGGCCGCGGTGACGGCCTTGCTCGCGTCTGAACGGCAGGACATCAGCCTGGTCGACTGGGCGAGCTTCGAATTGATGAGGCGCAGGGATATCAGGGACGCGATGACCTTCGACAAGCACTTCGTCGATCAGGGGTTTCGCGTGTTGTCCGACGCTCCGTAGCCCCGCGATAACCGGTGCCGGTTTCCCTCTCCGGGCTCGCCGCGTACCTGCTGCTCTGGGCCGGCGCCACGAGCGGCGTCGCGACGTCGTCCGACCGCGTACGCCGCCGCGCGGGATGGCTGGGCGGACCCGCGCATGAGACTCTGTCGCTGGCCGGGCTCGGGGTCGCGCTGCTCCACACCACGCAGAGCATTCTCGCTCCCCAGGGCGCGCAGCTCGGCCTACTGGTGTTCGCCGGACCGGCGACCGCGACCGCGTGGGGGCTGGGCGCGGGGGTGCTCGCGCTCTATCTCACCGCGGCGGCGACCGCCTCCTTTTACCTGCGCCGGTATCTCGGCGGATGGTGGCGCGGCGTGCACGCGCTCGCGTACGCCGCGTACGGGGCCGCGCTCTGGCACGCGCTCGCGATCGGCGCGAACGCCTGGCTGCCGCCGCTGCGGTGGCTGTACGGCGGCTCGCTGGGCGTGCTCCTGGCGCTGACCGTGCTCCGGCTCAGCGCGCCCGGCCTCGGCCGGAGCCGCGCACCGTCATGACGGGGACCCGGGCGTGCCGGACCACGTACTCCGCGACGCTGCCGATAAACAAGTGCGCCACGCCGCGGCGGCCGTGCGTGCCCATCACGATGAGGTCCGCTTCGGTCTCGTCGGCCGCCGCGAGAATCTCGTCGCGCGCGTGCCCGGTCCGCACCAGCGCGCGCCGCACGGCCGGCGTCTTCTCGGCGAGCCCGTCGAGCGTAGCGCGGGCCTGCTCGCGAATCCGCCGCACCACCGCGGCCGAGACCGGCGTGGGGACGACCGCCGGACCGGCGGGAATCCACTGGAATTCGAGGTCCACGACGTGCAGCAGCACGATGCGCGCGCCGAGCGCCTGAGCGAGATCGGCTCCCCAGCGCAGCGCGGCGTTCGCCGGGCTCGAAAAATCGGTCGGCACGAGGATCGTTTGAATGGGCATGGATTCCCGTTCGTCGCCGGTTTCCACGGCGCCTGTGGACGCCGGCTTTGATTCCATGGTTGCCGGCGGCATCGTTCGCCGGCGGGGCAGGGCCGCTCGGCAAAGACAATTCGCCGCATCCCCGGCGTTCTCAGTGCGAGACCCGCCGCAACGTCCAGCGAACGTTCGATTCGATCTGTTCGTGATGGCGCTGATAGAGCACGCCGCCGTAAATGATCGCGAGCCCAAGGACGGTCAGCGCGAACGGGAACATCACGGAGTCCTTGAACACGACGTAGGCGAGGCGGCCGAGGTAGATGTATACTCCGATCGCGCCGAAGACGAGAAACACGCGCCGCTGCAGCAGCACCGCGGCGAACATCAGCGCCAGATTGACCAGTCCATACGCCGCCCATGACGATTCGCTGCTCATCAGCACCGTGAGCCCGCCCTCGAACGAGAGCAGGCCAAAGAGGTAGCCCCAGCGGGCGTAGTCGTCTGCGGTTCTTCGGTCGACGAGGATCGAGAGAGCCAGCATCACCAAGCCGGCGCCGACCGACACCCACAGCCGCGCGCGCCAGTCACCGTCCCACCCGATGGCCGGGTGCCCGAGAAGCAGCGGAGCCAGATCCATCGACATGTACCAGAAGGCAAACGCGAGGGGGAACGTGAGGAACGGGAACCGCACGAACCGAAGGGCCACGAGGCCCGCCGCAATCGTGCCGGCCTCCATCAGGAACCAGCTGCCCCTGATCCACATGTGATACCCGGCGTAGGCTCCGGGGTCTCCCTGAGGCCAGATGCCCGTGGTTCGTTCGAGTCCGTAAATCGCAAGCGGCACCATCGAGACCGCGAGCGTCACGAGCAGCCCGCCGGGCACCTGGTAAGTCTCGTCCTGCCACAGCCGCTGCCCGATCAGGGCCATGCAGGCGGCGTAGACCGTCGCGATGACCAAGATGCCGGGGCCGCCGAACCGCTCCCACGCCGTCGTCATGAACCACCCCATCGCGGCCATCACGACCAAGGCGCCCAGGTAGTACGCGACGTTGGGCACGTCGAAACGCGTGAATCCCGCGCGGCGTCCGTCGAGTGTGGTCCACATGAGCTCCGCCTGTTGGTCGGACAGCCCGCATTCCCCGGCGGCCTCAAGAAACCCGCGCTTACGGATCGTCGTGGACATGCGATCCACCTCCCGCTGCACCTACATCAATCATGGGGCCCCATGACGTGGACACCCGACCTACTTCGGGACGGCAATCGTGATGTTTTGCCGGCAGGCCGACGACTCGACCGCGATGCCCTGCTCCCGGAGGCCGCCGAGGATGCCGTTGAGCGTCGCGTCGCACATGGCGGGGCTGGGAAACGGCCCCATGACCTGCATGAGGCCTCTGCCTTCGAAGATCCGCATTTTTGTCGTGATGACCGTCCAGTAGCCGCCGGGCTTTTGAGCCGTCACCGGGCCGGTTGGAGCGGGCGTGCGCGCACGAAGTTCTTCTTCGACCGCCGTAAGCCGGACACCGTACGCGGCCAGTTCTCCCCGGAACTCATTGACCTGACGTTGGATCGCCTCCAAGTCCGCCGTGGTCACCTGATCTCCCGTGGCCTGAGCGGGATTCGGCTGCGCGCGGACGTTCTGTGCGAGCACGCCGACGACGAGCGACACTGTCACAGCGAGCAGGCCGACGACGGCAAGACGCAGCCGCCGTTTCAACCCGGACACCCGTTCCCGAAGGATTTCAGGCGTCTGCGGATCCACGTGAACCACCTCCAATCTGTCGGTTGACCGGCCCTACCGAAAGACGACCGATACCGCGTAGCGAGCCGCGATGAACGTTCCAGCGACGCACATCAGCGTGATCGCGATGCGTAGAACCGCATCCAGCGCCCGTGCCAGGCCTCGGATGTCCATCGGTCACTCCTCCCGCTGACCGTCCTCGGTATGCACCGTAGCAGCCCGGCCGGGAACGGGCATCGGCCTTTGGGCCCACGTAGCGCCACTGGGTCTTTCGGCCGATGTTCGCGGCCGGCGGGTGCGATAGCGTCGGGGTAGGCGATTCCGGGGACGATGGGATGCCGGGAAAGCGGGGGATGAGCGATGGACGACTACGCGGCGCTTCGCTGGGCCTTTAGGGGGATCCTCACGCTCGGCTTCGGTCTACAGGTAACGGGTGAGCAGCACATCCCCCCAAGCGGCCCCGTGATCCTGGCCGCCAATCACGGAAGTCAGATCGACCCCGTGGTGGTGGCGGCGGCCGTGCCGCGGCGGTGCACGTTCCTGGCCGCGGCCGAGTTGTTGACGATGCCGGTCCTGGGAGCGCTCATCCGGCCATTCCGGCCCGTCCCGATCAACCGCGGACGATTCGACCGCGGCGCTATCCAGGAGTGCCTGGCGCGCCTCGGGCGCGGCGAGGCGCTCGTGATCTTCCCGGAAGGGAAGATCAGCACCGACGGTTGCCTCCAGCCCGCCCACGACGGTCTCGCGTTCCTCGCCGCGCGGGCCCGCGTGCCGATTGTTCCGATCGGGATCGCCGGAACCTACGAGGTATGGCCGCTCGGAACGAGAATGCCCCGCCGAGGGAGGATCATCGTCCGCGCCGGGGCGCCCTTCGTACCGCTCGGAGCGCCGACCAGACGCGACCAATCGGCGCTGACCGCGCGCGTGATGCAGGCGATCAGAGCCTTGTCGGGCTGTGCCGCGACGGCCTCGGAGGACGACGAGATAACCGGTTTGCGTGCCGCGAGTTGATCAAGGGGGGATACTCGTGGACCGGCCGTGGCTCCGCAACTACGACGCAGGGGTTCCCGCAACACTCTCGTATCCGAGCATGCCGCTCTTCGGACTGCTTGAGGAGAGCGCCCGGAGGTTCCCAAACCGCCCCGCGGTTATCCTGGCCGGTCCCAAGTTTTCGGCCACCCTGACGTACCGCCGCCTCGACGGGCTCGCCAACCGCTTCGCCAACGTGTTGATTGCGCAGGGCGTCCGGCCGGGCGATCGGATCGCGCTGCACCTCCCGAACCTGCCCCAGTTCGTTGTGTGTTTCTACGGCGCCCTCAAGGCCGGAGCGGCGGTGGTGCCCCTCAACCCGCTCTACACGGTCCGCGAGCTCACGCGAGCGTTCAAGAACGCGGAGCCGAGAGTGGTCGTCACCCTCTCCCGGTCGGCGCCGCAGGTCACTGTAGCGCTCGCGGAGTCGCACGGTGTATCGGTGATCGTGAGTGAACCGTACGATTTCTTTCCGTGGCTGTGGAGGTTGATCGCCGGACTGCGCATGCGCGGACAAGGCGGACCGGCGGCCGGCCCCGGACTCACCGCGCTGCTCCGGCGGGCCTCGCCCGGCGCGGCAAACGTGCCCGTCGACACGAACCACCTCGCGGTGCTGCAGTACACCGGCGGGACGACGGGTATTCCCAAGGGCGCGATGCTGAGCCACCGGAACCTCGTGGCGAACTGCATGCAGATGCGGCATTGGCTCAGCGACATGCGGGAGGGCCAAGAACGGTTCCTCGCAGTCGTGCCCTTCTTCCACGTGTACGGGCTCACCGTCGCGCTCAACACTCCGATCGCCGTCGGGGCGAGCGTGATCTGCGTGCTGATGGCCATGTTCGACACGCGGCTCGTGGCGGAGGCGATCGCCCGGTTCCGGCCCACCATTTTTCCCGGAGCCCCCGCGGTGTATCTTGCCATCAACCAGCTGAAGGACGTCCGGCGGTACAACCTGTCCTCCGTCAAGGTCTGCGTGAGCGGCTCGGCGAGCCTGCCCCGGGAGGTACAGGCCGAGTTCGAGCAGCTCACCGGGGCAACGGTCGTGGAAGGGTACGGCCTCACCGAAGCCTCGCCGGGCACCCACACGAATCCGGTCCACGGCATGCGCAAGACGGGCAGCATCGGCCTGCCGATGCCCGACACCGACGTCCGAATCGTGGACCAGGACGGCGGGGTGGGCGACGTGGCGCCCGGCGACGCGGGAGAATTGATCGTCCGCGGGCCACAGGTGATGCAGGGCTACTGGCGCGCGCCCGAGGAGACGGCCGCGACGCTCCGGGACGGATGGCTCTACACGGGGGACATCGCCCGGATGGACGACGACGGGTACTTCTACATCGTTGATCGCAAGAAGGACCTGGTGATCATCGGGGGCCTGAAAGTGTACCCCCGAGAGATCGAAGAGGTGCTGCACGAGCACCCCAAGGTGCGCGAGGCGGTGGTCGTCGGCGTCCCGCACCGGGTCCGGGGAGAACAACTCGTCGCCCAGGTGGTCCTCAAGGACGGTTCCGCCGGCGACGCGCGCGCGGTTCGCCGCGAGATTATCGAGTTCTGCCGGTCGCGGCTCGCCTCGTACAAAGTTCCCCGGCGCGTGCGGGTCGTCGACGCGCTGCCCAAATCCCCCATCGGGAAAGTCCTCCGGCGCGACATCCGCGACGCGGAGGCCGCGCGGACCGGCGAAGAGGACTAGCCGATGGATCAGACGCCGGCGAGGCCCCTCTCTCTCGCGCAGCTCATCTGGCTGGCCGTATTTTGGTTTGGCGTCAGCTTCACCTGGGGCGCGCTCCTCACCGTGGTGGTCCCGTCGGAGGTGCTCCGGTTCGTCCCCGAAGCGCAGAAAGGGCTCTACCTCGGGCTCCTCTTCGCGGGCGGCGCCGTGATCGCCATGGTGGTGTCTCCCGTCGCGGGCGCGTTGAGCGATCGCTCGACGCTGCCGTTCGGCCGCCGCCGGCCGTTCGTCGTGGCCGGCGCGCTGCTCGCCGTACCCGGACTGCTCGGCATGCGGTACGCGCCGACCTACACGACGTTTGCGGCGGCCCTGCTCTGGGTGCAGTTGACGGTCAACGTGGCCGCGAGCGCCTTCAACGGGCTGATTCCCGACAAAATTCCTGCCGGCCAGCGCGGCGCGATGTCGGGGGTCATGGGCGGTATGATGATGGGAGGGACGATCGCCGCCGCCCTGCTGTCGGGACGCCTCGTCGGGCAGGGCGTGACCGGCGCCATCTACTGGATCATCGCCGCCGTGCTGCTCGCCTGCATGACGGTCGTCGTCTGGAAGGTCCGGGAGACTCCGCTGCGGGACGCCCCGCCGTTTGCGCTGCCGGCCTTCCTCCGGTCGTTCTGGGTCGACCCACGCCGCTATCCGGACTTCGCCTGGTTATTCGCGACGCGGGGGCTGGTCATGCTGGGGTTTTACACGATCATCACCTTCCTCCAGTTCTTCATTCACGATACGCTGCATCTCTCCAGGCCGGAGGCGGCGCAGGCCACCGGGACAATCAGCGCCGTCGTGATCGCCGCCGGCGCGCTCGTTGCGATGGCGGCCGGGCCGGCGTCGGATCTGATAGGGCGCAAAGGCATCGTCTCGACCGCGGGAATGTTCCTGGCCTTCACCGGTGTGGGCCTGCTCTTTCAGCCGTCCTTTCACGCCCTTCTTTGGATCGGCGTGCTGTTCGGCATCGGCTACGGAGCGTACGCCAGCGTGGACTGGGCGCTCGCGATCGACGTCCTCCCCTCGGGCCAATCGGCCGCGAAGGATCTTGGGATCTGGGCCATCGCGAACACGCTGCCGCAGGTGCTCGCGCCCGTCATCGGAGGGCCGCTCCTCGATGTTTTCAACCGGACGGCCCCAAACGCCGGGTACTCGGTCATCTTTTCGCTGGCGATCGTCGAGGTGGCGCTTGGCTCGGTCTTCATTTGGAAGATCAAGGGCACTCGATAACCGCGTCCATGCGGCCGCTGTTCGCCACCATTCTTCGCGGCCGCTGGGGCAGATGGTTCAGCCGCGAACCCGCGATTCCCGACCCTCGGCTGCGCGCGGTCACCTTTCCGAGCGCCGACGGGGTCAGGCTGGCCGGTTGGTACGGCGAGCTGTCCAGGACGGCCGCGACGATCATCCTCTGCCACGGTGCGCCGGGCGACAAACGCGACATGGCGGGCCTCGCCGGCGCCCTGATGGATGCCGGGTTCGATGTCCTGGCGTTCGATTTCCGCGGTTGGGGTGAGAGCGGCCGAACCCGCGTCACTCTCGGGCACCGGGAAGTCCAGGACGTGTTAGGTGCCGTCGAGTTCGTACGCACCCGGCGGGCCGGCCGGCGACACCCTATCGGGATCGTCGGTCTTTCGATGGGCGCGGCGGCGGCGATCATCGCCGCCGCCCAGACTCCCGCGATCGATGTGGTCGTCGCCGACAGCAGTTATGCCAGGCTCGATCAGAGCGTTGAGCGCATCGCGCGCCGCGTCTGGAGCCCGTTCGACCTACCCGCGGCACGACGGGCCCGTCGGCTCGGCGAACACCTCATCGGAGCGCCGCTGGCGTCCGTCGCGCCCGTCGAGGCCGTCGCCAGGATCAGTCCGCGTCCGGTTCTGATCATCCATGGGCGGCGGGATAGGCTGACCGACGTCGCGGATGCGCACGCCCTCTACCGCGCGTGCGGCGATCCGAAGGCTCTGTGGATCGTCGAGCGCGCCGGGCATGCGCGGACGCGCCGCGTCGGGACCCGGGAGTACGATCGGCGCGTCATCGGGTTCTTCAACACATACGTCGCGGCGATGACGTGAGGGGGGAAGCGTCGTGCGGCAGCCGCCGTCGATCACGGGGTTTCGGCCGGCCAGACCCAGCCGGATCTTCATCAGGCTGATGCGGTTGGTGAACCGGTTCTACGCGATGCCGCGGGCGCGTGTCTCGTGCGAGGTTCGAGAGACGAGCACGCTCCGGCGCCTCCCGCCGGGTGTTCTGATCACGCCCAACCACTCCGACTTCGCCGATGCCATGGTGGTGACGGAGCTGATGCGCCGGACCGGCCGGTTTGCGACGTTCATGGCGACCCGCGAGAACTTCGACGTTAACCAAGGCCTGAACGGCCTCGTCATGCAGTGGATGGGCGGGTTTTCCGTCAACCGCGGCGGGGAGAACGCGAAGTGCCAGCAATTTGCGAAAGACATCCTCAAGCGGAGGCGCTACGACCTGCTCGTCTTCCCCGAGGGCGAAGTCTATCTGCTGAACGACCTGGTGATGCCGTTCAAGCCGGGCGTCGCGATGCTCGCGCTCGACGTCGCGAGCGAGAACCGCAGGGAGGGACATTCGGCGCGCCCCATCGTGATCGTCCCCGTTGCGATCAAGTACCGTTATCTGGGCGACGTCACGCCCGCGTTGGACCGCATGGCGGCGGATCTCGAAGCGGCGTACTTCGGAGAGCGGCGTACGGGTCCGCTCTACGACCGTATCTACGCGATCGGGGTCGAGCTGCTCGGTCGCAAAGAGGAGGAGTGGGGCCTCCGCGCCGACCCGGCGTGGACCGTGTACGATCGCGTCCATCGCATCCAAAAATTTCTCCTCGAAAGCCTGGAGCGCCGGTATCTCGGCCGGGTGCGGGACGAGTTCCCGTTCGACCGGGCCCGCCGGCTGATGCTCCACTTGCTCGAAGCGGTGGACGCCCTGCGTGTGCAGCCTGACCTCTCCGAGGCGGAGCGGGCGGCGCGCACCGCGGACCTCCGGCGAGACCTCGAGCGGGCGGAGGCCGCGGCCCGTTCAGTGTCCTTTGCCGACGATTACGTGCTCAACCGTCCGACGCCGGAACGCATGGCGGAGACGTTGACGAAGCTCGAACGGGAGATCCGCGGCCGCTACGTTGAGCTCCCCAAGGTCAGGCGATCGGCAATCGTCACGGTCGGCGAGCCGATCGACGTGCGCGGGTACCTCGCCGCGTACGACGCGCGGGGCACCCGCAAGGAGACGGTCCTGCGGCTCACGCGCGACCTGCAAACGGGCATCCAAACCATGATCGACGCGGCCAACGCCGCCGGCGATCCACGCGTCCGGGCATGACGCTTGCGGGCGCGGGCGGAGGGCGGTGGGCCGGAGGCTTTCTCGACCGGCTGGTGCAGCATCAACTCGCCGAGCAGGCGACGATCATCGCGTTCAACATCATCTATGCGATGTTTCCCCTCGCGCTCTCACTTACGGCAATCGGAGGGTTTGTCTACCGGGGCGGCCCCGCGCGGGCGGGGCTCCTCCACGCGATCCACGCCGCGTTTCCCGCGGAGGTCGCCCGGGAGATGACCGACGTGATCAACACCGCCGGGAGCCACTCGGGGCTCCTCGGCCTGATCGGGTTCCTCGCGCTGTTCTGGGCCGGCTCGAATCTGTTCACCGCGATCGAAACGAGCTTCGGCCGGATCTTCGAGGTGCCGCCGCGCGGGGTCGTGCATCAGCGCCTGGTCGCCTTCCTCATGATCCTGGCGTTTTCGATGTTGCTCGTTTTGTCCGTGGCTGCCTCGAATATCGCCCTGCTCATGAACGCGCGCCACGCCCCCGTGCCCGGGTGGGGGCGAATCCTCGGGCTGGTCGGCGGCTGGGCGTTCGCCGTGTTGACGCCGCTCCTACTCTATTGGATGGTGCCGAACGTCCGGCTGCCCTTTCGCGCGCTCTGGCCGGGCGCGGTGTCCGCGGGGACGGCCCTCCAACTCATCACGCTGGTGTTCCCGCTCTACATCCGGTATCTCGCCGGGGTGAACCGGTTCGGCGACGCGTTCAGCCTGACGTTCCTTCTGATGACGTGGTCCTACCTGGTGGCATTCGCCCTGCTGGCCGGGGCAGAGGTCAATGCACTTCGCCTCGCCGCCCAAGCCCCAATCGCGAGGCCAGCACCGCGGCCTCCGTCCGGTGGTTGAGCTGCAGCTTGGACAGGATGCTGCTGATGTGGTGCTTGACCGTCTTCTCTGCGATCGAGAGGCGCCCGGCGATGTCCTGATTGCGGAGGCCCTCCGCCAGCAGGTCCAGGACCTCGCGCTCGCGGGCCGTCAGTTCGGAGAAACGCTCTGCGCCGCGTTGCTCCGGCACCGACAGACGGCCGAACTCACTGATCACCCGCCCGACCAGTCCGGGATGCAGGATCCCCTCGCCGTCGCGGACCGCGCGCACGCCTCGCAGGATCTCGTCCGGGCTCGCGTCCTTCAACAAATAGCCTCGGGCGCCCGCCTGCAGCGCGTGAAACACGCGGTCGTCGTCGGTGTAGATCGTGAGGATGATGACTTTGACGTGGGGGGCCCGCCCGGCGAGCTCGCGGGTCGCGGCGATGCCGTCCAAACGCGGCATGCCGATGTCCATCAAGACGACGTCGGCCTGCCGCGCCATCGCGAGTTCCACGGCTTCGCGACCGTCGGCGGCTTCGCCGACGATCTCGATATCCTCGGCCATTGCCAGCAGATTGGCGAGGGCATGCCGCAGGACGCCCTCGTCATCGGCGACGAGTAAACGGACCTTCGGAGGGACGCGGCTCACGATGTCCACTCGGGCGGCCGCGAGGCACCGCGCAGCGGGAGCGTGAAGGCGATCGTGGTGCCGCCCGAGGGGCTCGAGGAGATGGTTAGCGCGCCGCCGAGCTCGGCGGCCCGCTCGCGCATGTGCTCGAACCCAAACCCGCTTCGATGCCCGTCGCGGCCGGCGTCGAAACCGACGCCGTCGTCTTTGACGCTGCACGTCACGGTTTCCCCCGAACGGCCGAGGGTCACCACCACGTGGCCGGCGCGGGCGTGCCGCCCGATGTTCGTGAGCGCCTCCTGCAGGATCCGCCGGAAGGCAAACTCCGACGCGGGGGAGAGCGGAATCTCGGTGTCAGGGCTGTGGATCTCGGTGGTGATGTCCGTGCGGGTCGACAGCGCGGCGAGGTGCTGTCGCGCGGCGGCCACCGCGTCGCCCGCCGACGGCCCCGGCGGCCGGAGCCCGAGGACCAGGAGGCGTATCTCGTCGAGTCCCTGCCGGAGGAGGTGCTTGAGATCGGGCAGGAGCGCGGCGGCGCGCTGGGGATCCGTGGGCAGCAGCCGTTCGACCAGTTCTACCGACTGCGTCCCCGCGGCCAAGATATGGCCCACGCCGTCGTGGACCTCCCGCGCGAGCCGCCGGCGTTCTTCTTCGAGCAGAAGCCGCTCGCGGAGATCCGCCACTTCCCGTCCTCGTGCGGCCTCCCTCCACGCCACCCAGCCCGCGCCTACGCCGGCGACCAGCATGAAAAACAGACGGTACCCGACCTCCCACATCGTCTGGAAGGTCGCCGGCCGGGTCGCGACCACATAACCGAGGGTGATCCATCCGCTCAGCGCCACCACGAGCCACAGATCGAGGGTCACGGCGGCTTCGCCGAACACAAAGAAGTAGGCCAAGTAGAAGTCGGACCGCAGGCCTCCGAGCATCCCGATCGCCACGCCGACGATCGCGGCATCGATGAAGACAAACGCGTACTCGGCCCACGCCGGCACCTCGCGCCGCAGCACGATGGCGGTGCGGACGACGAGGTACAGCGCCGAAGCGGCGGCGAGCTGATAGAGATAGAACGGCCAGGGGCCGAGCAGCATCCGCCAAAGGGCAAGACCGCCGAGGAACACCCAGTCCAGGAGAGTGACGGCCCGTTGTCGGTGCGTCCAAATCCCCGCCGGCGACGCCTGCCCACGCATTGGAGCGCCAGTTTCGACGGCCCGGCTCGTCCCTCCCGTGGGCCTTTCGACCGATGCGCATCGGCGCGCAGCCGCCTATTGTCGCAGATAGATCAGCGTGGAACGTCGGGCCTGGGGGAGCGCACATGCTGTCGGTTGAGCGGGTGGACCGGGAGCCGTCCGTTCTGGTCGGCGTCCTGTGGCTGGCAAGCCTCCTCGTGCTTCACTTCGCCCTCGGCCATATGCCCTGGGTGTGGGAACGTTGGTTTGCATGGTGGGGCGGCCCGCCGGACGCGTCCGGCCCGTGGGCGGCGTGCCCGTACCCATTCTGCGGCAAATGGATGCCCTGAGGAGCGGCCGGCGTAGGACAACGTGAGGCGCGGGAATGGGCCCGCCGGCCGCTCCGCGTACGCTTCTAGCGCGTCACCACCACCGTCGCGCGCATGAACGGATGGTCGTCGCACTGATAGACGTACGTCCCGGGCTTGCTCATCGTCACCGTCATGCTGCTTCCCGGCACCACCTGGCCCGAGTCCCAGAGCTTGCCGTGCGTGGTCTGCGCCGTCGCGGTATGCGGCACCGGATCGTCGTTGATCCATGTGACCGCGTGTCCCGCGGCGACGGTGACCTTGTCCGTGCCGAAGGCAAAACTGCGAACGTGGATCTGGACGTCGCCGGGCCGGGGCGCCGGGGCGGGCCGGAGCGGCCGCGCCGCGAACCCGCCGGCCGCGGCGGCCATCGCGGGCGCATAACTTGCCATCGCGCCCGATCCCCGCTGCAGTGAGACCTTACGGGGCTCGCTTCCGACCTTCAGCGTCGCGACGACGCTCTGCGAAGCCAGGTCGACGACGGAGACCGTGTTGTCGCCCTCGTTCGTAACGTAGGCGAGCGTCCCGTCCGATGTCAGCCCGACCCAGTGCGGGTACCGGCCGACGGCGACCTCCTTCACGACCCGGCGCGACGCGACGTCGATGACCGCCACCCGTCCCGCGCCCTGCACGGCCACGAGCGCGTGGGCGCGGTCCGGCGTGAAGGCGATCTGGTGCGGGATCGGCCCGACCGGGATCTCCGCCACGACCGCGTTGGTTGCGGTATCCATGACCTCGACGCCCGCGCTGTTGGCCGTAGTGAAGTACAGGGACTTCCCGTCCGGACTGACGGTCAACCCGCGCGGCGTTTGGCTCAGCGGCACCTGGGCCGTCACCTTCCGGCCGGCGACGTCGAGCACCACAATCGCGTTGTGGTCGGGCACGTCCTGAGCGCCCACGTACGCGGTTGCGCCGTCGGGCGACAGCGCGACGCCGTGCGCTTTGGCCACGGAGAACTGCGCCGTCACCGTGAGCGTCTCCGTGTCAATGACGTCGACCTTGTCGATCCCGAACACCGCGGCCAGCAGCGTGCGCCCATCACGCGACAGCGCCATCCCTTCCGGGAACGCCCCGAGATCGAGCGTCTTAATGACCGCGTCGGTGGTGGCGTCGATGACGCTGACCGCGGTCGCGTCCTCGCTGGAGACGTAGACGCGGCTGCCGTCGGGCGAGACGATGACGGCCTCCGGGCCGGCCGGCACCTTGATGGTGCTCATGAGGCGGCCCGATCCGGTGTCGAGCACTCCGATGGCGTCGTCGCCGTACAGCCCGATGTACGCTTTGGGGGCCACGGCCGCCGCCGTCGCCCGCGGACCGGCCGGGCCGCCCGAGACGATGCACATTGCCAGGGTAAGCACCGCCCCGAGCGCCCGCGCGCTGTAGCGGTGCTTGAAGAGCCAGTGGCCGGCCGATAATGCCCATCCGAGCAGCATAGATGTCCTCCCGGTTCGTAGTGTGAATCCCGGCTGAAGCGCGGCCGGCCCGCTCCGGGGGAGTGGGGGAAGGGGCGAGAGGGCCGCCGCGGCCTCGGCCGGGTCCACCCGCTAATACACCGGCGGGTCCGACGAGATGTCGCGGCGCGCCTTCGTTACAACAACGCGACAATTGCCGCCGACACGTCCGACCGGTCGGCGGACCACATCCAAACGGGGAGGGGCGGTGTAGTATAGTCGGAGGCGATCCTGATGAGTTCAATCCGAGGCAGTTTCTGATGCGGTCCCGCGGTTATCCGAGTTGGACCTGGCGCCGCGACGTCCGCGCCGTCCCCGACGCGCGCGACACCGGCGACGAGGAGTTGATGGCGCAGCTCGCGGCGGGCCGGCAGGACGCGCTTGGCCCTCTCTACAGCCGCTACGCCTCGCGGCTGTTCTCGCTCGCCGCGCAGTCCCTCGACCGCGCCACCGCGGAGGAAATCGTGCAGGAAGTCTTCCTTCAAGTGTGGCGCAGGTCCGCGACGTTCGCCCCGGACCGCGGCACCTTTCGAGCCTGGGTCTTTCAAATCGCCCACCACCGGATTCTGAACGAGCTCCGCCGGCGCAGCCGTCAGCCCCAACTGGAGGAAGATCCCGAGGGCCTCCGGCTCGCCGCGGCCCCCGATCCCATGCCGGGTCCCGACGAGATCCTCGCGTCCGAAGCGCAGCGCGCCGAGGTGCGCGAGGCGCTGGCGGCGCTCCCGGAGGCGCAGCGCCGGGCGGTGGAAATGGCGTTCGTCGAGGGACTGACGCACGAACAGGTGGCGAAGAGCCTCGAACTGCCGCTCGGCACGACGAAGACGCGCATCCGCGCCGGTCTGCAGCGGCTTCGGGCCGGATTGGCTCCCGCCGTCGCCGTGCTGCTCGTCGCCGCCGGCATCGGCGCGATCGTAGGCATTCGCAACGACGAGGCCTCTCGGGCGCTCGACGGACGCGCGCTCGCCCTGCTCACGTCAAGCGAGACGGTGGCAGTTCGGTTGAACGCCGCGCCGGGAATTCCGCCGGAGACACATGCCGTGTACCGCGGACACACGGAGGCGACGATTGCCGTGCTCACCCTCGAGAAATTCCCGCCGGCGTCGGCGGGTGGGACGTACCAGGCGTGGGTCCGTCACGGAGGGACCTGGACGTCGTTGGGTACGGTCCGGCCCGACGCGCAGGGCGGCGCCCGGTTGATCGTGGAGGGCCCGGCGGTGGACCGCCTGCCCGATGCGATCGAGATCACGCGTGAGCCGGCACGCGGGAGTCCGAGCCCGCACGGCCCGGTGATCGTGAGCGGTCAACCGGGTTCGCCGGGCACGCAGTACCGCTAGCAATAGAAGCGCGGGGTGACGAGGGGACGGCCGGCTGCCGCGGCCGTCCCTTTCGCTATTCGCGGCGCCCGCGGGGTCAATCCGGCCGCCGCCCCGCGGTGTATTCACGGGTGCACGGCACTTCAGACGAGGTGGGTCATGGCAAATACGGTGAGGGTCTGTGGGCGATTGGGAGTGCGCGCCGGCGCGATCGTGGCTGCGGGATTGCTGCTGCTGTCGGCGGTCGTGGGCGTGACCGCTGATTCTCCGCGCGTCGCCGACGCGGCCGCGGGCGCCCGCCCGGTCCAGATCCAGATGAAGAACTTCGCGTTTGACCCGCCGGCGATCGCCATCAAGGCCGGGCAAACACTAACCTGGACGAACGACGATGTCGTGCCGCACACCGCGACCGCGGATGGAAAAACGTGGGACTCCGGACAAATGGCGCCGGGACGCAGCTATACCGTGACGGTGACGAAGCCGGGCACGTACGAGTACACGTGCTCCAACCACCCGTTCATGCACGCGAAGGTCATCGTCACGAATTAGCGGCGTCCGCGCGGCAAGACGACCACGGCGAAGGAGAGGGACAGCATGCGACACGTTATGACGGCACTTGTCATCGCGCTGATGTGCGCGCCGGGGAGCCGCGCCTTGGCCGCGGCAACACCCTCGGTCCCGGTGGTCGGGGTGGTTGATTTCTACGCCGCGACATCACTGGGATCGTTCGAAGGCGGCTCGCTCGAGCGGTTCGCCGCCGACGATCTCAGCGGTCAGCTCGTTCGTGCCGGCGGGGGTCAGATGGCCGTGGCGCCCCGCCGCAGCGTACGGCAGGCGGAGGCGTCACTCGGGTGGCGGACCGACGACGCGCTGCGGTTTGACCGGCTGCGGGCCCTTGCGCGCGCGACCGGCGCCGATCAGCTGGTCGTCGGCTGGATCACGCTGCTGACGGTCGACGGCGGCGGCAGCGACGAGGGCGGCCCGCCCGCGGCCGAAGCGTCCGTTGTCGTGCAGGTGTTTGACGCCGCATCCGGGCAGATCGTGACCTCCGTTTCCGCGAAGGCGTCGACGCTCTTGGGCACCCGCACCGTGATGGCGGAGCGGACGCTTCATGCTGCCCTCTCGCCGACCGTGGCGGCGCTTCTCGTGACGCTCGCGCGAGTACCCTGAGCGCATGAAATGGTGCCGGCTCGCGGGCGTCACGGCGTTCATCTCCGCCGTGCTCGCCGGGGTATGCTGGGGCGGGGCGGCTCCCATCGCCGCGCCGGCCGGCTGGGCCGTCCTCGTCGAATATAATTCGTACGGCGGCCGCTACGACGATTTGCCGGTCGGTTACGTCAACTCCGCGCGCGTCCTGACCGCCCTGATCAGCCGGGGATGGCCGCCGGACCATATTCTTCTTGTCCGAGATTCCCCGGATCGCGCCGCGGTGCGCCGCGCAACCGAGTGGCTGGCCGCGCGCGCCCGATCGGAAGACACCGCGCTGCTGTATGTCGCGGGCGAGTACCAGTTCTTCGAGAGGGACCTGGAGTGGGGCGCGACGCTTCCACCGCTGTGGCGGCGGATCGAGACGCCGCACAGGGTCCTGATCGTCGAAACCTGCTTCGCTGGACGGCTGACCGCGGCGGTCGGCGGAATCCCCGGGCTCGGGTTGCCGGCGGTCGGCCGCGAGGAATTGGACTGGTGGGGTCTCCGCGGCACCGACCGGCTGATCCAGGGCGGCAGCTTCACCTACTTCCTGGCCCGCGCGCTGGAATCGCAGCCCGCCGGCGCATCGGTGGATTTCGCCGCGGCATTTGTCACGGCTGTCGCCGGCGCCCAGGAATACTTCCAGACCGTGATCGCGACGACGCCCCGCGCCCTGGCGTCCTTCCACGCGAGAAACAGCTATCCCGAACACCTGACGACGTTCCCAAACCCTCGCCTGACACAGGCACCCTAGAACGCTCCGAACTTCCGCAACAACGATTAGCGCCGCGTGCCTATCGGCGCGCCTCGCCGCCGCGCCGGTTACGAACCTGTGACGGCGTTCCGCGCATCCGCGCAATCCGCGCCCCGTGTTCCAGTGTATTAGGGTGCGAAAGATGCAATCCACTTCACGAAAGGAGGAACCAACAATGCGGTACACGCTGGCGATTCTGGCTCTGGGACTCGGGCTCTCCGCGGTGATGCCTGCGGCGTTTGCGGGCGAGCGGGACGTTCAGGATCTGTCCACCCCGGTCGTGACCGCGCAGGTCGGGCCGGGCGATACCGGCACGATTGCCGGTCCCACGATGAATCAGAACCAGTTCGACGACAAGGGCCACGATCGGAACTAGGCAAAGCGGCAGGCACTGGGCACGGTGGTCGACCGCGCAGAGACGTCCTGCGCGGTCATTCCATTTCCGACGCTTCGGTGAGAACCTTGCGGCGCGCCAACTCGGTCACGCGACCGGGGCCACGCAGGCGGCGTAACCATCTGGTGCCGGAGGAGGGACTCCCGAGTTTTCCCCTCGTCGTCTGCGCCATCGCCTGAAGGCGAGCCGGGCAAAGGTCTATGCGTCCACGCAGTAGGTAGTCGTCCCATCTCCGCCGCAGTTCATTTCGGGACTGCACCAGGCAGGAATCTGAGAGCCCGCATCGAACGTGTGTACCTCAAAGTCCTGAAACCGGAAGGGGGGAGCCGGGATCGGTTCCCCCTTTGACTTTAGGAGGCGGATCATGCCCTACGTTCACCGTGTTCTGAAGGTGCACGGCAAAAACGCTGAGGTGCTACAGCGGGAGTTGGACGAAGCCGGACAGGAGGACTTTCACGTTGTCGCCGTAACGGGCACATCGGATCGAAGCGCCGAAATGGTCGTGCTGGAGAAGCGCATCCGCAAAGTCAGCGCCCCACAGCACTGGGCTCCAAGTCGTCGTCCTGAGCGGCCAGCGGCAGCGAGCGTGCCCGGCCGTCTCGGCCGGTACGACGACTAGGCGATCCTGAACGGACGACCCCAGATGGCTGCTGCGCTCAGCGCTCATGCCCAACGGATTCGCGACGCAGCGCGTGGCACGGACCAGCGCGTGCGCGTGATCTTCTTCGGATCCACGGCCAAAGTTCAGGCCGGGCACATTACCGAAGCGGGACCTCATATCGCAGATGCGGTCCGCGAACTGGAAGCCGGGGGCTTTCTCATCTTGGAGAGCGGAGATCCGACGGCGACGTTGACGTATATCGTCGCTTAGCATCTAGCGGTCCTTGTAAGGCGTCGAAAACGGCACGACCCTCTTTGCAGGGTTTGGGGTATGATGCATTTTGTTTTCGCCGATGACAGTCGCCAGCAAACGCCCTCCCGACCGGGCATGGACTACCCTCTCGTCGCTGTCGGTGGAGTCTTCATCCCGAGTGATGCCGTCCGAAACGCAGAACGCAGCCTCGAAGACCTGTGCGGCGCCGTGGGATTTCCACCCAGAGAGCAGTTCAAGTGGTCGCCCGGACGGGAACTATGGATGCACGCCGGGTTAGGCGGAGACGCCCGGCGAGACTTTTTCATCCGAGCACTACGCCTGCTGCAAGACAACGGAACGAGGGTTGTCGTCGTTATCGAGGACACAGGGCGGGCGACGGCAACCGGCTGCGCTGCGCATCAACTCGATGCCACGAAGTTGTTCTTGGAGCGCGTGCATAACTATTTGAGTTTCACTGGCTCCGCCGATTGGGACGGCGTAGTCATTGCAGACCGACCTAGCGGCGGGAGATCGGACGAGGACAAGTTTCTCTTGCAATGTCTCGAAACACTCCATGATGGAACCGAATACGTGAAGCCTGAACGCATCGCGGTCAACGTGCTCTCCACACCGGCAAGGTTAGTTCGACTCGTTCAGGCGGCGGATCTTGTTACGTCGTGTACCTTGGCGCTTGTCGGCGGGGAGGATTCCTTTTCACCGCCGATCTTCGAAGCGATCAGACCTATGTTATTGAACTCAGGGGCGGCCACGGGCGGAGTTGGATTGAAGATTCACCCCGACCTGCGATACGCCAATCTCTATCGTTGGCTCCTCGGCGACGAGTATATTTGGAGAGGTGGGTGGGGTACGCCGTTGCCCCAAGAAAGATTGCCGTATGCAACCGGCCCAAATCGTCCGTGACGAGACCCACCGTCCAAGCCGTCCAACGGTTTTTACCGCGCAGGCGGGTTTCGCGTATCCCCTCGGGGCCGCTGCTCCCATGCGCGGAGCCGATCCTCGGCGATGTCCGTAGCGGCAAGGACCTGCCGAATCTCCTCCTCAGTGAAGCGGTCCTTGCCTAGGACTACTACGGCGCCGTAGCGGTCCGGCGAGATCCCAATTCGTTGTGCGGCCTGCTCGGCGCTCAGGCGTGAGCGGAGCTGCCAATACTGCACCGGGTTCTGGGTTCGAGGGGGCATCCTGCGTCTGCGGGGCTCATGGAAGCGATGACGCCCAATCTGCCCGTCTCAGTCTTGCCTCTAATTCGGCGATACGCTCGCCTTGCTCGACCAGTCTTTCAAGCAGCCACGCCATATCGCGCTCTGCATCCGGGTAATGTGACAGGTAGCCCCAGCAGCGGAGTTTCTGCTCGATGTCGTGGAGGCGTTCGGCGTCGGTCACATTGTTGCGGTTCCAGCCGTTCGGTAGAAGCCTCCTGCCGAACATGAAACAAGACTGGAACCGACAGGTAGGTGTCCTCGCGGGCCGCGACGCCTCCGCTATCGGTACATCCAAAATTTCAGATTTAACAGGTACACGAAGCGTTTGTTCGGTGGATCGTAGCGGAACCCGAACGCCGATCTGTAGGGCGGTGGATCTTCTCCTGACAGACCAGAATAGTCAAAGAACCCGTATACGTAGAGCCAGCCGCCGCCTTCTTTGTACAGCCGTACCTCGTCGTCGCTAAGTCGGAGTATCGGATCAGACTCTTGAATCGTAAACTTTTGTGTGGGCACGATGATTACGCCTATGGTCTCAGCCTCGTTTTCTCGGTATGCAGGCGCGGATCGCGGATTCTCCAACTTGTCCGGTGGTCGTACAACAATAGCCTGAATAAGAAATCGCACGAGTCGACCGGGTGATCTTCCGTAGTTGTGAACATCAAAGGTAATCTCCCGGTCGGGGGTGTCGGGGGGATGAGTCCACCTCATGGTGGTCGGATCAACAGCAAGGTGGGGGCGTTCCGTTATGTCCAACGCGTAGCGAGTTTCCCTGTTGCTGTCGAGCATCGCCCGCCAAGTAAGCGTGGCAAATACGATAGTTGCCACAGCAAGAATCCAATCGGCTCGCCACGTCTGGATCCATGCCCGAAGTTTCCTCAGTTGTATTCCCATCGCGGCATCGCGATATGTGCGCCCCTTAATGGCACTTGCTACAATTAGGACTGTCCCGATGTTTACACAGACCGTTACTCGCGTCCTTTCGCGCCTCGGCCTGGATCAGCGTGGCGCTGACCCGCATCCACGCCAGCCCTCGCCCATGCTGCTCCAGAAGGCTAAGGCCATGTTCTCGTCCCCCGACTGGACCTACGAGCCGAAGTGGGACGGGTTCCGAATCCTGGCGAGCGTCCGGGACGGATCCGTGCGCCTCATCTCCCGCAACGGGCACTCGTTCACGAATCTCTTCGGACCGATCTCCGATTCGCTGCGAGGTTTCCCCGTCTCGATTCTCCTCGACGGGGAAGTCATCGTCATCAACGACAAGGGCCAGCCGGACTTCGAGGCGCTCCAGGCCCGCCTCCGTCCCAGGAATGGGAAGTTGCTCGGCCATCTGTGCTACATGGTCTTCGACTGCCTCTATGTGAACGGGCACTCGCTCCTCGCCCGGCCCCTTGAGGAGCGCCAGGCCGTGCTCTGGGAGCTACAACACACGCTCCAAACCGATGAGGTGAAACTAACCGAGGGCTTCCCAGCGGCGAAGAGTAAGCGGTTGATGAAGGCGTGTGCTCTCATGGGGCTCGAAGGTGTTGTGATGAAGCGGAAGGGGAGCATCTATCGGCCCGGCTTCCAGAGCCCGGACTGGCTCAAAGTCCCGATCCGTCACCGCGAGGAGTTCATTGTGGCTGGCTACTTGCCGAGCCCGCGCGGGTTCAGCACGCTGATCCTGGGCCAGCATAATCGCGAGGGGAACTTCGTCTACGCGGGGTTCTGCGGCAACGGCCTGTCGGACGAGACCCGTGCAGTCCTCCTTGAAGAACTGAAGGCGACTCAGCGGAAGACGTGTCCTTTTCGCACAGTGCCGGATCTGCGGGACGACTTCAGAGAGTTGCCGGACGTACCGCCCCGATGGGTTAGACCGAGCATCGTTGTAGAGATCGAGTACCGTCAACGCCTCACGGACGGGTTGCGTCATGCCGCCCTCAAGGCTATCCGGCCAGACAAGAAGCCGGGAGTAATCCGGCGGTCGGCGAATTATGAGCATGGCCCCTTGTACCCCCCTTGAGCGGGTCGTGGAGGCTCAAATGATTGCTGGTGGCTTTGGCGACTTTGATATTAAGTCTCTACTGAACTTCGATCCGCCGAGTTACCGCTGCAAAGCGTGCCTCGGGATTCTCAACTTCCATGACATCTTTTTGCGAGGGGCTAGTGAACCGCGTTGTCCGGTTTGCGCTGCTCTTTATATTCCGATGGAAGACTACACGCACCGGCAAATCTGGCCGTACATGGAATCGCAAGGCCTCTTCATCAGGTATGAGAACGTCATTGAGCACGCCCGCATGCTAGCCTTGATCGCGGACTGTCATCCGCCACTTACAACATTGTTGAAGGCTCTTACCCAGGCTAAGCACTTCGTGCACTTCGTCACTTTTGGAATGAGCCATATCTTAGTCGGTGTGCTAAAGATGACGGCGGTAAGAGTTCCCGTATGCGGCATCGTCTCGAACGTGGACGAAGGCCTGGCAGATGAACTGACGGGACATCGCGACGAGGCACCTAACCTGAACGTGAAGGTTTTCGTGAAGGGCTTCGAGAGAAACGCTCCGCCAGACGACTGGAGCAGGATCCCTCACCAGAAACTGGTTGTTGTGGATGGACTTCTCGCGTTCAAGGGCTCGGCCAATTTGACGGTGAGCGCGTGGCGGAAGGCCGCAGAGGGTCGGGATGCTATCGAACTGGTGACCAATGTCCGTGAGGTAAAGGACCTCAACAACCGATACTTCAGTCCTGTTTGGCACGAAATCGGCGGCAGTGTCTCGCAAATCAACGTGACACTCAAGCGCTCCTGAAACCGCCATGCCAATGCCTAACTAGACTCCTTGGTCGATTCGCCGGGTGTTTCAACTGGACAAACTCTCAACCGCACAGTTCCTTGGCGGCGCTGTCACCGCCGCGTTGGGCTTCCTAGCGGCTTACGTTCTGGCACGACTCCAGCGCCTCTGGGACGCTAAAGATGCTGCGACTGCCGCTCGCGCCTCGCTCATCCAGCAGGTCAGAGTCCCGCTAGAGATCATCCGCGAAGAGATCCGCACCGTCCGGGGCTTTTACTACACTAGGGCTGATGAGGAAGGGATAACCCGAGCGCTGCGGGAGGCAATCTACGGATTGCGTGATGAGACGCTCATTCGTGAGTTCGAGACGGGGTTGCTCCCACTCAGGTCATTTGCTCTCGGCACGGAGCGGAAGTTGTCGGGAGAGAGGTGCAAGGACCAGGTAGATGCCATGCTGAAGCGGCTTGCCGAACTGGAGACGAAGCCCCGTACCTGAGCCGGTAGCAGCAAGAGCCTGAGTGGGAGAAAATAGCCCAAAATTTTTTCAGGCAGACTCCATTCCCCAATACTTCTTCCGGCCACCCCAGAAAATTTCCATAACCCAAAATTTCAGCCGACTGTATAACGAACCTGGAAAATTCCCAAAACCAAACTCTGGCTCGTCGGCACATACGGCGTGAAATGCCCACGCCCGCCCATGTGTCGCATAGACCCCATCTGGGTCCCCCCGGAGGTGCCCGGACGGGTCCTGGCAGGGTCGCCTCTCGGGAACGTGGGGACGGGGCGCCGCCGGGCGGAGGTATCGGCGGCCGGTGCGTTCGGTGGAGGGGCTTAGCTGGGCGGCCGGATCTGCTGCTGCGGGTCAGCCCTAGCGCTTAGGGATTCTCCCTTCCCGCATCGCCCACATCCGAACGTGCGGGCCGGGTCTCCACGAAGGGAGCGCTCGGGCTGGGCGCCCGGATCCTTCCCGAGGCGCTGGGTCGAGAGGGCGCAGCGCTATCGCTATCACGTCCCGGCACGGCCTCGGCGCTTCGATAGAAGGTGCGTCATAAGGTAATCTGCTGCAACGGCTGGGGCTGGGGAATCGAGGGCTGAATTAGCACGGCCTAGCGGGGCACGATTCCACTACCCTTTTGGTGCAAGAGAGCGGGCGGAGGTGGCGAATTCTGACAAAGGGGCATTGACAGATTGGGAGGATCTGTGCCTATAATGAGGGCGCCAGACCAGACTAGATCGGCTCGGCCAGACCAAACCAGACAGGAGGCGAAGACCAGATGGCGCAGGCGCAGGATTCCCCGCACGTTGCTTCGCGCGTTACCCGGCTAGAGAAAGCCGCAGTCGAGACCATGACGCCGTACATTCACGGCGACACACTCACCTATCAGGAAGAGACCTACACGGGCTCGCTGTGGCGCTGCGAGGGTTGCGGGCTGGTATGGACGCGGCAGCACCAAGCCCAGGGTTGCGAGAGCCGGGGGCACGTCGCCCAATTCGTGCAGAGATACGCTTACAAGCCGGAGGGTTACGAGAGACACGGCAGGCTCGCCTATAACGAATACACTCGGCGAGCGGTGCGCCGCGACAAGGTGCAAGGCTGCGAGGTGGCGTCATGAAGCGCCGCCCTTCGGAGTTCGCCGAGGCTATGCAGATAGCCGCAGCCCTGCCACAGATTCAGGCGCAGGAACTAGCGAGACTCGACCCTCTGCTGCGCCGTCTCACTATCTCCGACGTGTCCCTCCTCGCCGATGCCATCGAGAAGCACTATCGCCTTAGCGTCAGTCTCCGCGCTGCCATTATGCAGGCGAAGGGCGAGAAGGTCCGGGTAGCGGAATGGCACGTTGACGCGGACCGGCGCTGCCAGCACAAACGCTACGCGGTGGGCAACACCGGCCGCGCGAAGCATGGAGAGATCGGCGACGAGACCTGGCTCGAAGCGTGGATCGCGTAGGGGTGCCGCGATGACCAACCTTAGCACCGCCGAGACCGCCAAGATGCTACGGAAGGCGCTCGCGCACCAATTCCCAGGCGTCCGGTTCTCCGTCCGGTCGAAGGTCTACTCGGGCGGATCATCTATCGACGTGTCCTGGACTGACGGTCCCCGCGCGAAGGCCGTCGAGCACATCGCCCGGCACTACGAGGGCGCCACGTTCGACGGGATGATTGACCTCAAGTCCTATCACTCGACCGTTCTCGTCGGCCCCGAAGGACCGCGCGAAGTCCAGATGGGCGCCGATTTCGTGTTCACCCGCCGCACCGTCTCGGACGAGGAGACTCGACGCGAGGAGGCCGAGCGGATCATCCGCAGTCGGTGCCGCATCGAAGGCGACCGCTTCGGATATGACCGCGTGTCCGATCTGGCGCGTGGGATGGTCTACGCGCTGGACTTCACCAAAGGAACCACGTTCGAGGACACGTTCCGGGAGATTGTGCTCCGCGAGGCCGTCGCCTAGTCAGAGCGTAGGGGCCGGGAACGTCTCGGCCCCCTCGTCCTGCCTAGACACGCGCAGGAGAAGGGAGGGCAAGAGAACATGCGAGTAGGCATCTACGCTCGGGTTTCGACCCACGATAAGAACCAGGCCCCGGAAACTCAGTTGGTCCCAATGCGGGACTACGTGAAGGCGCAGGGTTGGTCAGTCGTCGGCGAGTTCGTAGACAAGACCTCAGCGCTCGACCTGCGCGGCCGTGAACACTGGCGCGAATTGCTTTCACTGGCTGCCCGGCGGAAACTCGACGTGATCCTCGTATGGAAACTCGACCGCGCGTTTCGCAGCGTGGCGCACATGGTCAGTACGGTGGAAGACCTGCGGCGGTGGGGGGTCGGCTTCCGCAGTTATTCGGAAGCGATGATTGATACGTCCGGCACTTCGCCGATGTCCGATCTGCTGCTGAACATCCTCGCCAGCGTGGCGCAGTTCGAGCGGGCGCTAATCTCCGAGCGGGTTCGGGCAGGCATGGAGCGAGCAAAGCGCCAGGGTAAGGCAGTCGGGCGCCCGCACATCCTGAACGGCGCTCTCGATGCGCTGGTCCCGGACATTCGGGCGGGACGGCTCAGCCATCGTCAGGCCGCCCGGCAGTTGGGTGTGTCTGCCTCCACGGTGTACCGGCGCCTTCAGAAGATCGAGGCGGTGTCAGCATGACGCGGAAACTCACTGGCGCTCCTTATGGCTTCAAGAGGTGGATTCCTGAGCCCGATCCTCGGGAGTTGACCGTGGTTAGGCGAATCTTCGCGTGGCACAAAGAGGGCCTGTCCCTCCGCGAGATCGCCGGTCGGCTGAACGAGGAGAAGGTGCCTACGAAGACGCGGGCTGCGGGCGGATGGCGGTCTGAGACTGTCCGCCTGATCCTCAATAACCGGGCGCTGTACGTCCCGCATCTAGGAGGCAAGAAGTGAAGGACCCCAAGACCATCGCTGTTTACGTGAGGAAGGGCGAGGCTGATGAGCGGGTGCTCTCGTTCCGAATCTCGGAGGACCTGCCACAAGAGGAACTCCTCGCGCACGGCTTTGCGCTAGACGGGAACACGGCCCTTCGCAGCGTCCCAAAGACCTCGCCGGAGGGCACCTTCACTGAGCGGTTATACAAGGCGCAGGCAGAGACCGTGACATGGCTGGCAAAGCGCGGCTATCGCGTCGAGTTCAAGTAGAGCACCAGACTCGAACAGATCAGAGAGAATCGGAGGGGAGACGGGACATGAGGCAGCGGAAGGCGATCCGGACTGAGCAAGACGCCATCAAGGCATTACCACTGCTCGAAGCCCGGTTGACCGCCGGGATGTTCTCGGCGGAACACACGCGAGATGAAGCGAGACTAGGGCTCGCCGACACAGAGGGTGAGATTCAGGACAGCCATCGCTTACTAGCCTCTGATCTACCACCCGACCTTCGCGCCGCTCTACAGGCGAACCTCAACAAGATCGAACGATGCCGGAAGCGCCTCTCGGGCCTCCTGAAGCAGTTGGAGCGGCGTGTCCGAAATTTGCGAAAGAGCCGAGACAAGGTGCAGGTTTATCGGTGCCGCCTCATCGTCACGGGGAGCCTGACCGGGCGCCTTCGCGCTCGCTGACTCCTCACCGGAAGAAACGAGAAGGGAGCCCGATTCATGGGCTCCTTTCTGTTTTTATGGGTCCTCCGCTGTCGCTGATCGTCCCATTCGGGAGATATGCACCTGTGCCCCAGCGCGGGGAACGGTCATTCGATGTTCGCGTACCCCTCCAATACCTTGATTGCCTCGGCCCCTGCGCTAAGGACTCTTTCAGATTCGCGCTGCAGCAGCGAACCCGCATTATCTATATATTCGCGCAACTGCTTCTTGAGGGCGCTCGTTACCGCCTGATGTTCGCGGCCTCCCGGCTCGAAGAGGTGGTCTATCGTAGTAGACTCGGCGATAGCCTGATGGGTTCGGAGGTCCTCCATGTAGGCACGCACATTGGCTACTGTCTCACCGATGGACTCTGTATGCGCCTTAGCAAGTGTGTATGCTCTTACGATAACCTCCGCTTCCTTTTGCTTGAAGAGTCCGAGATTCGTTGTGTTCCCGTCATACACGGCAAAGAGATTGGTGGCGCGGACGTAACCTCCTAGTTCAATGGGTTGCCCTGGGACCCACTGCTTAATTCGGGAACCGAAAACTTCCAGGTAGCGCTCACGCAACGCTTTTGCCTCCGCCAGTAGTGCCGAGGCTACCCGTCGTTTTGATTCAGTTACGCGTCTTCCATGTTGCACCGATTCTCGCAGCCAATTCAATCCAAAGCCAAGACCAACACCCGCCAAGGTTGCACCTGCGGTCACATAATCGCCAGCCATCATTTCCCTCCTTCACGAACGGCAGGAGTGGAATAGACTTATCGGGCCCGGAGAGAACTCCTTGGTTCATCGAGCAGTTCCCATCTGGAGACCAACTCGGCCTTGTCGTGGGCATAGGCAATATCCGTAGGGTAGTTCTTGCGAGGTGAACCGATGGGCGCCAAGGAGCGGGCGACTCAGCAAGCAATCGACGCTGCGATTGATGCTGTATTCAGAGGCATCGAGCCGGACGCCAGGATCTACGAGCGGGACATTCGGACCATACTTCACGCGGCTGCTACAGCCGCAGACTCGAAGCAGATGCCGCCTGCACCCCTCTTGGCGGTCACGGCTGCTGAACGTGCTCTCTGCACTCAGGCTTTGGGCGTGCCCTTCAATCTGGACGTTTGGGGCTCGCTCTCCGAGGAGTTGCGGGGGCTCGACGGGATCGCCGACAAGTTGCTCGCCTCATATAATCGTGCGGAATCCTGGGAAGAAGCCATTGTCGATTACGCGCTGAAGTATCGTCTCATCGTGCCCTACACGGGCGAGCCCGCTACGATTGAGGAAACGAAGCAGTTTATCACCAAGACTCAGTTATTCCTGGCGCTCTTTGAGAACGTGTACACGCCGAGGAGCAAGGGAAACTAGACTGCGCTGCCCTCGTTCCGCTATCGTCGCCCGCTATCATCAGCGCTCCTGAATCGGCTCAGGAGAGCGCTATCTGCTATCGTCGCAGTCTCCCGCCGCGCGCGATCTGTTCGCAGCGGCGGATCTGGGCCTCACGAACGCGCCGGTTCTCTCGCCGTAGGTCCTGCTCGGTGTCGAGGTAGAGCCCCACATCTTTCGCGAGCGCACGAAACACGGTGCGCCTCGCCGCTTCATCCGGCAGTCCTT
>Ga0209579_10000612_pt1 | contig 33732 bp, 35 predicted proteins | sample Coa_R1_2_FD_187152 | JGI IMG/M metagenome (GOLD analysis project Ga0209579, IMG submission 187152) | Surface soil microbial communities from Centralia Pennsylvania, which are recovering from an underground coalmine fire - Coalmine... | ecosystem: Environmental > Terrestrial > Soil >... | reverse complement strand
TTTTAGCGATGCGAGTTGAATCGGTGCGTGTGATCCGCCGGCGTGAATGGGCTTCAGTCCGTGGAGCAATACATAGAATGGCAGGCATTCACGGTGGTTCTGGCAGCGCAGTGCAACTCTGGCTGTTCCATTTGATGCTGGAGTAGCTGATACGACTTGCAAAGCCGCGCCGGCTGTTGTGGCTTTAGCATTCGACAGGAATTCGACCTGGTCTGGCAAAACGTTGAAACCCGCGGCTGTGATGGCCTGGGCAACGCGTTCCTGCGAGATTGAAGTTCTGGGCGTGTTCTGTCCAACCATGAACTGCACCAGGGTCGGGAACAGAACCACGAAACCAGTCAGTTTTCCAAGCTTCTCAAACATCAGATTCCCTTATCGGCCGATGTTGCCCAACTCCTGCAGCATTTGATCGGCAGAGGTGACCACGCGCGAATTTGCTTCGTAAGACCGTTGGGCCACGATCATGTTGACGAACTCCTGGACCACGTCCACGTTGGATTGCTCGAGCATTCCTTGCTGGATGGTGCCAAGTCCTTCGGGCGATCCGGGTGCACCGACAATCGGGTCTCCCGAGGCAGTCGTCGCCAAGTAGACATTGTTCCCGATGCTGTTCAAACCGCCGGGATTGGGAAATATTGCAAGCTGAATGGCTCCGACTTGTGATGCAGCAGTTTGTCCCGCCTGGGTTACCGAAACGGTGCCGTCGGAACCGACTGTGATGGAAGTTGCGTTTGCCGGAATCGTGATATTCGGCTGCAAGGGATTTCCATTCGCGGTTACGATATTGCCTTGCGCATCCAGGTGAAAGGAACCGGATCGCGTATAGGCGATGGTGCCGTCAGGCTGGGTCACTTGAAAAAAACCGAGCCCCTGGATTGCAAGATCCAGAGGGTTGCCGGTAGAGCTGAAGTCTCCTTGGGTTTGCACAATCTCCGATGCCGCGGGCATCGTTCCGAGACCAACCTGCAGGCCGGCTGCGATCGTGGTTTCCTGGGTGGCCGCGGCGCCAGGCATGATCACGTTCTGATACACCAGATCCGAGAATTGCAGACGGCGCGAATGAAACCCCGATGTACTCGAGTTCGACAGATTGTTCGCGATATTGTCGAGATTCAGTTGCTGCGCCGACATTCCGCTGGCGGCCGTGTAAAGTGCACGAAGCATGATCCACCCCTCCTAAGAGTTGTTCGAAACCTTCGGTAATTCTTGTGCCGCAACCTGATTCATATCGGTGTGGAACAGCGACAACGCGCGCTGCATCAACTCGGCATAGCGCTGAACCGTCACCAACTCAACCGCACTCGCTACCGGATTCACATTGGAAGCTTCGAGCGTTCTTTGTTGAATGCTGGCTTGGGGAGCGGGAATCGCACTTTGGTCGGGAGCGGAGTAGTACGTCTTACCCAAGCTCTCGATCGGCGTTCCCGGAGGAAAGTTGACGATCTTGAGCTTGCCGGCGAGCACCCCGTTGACAGAAATCGTGCCATCCGGGCTGACCGAAACCGGAGCACCCACGATCGGGATGGGGCGGCCATTTTCGCCGATAACCGGATTCTCGTCTGCCGTGACCAGTTGGCCTTTCGCGGAAACATGGAAGTTGCCGTTACGCGTGTAGACATTGCCCGAACCGGTTTTTACAACAAAAAACCCTGCGCCCTGAATGCCGAAGTCAAGATCGTTGCCAGTGTGGTCGAGATTCCCTTGCGACAGATCCAGCTGGCTTCCACCGAGTACCGAGTAGTTATTCACTGCGTAGTTCAGATTCGAAACGGGGAAGGGCGAGTTTGTTGCCAGCAGTGAACGAAACACATTGTGCTCGGCGCGGTAGCCTGGAGTGCTGACATTGGCCAGATTGTTGGCGACCGAGTCAAGCGCTTGACTGCGGGCCAACAGTGCCGTGCAAGCAGCGTAGAAGCCACTGTCCATAGAATCCCCCGCCTAGACTAGAGCACGGCGTCGGCCAGTTCCGAGTTCGATCAGATCTCGCAAGTGATTGAAACCCGCGCAGCGAAGGCCGCAAGGATGAGATAGCAATTAGAAGTGGAAACGCGGGAACGGTGAAGTGCCCTAAGCTGCTGAGGATTTCTAACTTTTCCGAACCGTCGTTGTGGAGTTTTCCGGATCACGTAACCGCTCAATGGTTACTTAGAAGGGAAATGTGTGTCCAATCTCCAAACGAAAAGCGTGTTTGTCCGCCGTCGTGACTAGATCGAATAACGGCAGGTTAGAGGGATTACACAGGTCTCGGTTTCCGCTGACCACGTCGACCAAGGGATAGGGAAGACGCCAGATTTTCGCGAGTCGATATCCTGTTTCGCCGGTATCCGATTCCTCCAAGTCAGGAACGTTCCATCCCAGGATGAATGGCAACGCCCCGAGATGGCGCAGCAGGCCAGCCACATAGGCGTCCTCTTGCCGTACCGTTGCGGTTTCAGACGCGAGTTCCTCCGCGATCAGCGCGGTGAGGCGCGCATGACTGCAGAATCTCTCAAATGTGCGAAGTCCGGCTATCCCCTTGGGGTGTTTCGACAGAATATCCGTGCCCTCGAGAATGCGTTTCAACTTCGTCATACCCAGAGAAACGACGAGTTCCTCGATATCGATGAGATTGTGCGGGTCTTGTGGCATTTCTTCCGCAGCGAGCCGCAAGAGCTGGACCGTGAGGCCGATATCAGTGCGTATGGTTTCCGCGATGGCCCTCAAATCCGCGATTCGATTGGAGAGGAGCATTTGAAAGACGAGGAAGACCTGCGCCGTGACCGGGGGTGCAGGGAACACAATCTTGCGAGCGTCTTCCGGCTTTTGTGCTTGCGGCAGGGGCAAGGGACTGCCACTGCCTGCGGCCTGAGAGTGGCATGGCTTATTTTTTCCGTTCGCCAGCATCGCGGTTTCCCCGCCATAAGTAATCGGCAGCGAACGGTGGAACCTTTAGTTGACCGGAAGGTTATTGAATCGATTGGACCCGGAAGAGTAGATCCATTTCCCGCACCCCGCCTCGGATTCGGGCCCACAGGTAGTCCCGGCAGAGGTCAAAGCGAGCCTCCTCAGCGGCAAACTGATGGGTGTAGTTTCGCACAAGATGCGCAATCTCCGCCGGACTGCTGCTGCGCTCGAACAGGGCCTGGTTTTCCTTCGCGGAGGACGGCCCCAATCTGAGATAACGCTGGTAATCCCCGGGAGTAATGAAGCAGGGGGCCGCAACACATTGGGTCAGGTATTCAATGGTATGGAGAATGTGGTAATGCACGCGGCTCACGAAGCCGATTAACAACTTGCGGCCATTGCTTGCATAGTGGACCGGCAGCATCTCGTAAAGTTCCAATAGACGATAAGGGATCTGGATCTCTGCCGGAAGCTGCTGACCTTCGAGCGAAAACACCGGGCAGGACCATTGCATAGCAACGGCGGCAGTGATTTGTTCCTGGGTAGCAAAGCCTAGTTCCTGGACAACATCTCCGATGTTAGCTCCAGTGACGCGCTGGCGCTCGAGTACAACCTTCAACTGGTCGGCAGTGAGCACCTCGCGGGAAACCAACTGCAGCCCAAGCGGCATGCGCAAGCTGGGTGGCTGTTCATGTTGACCTTTCGCTCCGAGTAACCCCAGAATCCGGGCTCGGACGGTTTCTTCGAAACAGTCCTCACTACAAAACCAGTCGCCGGAGATGGAAAGCCCCTTATATTTTCGAGAGACAATGTGCTTCAACGTTTGCTTGTGGCAGTTCGCGTTTGCGCAGCGGGGCGCCCAGTCTCTTACGACCGAAGGAAGTTTTGTTAAGGCTCGGACAACAGGTAGCGGCATTCATCTTCTCCGTAGCTATATCGGTTGAGCATTCTTTTCGTCAAAAGAGGTTTTTCGCAAAGCTGCGCGAAGCTTTGGAATTGCCAGTGCGTGAAGCTGCGACACTCTGGACTCCGCCAATTGCAACACGGCGGCAATTTCTTTCATGGTCAGTTCTTCTTTGTAGTACAGGGAAATGACCATTTGTTCCTTTTCCGAAAGCGTTTCAATAGCCTCCGCCAGTTGATCTCGGATTTCCTGGCGGAAACAAAGATCGTCCGGACCCTCTTCGCGACTGGGAGCGGTCTCGATCAGATCCTGTTTTTCGCTTCGATCGTAGGCGGAGTTTACTTCTTGTCCGATCAACACCAGGCCATCCAGCCGCACCGCCGTCTCATGGAGTTCATCGATGGTGATACCCAACTCGGCAGCGATTTCCTCTTCTTCCGGCTGTCGTCCTAATTTCGCAGAGAGAGAAGCGATAGCTTCTTCGATTCTGCGGCCCTGCCGGCGTAGCGGACGGGAGCCCCAATCCAGCTCTCGAAGGCTGTCGAGGATCGCCCCTCGGATGCGAAACTTGGCGAAGGCCCGCAGCGGTACAGACTTCTTGCTGTCATAGCTGCGGATCGCCTCAATGAGTCCGATCACGCCCGCATGGACGAGATCCTCGAAGGGCACGTGTTGCGGCAGACGATCAGAGATTCGTCTGGCGATGTAATACACCTGGGGCAGCTCCTTCAAGATGAGCTGCTCTTGCTCCTGTGATTCCTGCAACGTTTCTCGATATGCGATTTCTGCCTGTGTCATGGGATCCCCAATCACGTCAAACTTTCATTCACTCCCGCTCACCGCACAGCTCCGATCGATTGCACCGGCACGAGAGGCGGGATCTCGGTCGGGGCAAGCACCACAATCTTTGGGAAAAACGGTTCCAGCAGCCGGCGTAGCTGAAAGCGGCCTGGCGATGAACAGAGCAACACCGGCGGAGCTGTAACTACCTGGTCTCCAAACTGCGTGCGCAGACCATCTAGCACGCGCCGTGCAACATTCGGTTGCAGCACTGCCGACGCTTGCATCGCGGGCTGCGGACTTACGCTGCGGGAACACTCCTCCTCGATACTCCGATCCAGCGTGACCACCTTCAACTCGCCCCGTTCATCCAGCAACGGGCGAACCAAAGCGCGCCCCAGGGCGTGCCGCACGGCTTCCACCAGCAGCACGGGATTCTTGTTAACCGGAGCGACTTCTACCAGACTTTCCAGGATGGTTCCCAGGTCGCGAATCGAGACTTGCTCGCGCAGCAACTGCTGCAATACTTTTTGTACTTCTCCCAACGTCAGCACCTTCGGAATGAGTTCGTCCACCAGCTTGGGATGGGATTCGCTGATGCGATCGATCAGGCGTTTGGTCTCCTGCCGCGTCAACAGCAAGTGAGCGTTCTGCCTGACGACTTCGCCGAGGTGAGTTGCTAATGCGGAAGTGTGATCCACTACGACATAGCCCGCGGCTAAAGCCTGCGCTTGGGTGTCGGGCGTTATCCATTTGGCAGTGGCGTTGAATGCAGGTTCTCGTGTATCGACGCCGGGAATGGCAGGCGGCGTCGTCTGCGAACTGATCGCCAGCAGGCAGTCACGGCGCATCTCCCAGCGCGCGATTTCCACTCCGCGCAGGTAAATCACGTATTCGCGTTCCTTCAGCGTTAAGTTATCTGTGATGTGAACTGACGGAACCAGGAACCCGAGCTGCGATGCCAGTTGCTTGCGCAGCGACCGAACCTTGCCGAGCAACTGTCCGCCCTGTTTGGTATCAACCAGTGGTACGAGGCCGAGGCCCACTTCCAGCATGAGTTCATCGAGCTTGATTACAGAATCCAGAGGATCGGCAGCCGGCGCAGTGCCAGGTTGAGTTTTTCCTGCAGCGGAAGCTCCGACCACTTGACCTTCCGCGGCAGCGTCTTTAGCGCGCCGTGCCAGTAACACCATCACGAACGACATTAAGATGAACGACAGCTTGGGCAGACCGGGAATAATCGCCAATCCTGCCATAACTCCGGCGGCGATCCACAGAGGTTTGCGTTTGCCAAATACCTGACGTCCAACATCGATGCCCAGCGAGCTTTCTGAAGAAGCACGCGTGAGCACAATGGCGCCCGCTACAGAAACCAGCAGCGACGGGATCATCGTGACCAGGCCGTCACCAACCGTGAGCACGGTGTAGGTTTTTAGGGCTTCGAAGAAAGGAACGCCGTGCTGAAAGACTCCAATGAGAAAACCGGCGATGATATTGATCGCGGTGATGAGAATAGTGGCCAGCGAATCTCGTTGACTAAAACGGGCCGCACCGTCCATGGCCCCGTAGAATTCGGCTTCTCGCGAAATTTGCTCTCGTCGGCTGCGGGCGGCTTTCTCATCGATCAGCCCGGCATTCAAGTCAGCATCGATGGCCATCTGCTTGCCGGGCATCGCGTCCAAAGTGAAACGTGCTGTGACTTCAGCGGTGCGGACCGCGCCGTGGCTGACGACCATGTATTGAATGGCAATCAGGGCCAGGAACAGCACGAAGCCCACAACGTAGTTCCCGCCGACCACGAATTGCCCGAAGGCCTCGATAACCCTTCCGGCGGCAGATGCTCCTTCACTACCATGGAGCAGAATGCGTCGGCTACTGGCCAGATCGAGCGACAAGCGGAACAGCGTTAACAAAAGTAACAAGCTGGGAAAAACAGAAAACTGAACCGGCCGCAGGATCTGAATTGCAACCAAGAGAACCAGCACCGAAGCGGTGATGCTGCATGCCAGCAGAATGTCGACGAGAAGAGCCGGCAAGGGTATCAGCATGACGAAGACCATGCTCACCGCCAGCACGGGAACGATCCACTCCGCGCCACCGCCGGCAAGCGAGGTCAGCAGCTTTGGTTTAGTTGGCATTCGCGATCCATTCCCGTCTTTGCATTACCGTTTCACTCCTTGATTCGCCTGTTGCCGTGCCTGGGCTTGTGCTTTGAACACGAAAGCCAGGATCTCCGCTACCGCGGCATAGAGCGCTGCTGGAATCTGTCGTCCAATTTCAACGGTTCGATATAGTGCCTGCGCCAGCGGAGGATTCTCCATGACTGGCACGCCGTGCCAACGGGCCACTTCTTTGATCTCTTGGGCGAGCAAGTTCTGTCCTTTGGCAACCACGATCGGCGCTTCCATATCCATTTCGTATTTCAGAGCGACCGCGAAGTGGGTTGGATTGGTAACCACAACGCTCGCTTTTTCCGTGTCCTTCAACATCTGCCGGCGGCGCAGTTGCCGTTGCAAACGACGAATACGCCCCTTGACCAGAGGATTACCTTCGGTCTGTTTGCCTTCCTCCCTCAGTTCTTCGCGTGACATCTTCAGGTCGCCTTCGAGTTTTTGCCGGACCAGCAGGTAATCAATGCCGGCCCAGGTAACCAGCACCAGGCCTGATTTCCAACAGAGCTTCCACATCGTGCCCAGCACAAAACTGACATACGCGGGAATGCCCAATCCTGAGGCTTGAAGCACGTTTTGCCAGGCGCCGGAGATCGTCGCAATGCCGATCCATACGATCACGCTGAAGGGGAGCAACGATTTCAGGATGTTGCTAAGACCGGTCAACGAGAACATCTGCTTCAGCTTTCCGAGCGGATTCATTCTCTCCGGCTTAGGCGCCAACGCCTCAGCAGCGAAAACCAAGCCGCCTTGTGCCAGTCCACCCGACAGCGACAATACCCAGGAGGTTGCCAGAACCGGAGCAATCCATCGCAAGATTCCGATGGCGGTCCAAAAGAAAACTGGACTGGTTGAGCTCAGCGACTCCCGTACGGAGAGATCGAGCGAACTTTGCAGCAACCCTCGCCATTGCTGGGTCACGTGCGGAACCTGCCATACGACGATAGTTATGGCGCCGCCCCACGCCAAAGCATTGGAAAGTTCGCGGCTACGCGCTACCTGCCCTTGCTCGCGAGCTTTCTTCCGGCGCTGCGGTGTCGCCTTTTCGGTTTTTCTCGAATCTGCCATCTAATGAGCCAAGCGCAGCACCTGCTCGGTGTACGCGATCGACTGCGAAAAATATCTTTCAAAAAGTCCCGGCCAAAAACTGAGCGTAGCCGCCAACACCATCACTCCCAACATGCTTTTCACCGCCGGCCCGAGCAACATCAGAGGCATTTGTGGCGATGCCTTGCCCAACAAGCCCAGCAACAGATCGATGAGTAACGTTGCGGCCAAAACCGGGGCAGCCAACTGAATCCCGACTTCGAGAATCGCTGCCCCTTCATGCAGCAAAGTTCGTGTGAACAGCGGACCAATCGTTGCAGTACTGGGTGGCAAATATGAAAAGCTGTTTGCAATTGCACGCAATATCCAGTGGTGAACCCGCAGAGCCAGGAAGATGAACATGGCAATGGTCTCGTGGAATAAAGCAACCACCGTGCTTTCGACCTCGGTGTTCGGATCAAGAATGTTGACCAGCGAATATCCCATCTGCACGCTGAGCACTTGCCCGCCAACCCGCGCACCCTCGAAGACCGCACTCGTGGCCAAACCGATTCCGACTCCGATCAGCATTTCGCGGCCGATCAGAAGCGGCCATTGTTCGGGCGGACCGATCTGCAGCCGCTGAGAGAACACCGGGTACAGCGCGGCGGTGATCGCAATCACCAAAACGATTTTCACTCGCGGAGGGATCGCCACATTGGCGAAGAATGGCGCAAACAGCATCACGCCCGAGACCCGCAGCCCGATGGCCAGCACCGCACCGAGAATTCCTATGAGCGAAATTTCCATGTCTCAACGCAAGTACGGATGAAAGTCCGACAGCAACTGCACCGTGAAATGGCACATCTGCCGCCACATCCACGGCATCAGCAGAAACACGCCGCTGCCTACGGCCAGCAACCGGGGCACTGCGGAGATCGTTGTCTCCTGCAGCGACGTCAACACCTGCACGATGTTGATCAACAAGCTCACCAGAACCGCGAGCGCCAGAATCGGGCTGGCAATCAGAAAAACCTCGCGCATGGTGATGCGTCCCAGATCCACCGCAACTTCTACCGGCATAGTCTCCTCAGCTGAAACTCCTCATGAGCGACCCGATCAAGAGATTCCATCCATCTACCATCACGAAAAGCATCAGCTTGATGGGCGTGGAAATGACGACGGGCGGCAACTGCAGCATGCCGACCGAAGTTGAAATCGAAGCCACAATCATGTCGATGGCAAGAAATGGCAAAAACAAAACTGCCCCAATCTGAAAGCCAGTGCTCAGCTCCGAAAGGATGTATGCGGGGATCAATACTCGTAGTGACAAATCATTCGGGTTTCGCGGGCGGGGTTCCTTGGCTAAATCCACAAACAAAGCGACATCTTTTTCGTGCGCGTAATGCAGCATGAAATGCCGGATCGGTCCGGAGCCCCGCTCTACCGCTTCCAGAGCTGAGATGTGGCCCTTCTGCAAAGGCACGATCGAACTCTGATAGACGCTTGCGCCCACTGGCTGCATCAGGAAAAACGTAAGCACCAGAGCCAACCCAATCAGTGTCTGATTCGTCGGGGTGGTTTGGAGCCCCAGTGCCTGGCGCAAAAAATGAAAAACCACCAACAGCCGCGCGAATGGCGTCATGCACAACAGCAGCGAGGGAATCAGAGTGAGGAAGGTGAGCAGGACGATAATTGTCCAGGGAAGCGAGCCGGCGCCCACTCCGGTGATGCGAATTTCGTTCGGATCCACACGCGATTCCAGGGCCTGCTGCAACGGGATCGAGTCCGGGAGTGACGAAAGGGTCGTCTCCGGCGCAAGAGGCGCGGGCAAGCCAGCCTCCGAGGCTGCCAGCGATCTCATGCCGGAGATCATGAACAGTGTCAGAAACACAGCTCGCACCCTGAATCGCGCACGCTTTCTCATGCCTGGCTGAAGTCCTGTTGATAGCGGTTGCTGAATACTTGAGAAAAGTCCCGAGGCTTGGCCAAATGAGCAAGGGTTGAGACAGAGTTGGACGATCCGCCGACCAGGAATTGCTCGCTGTCCACCTGAATGACTGCCACAAAGCGCTTCTCACCCAGCGAGACCGTCTCACAAACCCGCAGCCGTTTCTTGGATTGGCGGGGGCTCACCTGGCGGATGCGACGCCAAATGGCGGTGAACGTCGGAAACAATCGAGCGCATAAGCTTTCGTCTGCCTTGCTGATTTCATGAACTGCCGGACTGGTCGGCAACAACATGTTCACTGAGTTCGCCGCATCTGTCAGTTGCGCGTCAGAAGCAGTCGGTTCAATGACAGCCTCGGCGATTGCTGCTGGCTGAGGAATCTCAATCTCAGTGGTCGCGACAAATGCATGACTGGTGATTGCCGGTAGATTCTGCGACGGCATGGGGTCAGCAAGCGCGGTATGCGATTTGATTGCAAGAGTTTCATCAACTGAGGACGTTTTGTTGACAGCTAATGGCAGCTCCGGCAATCCAACTCGCTTCGCTTTGCGTGTCTTTGCAGCCTTAAGCCGAAGGCCAACGTTAATCCCGACAGCGAGACTCAGAAGAACACCGGATGTGCTCCACAACCCGCGTTTCCACGACAAGGTTCCCTCCTGGGTATCGATCATGCGAACTCCGTAATGCGCACCGCCAGGCGAACTCCAATGACTTCGAATTCGGTCCAGCCGATGAGAAGACCGTTTGCCCGCAATGGCACATCGCTGGCGTAATGGCATGCGGTTTCAACGATCGATCCCTCTTTCAGGCGCAAGAGGTCTCCTACTGAGAAGCGCGTCACCGGAATTTCAAGTGACAACTGACAGGGCAACCAGCCGAACGATTCCGCCGGATTCAGTTCAGGCTTTTGTGCCGGATGCGCCGGCTGCGGTTCTTTTGCAAGTTGAACTGCGGCTTCCATTGCGTTCTTTCCCTCAAGGTTCGAAGACGCTACTCGGCTCCGCCCGGCGCGCGGACGAAGCTCGATGCTGGGAATGCAATTCGCCGACCGCGAACGTGCCTTTGGATTGATCTGGGTGGGACGACTCGCGAAGAGATTAGCGGTTAGAAATCAGCAACTTCGGATTTCGGAAATCCACTCGTACATGTCCGCTCGCAGAAACACAATTAGAACAAGAGTAGAACAGCAGCGCTCGCGAACGGGGCGTTGACCCCGTTCGCGGCGCTTCTAATCATGAACTAACGCCGGCTAAGTTAGTTGCCGGGCGTGGCTTGCAGGTTAATCGTGTCGGTGCTTACGCTATCGAAGGTCGTCACGACGCGGGCATCTGCCTCGAAGCCCCGCTGGGTCACAATCAATTGGGTAAACTCCGTGGAGATATCCACGTTGGATAACTCCAAGGCGCCGCCCGTCAAGCTGCCCCGTCCCCCGGCGTTCGGAGCGCCAATGACCGGCTGTCCGGAACCCAGTGTCGGTGCGTAGCTGTTACCTCCGACCAGTTGCAATCCTTGATTATTGGCGAAGTTTGCCAGTGCAATTTGACCTACCGCCTGTACTTGGCCATTGCTGAATTGACCCTGGATCACGCCATTGGCATCGATGGAATAGCTCTGCAACGTACCGCTGGCATAGCCATTCTGATTGGTGGTGGTTGTGGTGCTTTGCCCCGCGAGTTGGGTCAAATTCGAGGTGTTGTTGGCCCCGAATACATCCCACGTCATGTTCATGTTCGCAGCGCCATCCGCCAATCCGTTGATAGCAATGCCGGCAATATTGGCCGCTGGCGTGAGCAGATTGCCATTGTTGTCGAACGTCAGCGTGCCCTGATTGACAACCGTGGGATTGCCAGCGCCACCTGTATCGGCGGCCGGCAACGTGATCTGATATCCCCAGGTATTCGTGCCCGTCTTCGTGAAGGTATAGGTCAACACGTGCGAGTTGCCTAGAGAGTCGTAAATAGTCTGCGGTGTCGAATACTGTGTCCCGACGGCCGCACTGGCGTCGAGATTTGTCTGTTGCTGCATCGTGGTAGTGGCGACCGGCGGACTGATTTCTCCCTGTCCGATTTGCAGCGCGGTGAGGCCTTGTCCCGGATTGATAACGCCGTTCACGGCTGCATAACCCATAACATTCTGGCCCTCCGGAGTTACAAGTTGTCCCTGAGCGTTCACCGTGAAATTTCCGGCACGGGTGAATTCGGTCGCGCCGGTTGCATCCTGCGTCACAAAGAATCCGTTGCCGGTGATTGCGACATCGCTCGGAACGCCTGTGGTTTGCAGGTCTCCGTTCGTGAAGTTAGTCGAAATTGAACCGACTTCGGTCCCAGCGCCCTGCTGAACCGGGTCGCCGGCGCCAGTCGTGCCCAGGGTTTGATAAAACAAATCCTGAAAGTTGGATTGCTGATCCTTGAACCCCACTGTGTTCAAGTTAGCAAGGTTATTGGAAATAACGTTCAGTGCATCGGAAGTTGCGGTAAGACCCGAAAGTGGAATTGAAAACAGCGGCATCAGTTTGCTCCTGTCGTGGTTTGAACAGCGGAGGAGGAGTTATTGGTTGAGCCCGAGGCTCCCGTTGTGGCTGGGAAAGCCCCCTGCAAAGTTTGATTGATAGCAATCAGCTCGTTCAGCTGATTCATGGACAACATCTGACCCACCATCGTCGTGGCATCCATGGGCGATGTGGGATCCTGCGACTGCAACTCGGTGACCAGCAGTTGCAGGAATGTGCTTTCGGCATTTTGCGCTGTCTGCGCCGGCGTCGGGGTGCCTGTCGTCGAGGTGCTCGATGTGCTCGACGTTGCCGGTGTGTTCGTGGTTAGTGGATTTACGACCATGTTTTTTCTCCTGCGTCTCGCTCTGTTTTACCCAATACCACTACATGTGAACATCCAGCCGCGACGTTCCCAGGTTCGGTTCGGTCGCGGCAGGAAGTGGGGAAGTTTCTTCGTCCGCTTTGTGAAAGGTCGCGATCTGCGGCATCGTCTGGCTCTGTCGTGACCCTTGTTCGAAACCAGCAGAGCCCCCGCTAGACTGGTTCTGCAAAATGATGTTGGGGACGGGCAAGCGCTGCTCCGAAAGCCGAGTCTGCAAGCCGGGCAACTCTGCCGCCATGACTTTGCCAAGGTCCCCGCGCTCCACCGAAATTTCCGCCGTGAATTGATTTCGCGCCAGCGACGTGCGAATGTCTACGTGGCCAAACTCACCGGTTTGAATTCCTACGCGCAATTCGGACTGGCCCATCCGCTCAGCCAGTTTGGCCGTCTGAAATAGCGAATTCGGGGCTGGGGTGGTGCCTGGTTTATCTCCCGCGATGTCTGAATCGGAGGGATGCAGCGCAGTCTTATCCAGGGCGACTTCACTTCTGGCGTTGACTTCCGTCCTATTGTGGGCGGCAATCGGCGCCGGTTGAGTCAGGTTCGTAGCGAACGCATCCGCCCCTTTGCTTGCAACGTTTTGTTGCGCCACATTTTGGAGTTGTGCTTCGGCTCCGGCCGAAGATGTCGCCTGCTGATTTGAACTGGAGTTGTTCTGTGCCTTGGAATCATCGCCAGACACGACCGTCTTGGTGGAACCGTCTGAAGATGCCGGTGTTATGGCAGACGGCTTGTTTGCGGTTTCTGCATTGCCGCCAGCCTGACTCGAAGTTTCAATTTTCGTATCAAGTAGCTGAGGAGCGGCAATTGGCGGCGTTAGCTGGGCCGCGAGAACGTCTTTTGTGAGAATCGAGTGCGCGGTCGAGGCAAGGGTCTGATTGGCACTTTCGCCAGGATCGCCTGACTTGTGCGTCGGATGTGGCGACGCTTCAGCAACCGGAGTTTCCGGCTTCGGATTAGCCGATGCCGCATCATTGATGGAATTGTGTGCCGTTGGCGCAGCCTCCGGTTTGCCTGTGGTCTTGGCCGTTCCTTGGGGAATGCTTTGCAAATTGCCTGGCAAAACAACAGGAGGTTTGGCGCTGGGGAAGGTGGCGGGCACTTGAGGCATCTGCTCACCGTGAGGCTGCGAAATTATCGAGGGCGCGTCAGTCCCGCTCTTCGCATCACCCGTAAGGCCTGAGTTATCCGACGTTCGCGCTGCGGTCGGATCCGGAATGTTGGCGCCGGCACTCACTGTACTGGTAGATGGCGCGCCGAACGGGCTGATATCCGGGGTGAACTTCGAGTTCATGAGGGAGGGGTCTTCCGGCGCGTTTGGAGACAAATCTTCGGGTTGTGACCCAGAAACGTTTACCGCAGACGCAGAATTCAGGTTGAGTTCTGATGTCGTAACCGAAGTTGACAGAAATCCGGAAAAATTTCCAAAGGTGAAGTCTGCAGCGCCGATGGGTGCGAAGGAGGTTGCGGTTGAAGTAATCGGAACTGCATCGGGTTTCGCGTCAGTTGTCGTGGTGACCGGCTGCGCATCAATCTCGTTCAGTTTCGGTATCGTGAGGGCAAGCTTGGGATCCCCGGAAAACGTGGGTCCCGGCTGAGAAACCAATTCTTTGCTCGCATCTTCCGATTTGCCTGAGGAATGCTTCTGCGTTGATGGGTTATCAGTAGTTCGAGGCGAAAGTTTCGAACTGCTCAGGCTCGGCTCAGGAGAAGAATTCGTCTCATCGTGTTCCTGCTTGCTCCGTGAAGGCGCCACTGCGGCGGAACTTGCGGTCGTGGTATGGATCGCTTGGCTTAAAACCGATGAGAATTTGTCCGTCGGCGCACTGGAGCTCGTGAGCGCTTCCTGCGGAGCTGGTGTCGACGTGACATCCACCGCGATTTTCGGCAAGCTCGCAATCACAGAGTTATCCTCGAATGCAACCGAGAAATTGCACGCCTGGGGCCACAAAGTTCCAAATTAGAAAATCATTCCCGTGGTGGGTTCAGGTAATAGCTGGCTAAAGATTTTGACCAGTTGTGCCGATTAGAACGGCAACCGGATTGTTGGAAGTCTGGGTCGACGGGCAAAACTTGCCCAGCCCGGAGCTAGGCAAAGTCTGCCTAGATTGCCTACTTTTCACCCCGCTGACGCCGCGACAAAAATAAGTCGTCCATCACAGCCTGCTGCCGCTTGGCCTGCTCCCGGGTGTAAGCCTCGAATCCGCGTTTCCGGAGTTCGTCAATAACTTCCCGCTTCCGGCGCGCCTCTTGATAGGTCTTCAAGTGTGCCGAATGCAGTGCCCGGGTCTGCTCCAGCTTGGTTTTCACAGCATCGCGCCGTTGCTCCAGCACGACCTCTCGACGAAATTCCTCTTGCAAATAGATGGAGGGAACACCTTTGGCCAAGTCGGCTTCGCGTTGCTCAACTGCCTTCAATCGCCATTCTTCGATTTGGCGCAGCTGAGCTTCAATCGCCATAATCTCGTGCTGAATCCTGACCAGCGCCAGGTATTCGCGGCGTTCCAGGCTTTCCCGGAACTTCAATACCGCTGCCAAAGGGAAATGGAAGGCCATATCAGGCAGGCAATTCGAGTAATCGTTTGAAAGTGTCGGGCAGGGAAGCGGCCTCATCCGGCCCTTGGCGCAGGAAACTATTGATTGCCGGCAAAGCAGTGACGGCTTTGTCGAGCACGGGGTCAGTTCCTTGCTGGTACGCTCCGATCCGAATCAGATCCTCCGCGCGAGCATATGCTGCCAGTAACATGCGCAAAGCCACGGCCTTTTGGACATGCTCTGGTGAGCAAACACTGGGCATCAAGCGGCTCACGCTGTCCAGCACAGAAATCGGAGGATAGTGGTTCCCGAGCGCGAGATTACGATCCAACATGACATGCCCATCGAGCAGGGACCGCACGGTGTCGACGATTGGATCCTGCTGATCATCGCCTTCCATCAGCACGGTGTAAAACGCAGTGATACTGCCGTGCGAAAAGCGTCCCACTCGCTCCACAAGCCGAGCCAGCATCGAGAGGACCGAGGGGGTGTAGCCCTTCGCGGTCGGTGGCTCGCCAGCGGCGAGACCAATTTCGCGCTGAGCCATGGCAAAGCGAGTGAGAGAGTCCACGACAAGAAGCACATTCTTGCCCCGAGCACAGAAATACTCAGCCACCGCAGTCGCTGCCAAAGCTGCACGGATTCGGAGCAGGGGAGACTGATCCGAAGTCGAGACAACCACCACGGAGCGGCGGCGGCCTTCTTCACCGAGCGTTGCAAGGAATTCGCCGACCTCGCGTCCGCGCTCGCCGATCAGCGCCAGCACGGTCAGGTCCGCCACGGTTCCGCGAGCCATCATGCCAATCAGCGTACTCTTGCCGACTCCGCTGCCACCAAAAATGCCGACTCGCTGGCCGCGGCCGCAGGTCAAGAAGCCGTCGATGGCGCGGATGCCGCAGGCGAGCGGCTCATTAATAAGAGTGCGATCCAATGCCGGAGGAGCGAATCCGTCGACTGGCATGGAGCGAGTTGCCGGATACTCACCCGGCGAGTCCAGCGGTTGGCCGGTTGCATCGATGACTCGCCCCAGAAGTTCAGGTCCGACACGCAAAGATGGCCGGGCTCCCCAAGTCACAATGCGGTCCCCAAAGCGAATGCCTTGCGGCTTCTGCAAACTCATCGACAACACGTTCGAGCCGCGAAAGCCGACGATTTCCCCAGGAAACATGGCGCCACTGGCATCCAGAATTTCGCAGGTTTCCCCCACCGAACAGAATGGTCCAGCGGATTCCACCAGATTTCCGACCACCTGAGTTACCCGGCCTGTCCAGCGGACGGTGGAACAGGTCTGCAGCCAGGTGCGGCAGGTATCGATAGGGGTGGTCGCCGTCATTGCGAATCGGGTTTCTGCGCCAGCAGATCGAAGAAGCCTTTCTCCACTTCTTTTAATTGCGCATCCAGCCCCATGTCGGCTGTGCCCATATCCGTTTCCAGCAGGCAGCTACCCGCCTGGACTGAAGCGTCTCCTGCTACTTCCAGGTCACGATTATTCTGAAAGAAGCCTCTCCAACTCTCGGCCTCTTCGGGTCGAATGCGCAAAATCACCTTCGTACCTTGTTGCAACTTATTGATCATTACCTTGGCCAAGCCCGCGACCACCATGCGGTCCACCTGGGCTTCCCGGTGCAGAATGCGAGCGGCAATGGCTAATGCGAGGTGAACTAACTCAACCTCGACCTTGGAGAAATATTGGGCACGTTCCTGGTGAAAAACTGAAACGAGGTCCGCAACTTGTTGGCGCATGCTCGCCAGCTCAGCTTCGTAATTGCTTCGAGCCTGGATCTCTCCCTCTCGGATTCCCCCGGCTCTGGCCTCGCTGATCAACCGGGTTAACTCTTCCTGGCTGATGCGTGGCACATCCTGAACTCGCGGAGGTTTTTCTTCGGAGAGATCCCCGGCTGTGCCAGACGAAGGCTCGGCGCTCAAGTTAGAGCCACTGTCGCGATACACGAACGAGGACACATCCTTGGCCAGAGAGGCGGCGGCACCGTTAGACGATGTACTCATCGTCGCCCTCCGTCTTCAACGTGACTTTCCCCTCCGATTCAAGCCGGCGAATTACCGCGATTGCCTCCTGTTGCGCTTGAGCCACTTCCTTGGAGCGTACCGGGCCCAGCGCTTCCATATCTTCCTTCAACATCTCGACTGCGCGGGACGACATGGCACGGAAAATGTGATTTTTCAAATCTGCACTTGCACCCTTCAACGAGAGAGCCAACGTCTTCTTATCCATTGCTCCCAGCCACTCCCGGATGGCGACATCAGGAACACTCAGAAGGTCGTCAAAGGTAAACATTAGATTACGAATGTTGATGGCCAACTTGGGGTCGTCGCTTTCTATGGCGGTGAGGATTTCCTTGGCCGAGCCGGCATCCAGCCGATTCACCAGGTCCGCGACACTTTTGAAGCCGGCGTAGGTTTTGCGCCGCTGCTCTCCAAGAGATTGCAATCGTCGATTCAGCACCACAGAAACTTTTTCGGCCATTTCCGGGGAAAACTGACGCAGCTGGGCCAGCCGTTTGACGACCTCCGCCCGGTTCTGCTCGGGCAGCTTCATCAGCAGCGACGATGCCGGCTTGCCATCCAAATGCGCCAGCACCAGTGCGATGGTCTGTGGGTGTTCGCCTTCCAGGAATTTTGCCAGTTGCTGTGGGTCCGCATTTTGCAACGAATCCAGCTTGCTCACGCTCAGTTCCTGCAGGCGAACCACCTTTTGCAGAAGGTTCTTGGCGTCCTCGTTTCCAAAGGCCTTCACCAACAATCTGGTGGCCAGCTCGATCCCTCCCTGGGCGAGATAATCCTGTGTCAGAACCAGTTGGCTGTATTCTTCGAGGATTTGTTTGGCTATATCGGCGGAGACACGGCCCATTTCCGCCAGTTCCTTGGTCACCACCTGAACATCTTTTTCTGAGAGGTGTCGGAAAACTGCGCTGGAGGCTTCTTCTCCAAGAACGGCGAGAAGAATTGCCGCTTTGCGACTGCCGGTAATTCCAGAGTTGGCGCTCGCCGTCACTAACGGCCTCCCTCGCGCAACCAGGCTTGGATCAACTGGCTAGCCGCAGCCGGCTCACTCTTGACTTTGTCTGTAAGTTGCCTTTTCAGAACGATGGCGCGCTGTTGTTCGACGGGGAGGGCCGCCAAATCCTGCCCGGGAGCCAGTTCTGTGCCCGCCGCTTTACTGATCTGAGATTTCTGAGCGACATGCGATGGCAGCTCGCGGAAGGTAGTTAACAATTGTTTTTTCATCGGCCGGAGCAGTAAAAAGTACGCCATCAGAAAAAGCAGCAGCAGCGCTCCGTACCGGAGAATGCTCGACCAGTCATTCAACGTGACGCGGACACGTTCTGTAACGGAAGGTTTCGTCGGAGGTTCCACGGAGGGCTGTTCAAAGGACAGGTTCTCTACGGTCAAACTATCGCCACGTGTTGAATCGATACCGATGGCGGCCGTCGCCAGTTCGGAGATCTGCTTGATTTCGTCTGGGGTTCGCTTTCTTCGCGTCTCCGTACGTTTGCTGCCTTCCTGTTTAACATCGATTGCATCATCAACCAGCAATGCCGCGCTGATTCGGCGAACTCGACCGGGAGGTTCCAGCGTGTGCCGGACCACCTTATTCACAACGTATGTGTTGCTCTCGCTTCGAGAGACTTGGGTTTCAGCCACGGGCTGGACGACGACGGCCGTTTTCATATTACCCGCATTGTTGGTAGCTGAGGTCGCGCTGCTTGCCGAGGTGCTGGCGCTCCCGTTATTGACGTTGCTTGGGGCGGGCACGTTGCTGCTGGTGCCCGGAACGCCGCCGCTCATCCCGCCTCCCACCTGTTCTTCCGAATGTTGCGACGCGACCGAAACCGCACTTTTGGGATCGTAAGTTTCTTCATTAACGTCTCTACTCGTGGGATCGAATTCGACGTTGACGCTGGCGCGCACATGATCGGTTCCCACGACCGGTTCGAGCGTTTGCAATAGTCGCGCAGTAAGGTCCTGCTGCAATTCGGCATTTGCCGGAGACGAATCCCGATTGGAGCCGCCTAAAGGACGATTCGTGTCTGCATCGACGACTGTGACGTTATCCGGGCTCAGATTGTCGACGGCTCCGGCAACCAGACGCGCAATACTTTGCTGAGTGTCCTCAGATAGATGGCCGTTGCGCGGCCGCAGTACCACGGACGCTTTCGCTGCGCGCTCGCGATCCAGAAAAACCGAATCGGTCGGCATGACGAGATGAACGCGAACGCTCTCCACATCTTTCAATGTTTGGATCGAGCGTTCCAGTTCGCCTTCCAGTGCGCGCTGATAATTCACCTTCTCGTCAAACTCGGTCGCGCCCCAGTTCAGTTTGTCGAAAAGCTCGAATCCCAGCCGCCCGCTGTGCGGCATCCCATCACTCGCAAGTTCCATCCGGCTGGAATCCAGCTTGTCGCCAGCCACGCTGATGCTCTTCCCGTCTGGGCTGATCTGGTAGGCAATGTTTTTCGCCGCTAATTTCGCACCCAGGGCCTGGGCATCGGCCGGTTCCATTCCGGTCACAAGCGGTTTGTAATCCGGCGAAGAAATCAGGCTAGCGAACAAACCCAGCAGTGCGAGTGTGAGCAGAGCAGCGCCCACGAGCAGGAGGCGCTGCGTAGCACTTAACCCGGTAAAAAAATCTTTCAACTGCTTCTGGACTTGTTCCAGTGCCGGCATACGGTTTTCGAGTGACTGCGCGATTCGTTAAAACTGCAACTTCGAGACTTCCTGATACGCACTTACGATCTTGTTTCGCACCTGCATCATGAGTTCGAACGCGATGTCGGCCTTCTCGACCGCGATCATGACATTGTGAATGTCCTGACGGTCTCCCTGCAGCAGTTGCGTCACCTGCGTCTGAGAATCGCGATCCAGCTGATCAACCTGCTGCATGGCACTCTTCAACGTGTTGCCGAACGTGCCCGGCTGGCCCGAGGCCCCAGAGGGCGCTGTAGGGCCAGTCGACACATTGGGAGAAATTGGCGGTAGTCCTGGAATCATGCTGCTCATGATGTCGATCCTTAGTATTTCTTACTTGAGAAGATCCACTGCTTGTTGAATCATCTGCTTCGTAGCCGTGATCGCAGATACGTTCAGCTGGTAGGAGCGCACGGCTCCCAGCAGATCGACCATCTCCTGAATTGGATTGATCGCCGGATACGCTACATAGCCATCCTTATTGGCATCCGGATTTCCCGGCTCGTACCGCATCTGCGGCGGTGTAGGATCATCAACTACCTGCTCAACCCGCAGCGCCGGAAACGAATTTTGCGGCAACATGTGAAAACCGGCCAGCATCATGCGGAACGGCATGTTTCCAGTACTTCTGAATACAACTTCTTTTCGTTGATACGGTCCGCCGTCCGCAGTGTGCGTGGTTTCGGCGTTCGCCATGTTGGCGGCGACCACCTCCGCACGCTGTCTCTCCGCCGCGAGTGCGGAGCCACTGATCTCAAGCAAGTTGAAAATGCTCATGATTTGTTCCCTTCGTGAATAGCCAACATCAGATTTTGAAATTCATGCCGCAGAAACTGGATTCCAAGCGAATACTGCATCTGGGTCTCCGCCATCAACAGACCTTCGCGATCCAAACTGACATTGTTGCCATCTGGTCGCTCCAATAAGCTCGGTACAGACCGCGCCATGGGTGTGAGATCCTGTCCGTCGTCCCAGCTTGCCCGCTGCAGCTCTGAGCGGAAGTCGATGTCTTTCGTCCGATAGCCGGGTGTGTCAACGTTAGCCATGTTGCCGACCACGAGCTGATGCCTGGCCGAAGTCACGTTCAGAAATCTTTCCAGCAGTTGCATCAAAGGAGTGGTGGAAATCTCGCTCATACACACCTCCGCGGTGGCAATCCATACTCTCGAATCTTGTTACGAATTGTGCGCAGGCTGACGCCGAGCATCTCCGCCGTGCGGGTGCGATTTCCTCCGGTGACCTCGAGGGTCGTTTCCAGCAGATGCCGCTCCAGTTCGCGCATGGAAGTTCCAGCACGAACCTGCGAAGAAAGAAGCGCCGCAGATTGCGGGCGGCTCGCTCCAGGTAATTCGTTAATCAGGTACTGCACGCCGATTTCGTTTCCGTCGCTCAGGGTTACAACTCGACGCATGAAATTGCCTAGTTCTCGAACGTTGCCTGGCCAGGAGTGCCGGTGCAGGCCGATGAGAAACTCTGGAGCGAGTGCCGGTGCCGGCCGTCCCAATTCTTTCGCAAACCGCCGAGAAAAATAGTCAGCCAGCAGGGAAATGTCCGATCGTCGATCGCGGAGTGGAGGCAGCGTAAGCGGGATGACATTGAGGCGGTAGTAGAGATCGGCACGAAACCTTCCATCTTCCACGCGGGAGTGGAGCGATACGTTGGTCGTCGCGATCACCCGGATGTTCACTTCCGTCGTGCGGGTGTCGCCCAATCGTTCGAAAGCTCGCTCTTGCAGCGCTCGCAAGAGTTTCGGCTGCAGGTTCGACGGCATTTCACCAATTTCGTCGAGCAGAATTGTGCCTCCCTGCGCCAGTTCGAATTTTCCCGCCTTGTTGGCGGTTGCCCCGGTAAAAGCGCCGCGCACATGACCAAAAAGTTCACTTTCCAGGAGGTGCTCGGGAACAGCAGCACAATTCACCGCGACAAAAGGCTTGTCTCTGCGCGTACTGTTGTCGTGGATGAAGCGGGCCAGCAGCTCTTTTCCCGTGCCGCTCTCAGCTTCGATGAGAACGTCGGCGTTGGTCTTGGCGGCGTGACGCGCGCGATCAAGCGCCTTCAACAGGGAAGGCGCATTGCCGATGATTTCGTGGTTGATCGTGACCTCCACCTTCGTAGCCTTGCAACCTTGGCTCATGACACGAGAAACAACTGATTGCAACTGCTCGAACGAAACCGGCTTGGTCAGATAGTCGCAAGCCCCACCCTGGATCGCCTGCACCGCTTCCGGTACGGTGCCAAAGGCTGTCAAGACGATGACTGCGGTCGAAGGACTCGATAGACGCACGTTTCGCATCAATTGCAAACCGTCCCCGTCGGGCATGCGAACGTCGGTCACGACCAGCGGAAAATGGGCGCCATCGAATTTCCGTAATGCCTCGACGGCTCCCGAAGCGGTTTCCACCGACCATCCTTCCCGCTGGAAATTCGCTTTCAAAGCGACCCGCATTCCGGGCTCGTCATCCACAACTAACACCGAGTTAGGCATCGCAGCGCTCATAGAACGGGAAACTCCATGCGAAAGGTTGTGCCTTGCTCCGCGCGACTTCGTACGGTAATGACTCCTCGGTGCTGGTGGATGATCCGACGGCACACTGCGAGGCCCAGTCCTGCGCTTTGCCGGGCCGTGCTGAATCCAGGCTCAAAAACACGCTCGAGGTTTTCCGCCGGTATCCCGCAGCCGCTGTCGGAGAATTCCACGACAGCTAACAGGCGATCGTCCTGCTGCTCCAAAGTTCCAGAGATGGATATCGAGCCACTGGATGGAGTGTGGCGCAGAGCATTGATCGTGAGGTTAAGAATGACTTGTTGTAAGCCATTGCCATCGGCAGCGATCTTTGTTTGTCCTAAAGATTCGCTTAGTGTCAGCCTGACTTGCTTTTGCTCTGCCAAAGGTCGGATAAATTCTGTCGCGCTCGTCAATGCAGAAGCGAGTTTGGTAGCTACAAGCTGCGCCTCACCCAAATTATGAAAACGAAGGACATTGTCTACCGTGCTCGAAAGCGAACGTACCCCGGCTCGCAAATGTTGCATGTATTCGCGTGAATCCGCCCGAAGAGTGGAATCGTTGGCCAGCAAGCCAGTGAGCAGTTCGAGACTTCCCAAAGGATTGCGGATTTCGTGGGCCAGCACAGAAGCCATCTCGGCCAAAGCAAGCATGTTCCGGGAGGCCTCTCGGTCTTGCTCCGCTTGTTTCTGCAGGGTAATCTCGCGGATGATCAGGATTACTTGCCGACTCCCGGTTGCAGTTTGATCTATCACACTGGAGCGGACCGTCATCCATCGCTTCTCACCGTTTTTGCCGGACCCGACTTCATATTCCTGGTCGTACGTTGCGGACTGCGCAGAATTATGGTCGACAAACCCACGTATTGCGAGCGGCAGCTGTGACCAGCCGATCGATTCTTTGTTCTCAAATCCAAAAAGCCGCCGCGCTTCTGGATTGAGGAGATTGATCTTCCGGCTTGCTTGATCGCACACCACGATTCCGCATGGCAACCTGTCGAGGATTCTCGCCAGTTGCAGGTGCATGCGTTCGTTTTCCGCCAAGCTTTCTGCTAGAGCGCGATTCCGTTCCTCCAACTGCGCGCGCAGCCGGGCAACCTCGTCGTGAAGTTGCGAGTGCGAATGCTCCAAACGATCTGCTGCCGTGATAAAAGCAGCGAATGCGTCAGTAAGCTCGGTTTGCGTAGCTACCGTGGCCCCCAGGGCATTCATTGGAACGTGATGAGAACTAGGCAACATCTGCCTAGCTCAATGCAAAGGTTTTGCCAAAGCATCGCCTCCATCCGGAAGACAGTGTCGAAGGTAATCAATATTCTGAAATCAATTGCTTCTCCTGGGATGCTGCATGCTGTTTATTGATAAATAAGATTTATCGGGAATGAGGTTCGTAAATACACTCTGATCGCCATGGGCCGCACGGCTTGGTTTCTTAGCCTCGGATTAGAAAAGTTGGATTCGAGAGATCAATATTGGCGGTCAATTGGAATTCGGTTTGCTCCAGAGATTCCGGTAAGCTCGGCCGCTACGCGAGCCGGTCTTTCGCGAAAGAATCTAACGGAGCAGTGGTGGAAGACGAGAAAACAACACGAGTCCGGGAATTCGGCTATCGACAGCCGCGGTTCCGTACGGACTTTCACTTTCTGCTGCAGACGGAAGGCCCAAGACCGCAGGTGCTGAGCGCTCGTTGTACCGACTTGAGCGAGGAGGGCCTGGCTGCCTTCGTCTCGGCCGAACTGGATGTTGGCACTGCCGTCACCTTCATTCTTACCTTGCCGGAGGGTGCCACCTCGATCCGTCTCAACGCCACCGTCAACTATCGCGTAGATCTGTGTCACGGATTCAGGTTCATGCTTTCCTCCGATCGTGAACGCGAATTCGTTCAGCGCTATGTGGCAGACCTGCGCTCGCGTTCCGTTGCTTTCAAGCAGCCTCAATAATCCGACAGCTTATTTCTCCTCTTCTAGCCCGGTTTGGCGATGCCCGTGCTAACTAGCTAGGCAGATGTTGCCTAGTTCTCATTGGGTTCTAACTCTGCGATCGGAATAGATTGACGGCATGGAACGAGTACTCACGCAAGACGAGATTAATGCGCTGGTGCGAGCAGCTCAAGAGAGAGGCGAGAAATCCTCGCTGGAGCAGCGCTCCATCAAACCTTGCAGTTTTCGTCAGTCGGGTCCGCTGAGCGGGGATCAGGCGCGCACGGTTACCGGGTTACATGAAGCGTTTGCTCGTAACCTGAGCCAGTCGTTGGGTGCATACCTGCGCGTTTTATTCGAAGTGACTTTGGTTTCTGTCGAGCAGCTTGCCTATAGCGAGTTCCTCGAGCGCGTGCCTGAGGTTACCTACATGATCTCTCTGCAAGTACCGCAGATGGAGGCGACGGCTGCACTGCAAATCGATCATGCGCTGGTATTTCCATTGGTCGACATTTTGCTCGGTGGCAAAGGCCTGTGCGAGGCGCCGAGCCGCGAAATCAGCGAAATCGAAGAACAGATCATGGAAGGCGTCAGCCGAATCATCTGCAATGAATTGAGCGCGGCGTGGACAACATTCGGATGCTGTCCTGAGCTGGGAGGGCGGCAGAATTCGGCACAGATGCAGCGCTTCCTCGCGCTCACAGAAAAAGTTCTATTCCTGAATTTCGAGATCAAGCTTGCTGAAGCACGGGGGGTGATGAACCTGGTGTTTCCCATGTCCATCTCCAATACCATGCTTCGCAAGCTCTCTTCTGATTGGTCGTATGGGAAGACCAGACCCGTCAGTCGTACAGGGAGAAAACTCGCGGAGAAAATGTTGGACTGTTCTTTTCCCTTAACCCTCGGCATCACCACCATCAAGCTACCGATTCCGACGTTGATGGGGCTTGCGGAGGACGGAATCTGCAATCTGGGCATTTCGGTGCGATCGCCTGCATCGCTGATGGTTGCCGGCCGGCCTACTTTTGAGGCCAATCCGGTGCGCCACGGGCGGCAGCGCGCGGCACAGTTAGCTGAGCGGATAGCCATCCGCGAAGAGAGGCAGCGATAATGCCGGACACCTCATCGGGAACTGTACTCCATTCCGCATTGAACCTTTTTGCCAAAGCAGTGAGCGACGTGTTTTCGCAGACGCTCTCGTCGCCTTGGAACGTCGAGGTCAAGCCTGAAGCAAGTTCTGAAGCTGCTGATGTACCTTGTCTCTGCTACGGGTTTACGTTTTCAGGCAATCTGCAGGGCAATGTTTTCCTGCAACTTAGCCACGCTGATGTCCTGACATTCACTCAGAAACTTCTCTCTGAAGCGACGCCACCCACCGAACTGACCAAGCAGCACCAGGAGGCATTGGCCGAACTGATGCGGCAAGTGGCGGGAGTCGCAGCGATCGCGTTCCAAGGCAAATCTGGTGAAGTGAAAATCGAAATGTCGCCGGTGGAGGCGCCTGCCAGCCAAGCTACGACTTTCCTGCTGCTGGCGTCCGACCCCACTTCCGCCGCTTGCACGATCAAACTGCATTTAAGCGATGAACTGGCGGCCAGCTTGTCGCGCGCGGCCAGTCCAGAAATTCCTGCCAGCGGAGAAGAAGCGAAAAACCAGACCAGCGACAAGAACCTGGATCTTCTGTTAGGAGTCGAACTTAATCTCACATTGAGGTTCGGCCAGCGCGTTCTGACGCTGAGGGAGATTCTCGACCTGGCTTCAGGGTCCGTCATCGAACTGGACCGGCAGGTGCAAGAGCCTGCGGACTTGTTGCTAGGCGATAAGCTCATCGCGCGCGGCGAAGTTGTCATTGTGGATGGAAATTATGGGATTCGCATAACCGAAGTGGTCGACGCCCGGCAGCGGATGAACGCCGTCTGACCCACACGAAAGGGTCTATCGGAGTGACCGAGACGGAAGTATAGAGGTTAAGTGGGATGATGATGATGCTCAAGGTAGATCTGAATGCGCCAACTCTAGGCGGAGTGGCACCGTCACAGGACAGTAATAAGCCTGAATCTACGTCGGTTGATCCACTTGCAACGCCGGATCAGGACCGGGCCACGTTATCGACAGATAAAGCCAGGATCGATGGCCTAACGAATCAAGCGATCGCCTTGAGTGCGATCCGCCAGGAAAGAGTCAATGCTTTGCGGCAGGCGATCCAGAGCGGGGATTACCGGATCGAATCCGGGAAAACTGCCGATGCCTTGATTCAGGATGCGAGTTAAGGATTCAGATGGATACAACCGATAAGAAACCTATGGAACACTCTGCGCCAGCGGATCCCGGGAAGCCGTTACTGCGTTATGTGGCGAGACAACCCATTCTCACAGCTGACGAGAAGGTATTTGGTTACGAACTCCTGTTCCGTGATGGAGCACACGATTATTTCGACGGTACGGATCCGGAGGCCGCGTCCCGCGGCACTCTGAACACTTCGCTTACGATGGGCGTGGATGTGCTGTGCGATGGGCGGCGTGCATTTATTAACTGCACGCGCGAAATGTTGCTGAAGGATTACATGACGCTGCTTCCGCCCAAGCAGGCTGCTATCGAAGTCCTACCCAGCGTTCCGGCAGACGAGCTGGTGATTGCGGCGTGCGAGCGCATGAAGGCAGCGGGATACCTGATCGCCATCGACGATTTTTCAGTCGGGGATGCGCGCGAGACTCTTGTGCCATCGGCCGACATTCTCAAGGTCAATGTGGACAACATGCCCGTAGACAAGCTGGCCGCTCTCACCCAGCGCTATCGAAATAAAGCCTGCAGCGTTTTGGCAGCCAAGGTGGAAACACGGGAGCAATTCACGGCAGCGAAGGCATGCGGGTGTGTGTATTTTCAAGGCTACTTTTTCCGCCGGCCGGAATTGATGCAGGCACGAGAGATCCCCGCAAACCAGGTCAACTATCTTCGGTTGCTCAAGGCAATCTCGCAGCAAGAGTTCGACCCACGGGAAGTGGAAGGGGTACTGAAGGCGGAAGCATCGCTGACCTACCGTTTGCTGCGGTACCTTAACTCGCCGGCATTCGGATTCGTCAAGGAGATTCACTCCGTGCGACATGGTCTGGCGATGTTGGGCGAACGCGAAATTCGCCGCTGGGTGCGGCTCGCGGCAACTCTGGTTGCAGGACAGAACAAGACCAGCGACCTTGTGCTTTCCGCATTGGTGCGCGCCCGCTTCTGTGAGTTGGTCGCAGCAAAAGTCCCACATGGCGACTCCGACCTCTTTCTTGCCGGATTGCTCTCACTGATGGATGCGATACTGCAAGTGCCCATGGGATTGGTGCTGGAGGGAATTGCAGTCGATGGCGAAACCAAAGCCGTACTGTTAGACAAAGAAAGCCGCTTAACTCCGGTCTTCCAGCTCATGCGGGCGCAGGAGAGCGGCAATTGGGAGCAAGTAAATACGCTGGCAACGCAGCTGAAGCTGCCTCCGACCTTTGTCATTGAGGCGCATTGGGATGCCATGCAGTGGGCCCGCACCATGACGAGCGCAAGTCCGGCTTAATCTCTCCGGTCATCCCGACTGGTTACCAAAGATTACCGCATTCCTCGCGGTCGACCTGCATGGTTGAAGTTTGGCTGCCCTTTTGCCGATATTTCCGAAAGGAACGGTTTGTCCGGCAGGAGCAAGTGACTTTTTCTACTTCCACGAAAGCACTGTATGGATCCGCTATCCATCCCGGATCGTTTGCAATCGCCCACGCCGGTCAGAAATATCGGTTCGCACGGCCCCACCGATAACGACCCCCAACGTCACCGCCGTCAGCGCCCGGACCCAAAACCGGACCTGGCTGATGAGCCCGCCGACTCGCAAGAAACAGAAGATTCGCATCAACTCGATGAACTGGCCTGAACTCAACGACTCCGCCCACTTGATTATTAGAAATCGTCATTTCCGATCTCGCCTGTGTTGTCGATCCTCGAGTTGCTCTAATCGATCATTAATCCGTCAGTCGCTCACAAGCATTCCGGACGTGTTTCCTATTCAAATTCTGTAGCTCATAGCGAAAAAGCACCCGTCTCATTCGCAATGCATGGCTTCCTAATTGCTCATGCCAACAGAGTGCTGGCGTGTCTCCGTCGCCCATCCTCCCAGAGGACGGCAAAAACAACGATGACGAAAAATTATCATTCGCTGCTTCTGTCCGCCCCGAAGTGGATAACGCACCTGGCATCGGACCACGGTGCCGGCATTCGTAATAAGCAGCAATTGTTCTGGATCTCAGGGGCCTTCTTAACGTTGCTCTGCGTTCTTATAGCGGGGTATCTTCATTTTCGTCCGCGGCCTTCCACATTAGGGATCATGCTGTGTGATTCGGCGTCCGTGGTCTGTCTGATGACGCTATCCATCAGCTCTTTCCGGCTCAGAAAGGAAATTGAGAAACGCAAAACGGCGCAATATTACCTTCGTCTGGCTTACGCTGCTCTCGAACTCGGGAATCGTCACCTTAACGGCATTCTCGAAAGCACGCCCGATGCGATTGCTGCCGTTGATTTGGAACTGCAATGGGTGGCATGCAACGCAAAATACAGTACGGACTTCAAGCAAAAACACGGGGTCCATCCCGAAATCGGTGCGGGTCTGGATGAAGTATTAACCAACCCGGCCGACCAGCCTGGTCAGGCGATCGCTTTATGGCGTCGAGCTCTCGCTGGCGAGATTTTCTCCATAACCGATGTCCACAAGGACGCCTCTGGGGCCGAAACCTTCTACGAGATCCGGTATTACCCGATTACCGATCGGGAAGGCACTCCGATTGCCGCATGCCAGATCGCGCGTGACATTAGCGAGCGCAAGCGATACGAAAACATCCTGCTAAGGCAATCTGACGAACTGCGGCGTTCCAATGCGGAGCTGGAACAATTTGCTTACGTTGCCTCCCACGATCTCCAGGAACCTTTGCGTATGGTTGCAAGCTATATGCAACTTCTCTCGGAACGCTATAACGGACAACTCGATGCGAAAGCTGACAAATACATTGCTTACGCGGTGGATGGCGCGCGTCGCATGCAGATGTTAATTAACGATCTGCTTGCGCTCTCGCGGGTAAACTCTCGCGGTTCCGAACCATCGTCCGTCGATTGCCAGAAGGTCGTGCGCCAGGTGCTGCATGACCTCGAGCCGACGATTCGCGACTGCAACGCGATAGTCGAGGTCGCCGCGTTGCCAACCCTTTTGGCCGATGAGCAGCAAATCGCCCAGCTTTTCCAGAACCTGATCGGAAATGCTCTCAAGTTTCGCGGAGAACATTCTCCTCTCATCCAGTTAAGCGCCGAGTCCGAGGAGGGCCATTGGCTGTTCAGGGTTCGGGACAATGGTATCGGCATCGAACCCGAATATGCGGAGCGAATTTTCGTCATTTTCCAGCGCTTGCACTCCCGCGAGAAGTACAGCGGTACCGGCATTGGCTTGGCGATCTGCAAGAAAATCGTCGAAAGACATCAGGGCCGCATCTGGGTCGAATCTCAACCGGGAGCGGGCGCTACTTTTCTGTTCACGCTTCCCAGCGCCGTCAATCGAGCGCAGACGCAATGGCAGGAGGCAGCAGCAACATGCGCGTAACGTCCGGCAGTCCGATTGAAATTCTCCTGATAGAAGACAATCCCGGCGACGTCGAATTGACGCGCGACATGGTGGAGAAGAGCAAAGTTCGCAACGTGGTCAACAATGTGAGCGACGGCATCCAGGCGATGGCGTATTTGCGGCGCAAAGCGCCATACGGCAACGCCAAGCGGCCCGATCTGATTCTGCTGGACTTGAATCTTCCGGGTAAAGACGGCCGGGCTATTCTTTCGGAGATCAAAGAGGACGCGCAGCTTAAAGACATTCCGGTGGTCGTGCTCACCAGTTCGGAAGCTGAAACCGATGTTTTGCGCAGCTATCAATTACACGCCAACTGCTATATCAGCAAGCCGGTTGACCTGGCCAAGTTCACGAACATTATTCGCTCCATCGAAGATTTCTGGCTGACCGTCGTCAAATTGCCGCGGAGGTCCTGTTAACGAATATGACTGAAAGAGCCACGCGAGCGCTTCTGGTGGAAGACAATCCCGGGGATGCTTTCCTTGTTCAGGAGCAACTTTCTCAAGCGCGAACTGCCTTCGATATAACCGCCACCGACCACCTGTCTGCGGCGATGGAATCGATTTCCGCGGGTCAACCGGATGTCGTTTTGCTGGATCTCGACTTGCCGGACAGCCGCGGCACCGACACCATTCGCAAGATGATTCAAAAAGTTCCTCATGTGCCGGTGCTGGTATTGACGGGCAGGGATGATGAGGAACTCGCAGTGCGCGCGGTGCAAGAAGGTGCGCAGGATTATCTGCTGAAGACGCATCTCGATGGCGGTCACCTGGCCCGCGCCATCCGCTATGCCATCGAGCGCCAGGGTTTGCTGAGAGCTCTGCATCAAAGCCGCGAACAGCAGCTGCATTTCAAAGATCAATTGCTTTCTCACGTCTCGCACGAGTTGCGATCTCCGCTTTCCTGTATTCATCAGTTCGTCACCATTCTGCTGGATGGCCTTTCAGGGCCGGTGAGCAGTGAGCAGCGGGAGTGTCTGGATACGGTTCTGAAAAGTGCGAACCAGCTGCGCAGCATGATTAATGATCTGCTGGAGACGGCCACGATTGAGGCTGGCAAGCTTCGGCTGGAATTTCGCTGTGTGGCACTAACGGAATTAGCCGAGCAGGCAATTCAGATGTTGCAGGCAGCCGCTTTGGCTAAGGGAGTGACACTAAGCTCGGATATCCAAGCCGCGCCGTTGCTCGTCTACGGCGATCCGCACCGTATTCTTCAAATCTTCCTGAACCTGATCGAAAATGCGATCAAGTTCACGCCGGCGCATGGTTCTGTCAGTGTGCTTGCCGACATATACGCTGGGGATTCAAACTTCGTTCAAGTCTCGGTTCAAGATACGGGTTGCGGCATCGGGGAGCATGCAAAGTCTCTGGTGTTTGAGCGGTTGTATCAGGAAGAGCATGACGATAGCGGTTCACGAAAAGGACTTGGGCTGGGACTGTCAATCTGTAAAGAATTAGTTGCCAGTCATAGCGGCAAAATTTGGGTCGAGAGCCAGATGGGATCCGGCAGCACGTTCTCGTTCACGCTACCCGTGTTCTCACTTGCGAAAGTGATCTCGCCGGTAGCGGTCGAAAATGGCGCCCTGCGGCGTGATTTTTCTCTGCTCACAGTGAAGCTGGCGCCCATTCCTGTAACCTCAGCGATGGACTCGTGGGGAAAAAGCAGAAAGCAATGTCTCGATCTGTTACAACGCTGCATTCTCCCCGATAAAGACGTGCTCTTGCCATCCATGGGCCAGCCGGAAATGGGAGATTTCTTCTTCATCCTTGCTGCTGCTGATCAAGCGGGAGTGAATGTCTTGCTGAAGCGTATTCGTGAACAAGCCGGGCGTTGCCCGGAACTCTCGACGCACACGGTTCTGAATGCTTCGGCGCAGGCGTTATCCATCTCCGCTTTACCGCAACACAACACTGTGGAGCGCCAAATCGATGAGCTTTCAGGCTTGGTCGGCCACACAGTTATGGAAACTTTAAAAAAAGGACGGTCTCACAATGGATAAACCGAAAATTCTGATTATCGATGATGACCCCGACATGCGCCGTGCCCTGCACATTCGCATGCGGTCTCAAGGCTATGAAACCGCTTTTGCATCCGACGGCATGTCCGCCATGTCGAGCGCGATGAAGATGAGTCCAAACCTGATCTTACTGGACCTTGGGCTACCCGCTGGAGATGGATTTGTGGTGCTGGAACGGCTGCGAAAAAACACCAGGCTCTCCTGCATCCCCGTAATCGTTCTGACCGCGCGTGAGAGCAACGGAAATCGGGAGAAAGCTCTGGCCGCAGGCGCATGCGCCTTTTTTCAGAAGCCTGCCGAAAACGAAGTTTTGCTCAGCATCATTGAAAAGGCCTTGCGGGACAGCGGCGCTCTGGCACGATAACTCAGCGACGCTGAGGTCCCATTCCGACGGCCAACCTGAGATAAGCATCCCGGGGCAGGGAACTCGTCGGGGCGGCAACCGTCGCGCCCAATCTCTGTGTATCCTCTTCGTACTTTATCGGGAATCGTTCACAAAAACTTCAGTCCCCACCCCGGCGATTACGCTTGGACCTATCCGTCCTGATGTTGCCTCTGTCCGCTGCCGATTAAGTTCTGCAGTGCCAGAGGAGACGGGCCGTGAACTGTGGGTACCACTGTGCCGCGTACGTAGTCTTCATTATTTCGCTACTCATGCCGGCGCTCGCCCAGCAAGGCCCTGCAGATCAGCAATCTCCTCAGGCCGAATTTGTGGCGCCCGGCAGTACCGCCGTGAATTCCGCAATCAGTTCTCCGCCGCCGGCTCCTGGCCTGCCTGGAACAAAGTCACTCTGGCCTCATCCTTATATATATGGTGGTTTTGCCCCCAGCGATGGTGCTGGATATTCGTCGGCAGCTGGTACGCTGGGCGGCGGACTGAACATCGAAGCGTCCCGGGTTATCGGATTAACCGAAGTTTCGGTCGAGGATGAGCATAAACTCGACTCCGGAACCGGTGCGGAAGCGCACTTCCAAACGCGGTGGTTCGTACGTGCGCCCGGTACCTGGTACTTCGGCGGTGGGGCGCAATGGAACGACCTGGATACCGTGCTCTATTCCAAGCACGCGTGGAGGCCGGGGTTCGGCGCCGGCAAGGATTTTATTCGCGAGACCTTTTCGGCGCGGGCCCAGGCTTTGTACCTCCTGCCCGGAACCGACCACCTGAACGCATTGCAGGGCCCAGAGCTTAGTTTATGGATTCCCTCTCCTGCAATGCATCATCATTGGTTCTACCGTCAGGTGCTTGGGATTTACGAATTTCATCAAACTTCCGTGCCGGGGAATTCCGGCTTGCAGGATCGCTCCGTGGCTACCTTCCTGGAACTCACGGCCATGTACCGTTTCTGACGTTTCCATTCCGGAATGAGAAAATCTAATTTCCCTGACGGTAACAATCTCCCGGTTACTGGCCACACGCCGACCACCTGAACTTTTGAACTCAAACTGCCGATTTCACTTCTTGCACGCAGCAGGAGCCCGGTCAAACCAGCAAGCTTCCGCGCGGAGAAAGTGTGAGGGAACGTGAGCGCAGTCGAGAAAGCGGCGAACAGGCTACGACTGGTTGACTTGCCTCCTTTTCCCGGAGTCGCGGTCAGAGCTTTGCAACTGGTCTCGGAGCCCGAGAGTCGATTACGTGACTTGCACGAGTTGATCTCGATGGATCAGGCGTTCGCGGCGGAGCTTCTCAGACTTGCCAATTCTCCCCTCTACGGCATACGCGCGGAAGTCACCAGCTCGCTGCAGGCGGTCATGCTCCTGGGCTATGAACGTGTAAAAGGGCTGCTGCTGACGCTTGCCGTGAAGTCCTACATCGGACAGTCTCTGGAGGCTCCCCTTTT
>Ga0209579_10000607_pt1 | contig 33833 bp, 27 predicted proteins | sample Coa_R1_2_FD_187152 | JGI IMG/M metagenome (GOLD analysis project Ga0209579, IMG submission 187152) | Surface soil microbial communities from Centralia Pennsylvania, which are recovering from an underground coalmine fire - Coalmine... | ecosystem: Environmental > Terrestrial > Soil >... | reverse complement strand
GGCGTCGACCGAGCCGCTTAAAGGCGGAACTACGAACGACGGCAGCGCCAACGCCGCCAATTCCAGCGCGTTCAGCGCCGATCTCGCGTCCCCGCCGGCCATCGCCGCGAGCGCATCCCGCGATTCCGCGGGCAGCACAATCCCGCGCCCGCCCAGCCCGCGCTCAGCATCCGCCATCGCGCGATCCAGCAGCGCCGCGATTTCCTGAATGCTCAGGTGATGCAGCACAAACACGCGGCAGCGCGACAGCAGCGCGCTATTCAATTCAAACGACGGATTCTCCGTCGTCGCGCCGAGCAAGGCCAGCGTGCCGTCTTCGACCGCGGGCAGAAATCCATCTTGCTGCGCTTTGTTGAAGCGGTGAATTTCGTCAACGAACAGAATCGTGCGCCGCCGCTCGAAACTCAGCCGCTCCCGCGCGGCTTTGATCGCCTCGCGCACTTCCTTGACGCCGCTGTTGACGGCGGAAAACATTTCAAAATGCGCGTTCGCCGCGCGCGCCAGCAAAAACGCCAGCGTCGTCTTTCCTGTACCCGGCGGGCCCCACAATATAAGGGAGGGCAGAGGCGCCAGCGAGTCGGAGCCGGTTTCCGTGCGCCGCCGTTCTTCTTCGAAAATGCGCCGCAGGATTTTGCCGGGCCCCAGAATTTCGGTTTGCCCGCAATACTCGTCGAGTGTGCGCGGCCGCATGCGCTCGGCCAGCGGCGCGCCTTGCTTGCGGACGGTTTCAACTGCAGCACCGAAGAGGTCCATGCGAAATCAGGAGATAGGAGACAGGAGTTAGGAGTCAGGAGACCGCAGCCGCGGCATCCTTTCCCGATTGATTCAACAGCGCAGGGCATTATAGTAAATTTCGGCGTGGATGGGAAATGAGGAAGCGCAATCCTCCGCGATTCATAAAAATCGAGCTTTTTATGAATAATAAACGTATGACTCGTTCGTCCATATTGGCAGAGGACCATAGGCTTCGAAGGAGATTCTCATGAAAAAGTTTGCGGGTATGTGTGTGTTGGCGCTGCTCGGTTTTGCGGCGCATGCGGCGACGGTTGATGACGTGCTGGAGATGACCAAGAAAGGCGATCCGGAAGATAAGATCGTCGCAGCGGTTGAAGCGACCCCCGGTGAAATCAACGTCGGTGTTTCGGATGTGCTGCGCCTGCGCGACGCGAAAGTGTCGGACAAAGTCATTGTCGCGTTGTTGAAGCATACGCCGGGCGGCGATGCCAAGGCGACTGCGGGGACCATCAAGCCGGCCACTCCGCCCATTACCGAAAAGAAGATCGCTGAACAGCCTGTGCCTGTGCAACCTGCAGCCCCAGTTAAGCCCAATGTGGCCGTCCCGCCCGTTCAGAATCCGCCAGTGGCCGGCGACGGGCGCCTGGGCATCGACAACCTTGACGACCGCGCGTGGGCATACATGTACGAGCCCGCCGTGCAGACGATCTGGATTTCGCCGTCCACCGGCGGCGCGGTCGGCGCGCACGCCAGCATTACTCTCGCGATGAAAGCCGGTTCGTACAAAATCCGCTTCCTCAATTCGCAGGACGACGGCGTGCCGATTACTGTGTACGCGGGCGAGAAGTCAGCGTTCAACCTGACGCGCGTGGCCGGCGAAGGCGGCGTAGCGCTGAACGCCACAATCTTCGAACATGGCGAACGCAAGACAAGCGGCAGAATCGCCGCGCTCGATAAATTGGCGGTGCCCGACGCCGCGCAGCAGCCGCAAGTGGTCGAAGGCCCGCCGGTCTACTACAGCGATCCGCCGGTCTATTACTACGGCAGCGACGGCGGCCCCTACTATTACTACGGCCGCGGTTACTACCCGTACTATGGCAGCCGGTATAACTTCAACTTCGGATTTAGTTCAGGCGGCGGACATCATCACCGCTAAGCGAAAAGTGGACCTCATGAATGTACAGGGCGGACCGGAAGGTCCGCCTTTCTTTTCGTTTTGTTCAATCGCGATTTTTCCATTTTCCATTTCACCTGTCCGCGTTACCGTCACGGCGGTTTGAAACCAATTTGGGACGCGTGAACCTTACATGAATTTCCTCGATCCCCTCGGCCTGATCGGTTTGTCGGCGCTCGTGCCGATCGTTGTGCTCTATTTCCTCAAACTCAAGCGCGAACAGCGCGTCGTGCCCTCGACTCTTTTGTGGAAAAAGGTCATCGAGGACATGCAGGTCAATTCGCCGTTTCAGCGCCTCAAATATTCCCTGCTGCTGCTGCTTCAAATTCTGCTCATCGGCCTGATTGGTTTTGCGCTCGCCCGCCCATACTTGAATCTCGGCGGCGTGCCCGGCAAGCAAACGGTGCTGCTGATCGACACCTCCGCCAGCATGGCGACGCGCGACGCCGGCAGCGACGGCAAACAAACGCGGTTGGAAGCCGCGATACGCGACGCGCAGCAAAAGGCAAACGATCTGCGCCAGGGCGATGAAATGGCGTTGATCGCCTTCGACCGCGAAGCCCGCCCGCTGTGCAAATTTTCTTCCGACCGCGATATGCTTAAAACGCTCCTCGGCGAACTAAAGGTCCGCGACCTCGAAACGCGCGGTGACGACGCTTTCGAAGCCGCCATCGGCATGATTCAAGGCAAGCCCAACACCGAAGTGCTGGTGCTTTCCGACGGCTGTTTCGACGACGTGAAGCTCGAGAAAGAACGCGCGGCGGCGTCCACTGGAAATCTCGAAGATACAAAGGCGCAAACCGTCTCCGACCGCCTGCGCAACTTTCGCTTCGTGGGCTACGGCAGCGAAATCTCCGACAACGCCGGCATCACACAGATGAACCAGCGCACGCGCCGCGTCAAACGCAAAGACGCCGACGGCAAGCAAATCGAAGAAGACGAGACGGTGCTCTTCCTCACCGTCGAAAATTTTTCGCCGGCGCCGCGCGACGTCGTCTTGAGCATCTCCACCGCGAGCCCCGATGGTTCGAAGTACGAATTCCCGATGCGCGTGATCTCGCTCAAAGGCCATCCGCCGCGCGATGAGTCGGGCTTGAACGAGCCGCCCAAAGACGGCAGCCTCGATCTTTCCAAATCGGACGAAATCCTCAAACTTCCCGCCGACACCAAGGGCACCGTCACCGCGCGCATCGCCAGCCCCAAAGACAAATTCCCCAACGACGACGTGGCCAGCGTGGTGATTGAAGGCACTGAAAACGGCACCGTGCTGTTTGTTTCGAAAGGCAATTTTTTCTTCGAAAAAGCGCTCGACGCAATGGCCCGGCAGTACGGCTGGAAATGGAAGAAAGTCGATCCGGACGAATTCATGAAGGACTGGGAGCAGAAGGGCCAGCAGGCAGTGGACACCTACGACGTGTGTATCTTCGATCGCTTGGCGCCGCTGACCTGGACCGACGGCGGCGCGCTGTTTCTGGGCGTGATGCCGCCGATCGCGGGATTCGTGAAATTACCCAAGGAGAAGCAGCCTCCACAGTTCACGCCGATCATCGATTGGGATTCGAGCCATCCGCTGATGCGCTACGTCACGTTTGGAAATGTGACCGTGAAAACCGCCGAAGCGTGGCAGGTGCCGAAAGCCGCGAAGACGCTGGTCGAAGGTCCGGGCTTTCCGTTTGTCGTGGCCTACGAAGCCGACCGCCTGCGCGCGATCGGGGTCGCCTTCGATATTTTCGACACCGATTGGCCCTCGCGCCCATCGCTGCCCTTGTTCTGTCACAACGCGCTGCCCTGGCTTGCGAAAGCCTCGCCGCGCCAGCACCCCAGCGCGCAGCGCACCGGCGAACCGCTGGCGATTCCGCCGGGCCTGGGCAACGGCATCGCCGAGATCACCAAGCCCGACGGCAGCGTCGAAAAAGTGCAGCTTTCGCGCGAACACACCACGCTCGTGAAAGGCACCGAATACTCCGGTTTGTACCAGGTGAAAATTCCCGGCGAGGACAAAGCGCGCGTGTACGCGTTCAACTTGTCGAGCCGCAACGAGTCCGACAACGCCACGCGCGCCGCGCTGAAAATCGGCGACGTCGCGCTCGAATCGCAGCCGGCTCTGATGAAAGCCAAGCGCGAAATCTGGCGCTGGCTGGCCCTCGCCGCCGCCGTGCTGCTGCTCGGCGAATGGTGGGTCTACCACCGGCGCGTGGGAATGTAAGGAGGATGTATCCGCCTCACTTCTCCGCCAATTTCTTCAGCCGTTCAATCACATTAATCACCGCGCGCCCCTGATGATACGGGTCTTTCCACTGATCGCTCTTCGGCCCCGGTTTCGCATGGCCATCTTCGCTTACCATAGAAATCCAGCCGTTATTCTTGGCGTCGATCTGGTATTTCTGGATGAAGTCCCATTGCTTGAGAAATGCTTTCCAATATTTGTCTCGCGCGGATATTCGTTGCTCGTGCTCGTACATGAGCAGCAGCGCGTTCAAACCTTCGGCCTGCACCCACCAGATCTTTTCTTTGTCATGCGCCTTTCGAAACATCGAGCCTTCGTTGTAAAAGCCGCCAATCTTTTCATCCCAGCCAAAACTGAGCGCGTGATCGACCAGTTCATTGGCGGTGTTCCAGGGATCTTTCTTGATGCTCAACGTGTCGGCAGCCTCCATCAGTAAATAGGCTGTCTCCAAATCGTGCCCAAACGAATCGGCATCCGGAACCGGCGTCCAATTCGAGTGGAAAAACAAATGCATCGCAGCACCCTCACCGAGAGCGCCGACAACGCAGATTTTGTCGTGAACGACGTTATAAAGTGCGCGGAGCCGGGATTTCGCGATGGCCGCGGGAGATGCTTCGTAATATGCCGTGAACGACTCCAGCAAATGAATGTGCGTGTTCATCGATTTGTAGCCGTAGGCAGTGCCGATTAAATCGAATGTGGGTGGCTTGGGATTGTTTGTGCCATAGGGAAAGTCTTTGTTTCCCTTAACCGAAAGCGCTTCCGTATACCCGGCAGTATCGCCGTCGTACGAGTGTTTCTCGAGCCACTCAAACGTCTGCTTCGCCAGCTCAATCGCCTTCGGATTCTTCGTCGCCTTGTAATTCGTCGCCGCCGCGTACATCGCAAACGAAATCCCGTAGACATGCTTCTCGTTGTTGCGTTCCCCCGTCGGTTTTCCGTCCGCCGTCACGCTCCACAAGAATCCGCCATTTTCCTTGTCCCACATTTTGTCGGCAAGAAAATCCAGGCCGTGGTTGGAATACTCAGCGTACTCCTTCGCCAGCTCCGGAAAACTGATCGCCACCTGCGCGGCCATCCACGTCAGCCGCGCTTGGTACACCAGCGTTTTGTTCCCGTCGCGCTTCTCGCTCCAATCCTCGGCGTAATCTTGAATGAATCCGCCGCGTTCCTTATCCACCGCGCGCGGGAACCACGGCTTGAGAATGTGTTTTTGAAGATGCGCTTCGAATTCCCCCGCGAGGCGCTTGTACTCATCGGTGGAATAATCCGCGCCCAACAGAATTGTTGATCCAAGCGAAACGAGCAACAGTGCGGCGAGTGTGCTGTGCGGCATGAATGGCGTCCTTGGCGGGTGAATTTCAAGACGCCGATTCTGTACTGCAATGGGTTGGAAATGCGAGCAGAGAATTGCGCTGGCGCGAAATTAGAGATTGGGTGGCCCACCCAGCGAGCCCAACGGGTGGGCCACCCACGCTCAGCACTCAGCCCTCCAAATACGGAATCGTCATCGGCCCCTCCGGCAGCACCGCAATCGGCGCATCCTTCCCAATTCGCGCCAGCTCCGCCCCCACGCGCGCCCCAATATCCGTGACCGGTTCCAAATGCGCCCGCCGCGCCTCGTCCGCCGAAATATCACTGTACAACCCCACGCGCGCGCGAATCTGGATCATCGCCAGCAACTGCGCTTCCCACTGGTCGTACATCGAAAATCCCGGCGCGAGAATCGTATCCAGCATCGCCCGCGGCGAGTTATGTTCGTAAAGCAGCTTCTTGAAATTTCCGTGCGCCGGGAAGCCGTCGTTGCACTTCGACGCCGCCACAATCAATCCGCCGTCCTCAATAATCTGAGCGCCCGCGGACATGCCCTTCACGGCCTGATACAAATTCTGATCCAGCGGATAACCACCGTTGGTCGTGACCACAATTGGAAATGCCTTCGGACACGCCACCATCGCCGTCGCCTTCGCGAACGCGCAGCCTTTCAGATGAGCCGCCATCACATCCCCGCAAAAATAGCGCGCGATTTCATGCTTGCGGTTGACCGTCACGTTGATCATGAAATCGACCGGCAGCAGCGACCCGTTCGCGCGAACCTGCTCCTGCGTCGGATTCTTGTCGAGCACTCCCCACGTGCTGCGCGGGTCGCCGATCACCTGCGCGCGGTGGTAATGCATGATCGAGTCGATGTCCGCGACTGCCGGGAAAATCCCTTTGAACCCGCCCGAAAATCCCGCCATGAAATGCGGCTCTATGAAGCCCATCACAATCCGCTTGTCGGCCTCGACATACTCCTTGTTGTAAAATACGTTCCGCCCGTCCGGCGTCTTTCCCGCCAGCTTCATCGTCGCCGGATTGTGCGAATTGTGATTCACAACCCGATACTTCCTGAACACTTCCGCCCCAATCATCCCCTCCAATTCCGTCGCCGTATTTTCGCGGTGCGACCCCGTCCCATTAATAATGCAGAAATTCGCCGCCGGCACGTGCGCCAATTCATCGAAGAGCCAAGGCAGTAGCCGCGCCGTCGGCAACGGCCGCGTGATATCCGGAATGACGATGGCGACTTTATCGCGCGCAGCGACTAAATCGCGCAACGGTTTCGAACCAATCGGCGCCCGTGCCGCCTTGCGAAACCCACCCGCCTCATCGCACAGCCCCTCGACAAATTTCGGCGCAAGCACGGTGATGTTGTTGGACGGGAACTCGACTTCAAGCCCGCTAGTGCCGTATTGAAGATGAATTTTCATGCGGCCTTATTATAAGGCCGCATCTGCCGTCTGCCACGAATTCGCGCGAGGGTTTGTGTTAGTTCGATTGCATTTGCGTTTAGCGCCAACGGCGCGAAATAATGTAGCCCAGTCAACATGATCGGCGTACCCGCACCCGAAACGGATGAAAATAGCGATGCCATCGGTTAGAATAAAAGCCGTCGCTCCCTTTTTTGGCGGCGCTGACGCTGCTGGTGGACAGATCGCGGTTGCGCGCAAGATTATTTGCCATGAGTTTTGCAATCGTTATGTACAAGACTGAGGATTAATAATGAATTCCAAATTTACAGCAACTCTCTGCGCGGTGATGATGTCGGTGCTTGCAGCGCCGCGCGCGGTCTCTGAAGAAACACGCACGACCGCGCGCATTCTAGTGCTCACCGGCAACGAATATCCCGGACACAAGTGGACGGAGACGGCGCCGGCCATCGTGAAATTCCTCAGCGACGATGCGCGCTTGAAAGTCGAGTTGAACAAAGATCCGAATTTCCTCGCCGATGCGAAGCTCTTCGACTACGACGCGATCGTGCTCAATTACATGAATTGGAAATGCGCCGGCCCCGGCGAGAAAGCGCGCGCGAATCTAAAAGCATTTGTCGAGCATGGAAAAGGGCTGGTGCTGGTCCATTTCGCGTGCGGCGCGTTTCAAGACTGGCCGGAATTCAAAACGATTGCGGGCCGCGTGTGGGATCCGAAGGCGCGCGCCCACGACACGCGCGGCGCATTCAAAGTGGAGCTCGCGAAAACGTCGCACCCAATCCTGCAAGGTCTTTCGTCGTTCGAAACGGACGACGAGCTTTACACGTGTTTGACCGGCGAGAAGGAGATCGAAGTGCTGGCGACGGCGCGCTCGAAAGTGGACCTCAAAGAATATCCGATGGCGTTCGTGACTGTGTATGGAAAGGGCCGCGTCTTCAACTGCACGCTCGGCCACGATCTCGCGGCGCTCAACGTTCCGGAAGTGATGGAACTTTATCGCCGCGGAACGGCATGGGCGGCTCAATTACCTGCCGCACCGCCTGCAGCGGCCGAAAAAAAATAAACAAGCAAACCCTAAACGCCGCCAAGGGAACAGTTAATGCGTTTGGCGGCAATCAATTGGAGATGCTGTTAGTGAAGCGGGTGAAGGGGTTCGAACTAGCGATAATTGCACATTTTCATTCTTGCATTCATTTACGTCCAAAGCGTTTACGTCAATTGATTCCGCGCCAGCGGCAAGCCGGTGTCGTAATAGCGTCGTTGAATTCTCTTTCATAACGGTTTCGCCCACGGCTTCGGCGGTGCTCTGCAAGCGGTCTTGCCGGGCGTGACTGTACACGTTCGCCGTTAGCTGCGGGTCTTGATGCCGCAAAAGGCGTTGTGCTTCGGTCAGCGTCGCGCCCGATTCAATGACAAGTGAGCAATAGGTGTGACGCAAACTGTGAAAGACCAGCTTCCCGCCGGGCGCGTCTTCAAGCAACTTTGCCGCGGTCAAGTCGCGGAAGAAAAGCCGGTCAATGTGGAAATCGACTTCCAAAAGCGGCGCGTTCGCTGGCTTGCCTTCGGACGCGGCTTTCAACTTCAACGCCAGCGTGTGCGGCAATGGTTGACGTGAAGCCCTTCGGCCTTTGCAGAATTCCGCGGACAGCGATAGCGAACACATTTCGACGTTCAAGTCTTGAACCTTCAACGCGGTCAGTTCGCCTTTGCGATAGCCGGTGCAAAGCGCCACTTCGTACACAAGGCGACGCGGCGGCGGCGCGGCGTTCAATAGCTTTTCGATTTCATCGGCGGTCATGGCGCGGCGTTTCTGTTTTGGCGTCGTGTCGAATCCGGCCATGTATTCAAGCGGATTCGATTCAAGATAGCCGCGGCTTTTCGCCCACAGACAAAGCGCCTTGATGCTCTCGACATACATTTGAACGGTCTTGCCGGTCGCCGGTTGCGCGGTCTTCGCTTTTTTTCCAGGCTTCGGCGGCGGCGGCGGAATCTTCCCGGCCAGTAGATCGCGCGCAACGCTCTCGACTTTCGGCAGCGTCACGTCGTGAACCGTCTTCAAGTTCAATTGCGCGGGCCAGAATTCCATTAAGTGCCGTGTGCGCATTCGAACGTGAACGGCGTTCCACGGTCTTCCGCCGTGCCCGCCTTGTGCCGTGCCCCACGCAATGTATTCGTTTGCCACGTCCCAAAACGGGCGCGGTGCGTCGCCGGGCTTCGGCGGTAGACGATAGCCAAGCCGGATTTGCCGGTGCTCGTCTTCGAATCGGCGCGCCATTGCCAGCGTTTCTCTTGGGTTCGTCGTGCCGGTGAAGCGCACTTGTTTTCCGTTCCAATGCTTGTATCCGGCCCGATATTTTTTTGAAACCGGGTGCGGCTTTGATTCAACAAAGGCCATGATTCAATTCTCCCTATTCTTGGCGGTCCAAAACTCGTTTCACGGACATTGCCGTCCATTTGCTTCCGCGTGCCGTTTGCTGGCCCGCGGTGTTCATGTGTTCCGCAATCGCGGCAAGGCTTTCGCCCTTCGCGCGTAATTCCTGCATTGTCGGGGCAAGATCGGCAACCGCGGCCAGCGCCATTGCCCGGCGGGCTTCGATTGACGCTTCGCGCCCCTTGGCAAGCCCGGCCAGTCTCGCGTCTTCGCGGCCTTGCCAGTGTCCGGGGCGGTTACTGCCAAGCGCCGCGCCGCGGGCCTTCGCAGCGGCCAGCGCCGCTTTCGTTCGTTCCGATATGCGGCGGGCTTCGTCTTCGGCAACCGCGGCCAAAATGTGAATCGTGAGCCGGTTTGCGTTTGGATTATCGCACGCGACAAAATCGCAACCGGAATCCATAAGCTTTGAAAGAAACGCAACGTTTCGCGCCAGCCGGTCAAGCTTCGCGATAACCAGCTTGGCTTTGCTTCGGCGGGCATGAGCAATTGCCGCGGCCAGCTTCGGGCGGTCCGCGCGCTTGCCGCTCTCGACTTCCGTGTAGACGGCTTGAATCGGCGCGCCCGCGGCTTTCGCGTAGGCTTCCACGGCGGTTTTTTGCGCTTCCAAACCAAGCCCACTTTGGCCTTGCTGTTTGGTGCTCACGCGGTGATAGGCAATCAAGTTCATGGTGTCTTTCCTTTCAAAAGACACTATATCATTTGTTTTGACGTTCGTCAACACATTTGTTAATTTATTTTTGATCGTTCGTTGAAAGCGTCCTTTGCCATGAATCGGCCATGCGCGCAAAGGTGACGCGCTCGTTTTTCTTCCAACGGGTCTTCGTGCTTTCCAGCCGGTAGGCGTCGGCCAGCTTGTGGCGCACGTGTTCGGGTTCGGTGTGTGTCGCGGTGCGTTTCATGGTGCCCCGTTCTAAGCGTTCGGGCGCAATCGCGCAACCTTGCGCGCTTCGGCGTCCAAGCGCTCTTCAAAAAACTGCACAATCCGGCCCGCGGTCCAGCAATTTTTACCCATTAGTTTTGCCGGCGGCGGCAATTCCCCGCGGGCGACGGCCCGCTTGATGCTCTCGCGGCAAGCCTTGCCTAGCATTCCGGCCAGCCCGTCTTCGGTCAAGATCGTCGCCGGCGGCAAATTGCCAAGTTCCAAGTAGATGCCCGGCCCCGGTTCGTCGATTTCCGTTTCCGTCGCGGCCATTTCGGGCGCGGTCGTGGCTTCAATCATGGCTTTGGTTCTCCGTGTTCGCTTCCGGCTTCGGTGGGCGTTGAATGTGGTAGCCTTTGGCGCTTGCGGTTCGCGTTTTTTCCACACGCGCCAAGCGTCCGGCTTCCATGTGATCGGACAGCAAATTGCACACTGACTTTTTCGTGAGATTTTTATTTAACGCGCCGTTTATCACTTCGGTCATGCGTGTTGACGAAATGAAGACGCGCGTGTCTGCCGTCGAATTTTGGCTCACTTCCGCGTCTATCGCTTCCATGATTTCTTCGGCGTCGGCCAGATCGTCGTCTCGTTCGTCGCGGCGCGCTTGTGTCAGCGATACGACTTTTTCGGGCGTGTTCGTGCAACGGGTCATCACTTGATTAACGAAACTTTTCCAGCCGCCGGGGTCGTTGTGATTCGACGGCGCAACCGGCTTGCGCAGTTCTTCCACGATATCGGCAAGAATGTAATCCCGGTAGTTTTTGATAAGCGCCTTCGCTTGTTCCTTGCGGTCATCGCACACCGCGGGGCGCTTCAAACGGATAATGTAGCAGCGGCGGGCCATATCGCGCGAAAGGCGCAATCCGTTCGCCGTTAAAATGACGGTCAGCGTATTCGGGCGCGACGAATCGCCGTGATAGAGCAAGTGGCCCGAAATGGTGCCTAGCGTAATTGTCTGTTCAAGATTCGCGCTTGCGATTGATTGTTTGGCGTTGTCAACCAACACGACGCGCTTTGTCAATGCTTCGGCGGAAAGCAACCGCGATGAGAGCTTTTCATCGTCGTTGCGCGTGAGCGTGTGAACGATGTTTCCGCCGTACAATTCCCCGGCCATTTCGCCAAGTGTCGATTTGCCGCAACCTTTATCCGGTGCCGTGATCGCAAACGCGGGGCGCGTGCCGTTCACCGCGCCCCACGCGGGCGTTAAGAACATGGCCTTTATCATTGCCATGTCTTCGGGCGTTTCGCCGTTGTCGAAAAGCGCCAGCAACCGGGCCAGATATTCCCCGCGCGCGTCGTAACCCTTCGGCGGTTTCCACGTGTAATAGTGCCCTTCAAGCGGCGGTTCGTGGGGCACTTCGGACACGGCTTCAAATCGTTCCGCGCGCTCGCGGACGTGTTCGAAGAATTCCTTTTTCGGCGTGATCGTCTTCACGTCGTTGTCTTGCCCGCCTTGCCATGAAATCTTCCCTGTCCGCTCTTGAATCCATGCGAAAAGTGAATCGACAGTCGGCAAGATTCGAACGGTGCCGTTATGTTCAACGAAAAGCAACGGGTTCGTTTTCCCTACGGCCTTCGGCCAATTGCCCGTCATGGCGAAAAGATTTGTTGACATTTCATCGACGGTCAGCGCGTCGCGCCGTGTCTTCGGTTTTCCGTTCTTCATGGTAATCGGTTCTCCCTTTCCGTCGGTTTGAATGACAACGTGACAATTGCTAAAGAAGCGGGGCGGGTCCGCGGGCGTCGCGTCGTTGCTGGCGTTTTGAGTGGGCGGAATTGCTTCGGCTTCGTCGGTGCGGCGCGTCAATTCTTCCGCCAAGCCATGCGGCCCGTGCTCGCGGGCCACGTCGTTTGCGTCGCGTTTGTCACTCACGGATTTTCCTTTCGGCCAAATGTGACGGCCTTCAATTCCGCGGCAGTGTTGCGCAGCGCGGCCAGTGTGTTGTTTTTGAAACGGTGCCCGGCGGGGTCGTCATCGTAGATGATGCACGCGCGACGGCCCGCAAGCCGGGCCAGTGTGCCGGGCGTCCAGCGAAAGCTTTCGCCCGCGGTGACGCTTGTGCAATGAAGCCCGGCGGAAACGACGGCCAGTGCCTTCAATTCACCGGGCGCGATGTAAAGCCAGGGCGTGGCGCGGCCCACTTCCAAACGGGCGCGGCGTTCGGCTTCGACGCGGGCCAGCCCGCCGTCGATTTCCAGAATTGCGGCGCGTTCGTCGAATTCATCCGCAGGCCAAAACGATTCCGGCGGCGGCCAAAGTGTCGCAAAGCCGTGCCGCGGGCGGTCCTTCGGTTCCGTGCCCAGCGGTGCCCAAAGCGCTTTCGGCCCGTGCGTCGCGTTTTCCTTGTGCAGTTTCAACGCGAGCACGTCGCCGGCGGCGCTTGTAATCGGGATAATCCATGCGTCCTTTGCGGCGTGCTTCCAGCCGGTGAATTTTACGAACGGCATGAAGCCAAGCCCGAAAGCGCGGGCGGTGTCGATTGTGATTCCACGTTTGGCAAGCCAGCGGCCTTGCAGTTCGGGGCTTTCGTACAGCGTCCGCATGGCGCGCTCATGCACGCGGCGCAACGTGTCTTGATTTGGCACGGGCGGCAGCGGTTCCACGGGCGCGGGCGGTGCCGCGGGCTTCGGTGCGGCGCGCCGCGGTGCGGTGCATGGTCCGGCCAGCCGTGTGATCGCTTCGGCAATCGAAATGCTTTCGGCCAGCGCCAGCGCGTCGATAACGCTTCCCGCCGCTCCGCAACTATGGCAATGAAAACGCCAGCCCGCCGCGCCTTGATGCACGCTTAAGGCGTCGCGATTGCCACAGAATCGACACGGGCCATGATTGCCGGGGCGCTCGTGTCCAAGCACGTCCAGCAGCGGCGCGGCGGTCCGCTTCACGTCGTCAAGCGACGGGCGCGGGGCGGTTGAAGATATGTAATTTTCTCCGGACATACCCGTAGTAAATCACACACCAACCGGCATATCATTTCATATCCAATTAGAACTTAACGATTATGAGGTATCTTATTTTTGGTTCGCTCTGTCCAGGCGAGACAACGTTCTTCGACGCATTCAACTTTGAAAAGCACTTCGTTTGTTGGTTCGTGCTTTTTCGCCGTCTTGCACTCTTGCCACGTGTGAATCGTCTGAATGGGTACTCCATATCTTTCAAATACTTGTTTAGCAGTTATCAGGCCGTCTGGAATTTCAATACCCTTCAATCTGAATTCATGCGAATTAAGTTTCCAGCAAGCCCACGAATGCGCATCACGGACCGCGCGTGCGCTGGGTTTATGAATGAGATTCCAAATTGGATTGTCGAGACGCGACGCTTCGGCAAGAATGCGTTTGATTTCTTTCGGCGGCTTCTTTAACAGTTCCAGCCACTCCCAGCGAAGCCAATTGAGAACTTCCCTCGTCTGTTGATGCCGGGCACTAATGACCGTATCCCCTTCCGACGATAAGACAGCCGCTTGTAGAATTGCTTCCGTGCCATCGGAGCGTTTATCAAGAAAAACATCGGGGTGAAGAATGCCCAGCCATGCAAGCGTGATTGTCTTTGCTCCTCTTTTAGGATTCGGTGCGGAAATCTCATCACTTCTATTTTCTAGCCACGCTAGGCACTTGATTAAGTGATCTACTTTTGAAAGCGACTCTTTGACGAGCGGCTTGGGTGGGTCCGTATAAATCCATTTCCACGACTCCCGCCAAGGGCAACTCTCGCTTTCTTGGTTCCCAACAACGAGGTATTTGGTATCGTCGCGCGAAAGGTTCTTCAGAAAATCGTAAAGCTTTATCGGAAGTTCACAACGAATCACCAAACTTGGAATCACACGACGATCTCGTTCTGTGATAGATTTTACGTACTTGCGAAAGTGGTCCGCCATACCGACACTTTGAAGCCCAAACGTATGATCGGTGTTCCTTACAAATTCGCTTTGGGTCATTTTTAAGGCGTCAAGCATTTCGCAGAGCACGCCTTGATTAGGAATCGAATACTGCCACGGCCAATGGTATGCGTAATCGTCGGCAAGCCTTCCGTCACTCCAGCCGGTCCAAGTTAAATTGATTGCGCCCTCAATTAGTTCGCACGCTCTAAAATTATGCACGTTTTTCGGATTGTTTGGCCCGCCGGGTTGTCGCTTGTCAGTTCGTGGAGCATTCCACAATGGGTGCTTGCGCCATAGAGGTGTTTTTTCTGCCATAGTTTCGCCGCGCCTTTCCCTCTTTCCCTTCGGCGGTGAGTGTCCGCTTTCGGCCTTCGATGTTTAGGCGCGATTGATTGCAGCGGGTCAATTGAGTCAATTTCAATTGACTCAACTTTTCACGATCCTCAAAACTTCCGCGCGCTCGATTTCGGCTCCCCGCGCCAAATCCAGGCCCGCGGGAAGGACCCGCGAGTTTTTCCGCCGGCCAGTTCATGCCGCTTGTGCCGGTTTTCGTTCCCCTTATCCTACTGCCTTATCTATCTTTTTTCGTCCATTTCGCGCGCTTTGAAAAGGGGAGATTGGAAGCGGCACAACCGGCATTTTAGACGCCCCGGCCTTCATTCGCGCGCTCGTTCATGCGCCAAAGGCCAGCTTCGCGCGCTTGTTCGCGAACGAAAGCCGGTTTCGCGCGCAAAATACACGCTTCGAATTTAAGGCGGTGCGCCGTTCGCGAACGAAACTTTCCGAAAGGGCATTTTAGTTGACCGACACGCGCGCGGGGAGTGCGATAATTTCCGACAGTGCCCCGGCCTTCGGAAGGACCCGGAATGAAAAGCCGGTTTCGTTCCGTGACTATGCGGTGAATGGAACGAATTACGCACTTAAATTTTAAGGCGCGTTTTCGTTCCGGAACGAAATCTAAATTTCGCTCCGAAAGTCAGCCACCCGCGCAAGACGGCAGTGCCATGATTTCCGGCGGGGTCATGCCCTTCGGAAGGACCCAAACGCCAGCCCGCCCGCCGCGCCGTGCCGCATACCCGCGCCACGGGCCTTGCATGGAAGGGGTGAAAGGGGCGCGGGGCGGGGTGGGGCGCGTCGGTCATTTCAGTTTTTCTAACAACGCCGCGCAAGCAATCGTGTGTCCGTCCGTTGCTTCGATTTCCTCTTTTATCATTTGCGCGGCTTCGTGAAGTCCGGCACGTTTCAGCGCCTTGTATCGTTCTCCGTCACCGGGGCCGCAAAGGCTTCTCCACGATCCCCAAGCCCGCATATCTTCGATTCTAAATCCAGCGCTTTGAAATGCGCTCGCGGCTTCGGACGCGCGCATTACCCAGCCGGGCACGGTTTTTAAAGGCGCTTTCGCCGCCGCATCAATCCTATGGCTTCCCGTCCAAGCAAAGAGCGTGACGTGATCGCCGGTCAGAACTTCTTCAAAGAGCAGCGGACGCCCGCGCCAGCCCACGGCACGCATAGAGGCTATCAATTTGTCCAGAAATTCCGGGTGAGTGATAGAATTCACTTTCCGCACGCTTCCGGAATTCGGGTAGACATTAATCAATTCCATTTTTCGTGCGGCCCTTTGGAACGTGAGCAAGTCTGATTGTGCAAAAAGGGGCGCGGCGCGTCCGCGGTCACGCCTTGCGTTTCGAATACAGCAAATGAAAAATCGTCTCCGCCAAGCCCTTCCGAAAGTCCGGGTTGTCGCTGTATTGCTTGTACAGTTCCGTATGGTCCATGACAACTTCGTCCATAGCGTCGTTCAATGCCTTGTCGTGGGCAATGCGCGCGTTTTGTTCGTCGGAATTCGTCATCGCGTTTTGGAATTCCTTGTTCGCCGCAACTTTCTTCGGCAATTCTTCCGACAGGAACTTTTCAATGCGGTCACGATCTTGCCATGCGATGTTTCCAAACGTATCGTTGAACACTTTGACGATGTGGCTTAGGAAATCCAATTCCGGTTCGGGCTTGCGGCGCGCCGCGCTCGTCGGCACGGGGTCCAGCGCCACGTCGCCGGCCAGCGCAATGTCTTCTTTGGCCTTTTGCTCGACGCGGTAACTGTCCAAGTCAATTGCTTCAAGAATGCCCTTCGAAAGATCGTCTTCTTTCGGTTCGCCCAGCTTCGGCACAAGCAATTTCAGGAACGTGCAAAGGCGTTCCCACGCCACGCTGTTGAACGGCAGCACCGCGGACAAAAATTGATACGTCCGCACGAACATTTTCGCCTTGCTCTTGAAATCGACTTGCCCGTCTTCGTCCAGTGTCTCGTCATAGATTTGCGAGCACGCGTCAAGAATCGGGTCCAATTGCTCGCGGCCCGCGCCGTCGAGAAACAGCTTTGCAAACGTTTGCACTTGCTCCGCGGAATAGACTTGGTACGCGTCCAAATCCGCTTTCAAATCGTGCAGCTTGTTCGGGTCCGTCTCTTCGCTCAAAATCGTGGTCTTGTAGAACGGTTCGAACGATTCCTTGATTTGTTTCGCGTCGTTGCGGAAGTCGAGCACGAACGTATCGTTCTTCCCGTCGCAAGCGCGGTTCAAGCGCGACAGCGTTTGCACGGCCTTGACGCCCGACAGGATTTTGTCCACGTACATTGAATGCAAAAGCGGTTGATCGAAGCCGGTTTGGAATTTGTCCGCGACGATCAAAAAGCGGTAATCGTCCTTTTTGAACGTTTCGGGAATCTTCGAACTCGCAAAGCCGTTCATCGTGTCTTCGTCGTATTTCTTGCCGTTGTATTCCTTTTCGCCGGTGAACGCGACAATGGTCTTGTACGGGCTTTTGCGCGTCTTCAAATACTCGTCAAAGGCCAGCTTGTATTGAATCGCGCGGACAATCGAATCCGTGACAACCATTGCTTTAGCGCGGCCCTTGATTTTCTTCGCGGCAATCACTTCGTCGTGGAAGTGGTCAACCATGATTTCAGTTTTTTGCCGCACGGCGTATTCGCTCGACTCGACATATTTCTTCAGCTTCTTTTGCGCGCGCTTCTTGTCGAATTGCGGGTCGTCTTCGATCTTCTTCAAGAGCTTGTAATAGCTGGTGTACGTCGTGTAATTTTTGAGCACGTCGAGAATGAATTGCTCTTCAATCGCCTGTTGCATCGTGTACGTGTGGAACGCATGGAACGTACCGTCGGGTTGCTTCACGCCGAAAATTTCCAGCGTCTTGTTCTTCGGCGTGGCGGTGAACGCAAAATAGCTGGCGTTCTTTTGCATCTTCTTCGATTCAATCACGCGGTTGATGCGGTCTTCGTCGGTTTCATCGTCGCTTTCCGGCCCGGACACGTTCAACGCCGTGTTCATCTTGCCCGCGGCGGACCCGCTTTGGCTGGAATGTGCTTCGTCGATGATGATGGCAAAGCGGTTGCCCGGCAGCGTGCCGATTTCATCGACGATGAACGGGAATTTTTGAATCGTCGTGATGATGATTTTCTTGCCTTGCTGCAACGCCGCTTTCAATTGCCCGGACCCTTGCGTAATCGCCTGCACCACGCCTTTGACGTGCGCGAATTGCTTGATGTTGTCTTGAATCTGTTTGTCCAAGACTTTCCGGTCCGTGACTACAATCACCGAATCGAAGACCGGCTTTGCCGCGCCGTCCGCGGTCAGTTCCACAAGCTGGTGGGCCAGCCACGTGATTGAATTGCTTTTCCCGGACCCGGCGGAATGTTGCAGCAGATATTTTTGCCCGGTGCCGCGGGCCTTGGCGTGCGCCAGCAGCTTGCGCACGCAATCCAACTGGTGATAGCGCGGGAAGACTTGCTTGTATTCGACGCGCCCGCGTTCGTCCTTCTCTTCCAGCAAGCGCGCGTAACGCTCGACGATGTTGCACAAGCTGGGAATGGAAAGCGTTTCCTTCCACAGATAATCCGTCTTGATGCCGTGCGGGTTCGGCGGGTTGCCCGCGCCGTCAAGGTGTCCTTTGTTGAAAGGCAAAAAGCGCGTGTCCTTGCCCTTCAAATCGGAAGTCATGTAGACGGTTGAATCGTCCGCGGCGAAATGAACCAGGCAACGGCCCACGTGAAAAAGCGGTTCCTTCGGGTCGCGGTCATTCTTGTATTGCTCTATGGCGTCCGCGGTGTTTTGGTTCGTGAGACTGTTCTTCAATTCGAACGTCATCGCCGGCAAGCCGTTGATAAAGATGCCCAAATCCAGCGCGTCGTTGCTTCCGCCCGCGTTGTAGCGCAATTGGCGCGTGACGCTGAAGACGTTCGCCGCGTGGCGCGCCGCGGCGTCCGCGTTGCCGGGCGTGGGCGTGGCGTAATACAAATCCACGTGCGCTTCGTTGTGGTCAATCCCGTTGCGCAGCACGTCCACGATGCCGCGCTTGGATATTTGGCTGAAAATGCGGTTGAAGAATTTGGCGCGCCCGTCGCCGGCGCGGACGTTGAGCTTGTCGAGCGTCTTGGCTTGCGTGGCTTCAAGGAACGCGAAAAGCTGTTTGCCGTCCAGACAATAGGTGCGGTCGTAATCGTGCCAATCGCCTTCCACGTAGCCACCCCGCCCATAGGGGCGGGGTGGTTCGCTGCACACGCCGTGCGCCGCGGGTGTCGCGGGCGCGGCGGCGCGCGTGCCAGTCAGCGCCGCGACAATGAGGCTTTCCAAGCCTCGTTCGCTTGTGTCGGTCGGCATGGCTTGCCCCTATTGCCGCACGTCAATCTTTCCCGTCACCGCGTCCGAAATCAGTGCCGTGCGGTATTCTTCCATGAGCGCGATTTCGCGCTCGCACGTTGTTTCCCCGCTCTTAATGGCTTCCAACTGGCCTTCGATATACTCGACAATTTTCCGCTGTTCGTTGACTGGCCCTAGCGGAACTTCCGTCGATTTGACGATTTGCGTATTCAAATTCGGTTGCCCGGAACCTTGCTTGATTCGGTCCCTATAAACTGGCGTCATCATTCTGAAAAAATAATAAAGGTAGTCCTTCGTGGCGATACGCTCGTCAATTTTATCGAACGCCACGGAACCGTCATTGATGCACCCATTGACTGCAAGAATCTTCGGAACGCCTAGCGTCGCGCCGCTATTCGTTAGAATCAACGTGCCCGATTTCAAAAAGCGTGAATACTCGACTCCCGCAGCGGTAAGGAATTCGGTCGTTCCTGTCAAATACTTTGATTCGTCTTTTGTGGATTCCGCTACTGTTATCCAAGGGCAAAAATCTCCGCCAAAATATTTTGGATCGCCAGCGGGTCGTGGCGACGCGCCGCGAATCACCGCGCAAAACGTCGAAACGTTTCGAACGGTCCAATGTTCCGGCACGTCGCCAAGCCACGGAATCCCCGACGGCTTCAATTTCACTTTCGGATTCAATCCGCGCGTGACGGCGCGGTTGATGAGCGCGGTTTTGTGCTCTTTCAACAGTTCAATCGTTTGCCGCTTGTTTTCGATGAACGCCGCAATGTCGCGCTCTTTCGTTTCCAGGAACGAGACAATGGCGTCTTGCTCGTTGCGGGGCGGAATGAACAACGGAACTTGTTTAAAGTCGGCGTATCGCATGTCCCATTGATCGCAGCGAACGCCGTAGGAAATCCGCTTCCACGCGAAAATATAGCGGTGACAACGCAGCAAATAGTGAATGAACCGCGGATTGAATTCGCCGTGCAGCGTGCAAACGATGTATGCCGGGCTTACGATTCCGTTAAAGTCCGAAACGCCAAGCGAACCTTGCCACGTTTTCATTTTGTTCAAGACAAGTTGCCCGCGACGAACCACCTTATAATTCGATAGGTCTTCAGGAATGACGTTGTGATTTTCGTCGTCTTCTTGTCGCTCAATGACTCCGAAATCGCGGTAAACGGAAAGCAGCGGCAAGTCAGGACGATTGCGTTCGCTCACAACGGTCGTGATGCTTCCGACAGACGCTTTTTGCCAGTGCTTCGGCACGTCGCCAAGCCAATCTTCGGCAGCGCGTTGTTTATCGCGATAGAGTTTCACCGTTTTATTTCCCCGTCTCGATAATTTTCGCCAATAGCCCCAAAGTCTCGCGTTCAAGCCCGCTTAAATCCTTGGCGATTTCGTCCAGACTTCGCAACGGTTGATAGTGATAGAAATACTTTGTGAACGAAATTTCGTAGCCCTTGCCGGTGCCCGCCGTGTCTATCCACGCGTCCGGCACGTGCGGCAACACTTCGCGCTTGAAATAGTCTTCGATCTTCTCTTTCAACGGCACGTTTTCATGGTCGCGCAAGTCCGCATCCGGTTCGTATTCGACGCGGCCGTCCTTGTGGCGGGCTTTCACCACGGGCGCGGCGCTTTCGTCGCGGCGCGTCAAGTGCTCGCGAAACAGCTTTTCGCGCTTGCTCGACAGCTTCACGCCGTTGCCGTCCAGAATGCCGCGTGCGTCGTTGTAATTGCCCGCCGCGGCGGTCAACGCCTTGGCGTCACGCTCGACGGCTTCGGCCCACTCCGTGTCCTTGGCGGATTCGCACGCGGCGCGGAATGCCTTCCGCGCGTCCGCGGACAAATCCACGCGCAAGCGCAGCGGGCGCTCGACGGTGATTTGCCAGTAACCGAAATCGGCGTTGTCGAAAATCTTGCTCTGCTCGGTTTCCTTGAAGTCCAAAAACGTCTTCGTAATCAGTTCAATTTGTTCCGTGCTGAATTCGCAGTTTTTCTTGCCCAGATTCTTGCGCAGCTTCGTGAACCATTGCGTGGCGTCAATCAACTGCACTTTGCCTTTGCGGTGCGCGGGCTTGCGGTTGCTCAAAATCCAAATGTAAGTCGCAATGCCGGTGTTGTAGAACATGTTTTCGGGCAAGCCCACAATCGCTTCCAGCCAGTCGTTTTCAAGAATCCATTGCCGGATGTTGCTTTCGCCTTGCCCCGCGTCGCCGGTGAAGAGCGCGGACCCGTTGTGAACGGTCGCGACGCGGCTTCCCAGCTCCGTCTTGCGTTTCATCTTCGAAAGGAAATTCACCAAAAAGAGCAATTGCCCGTCGCTTGAACGCGGCACAAGCGAGAGCGGCGCGCCGTCGTGCTCGACGGCAAAACGCGTGTCCTTCATTTCCTTTTTGTCCCCGCCGCACAACGCGTCAAGGTCCGTCTTCCACGATTTGCCGTAGGGCGGATTAGCCAGCATGAAATCGAATTCAAGCGACGGGAAGCCGTCGCGCGAAAGCGTGGAACCGTATTTGATTTGGTCCGTCTTCCGCTCTTTGATAATCATGTCCGATTGGCAAATGGCGAACGTTTCCGGGTTGATTTCCTGTCCGTACAATTCGACGGAAACGTCCTTGCCCTGCTCTTCGGCAAAAATCTTGATGAACGCTTCGGCTTCGGTCAGCATCCCGCCGGACCCGCACGCGTCATCGTAAACGAGATAGGTCGTGCTTTTGATTAGCTTCTTTATCGGGCGAAAAATCAGCGCGGCCATGAGCCGGATGATTTCGCGCGGCGTGAAATGTTCGCCGGCTTCTTCGTTGTTCTCTTCGTTGAACTTGCGCAGCAATTCTTCGAAGACGTAACCCATTCCCAAATTGGAAAGCCCCGGATGAATTTCCTTGCCTTCACCGTTCGTCACGGGTTCCGGGCTTAAGTTGATGTCCTTCGAAAGGAATTTCTCGACAAGCTGATAAAGCACGTTCGCATTTTCGAGCTTGTGCAGTTGGTTGCGGAAATCGAATTTGCGCAAAATTTCCTGCACGTTTTCGCTGAAGCCGTCCAGATACGCTTCAACGTTCGCCTTGATTTGCGACGGTGAATTCAGCAGCTTGCGCAGCGTGAACGGCGACGTGTTGTAGAAATGCCGGCCCGCGGCCTTTTGAAGCGCGGACCGTTGCTCGTGAATGCCCTTCTTGTCGAGAAACGCCTTCGATTCGAGCACTTTGTCTTTCGTCGGTTCAAGCAACACGTCCAGCCGGCGAATCACGGTCATCGGCAAAATCACGTCGCGATACTTCCCGCGGACATAAATGTCACGCAGCACATCGTCCGCAATGCCCCAAATGAAGCCGACGATCTTGTTATGCTGCGAATGGTCCAAAGGCGTCGCGCTCCGTTCGTGTCGTGAATTCGGGAAAGCCAGTATGACGGCTTTCACCGCTTTGGCAAGGGTGCAAGCGGCATGAAGGAAGACGCCCGCCGCGGCGCGTTTGCGGCGCGTGTACGCGCCTTTCGCCGCGGCGACGTGAGCCAGGGCAACGGCAACAAAAAAGCCCCGCCAATCGCGGCGGGGCGTGTGTAACGCGCCGCGGGCGCGGCGGCGGTGCTCACGGTTCTAATTGATCTTTCGGCTTGCGTATTTGCCCTTTACGTTTGCATCAAAGAATTGCCCCTTTGACGGCGCTGCAAGAAACGCTGAATAGACGTGCCGCGGAACGTTTGGGTACTCATAGATTTTGCCGTTATTGAAGCGAAGTCCAAGCGTCGAGGATTCGTCATCGTATCTAACGGCGTCAAGCATTGAGGACTGCACCGATTGATAAACCATAGAATGCCCTTCCTCTAAAGCGCTTTCGCCCGCTGCGCTTTTGCGAAAGCCAAAATGGATTCGCAGAGTTTTGTGAGCGCCGCGGATTTCATACCCGCGTTCCACGCTTCAACGAGTACGTCGGCAACAAACAATTCCTCTTTCTCAATTCCGCCGATGCTCCCATAAGCAGCTCTAACTTTGTCTTTGATCTCGTGAACCTTCGCCGCTGGAATCCCGTCAAAAGCTGCGGGGCCGATTTGCTTCGGCCAAATGGCTAAATCCGGCTTCAAAACAGTTGCCTTCGGCATCGGGTCTTCCGCGCCATAGCCAAGAAGCGTCAGAATTGCTTTGTTGTCTTGCGTGTGCGCCGTGAGCTTTTCCGGTTTGCAATCGGAATCCGCGTCAAATACTGCAAAAGTCGGGATATTGAGCGCCCGCGCGATTGCCACGGGACGCGGCATTTTGCTCTTTCCGTTCGCCGGCACGATATGACAGCCGAAACGCCGAAACTCGTCCCAAAGATTCAAAAGATGCAAATAGGCCGTGATATGCGCACGGTCTTCAATTCCCTCGACAAGAATCAAAATCGGCGTGAAGAACATTTCGTTAAGATCGGTTTGCAGTGCGGCGTGGATTTTTGTCAATACGCCTTGCGGTGCCGTCGGTGGATTGTCACCGTATGCAGCGGAAACGCGCTTCTCAATTTCAGCGGCGGAAACGTGGGCGCATGAGGCGTTTTGCTTTTTGGGACACTTGCGAATGAGCCGGACATTTTCAAAACTCTTGCCCGAAACGAAATGCGGCGAATGCGTGCAAACGACGATTTGCGAATTTTGTGCGCTTAGGCGTTCAAACACGCCCGCAAGGTGTCGCGCTTGCGGCGGGTGTTGGTACAGTTCCGGTTCCTCGCAACCAAGCAACAATTTGGGGCTATTTGAATCATCGGAAGCGGCCAATTCTTGCAGCAAGGCAAGAAGATAGCAACGCTGTAAGCCGTGACCAAACCGCGTTAGATTGCCTTTAAAAAACTCACCTTCGCCGGCAATAATTTCGGCCAGCGGGTCCGCAAGTTGGACCGCGGATTTTGGATCGTTTCGCCAAGCAAGGTCCAGCGTGGCTTCGGGGTGTGACCACTCTTGAAGACGCTTTTGCAAACTCCCCGATATGTCTTTCAAAGCGCCTTCGTTCTTTTTCAAAAGTGCTGCATACTCTTCTTGCGTGCGCGCGCGCAAGTCTTCAGTTTCTTTCTCGAAAGAAATTTTTGCCCGGACAGTGCGCGCAAGAATCTTTCCTAAAGCAGTATTCTTGGCTTCCACATTTTCGGTTGCGGCGTCTTTTACGGCGGGAACGAAAATCCATTGAATAAACGGAGCAAGAATGCTTGTTCCGACGAAGCCGTAAAATTTATCGCCGCTTTGGGCGGGTTCGCACTCTTCAGGGTGTTTGGATTGATATTCGTGTAACGCCTCTTGCATCTGCGTCATGGTGCCCGGCTTCGGAAGCTCGGTAATTTCCTTCGCGATAGCAGAATATGCCTCTTTGATTTCCGCCGCCTTGGCGCCCTTGCTATAGAGCGAGAAAATCGGTTCGAACCGCCGAAACGTCATTCGTTCGCCGTATTGCTTCACTTCGGCCATGCCCGCGCCATCATTCCATTGCGCTTCAGCCGTGACAATGAGTTTGCCGTTGCGAAAGTAGTGTGAAAGAGCAAGTTGCTCGGCTTGATTCAAATCACGAAACGTGACGCTAACTCGAATCGGCTCACTGGCGTCCTTGCCGTGAAAATCTTCCTTGCTGAGATTCAACAGATTGTTCGGCGAACCCTGATTTTCGCGAAAGAAGATGTTCAATGCGCAAAGCACCGTGGATTTGCCCGCGCCGTTTGGCCCGATAAGGCACGTGTAATCGTTGAACGGAATCGTTGCGTCTTTGAACGCACGCAGATTTTGAATACGCACGCTTTCGATTTTCATGCAATACCCCTTCCTAATGCTATGTTGGTTCAATACATTTGGAGACTTAGAAAAGTCTACCATTTTTTGAACGGTGTTGCAAATTTTTCAATATGCCGCACGCGAGATTCAATGACTCGGCAAAGTCGCGAGTCCAGCGCCATAATCGCAGCAAGCCCGGCAACGTCGCCACGCCATTATCGGGGTTGCGCGGGCCAGCGTCGTCAAGCGCGATTGCGTGGCGCGTGGGCGTGTTTCGCGCGGTGACGGGTGCCAAATGCAAGGCGACAAAAAAGCCCCGGCAATTCGCGGCGGGGCGTGTGTGTGACCGAATCGGCACGGCGCGGCGCTCACGGCTTCGCGGTGCCGGCCAGCGCCAAAATTCGGCGCGGATATGTTCCGGCAACTTCGGCCAATTCGCGACAAGCTCGGCAACGTCGGTGCCATTCTGCCTTCGGCGTCGCCATTTTCGGGTTTTGCGCTATCCGGGCCAGCGCCTCAAGGCGCGATTGCGGGGCGCGTGGGCGGATTTCGCGCGGCGACGGGTGCCAAGTGCAAGGCTAAAAAAGCCCCGCCAATTCGCCGCGGGGCGTGTGTGTTCGAAACGGCGCGGCGACGCTCACGGCTTGACGGTGCCGGCCAGCGCCATGATTGCGGCGCGGAGATGTTCCGGCAACTTCGGCCAGATCGCGGCAAGTCGGCAAAAAAGGTGTTCGCCGGCGGGGTCCGCCGCGGCGGGCGTGGGTTGCCTTAGCATGTGGCACAACTCACAAAAATGCTCACTGTACGCCGCGAATTCCTTCAATTGCGCCGCGCGCCATTTTTCGATAAACGCTGCGAAGTCATTCGGGCGTAGGCGGGAATAATCGGCGGTTTCGCGAGCGTTTGCAAAGTCGGCGCGCGGGCGTCGTGATCGCCGGCAATTACATCGAACTAGGCAGCGAAAGCCGCGCGCATCTTCTATTCGGCGCTTTGGGATTTCGGGCGGCGGTCCGGTGCCGATTCCGCAAGACCCGGCCCGCTGCACGCGATTGCGCGCAAGGCTCAGGAATTTCAGAGAGCAACCCGAAGCCGAATTCACAAGCCAAGCGGCACAAAAGACGGCGAATGAGAAGATTCATGCGAAAGTCGTGGCGTTGCTGAAACACAAACTGGCAGCGATTTGATTCCGCGAAACTTCCACTTGTGCGCCCTGTTATTTTTTAACTCGTTGTGTTATTTTTTTAAAATCGCATACAACAGACGTTCCGCGCCATGAGTTCGTTGAACGAGAAACAGAAGCTCACAACCGTCTGTGGCATGGACCCTTGGAAAAGTCTCGTCGTCCCGCGAAACCAAAATCTCGGCCCGTGCCAAATTCCTTGTCAAATGTTTTTTAAAAAATTACTTGACCCATTTATAGAAGTCAGGATTATCGCTCAATCACTAATTGTTAAAGAGTCAATCTTTAACCCAATTCAAGCGAACTGCACAATGTGAAAAAATAACACTTTGTGCAGCAAAGTTTGATGGGGCGGGCCGGATTGCATTTCATGTGCTATTATGTTGAAGGCGCGTTGAAGCCCAAATCGTTTCTCAAGTCCTTTCAATTGGAGCACTTACGATGAACGCCACGGTTGCAACATCTTCCGCGGAACTTGTGATTTCAGTCTTGCACAAGGTGGGTCAGGGCGTCCGCATACGGGATGATCGACGCCTTGCCGATATATTCGGTCAAGCAGCACAGAAATATCCGTCTTTTAAGAGATTCAGCACTCATCCGTTATATTTTGACTGCCCATTGCTTGCAGAAACATTGCATCTTCTTGATATGGGTGGTACGATAGAGAGGTTCAATGCTCAGTCGCAATACTATCAAGCAACACAGTTGACCTTGGGTGATCAAGGCAAAAACATTTACAGTCAATTGAGCGAAGAAGAACGTAACGCAGTTGACGAAGTTGCGGGTAAAATAAAAAATGCCTTCACAAGCGGAGCAGGAACTGCGAAATCGTGTTGATTCCTACGTTGGAAGTCGATTGCCGACTGACGTAGCGGCTTGGGTAAAAAAATACAGAACGAAAGCGAAAATAATACACGACGGGCTGTGGGGAACGTTCGAACTATATCCCTATCATCTTGCAATCTTGGACACTCCCCTATTACAGCGCCTTCGGTTTATCAAGCAAACTGGCTGCACGTATCTTACGTATCCATCTTCGCTGCATAGCAGATTTGAACACACCATTGGCGTACTCTATCAAACGATCAAAATAGCAAGTGTAATTACCGCGCGGACCCCAAAGAAGCTCGGGGAAACCGAACTCGCCAATCTTTCTGTTGCAGCAATCATGCACGACACTGGACACGGGCCGTTCTCTCATTCCAGCGAGGAATTCTATTCGTCTTTAGGGCACATGGCATCCTATATCCAAGAACAGGAGGCCGCTGGATTCAAAAGCGGTGCTGGTGAGGTACTCTCTTCATTTATCGTCGAATCTAAACCGTTTCGGGCATTTATCAGTCAGATAAATGAAATCTGTGCGATGCGGCTGGATTGCGACCAGATTAGCAAGATTATCACCGGACGGCTCGGCGACGAAAACATGTATTTAAGCGAGATCGTCCACGGTCCCTTTGACGCTGACAAACTCGATTATTTGCACAGAGACGGGATGTTCAGCGGTCTACAAATGAATGTCGATTTGGATCGTTTATTGAACTCAATTGGAGTCGAAACGTATCCGGTTCCGCATGTTGCTGGCAGACGGCAGACGCGAATTGTCGGAACAGTCGCCGGAACAACCCCGCTTGAACAGATTATGTTCAATAAAATGCTGCTTCATGTGGGCATATATCATCATCCGAAGGTTCGAGCGTGCGATTGTATGCTTCAGGCAATTTTTGAAATCTCAGTTGAAAAATCGGTAAACGTTGGCGGCGTGAAACTTGAACAGGCAACCGATTTTTTACAATTGACCGACGATTTCTTGCTTATGTCGGCTCTTACCGAAGACGCAACGATAAAAAAAATCATCCAAGACATCCGGGACCGAAGGATTTGGAAGCGTGCAATCGTCATCGCCCGCCGCACGGTGCCCGAAGATGCTCATTCAAACAAAATGGCGTTTCAATTGTTGGTAAAAATGGCGGGTTCTGATCGTGCTTACCGAGACCAGCGCAAAGAACTCGCCACGAAAATTTGGGAGGAGGCGGGCAAACCTTGCGAGCAGCACGAAGTGTGGCTGGATTTGCCGAAACCTCCAAATCTAAATGAAGCAAAGCGAACTTGGATTAGCGTGGGCAATGCCGCCGCTCCGATTGAATTGCAAGATATCGTGCCAGTTGAGGATTGGGTTAATCAGTATGTCACCCATAAGTGGCGCGGCCATGTATTTTGCCCGGAAGATGCTCGCCAGAAAATCAATCAAGCCGCGCAAAATGTCTTGTTGACAAAATTTGATTTGGCATTCAACGCCTTGGCAACATCATTGGCAAAGATTGACCAGTAAGCTATCTGGCCCGCCCGTCCCAAATTTTTTCAGTGTTCACGTTTTCACCGTGCCGGCCAGCGCCATGATTGCGGCGCGGATATGTTCCGGCAACTTCGGCCAAACTGCGGCCAGCGTTTCGAAGTCGGTGCCGTATTGGTGTCGTAATAGCGTCGTTAAATCAGCCGGAATTGAGTCTTCTTTGTGTTCGGCGGGAATTTGCGGAGTGTCGTTTGCGCCGTTAATCGGTGTGACGCTTCCATAGGAAGAATCGGTCTTTTGTCCGTCTTGAATGCTGCAATTATCCGGCTTGTATTTCTTATAAAGTGAAGCGGGTGAAGGGGTTCGAACCAGTAATACATTGTCAGATAAGGAGTTACAAGAACGCAGCAAAACCAATGCGGGACAGAATCAGACTGAGACCAAACTTGAACAGGCACCGGAAGTTGCATCAACCGAGGAACAGCAGAATCGAGCGAAATCGCAGCAAAGTGGCAATGATGGCACGCACGAAAAACGTGTTCAGGGCGTGTTGGAGAAACTGGTTAAAAATTTAAATTCAACGGACGCGAGAGACCTGCTGCGAATCATCGAAACCTGGCCGAATTTGCCTTTGCACATCAAGGCCGCGATCCTGGCCTTGATCGAAGCCGCCAAGAAACAATAACGCGCGGTCACGGCTTCCCCGGCAACGCCCCCCTACTCCCAGATTCCTTTCTGCGCTTCTTGTGGGATCGCGTCAGGACGCACGCCTTGATCGCCCCCTGACGCTTGAGAAATGCCCCCTGTAGGCGCCAGACAGCGCCAGACGGCCTTAAAGGCCCTCCAGTCCACCAGTCCACGGATTTGCGGCCTCAGCCAGTGGTGAGCCAAGGCAGGCACGGCTGTGACCAGATTTTTCGGCCAGCGCGTCCAACGGTGGTCTGCCGGATTCGTCACGTTTTACGGCTCCGTGCCGAGGAGAATGTCTCGGATGCTTTTCTCACTGTCTCTCCGCTTCGCCTTCTTCGTGGACTCGTGCACTGTCTTTGTCATAGTAATCGCCGATGGGTCAACCCCCATAGCGGGACGGTCGGCGTCGGCTTTCGTGGCCTCCTCGCCGCCCGTCGAACCGGAAGCCGAGGTGCCGTTCTGTCTCCCCGTCAATGGAGATGCAGCCGTATCCGGATCGTAACAGTCAATAATGGCGGCTCATCCATTCGCCCAAAGCAAGTTTTTTCATCCTTCCTAGAACTCTAAGTCTTCCTAATACAGTCACTTAAAATCGCACAGTTGAAATTCAGAGTTCTCTTCTTGATTTTTTTTCGAAAAAACGGTATTATAAGGGTGTAGGGGGACAGTCCCCCTCTCGCAGTCGAGCGCCGCGGTTGGGCGGCTGTCTCCGTGCGTTTCGCGTTTCAGCGATACGCTTGATACTCAAAATGTGAAGTGCATCTATGCACGCAAACTTGTTGTCGGGTGCGTTTACCCGAACCGCTTCGTTCTAACACGTTCGCAGTTTTGATCGCGAACCAGTGCGTTTTGGACGGCGACCCCGTCAGGGACCAACGATCAGTGATGACGAAAGTCAGTGGTGACGAAAGCTGTCGTGGAACTTCGGTTCAGAGTGGAGTGACAGTAAAGTAGCTCGGTGTTAGAGGCGCGTTAAATGAATGGAAGTGCAGGTCGCAAATCGGCATTTATGGAACTGGTGTCAGATGCCGCGAAAGCAATATTTGAATTTCAGACATTTTTTATTTTGCCACAAAATTATAATGACTGCGTACCGATACCAGACAGCGTTCTCGAGGAAATGTTCTCGCAAGTGATTAAAGAGTATCGTGGGCTTACCATTCTTCCTGGGAAAGGGTACTGGACCAACCCCAAAAATAAGAAGGTCGTTTCTGAACCGATTCTATACTGCGTCGTTAAGATTCAGAAACAGTCGGTTGAAAAACTCGAACAAATGTTGATTGCATTCGGTCAAAAATTGCGTCAGGAAGACGTTTACATCGCTGATCCGATTCGAGGCGCGAGATGCGTTCGCTGTGCTCAAGCACCAGAGGCGGATACGTGGAATTCGATTCCATCATTCGAATTGAAATCGGAGAACCGCCGTGAAAATCTGAAAAATGAGGTGGTTTACACGCGCGAAAGTGCCGCATAAACTGCAAGTGACAGCATGGGCCTGATGTCATCAGGCCCATGCCATTTATAGGGTCGTTTGAACCGATAGTATTAACAAAAGAGGAAATATGTACAACATCGACGTTCTCAGAAAGAAAGGAATCACCGTTGACTACGTCCGCACGTACGCGGAATTGTGGCGGATTTGTGACGTGTTCACGATAGGCCACGACGGACATTTCACTCATTTTTTGATCATCATTGGCGCGCCGGGGATTGGCAAGTCCACGTACTTTGAAAAAGCAAAAGGCTGCGCTTACTTCTCGGGGGCGCTTTCGCCTGTGGGTCTTTATGAATTGGCATTCCGTCACAAAGACGAGCCACTTGTCATTGACGATGCCGACGATATTTTGACGGACGATCAAATCATAAATCTGCTGAAGGTCTTGATGAATGACCGTGAGATCAAGAAACTGAGCTGGGTAAAGCAGAATTCGGCGCTTGAAAAGGCAGGCGTCCCGAAGCAATTCGAAACGAAAAGCCGGCTGTGCATTATCGTAAATGAACTCCCTAGCATTTCCGGCCTCAATAGTAAGGCGGTGTTAGACCGCGCGAAGTTGGTCGTCTTCGAGCCGACGGTCCAAGAAGTGCACAAATACGTGGGGACCTGGTTCAATGATAAGGAGATCTATGATTTCATTGGAAATAGTTTGTCCTTGGTCACGGCCCCCCACTGTCGCTGGTACACGAAGGCTTTGAATGAAAAACGCTCCAACGCCGACTGGCGCAAGTGGCTCCTGACGCATTGGGCTGGTGACGATGTGAACCCCTATCTGCCGTTGATCGCGAAGATCTTGACCTCGCACACCGCGGGAAGCGAGCAGGTGAAAGCATGGCACACTATGACGGGCATGAATCGGTCACTGTTTTACCGGGAGAAGAAGAAATACCTTGCGATTCAAGGCCCCGGCGCGGCGGCGTCCGGAGAATCACCCCCGGTGCCCGCAAATCCGTGGACTGGTGGACTAGACGCCGTCCAGGACTCTAAGGCGGTCGGCGGGGAGAAAGCCTCGAAAACCGGAACGGCCCGCCCCGCCATGGGAGTTGACCCATCTGCGATTGCCCTAACAAGTCCAGTCCACGAGTCCACGAAAAAAGTGATTAGGGGCGCCTATAGGAGTTTCACGGAGATGCTCCTCGACCGGAGTGCTTGACGATTTCGGGCTGAGCGGAGAGCTGCGTAAGTGGGGCCTTGGCAGATCCGCCAAGGCCCGCTTTTTATCGGAGCGTATTAGAAGCTCCTACGCAAAACTCAGGAAGCAGAGGCTGTCACCTCGTCTTGGCGTAATCCGCAGTTCCAGCACAACGCTCTTGGCTTGAAGCACGGCTGGCACGAAATAGCCGCACTCCACCTTTATGGGTGAGTGATAAGTCTACGAATGCGCGCGGAATCTGCGTTTCAAGATCGCGTAACTTTTGCTCGGAATTCCCGTCTTAATGGGTGTGAGGCTTTTCAACCCACACTTCCCACTACAAACTTCAAATGGATGGGCATCCTGTTTTAATCTTGGAGAGGAAATCTCGTGATGAGCACACTCACAGCGGAGCAACAGGCTCTGTGGCGACGGATTGAATCCTTCGAACTCAATGACCCGGAGGCAGCGCGCACGTTTACGCAGCGCCTCGCTCAGGAGAACCGCTGGGACCTGGGCTACGCTGTTCGCGTCGTGTACGAATACAAGCGCTTTGCATTGCTGGCCATGATTGCTGGGCATCCGGTTTCGCCGTCCGACGCCGTGGATGAAGCCTGGCACCTTCACCTGCTCTACAGCCGCTCCTATTGGGAAGAATTCTGTCCGAAAGTGCTGGGAAAATCCTTCCATCATCTGCCTTCAATGGGCGGGCCGAGCGAAGCGGCGAAACATCGGGATTGGTATGCCAACACACTCGCCAGCTACGCACGCATCTTCTGCGAAGCGCCGCCTTCTGACATCTGGCCGACAAGCGAAGATCGTCAGTGCGAGAATGCGAACGCGCGACATGTGCGTGTGGATGCGTCGAAAGTCTGGATCGTGCCCAAGCTAAGGTTGTCGTGGCGCACGACGCGGCTGCTTCGCGCCACGGGAGTGGCAATGATTCTATTAGCGGCAGCTGGGTGCTCGGAAGTGCTGCCATGGCCGTTGGATTTGACCGGACCCGAGTTTCTTCAGGTGTATGCAATTCTCTGTGCGGTCTCGATTGTCGCGGCTATCGTGGTCAAGCAGTTATCACGCGGGCCGGGAGATCTTCCGGGAATTTTGCCGGAACTCACACCTGAAGAAGCTGCGTACCTGGCTGGCGGCGAAAAGCGTGTGGCCGAAACGATTGTCGCGCGGCTCGTGCGCGACGGGCATCTGGCGGTCAATTCCAAGTTCCGGCGTGTGGGTCTCGGCGCGCCGCTGCCCGATGATGGCGATCCGTCGGAACGAAAGATTATGGCGTATATCAACAGCGGCGGAGATGTCCGCAGTGCATCTTACGCGATCTCGGACACATCGCTAAAGATCCGGCGGCGCCTGCAACAATTGGAATTAGTCCTGTCAGACTCTTCCGCCGTGCAATCTCAACTCTTCGCCGCTGTCATCATGGGGTTGATGCTTCTGTTGGGTGTCAGCAAAATGGCGGTTGGCTTAAGCCGTGGAAGACCGGTGCTTTTCCTGCTGATCATGTTGGTGCTCATGATCATTGTCACTTTCATGATGCTGAGAGAGAAGCAGGCGTTAACGCGGCGGGGTATGCGCGTGTTAAGCGCATTGCAGAGCCGTCACGGTGATCTTAAGAAACGCCTCTTGGCGCGGAACGAAGAGGCCGACTTGATTCTTGCGTATGCACTTTATGGACCTGTGGTGCTGACCGCCACGGGGTTTGGTGTACTGGGGACAATCTTTAATCCGCCGCGCAGGCCCGCTGGGTCATGGAGCAGCTCCGGTTGCGGCGGGAGCAGTTGTGGAGGCGGTGGCGGTTGCGGCGGAGGAGGCGGAGGTTGTGAGGGCGGTGGTTGTGGAGGCTGCGGGGGCGGTGAGTGAATCGAGCCGCGCTGTGAGGTGCCCTTGAATTCCAGCCTCCGCGTGACATGCTGCCAACACCATGTTCACCAGAGGAAGAGAGAAGCGCGATGGCAGGATGGACGCTGGTGCTTGCCGTTTACGCAGTGATGAGCGTTGTCACTCTTGTTGCGTTTAAGCTCGACAAGAGCGCCGCCGTACAAGGACTGCGACGGACCCCTGAAGCAACTCTGCACCTGCTTGAATTGCTGGGCGGCTGGCCTGGTGGTTTGATCGCCATGATCCTCTTGCGCCATAAGAATCGAAAGGCATCTTACATCGCCGTGTTCGTCGGCATCGTCCTGCTGCACGCGGTCGGATGGTGGCTGGCGCTGCGTTGACAAGCCTTAACGCTTTACCCGCCGTAAAACGCTGCTGGCTGCTGGCTGCTGGCTGCTGCAGCCGGAAGCTACAGCCAGCGCCTAGCCGGACCGATTTCCGATTGACACGAACGACCAAAGCCAAACCTTCAACGGCGGCTACTTCTGAACTGCGGGCATGAGCAGGCCGATCAGGATGGCGATGATGGCGATCACCACGAGGCCGGCCGGGCGGTTTTTGGCATCGGCGAAGTGGCCGGTGCTGTGGACAATGGTTCCATCGCTGAACTGGACGAAATCGCGCCAGGAGAAGTGGAGTTGAGCGGTGTCATTTTCGCCG
>Ga0209579_10000605_pt1 | contig 33873 bp, 43 predicted proteins | sample Coa_R1_2_FD_187152 | JGI IMG/M metagenome (GOLD analysis project Ga0209579, IMG submission 187152) | Surface soil microbial communities from Centralia Pennsylvania, which are recovering from an underground coalmine fire - Coalmine... | ecosystem: Environmental > Terrestrial > Soil >... | reverse complement strand
ACGGTGGACCATCACGGCGGTCAGCATCAGGTTGCGGGCCGCCTTGGGATCGCCCGAGTCGATGAGCGCGAGGGACTGGGCCATGAGGACCTCGGGATCGGGTGGCGGCCCGACGATCGGCGGCGGCGGCGCCGACGGCAGGTCGATCGCCGGCCAGGGGATGGCGTCGGCCGGATCGGCGTCGGGCTCGAGCACGACGAGCCCCTCCAGCCCGGGGTCGCGGACGGACGGGTCGAGCGAGATCCGGCCGGGCGTCTGGGCATTCAACACAGCCAGCTCGGGGACGAGGGGTCTTGGCGCGGAATCATCGCCCTCGGGCACCTGGACGGGCGCTTCGGCGACCGGCTCGACGGCCGTTGGCGCGTCGATCGGGGCCCCGGCGATCGCGGCGGCGCGATCGATCGGCCGCTCGTCGGCCGGGGCGTCCTCGATCGGCTCGTCGTAGAGGTCCATCAGCGTCGATGACGACCCGGCGGCAACCGGTCCGGCCGCGGGCTCCGGTGCGGGTTCGGGGGCGAGCGCGGGCGCCGACGTCTTCGCCGGCGACGGGGCCGGCTTCGGGGCCGCCGCCGCGGCCGCCGGAGTCCGGCGTTCGGTGATCGCCGGCCGGGGCCGGGCAGCCGCATCCTCGTCCCCCTCGAGGCGCTCGACGAGCGCCCGCCGAGCCGGCGTCGCGGTCAGGTCCAGCGCCTCCCGGGCCGCCTTCAGGGCATCGTCCCGCCGCCTGTCGGCCGCCAGGGTCTCGGCGACGCGCTCGAGATCCGCGGCCGCGCTCGCGAGCCGGCCCATCTCTCGATAGACCGCGGCCCGGGCCCGGAGCGTGGCGTCGTCGTCGGGGGCGACCCGGAGCGCGAGCTCGAAGGCCTCGAGGGCTTCGCCGTCGCGACCGGCGCGATGCAGGACCGTCGCGCTGCTCGCGTGCGGGGCCGCGCGATCCGGGGCGAGGCGTGCCGCCTCGGCGTACGCGGCAATGGCGTCGTCGAGCCTGCCGCCGCGCGCGGCGAGATGGCCCCGCCGGAGGGCGTCCTTGTACTGCTCGAACAGCGGCCGCGTCACGGCCGGCAGCGTACGCTCCCCCGCCGCGCGGCGGGGTGGCCGAAGAGTCCCGGTCTGGCTACCGCTTTGTGTACTGCGGTGCCTTGCGGGCCCGCTTGAGGCCGTACTTCTTCCGCTCCTTCATCCGCGGGTCCCGGGTGAGCAGGCCGGCCTGACGGAGCTGGAGGCGATAGCCCTCCGGGTCAAGCTCGAGCAGGGCCCGGGCGATGCCGTGGCGGATCGCGCCGGCCTGGCCGGTGACCCCCCCGCCCTCGACCTTGACCATCGCGTTGTAGCGGCCGTCGGTCCCGGTGACCTTGAACGGCATGCGGAGGTCGTTGGCATCGACGGCAGCGCCGAAGTGCTCGACGAGGGAGCGGCCGTTGATGACGATCTCGCCTTCGCCCGGCAGGAGCCGGACGCGAGCGACCGCCGTCTTGCGGCGGCCGGTGCCCGAGTTGATCGTGGTCGTGGCCATGCGTTCCTCCGTCAGGCGAGCGGCTCAGGCCGCTGGGCCTGATGGGGATGGTCGGAGCCGGCATAGATCTTCAGCTTGCGGAGCTGCTGCGTCCCGAGCCTGGTCCGCGGCAGCATGCCTTTCACGGCCCGCCGGACGACCTCCTCGGGTCGGCGGGCCATGAGCTTGCCGAGGCTCTCGGACTTGAGGCCCTGCGGGTAGCCGCTGTGGCGGACGTACGCCTTCGCGTCGACCTTGTCGGCGCTGACCGTGATCTTGGCCGCGTTCAGGACGATCACGTGATCCCCGGTGTCGAGGTTCGGGGCCCAGGTCGCTTTGTGCTTGCCCTCGAGGACGCGGGCGACGCGCGTGGCGAGGCGCCCGAGCGTCTGGTCCGTCGCATCGACGACGAACCACTGCCGCTCGATGTCGGCTTCGCGCACCGTGTAGGTCTTCGCGTTCATCGCTATTCGCTGTCCTCGTGCTGTGCCTGTCGATCTCTCGTTCGTCCCCGGACGACCCGCCGGAGGCAGAGCCCCCGAGCCGGTGCCGCGGCTCCCCCGAATGCCGGTCGGCGCTCGAGCAGGGCCTCGGCGACCTCGCCCTCGCCGATCTTCCCGCGACCCACCGCGACCAGGGCGGCGACCATGCGCCGGACCATGCCGCGGAGGAACGCGTCGGCTCGCACGTCGATCGTCACCAGGTCCCCGGACCGCCGGACCCGCACGGCGTGGACCGTGCGAACCGGCTGGGGATCGGCCCCGCCGAAGGCGCTGAAGTCGTGTCGGCCCTCGAAGGCCGATGCGGCTCGCGTCATGGCGGCGGTGTCCAGATGGGCTCGCACCCGGTAGGCGGTCCGCTCCCGGAGCGGGCTCCGTGGCCCGTTCCAGATCGTGTACCGGTAGTCCCGGTACCGAGCGGCGTAGCGGGGATGGAACCTCGCGGCTGCCCGGCGAACGTCGCGAACCGCGACATCCGGCGGGAGCGAGCCGTTCAGCGCCTCGGCCAGGCCTGCCGCGTCGAGCGCCCCGGCATAGGTGAAGGCGATCACCTGCCCCGTGGCGTGGACGCCGGCGTCGGTCCGGCCGGCCCCGTCGACCGGCTGGCGGTTCCCGCCCATCAAGCGGGCCAGCGCGGTCTCGAGCTCTCCCTGGACGGTCCGGAGCCCAGGTTGGACCTGGAATCCGGCGAACTCCGTGCCGTCATATTCGACCGTGGCTCGAAACCGCTTCGCGGCCCGATCACGGGGCGCCCTCTCGGGCACGCTTACACCAGTTCGATCTGGACCAGTTCCGCGCCGTCACCCGGGCGCTGCCCGATCTTGACGATGCGGGTGTACCCCGAGGTCCGATCCTCGTACTTCGGGGCGATCTCGTCGAAGAGCTTGGTGACGACGAGCGGCTCGTTCGGGAACTCCGAGACGACCGCTCGGCGGGCCGACAGGTCGCCGCGCTTCGCGAGCGTGATCATCCGCTCGACGCGGCCCTGGACCTCCTTGGCCTTCGCCTCGGTGGTCTTGACCCGCTCGTACCGCAGGATCGAGACCGTCAGGTTCCGGTAGAGGGCGAGCCGGGGGCCGGTCTTGCGGCTGAGCTTGCGGCCGTCGATGCCGTGGGCCATTGGATCAGGCGTCCTCGCCGTCGGTCTCGAGCTCGAGGTCGTCCCCGGACTCGTCGTCCTCGAACTCGCCGGGCTCCGTCTCGGGGACGATGAAGCCGCGCATCCGGAGCCGCTCCTTCATCTCGTCGAGCGACTTCTTGCCGAAGTTGCGCATCCGAAGCAGGTCCTCGTCCTTGAGCTGGAGGAGTTGCCCGACCTTCACGATGTTGTTGCGCTTGAGGGAGTTGTAGGCCCGCATCGGGAGGTCGAGCTCCTCGATCGGCATGTCGAGCATGTTGGGCGGCAGGGCGGGGACGCCGGCCGCGGCGCGCTCGGCCTGCATCTGGGCCTGGCCGATGCTGATGAACGGCCGGAACTGCTCCATGAGGATCCCGGCCGCGCGGCTCAGGGCCTCCTCCGGGCTGATCGTGCCGTCGGTCTCGATCTCGAGCGTCAGCTTGTCGAAGTTCGTGACCTGGCCGACGCGGGTGCTCTCGACCCAGTAGTTGACCTTCCGGACCGGGGTGAAGATCGCGTCGACGGCGATGACGCCGATCGGCAGCGCGTCGGTCCGCTCGACCCCGAGGTAGCCGATGCCACGCTCGACGGTGAGATCCATGTCGATCGTCACGTCGTCGGAGTCGAGCGTCATCAGGACGAGGTCGCGGTTGACGATCTCGACGTCCGCCGACTCCATGATGTCCGCGGCGAGGACGGGACCGGCACCGCTCTTCGTGAGCCGGAGCTGGACGGGGTGCGTCGCGAAGCTCTTCATCCGGAGCTTCTTCACGTTCAGGACGATCTGGGTGACGTCTTCCTTGACGCCCGGGATCGTCGAGAACTCCTGGTAGACGTCGCGGATCTGGAGCGACGTCACGGCCGCCCCCTCGAGGGACGACAGGAGCACGCGACGGAGGGCGTTGCCGAGGGTGACGCCATAGCCCGCTTGGAGGGGGCCGACCTCGTACTTGGCGTACGTGCCGACTTCCTCGACGGGCTCGATCTGGGGCGTCTCGAGTTCGATCATCAGGGCGGTTACCTCGAGTAGTACTCGACCACGAGCTGCTCGCTGAGATCGAGCGGCATCTGGTCACGGCGGGGCTGGGAGGCGATGGTGCCGGACAGGTTCGCGGCGTCGAGGCTCAGCCACTCGGGCGCCGTGTGGGACTTCAGGGTCTCGCGGACGAGCTTGAACGCCTCGCGGCTCCGCCGGCTCTCCCGGACGGCGACCTTGTCACCGGGCTTCAGCTGGAAGGACGGGACGTCGGTCGGGACGCCGTTGACCTGGAAGTGGCCGTGGGCGACGAGCTGGCGGGCCTGGGCCCGGGAGACCCCGAAGCCGAGGCGGAAGACGACGTTGTCGAGGCGCGTCTCGAGCGACCGGAGGAGGTTCTCGCCGGTGATGCCCTCGCGGCCGGAGGCATCCGTGTAGTAGTTCCGGAACTGGCGCTCGAGGACGCCGTAGACGCGGCGGACCTTCTGCTTCTCCCGGAGCTGGATGCCGAAGTCGCCCATCTTGCGGCGACGGACGCCGTGCTGGCCGGGCGGGGTCGGGCGTCGCTCGAAGGCGCACTTCTTGGTGTAGCAGCGCGTGCCCTTCAGGTAGAGCTTCGCGCCCTCGCGACGGCAGAGGCGGCAGACGGAACCGGTGTAGCGAGCCATGCCGATCCTCCTCAGACCCGGCGCCGCTTGGGCGGGCGGCAGCCGTTGTGCGGGATCGGGGTGACGTCGGTGATGGCGTTGACCTCGAGGCCCGCGGCCTGGAGGGAGCGGATCGCCTGCTCGCGACCGGCGCCGGGGCCCTTCACGTAGACCTCGACCTGGCGCATGCCGTGCTCCATCGCCTTGCGGGCGGCCGTCTCGGCCGAGAGCGCGGCCGCGTACGGGGTGCTCTTGCGAGAGCCCTTGAACCCGGCCACGCCGGCCGAGCCCCAGCTCACCACCGAGCCCTGCAGGTCGGTGATCGTGATGATCGTGTTGTTGAACGACGCCTGGATGTGGACGTGCCCAACGGGCACGTTCTTCCGCTCCCGGCGGCGCTGCTTGACGGCTCGCTTGCGTTCAGCCATGCGTGCGCTGATCCCTCGCTATGTCTTCGCGACGGCCTTGCGGCGAACGCCGACCGTCTTCTTCGGGCCCCGCCGCTGGCGGGCATTGGTCTTCGTGCGCTGCCCGCGGACCGGCAGGTTGCGGCGGTGGCGGAGGCCCCGATAGGAGCCGATCTCCTGGAGTCGCTTGATGTTGAGCGCGACCTCGCGGCGCAGGTCCCCCTCGACCTTGTAGCGCCGGTCGATGAGCTCGCGGAGGCGGTTGACCTGGTCCTCGGTGAGGTCGCGGACCCGCGTGTCCGCGTTGACGTTCGTCTGGGTCAGGATCTTCTGGGAGGTTGGCAGGCCGATCCCGAAGATGTACGTGAGGGCGACCTCGACCCGCTTCTCGCGGGGGATGTCGATGCCGGCGATTCGAGCCATGCGCTCCTACCCCTGCCGCTGCTTGTGCTTCGGGTTCGAGCAGATGACCATCACGGTCCCGTGACGGCGAACGATCTTGCAGTTGTCGCAGCGGGTCTTGACCGACGCTCGGACTTTCAACGCTTCCTCGTGTGTGTTGACGGCGTCCCGGGCGGGCGCCTAGCGCATGCGGTACGTGATCCGACCGCGGGTCAGGTCGTAGGGCGACAGCTCGACCCTGACGCGGTCGCCGGGCAGGATCCGGATGAAGTTCATCCGGAGCTTCCCGGAGATGTGGGCCAGCACACGGTGGCCGTTATCGAGCTCGACCGCGAACATCGTATTTGGGAGCGGTTCGACGACCGTCCCTTCGACTTCGATCGCATCTCGCTTGGCCACGGGCGGCTGGTGTTCCCTTTCTCAGCACGAGTGCCGGCCCGGAAGGGCCGACACACGAACGCATAGCGTATCAGAAGATCGTTCCGGCGGGCTAGCGGGCATCTCGGCGCTCAGACCGTCGTCAGGATCTCCGGACCGTGGTCGGTGATCGCGATCGTGTGCTCGAAATGGGCAGCCAGCGAGCCATCGGCCGTGATGACCGTCCAGCCATCCGCGAGCACGCCGACGTCGCCGCTGCCGAGCGTGAACATCGGCTCGATCGCGAGGCACATCCCGGGCCGGAGCTCGGCGCCGCGGTGGCCGGTCCGGTAGTTCGGGACCTGCGGCTCCTCGTGCATGTGGCTGCCGATCCCGTGGCCGACGAAGTGCCTGACGACGCCGTAGCCGTGCGGCTTCGCGACGTCCTCGACCGCAGCCCCGATGTCGGCGATGTGGTTGCCGGGCAGCGCGGCGGCGATGCCGGCCATCATGCCGAGGCGGGTGGCATCCACCAGCTCCCGGACCGCGGGCTCGACCTCGCCGACGATGAACGTCCGGGCGCCGTCGCCGTGCCAGCCGTCGACGATCGCGCCGACATCGACCGAGACGAGCTGGCCAGCCTGGATCGCGCGGTCGCCGGGGATCCCATGGACCACTTCTTCGTCGATGGAGATGCATGTCGAAGCGGGAAAGGCTCGCGGGCCGCGTCCGTAGCGGCCGCTGCCGAGATAGCCCTTGAACGACGGGACCCCGCCAGACGAGCGGATGTGGCGCTCGGCGAGGCGGTCGAGCTCGGCGGTCGTGACACCCGGCTGCAGCTCCGCCTCGACGAGGGCGAGGACTTCGGCGACGATCCGCCCGGCCCGGCGCATCCGGTCGATCTCGCGGGGAGCCCTGATCACGCCTGGTCTCCTGCCCGCGCCCGCGACACGGCGGCGATCAGCGACGCGCTGACCGCGTCGATCGGCTGGAGGCCGTCGATGACCTGGAGTCGGCCCCGGTTGCGGTAATAGCCTGCGACCTCCTCGAGCGCCGGCAGCTGCTGGGCCATCCGGGCCCGCACCGTGGCCTCGGCGTCGTCGGCGCGCTGGTAGAGCTCCGAACCGTCGACGTCGCAGACCCCGGGCACGCGGGGCGGGTTCGAGCGGACGTTGTAGACGTGCCCGCCCGCGCGACAGATGAGACGATCCGCCATCCGGGCGACGAGGGCCTCGAGCGGCACCTCGATGTAGATCGCGGTATCGACGCCGGCGCCCATCGTCTCGAGGGCCGAGTCGAGGGCCTCGGCCTGGCCGCGGGTCCGCGGGAAGCCGTCGAGGATCGCGCCACCGGCCGCATCGGGCTGGGCCAGCCGGTCGAGGAAGATCCGGACCGTCGTCGCATCGGGGACGAGCTCGCCCGACTTCATCGTGGCCTCGACCGCCTTTCCGAGGTCGCTGCCCGACGCGGCCACCGCCCGCAGCAGGTCGCCCGAGGCAAGGATCGGGACACTCAGCGTCTGGGCCAGGATCGGCGCCTGGGTCCCCTTCCCGGCTCCCGGTGCGCCGAGCAGGACGATGACGCTCATCGTCGGGTGCGTGAGCGAGCGCCCGGAGGCGGCAACTCGCCGCCGGCCCGCCAGGCGCGCCGCCACATCAGCGGATGAAGCCCTCGTAGCTGCGCATCATCAGCTGGGCCTCGATCTGCTTCATCGTCTCGACGACGACCGAGACCACGATCAGGACGCCCGTGCCGCCGATGGCGAGGCCCTTCAGCGACGGGTCGATGACCCCGGCGAGCACCGGCGCCACCGCGACGACGCCGAGGAACAGGGCGCCCGCAATCGTGATCCGCGAGACCACGCGGGCGAGGTAGTCCTGGGTTGGTCGGCCCGGCCGGATCCCGGGGATGAAGCCGCCGTTCTTGCGCAGCTGCTCGGCGGTCTCGTCGGGCTTGAACGTGAACGCCGTGTAGAAGTACGTGAAGCCGACGGTCAGGAAGAAGTAGAGGACCGCGTACTGGATCGTCGTGTTCGACAGGAACCCGGCGATCCCGTTCGCGACGTCGCGGATGATCTGGACGTCCGAGAACGAGAAGTAGATCGCGAGCTGCGCCGGGAACTGCAGGATGCTGATCGCGAAGATGATCGGGATGACGCCCGCGAGGTTGACCCGGAGCGGCAGGAACGTCTGCCCGCCCTGGTACATCCGCCGGCCGCGGACGCGGCTCGCGTACTGGATCGGGATCCGGCGCTGGCCCTCCTGGATGTAGATGATCACGAAGACCGCGGCCACGGCCAGGAGGACGAACAGCAGGATGTCGCGCGGCGACGGCTGGCTGAGCAGGCCGGCGATGCCCGTCGGCGCGCGGCTGACGATGCCGGCGAAGATGATGAAGCTGATGCCGTTGCCGATGCCCTTCTCGGTGATCAGCTCGCCGAGCCACATCAGGAGCACGGCGCCGGCAGTCATCGTGATCATCTGGACCCACGACATCGCGATCCCGAGGCCGAAGCCGCCGATGATGACCGGCGGGTTCTGGTGGCCGAGCGCCGACAGGATTCCGAACGACTGCAGGAGCGCCATCGGCACGGTCAGGTAGCGGGTGTACTGGTTCAGCCGCTGGCGGCCGTACTCGCCTTCGCGACTGAGGTTCTGGAGCGACGGGATCACGCCCGTCATCAGCTGCATGATGATCGACGCGTTGATGTAGGGGTTCATCGCGAGGCCGACGACCGACAGCTGCGACAGGCCGCCGCCGGCGAAGAGGTCGATGATCCCGAACGCCGTGTTGTTGTCGAAGAAGGCCTTCAGCTGGGTGTGGTCGACGCCTGGCAGCGGAACCTGGGCGAGCAGCCGGTAGACGACCAGGATCCCGAGGACGAACAGGATCCGGCGTCGGATGTCCGGCGCGCGAAAGGCATTGATGAGGGCGTCGATCACGGTCGATCAGGCCTCGTTCGAAGCGTCGGCCCTGGGCTTGCGAGCGCGTGGCTTCGCGGGCGCGTCGCCCTTGGCCGCGGCATCGGCGACCGCGGCATCTGCCGCCGCGGGTGCAGCGTTGCGCGAGGCTCGAGCCGGCTTCGCTGCGGGCTTGGCGGCCGCGGCGGGGCTCTTCGCCGGCCTCTTCGCCGGGCTCCCGGCCGGGATCTCGGCCGCCGGAGCTGGCTCGGCCGATGGTGCGGCCTCTGCCGATGGCGCTGCCGCCGGCTCGGCGGCGACCGCGAGTGCCGGCTCGGCGGCGGCCGGCGCCGCTTCGGCACTTGCGTCGGCCTTCACGGCGGGCCCTTTCGCGCCAGGCGTCTCGAGGACGTTGACCGAACCGCCGGCCGCCTCGATCTTCGAGCGGGCCGACGCGCTGAAGGCATCGGCGACGACGAAGAGCGGGGTAATGAGGTCGCCGCCGCCGAGGACCTTCAGGGGCTTCGACAGCGTCCGGACGAGGCCGGTCGCTCGGAGGATCTCCTGGTTCACCGTGATCGGTGCGGCCGAGGCGCCCTTCGCCTTCTTCGTGCCGGGCATCTCGCCCGGCTCGAGGACGCCGGCCTCGACGAGCGCGGCGATCGCCCCGACGTTCACGACCTCGTAGTCGACCTTGAACGCGTTCCGGAAGCCGTGCAGTTTCGGGATGCGCTGGTGGAGCGGCGTCTGGCCGCCCTCGAACCAGGCCGCGATCTTGCCGCCGGCGCGGGCCTTCTGGCCCTTCGTCCCGCGGCCGGCCGTCTTGCCCTGGCCGGCGGCGATGCCGCGGCCGACCCGGCGCCTGGCCTTGTGCGACCCGGGGGCGGGTCGCAGGTCGTGGAGCTTCACTTCGATTCCTTCGCGCTCGTCTCGGGCAGCTCCTCGACGGACACGAGGAACCGGACCTGGCGGACCATGCCGCGGGTGGCGTCGTTGTCAACGACGTCGACGCTCGAGCCGACGCCGTGGAGCCCGAGGGCCCGCATCGTCGCCCGATTGCGGCCGATGTGGCTGATGGTGCTCCTGACCTGGGTCACGCGCAGCCTAGCGGCCATTGGCGGCCTCCGCGGCCGGCTGGCCGGGGATGTAGAGGCGGACCGTGACGCCGCGGCGGGCACTGAGCTCCTCGGCCGAGCGCAGGCTGCGGAGGGCCTCGATCGTCGCCCGGGTGACGTTCACGGCGTTCGTCGAGCCGTGGACCTTGGTGAGGATGTCGCGGATGCCGGCCGCCTCGACGACGGCGCGGACCGCGCCGCCGGCGATGACGCCGGTGCCCTGGCTGGCGGGCTTGAGCATGACGTTCGCCGCGGCGTAGACCGTTCGGACCTCGTGCGGGATCGTCGTCCCGACCATCGGGATCCGGATGAGGTTCTTCTTCGCGTCCTCGACGCCCTTCCGGATCGCCTCGGGGACCTCGCCGGCCTTGCCGAGCCCGACGCCGACATGGCCGCCGCCGTCACCGACGACGATCATCGCGCTGAAGCTGAACCGCCGGCCGCCCTTGACGACCTTGGCGACGCGGTTGATCTGGACGACGCGCTCCTCGAGCGCGAGCTTGTTGGGATCGATCCGTGCCATCGTTCGCTCCTAGAACTGCAGTCCCGCTTCGCGGGCTGCATCCGCGAGCGACTTGATCCGGCCGTGGTAGCGGTACCCCGCGCGGTCGAACACGACCTGGTCGACGCCTGCGGCCTTCGCCCGCTCGGCGAGGAGCCGGCCGACGGCGGCCGCTTCCTGGATCTTGGTCCCGTTCGCCGCCCGAAGCTCCCGCTCGAGGCTCGTGGCGGCCACGAGGGTCCGGCCCGACGCGTCGTCGATGACCTGGGCCGAGATGTGCTTCAGGCTCCGGAACACCGCCAGACGGGGCCGTGCGGCGTCACCGGACAGGCGGAGCCGGATCCGGTCATGGCGCTTCTGGCGCGCGGCGCCGCGGCTCGCGACCGGGGTCACTTCTTGCCCCCGATCTTGCCAGCCTTGCCGGCCTTGCGGCGGACCTGCTCTCCGGCGTAGCGAACGCCCTTGCCCTTGTATGGCTCGGGCTTGCGGCTGGACCGGACGCGGGCGGCAATCTGACCGACGAGCTCCTTGTCGATGCCGAGAACCGCGAGATGGGTCGGGTTCTCGACCTCGAAGCTGATGCCGGCGGGCGGGTCGATCTCGATCGGGTGGCTGTAGCCCAGGTTGAGCTGGAGCTTCCGGCCGACGAGCGCCGCGCGGTAGCCGACGCCATTGATCTCGAGGCCCTTCCGGTAGCCGGCGGTCACGCCGACGACCATGTTGTTCACGAGCGTCCGGGTCAGGCCGTGGAGCTGCTTGTGGGTCTTGGCCTCGCTCGGCCGGGTGACGACGATCGAATCACCCTCGCGGGCAATCCCCATCTCCGGGTGGAGCGACCGCGACAGGGTCCCCCTCGGGCCCTTCACGGTGACCTCGCGCCCGGCGATGGCGACGTCGACCCCGGCGGGGACGGCGATGGGCAGGCGGCCGATTCGGGACATCTCGTCTACCAGACGTAGGCCAGGACTTCGCCGCCGAGCTGGGCCTTGCGGGCCTGCGCGCCGGTCATGATCCCCTGGCTCGTGCTGACGATGACGATGCCGAGCCCGCCGAGCACCCGTGGGATGTCGGTCTTGCCGGCGTAGACCCGCAGGCCGGGCTTGCTGATGCGCTTCAGGCCCGAGACGACCGGCACCTTGCCGTCGACGTAGCGGAGCGTCAGCCGCAGCTGGTGCGCCGGCCCCGCCTGCTCCTCGGTGACGTCGGCGATGAAGCCCTCGGCCTTGAGGATCCGGGCGATCTCGCGCTTCGTTCGGGAGGCGGGCACGACGACCTCGGTGTGCCGGGCGCGCGAGGCGTTCCGGACCCGGGTCAGCATGTCGGCGATGGGATCGGAGATGTTCATCGGCCTACCAGCTCGACTTCGTGACGCCCGGCAGCTCGCCCTGGAGGGCGCGCTCCCGGAAGCAGATTCGGCACAGGCTGAAGCGACGCATGAAGGCCCGCGGCCGGCCGCAGACCACGCAGCGGTGGTAGGCCCGGACCTTGAACTTCGGCGTTCGCTTCGACTTCGCGATCAGTGACTTCTTGGCCATCGACTCCCCTCCCCGCCTACGAGGCGAAGGGCATGCCGAGGAGCTCGAGCAGTCGCTTCGATTCCTCGTCGGACTTCGCCGTCGTCACGATGCTGATCTCCAGCCCGCGGAGACGGTCCACCTTGTCGTAATCGATCTCCGGGAAGGCGATCTGCTCCCGGAGCCCGAGCGTGTAGTTGCCGCGCCCGTCGAACGACCGACCGGGCGTGCCGCGGAAGTCGCGGATGCGGGGCAGGGCGAGCATCGTGAGGCGCTCGAGGAAGTCCCACATCCGGCGGCCGCGCAGCGTGACCTTCAGGCCGATCGAGTTGCCCGTCCGCACGCGGAACTGCGCGATCGAGCGCTTGGCCTTCGTGACGACGGGCTTCTGGCCGGTGATCAGGGTCAGATCGCCGACCGCGGCGTCGACCGCCTTCGCGTTCGTCAGGGCCTCGCCGAGGCCGACGTTCACGACGATCTTCGCCAGGCGCGGGACCTGGTTCGGGTTGCCGTACTCGAACTGCTTCACGAGCGCGGGCACGACCTCGGACTGGTAGCGGAGCTGGAGCCCGGCGGTCGTCACTTCGACGCCTCCATCGCCTGGCCGCAGCTCGTGCAGATCCGGACCCGCCGCCCGTCGTCGAGCACCTCGTGCCGGATCCGCGTCGGCTGGCCGCACTTCGGGCAGACGAGCATGACCTTGGAGATCGACATCGGCTGGGGCACGTCGATGATCCCGCCCTGCTGGATCTTCGGCATCCGGTCCGTCCGGCCCTGCGTCTGGCGGGGCTTCTGGTGGCGCTTCGCGATGTTCATGCCGGTGATCACGACGGCCGCCGGGTGGGGCGAGGCCTTGCGCCAGTAGCTGGACTGGCGGACGCGGCCCTTGCTGCCCTTGTTGGCCTGGACCAGCGCCGACGCGACCTGGTTGCGGACGACCTTCTCGACGGTCCCCCGCTTGCCGGCGTCCTTGCCACTGAGGATCACGACGGTGTCGCCCTTGCGGATCTCGGGCAGCTTCACCGATGCGCCGGCCATCACAGGACCTCCGGCGCGAGGCTGACGATCTTCATGTAGTTCCGATCCCTGAGCTCGCGGGCCACGGGCCCGAAGATCCGGGTCCCGCGGGGATTGCCCTGGTTGTTGATGAGCACGGCCGCGTTCTCGTCGAAGCGGATGTACGAGCCGTCGGAGCGGCCGTACTCCTTGGCCGTGCGGACGACGACCGCTCGGACGACGTCGCCCTTCTTGACGGCGGCGTTCGGGATGGCCTGCTTGACGCTGGCCACGATGACGTCGCCGATCCCGGCGGACGTCTTCGTCGAGCGGCCCATGATCCGGATGCACTGGATCGTGCGGGCGCCCGTGTTGTCGGCCACCTTCAGGCGGGTCTGGACCTGGATCACGCCTCGCCGCCTTCAGATCCGGCTGTGTCGGCACTGCCGGTCTCCGCCTGGCCGGCGTCGGCGTTCCCGGCCTCGGCGTTCGCGGCCTCGTCGGCGTCAAACCTGGCCACACGGCCGGGGTGGGCCGCGGAATGGATCGCCTCGGAGGTCTCGACCTCCTCGGCCATGAAGTCGGAGGCGAGACCGTGCTCGCCGGCCTTGGCGACGATCCGCACGAGCCGCCAGCGCTTCGTGGCCGAGAGCGGCCGCGACTCCTCGATGAGGACGGTATCGCCGACGTGGGCCTCGTTGGCCTCGTCGTGGGCCTTGAACTTCGTGGTCAGCCGGATGACCCGCTTGTACAGCCGGTGGCGGGCCAGGCGCTCGACGGACACGACGATCGTCTTGTCCATCCGGTCGCTGACGACGCGACCGACCTTCGTCTTGCGCTGCGCCTGCACGGGGGTGGTTGCTCCTGTCATCGGACGCCGCCTACGCCGACTTCTTCGCGGCCGGGGCGAAGCGGCTGAGGCCGCGCTCGCGCTGGACCGTGAGGATGCGGGCGATCACCCGGCGGGTCTGGGGGATCGAGCTGGTGTCATTGAGCTGTCGCGTCGACAGCGAGAAGCGGGCCGTCCAGAGGTCCTGCTTGGCCTGCTTCAGGGCATCCGCCAGCTCGGTGTCGGACATCTCTCGGATCTTGGCGATCTCCAGGATGGCCATCAGCGCTCGCCTCCCTCGACCGCGCCCTCGCGGGCGACGAGGCGCGTCGCGACGGGCAGCTTGTGGCTCGCGAGGCGCATTGCCTCGGCCGCCTCCTCGTGCGGCACGCCGGCCATCTCGAAGAGGATCCGGCCCGGCTTCACGACCGCGACCCAATGATCGGGCGCGCCCTTGCCGGAGCCCATCCGGGTCTCGGCCGGCTTCTTCGTGACCGGCTTGTCCGGGAACACGCGGATCCAGATCTTGCCGCCGCGCTTGACCGAGCGGGTCATCGCCCGTCGGGCAGCCTCGATCTGCCGGCTGGTGATCCAGGCCGGTTCCATCGTCGCGAGGCCGTAGTCGCCGAAGGAGACCTCGTGGCCGCCCTTCGCCTGGCCGGACATCCGGCCGCGCATGACCTTGCGATGCTTGACGCGTCGAGGCAGCAGCATGGCTAGACGGCCTGCCCGGCCGACGCCGCGGCCTGCGGGATGTTGCGGACGGGGGTCATATCACCGCGGTAGATCCAGACCTTCACGCCGATCCGGCCGTAGGTCGTGTGGGCGTGGACCTGGCCGTAGCTGATGTCGGCCCGGAGCGTGCCGAGCGGGATCCGACCCTCGCGGTCCCATTCGCGCCGGCTCATCTCGGCCCCGCCGAGCCGGCCGGAGACCATGATCTTCACGCCCTTGGCGCCGGCCTTCATCGACCGCTGGATCGCCTGCTTCATCGCCTTCTTGAAGGCGATGCGGCGGCCCAGCTGCTGGGCGATGTTCATCGCGACGAGGTAGGCGTCGAGCTCCGGCTGGCGGATCTCCTTGATCTCCAGCTTGACCTTGCGCTTGGTGAGCGTGCCGATCTGCTGGCGAAGGATCTCGACGTTCTGGCCGCCCTTGCCGATGACGATCCCGGGCTTGGCCGTGTGGACCGTCACCGTCACCTGGCCGAAGTTGCGCTCGATCTCGAGGCCGCTGACGCTCGCGTTGGCCAGCCGCTTGTCGACGAGCTGGCGGATGGCGATGTCCTCGACGAGGAGCGTCGTGTACTCCTTGTCGTGATACCACTTCGCGGTCCAGGTCCGGGTGACCCCGAGCCGGAAGCCGTACGGGTGGACCTTGTGTCCCATGGCTAGGCGTCCTCCCGATCGGCGACCGTCACGGTGATGTGGGTCATCGGCTTGTGGATCGGGAAGGCCCGACCCTGGGCTCGCGGCTGCCAGCGCTTCAGCGTCGGGCCTTCATCGGCCCGGGCGTCGACGATCACCAGCTCGTCCGCGGCGAGGTTGTGGTTGCTCTCGGCGTTGGCTGCCGCGCTCTTCAGGACCTTCGCGACGTCGCGGGCGGCGGCCTGGGGCATGAACCGCAGCAGGGCCGAAGCCTCCTCGACGGGGCGGCCCTTGATGGCGTCGACCACGAGGCGGGCCTTGCGGGTCGAGCCGCGCAGGAACTTCGCGGTGGCGGATGCGCGCATCAGGCCACCGGACCCTTCGGCGCGGTCGTCCGGTCGGTGCTCTTGCCGTGGCCGCGATAGGTGCGGGTCGGCGCGAACTCGCCGAGGCGGTGGCCGACCATGTTCTCGGTGACGTAGACCGGCACGTGCTTCCGGCCGTTGTAGACGGCGACGGTGTGGCCGATGAACGACGGGAAGATGACGGACGCGCGTGACCAGGTCTTCACGACCTTCTTCTCGTTGCGCTTGTTCATGTCGTCGATCCGGCCGAGGAGCCGGGATTCGATGAACGGACCCTTCTTGATGGAACGGGACATGTCGCTGCCTCTCCGCTACTTCCGGCGTCGCGAGCGAACGATCAGGCGCCCGGTCGTCTTCGCGCGCCGGGTGCGGTAGCCCATCGCGGGCTTGCCCCACGGCGTCTTGGGTGGCATGCCGGTCGGCGACTTGCCCTCGCCGCCGCCATGCGGATGGTCGCGCGGGTTCATGACGACCCCGCGAACCTCGGGTCGCTGGCCCATGTGGCGAGCCCGGCCGGCCTTGCCGAGGTTCTGGTTCTCGTGGTCGAGGTTGCCGACCTGGCCGACGGTCGCCATGCAGGTCATCGGGACCCGGCGGACCTCGCCCGACGGCAGCCGGACCTGGGCGTAGTCGCCCTCCTTCGCCAGGAGCTGGGCGGCCGCGCCAGCCGAGCGGACGATCTGGCCACCCCGTCCGGCGACGAGCTCGATGTTGTGGATCGTGGTGCCCAGCGGGATGCTCGCGATCGGCAGGGCGTTGCCCACGCGGGCGTCCGCTCCCGGGCCGGAGACGACGACGTCGCCCACCTTCAGGCCGTGAGGCAGGAGCATGTAGCGCTTCTCGCCGTCGCGGTAGTGCAGCAGGCCGATCCGCGCGGAGCGGTTCGGGTCGTACTCGACCGTGGCGATCGTTGCAGGCACGCCGAACTTGTCGCGCTTGAAGTCGATCCGGCGATAGTGGGTCTTCTCACCCGCGCCCCGATGGCGGACCGTGATGCGACCGGCGTTGTTCCGGCCCGAGGCCCGTTTCTGGGGCTCGAGCAGCGGCTTGTGGGGCGTCGTCGTGGTGATCTCGTCGAACGTGGACCGGGTCATCCCACGGCGGCCCGGCGATGTCGGCTTGTAGCTGCGCAGCGGCATCGCCTAGACCCCCTCGAAGAACTGGATCTTCTGGCCGGGGGCCAGGGTCACGACGGCCTTGCGCCAGCCCGCGGTCTGGCCGGTGACCCGGCCCCGCTTCGTGCCGCGCTGCTTCGTCTTCGGCAGCTTCGTCAGGACGTTGACCGAGACGACGTTGATCTTCTCGGTCGCGTAGAGCTCCTCGATCGCGGCCTTGATCTGGATCTTGTTCGCGCCCGGGTGGACCCGGAACGTGTACTTGCCGCGGCTCGACTCGTCGATCGACTTCTCGCTCACGACCGGCCGGAGGATGACCTCGGCGGCGCCCAGGGCGCTCACAGGTAGACCTCTTCCATGCGCGCGAGGGCCGGCTGCTCGATGACGACGGTGTCGGCGTTCACGAGGTCCACGACGTTGAGCGAGTCGGCCAGGATGACGTCGACCGTCGGCAGGTTCCGGGCCGATTTGCGGAGCGTCTCGTCCGCGGTCGGGGCGACGACGAGGATCCGGCCCGTGGCTTTGACGGCCGCCAGCAGGGCGACGACGTCCTTCGTCCGCGTGGCCTCGAGCCCGAACGCGTCGACGATCCGGATCGCCTCGTCGCCGAGCTTCGCGGTCAGGGCACCGCGCAGCGCGAGCCGTCGCATCTTGCGAGGCAGGCGCTGCTCGTAGCTCCGCGGATGAGGCCCGAACACGGCGCCGCCACCCCGATAGTGGGGAGCGGTGGGCGTGCCCTGTCGGGCGCGGCCGGTGCCCTTCTGGCGATACGGCTTCTTGCCGCCGCCGCGGACGTCGCCGCGGGTCTTGGAATCGTGGGTGCCCATTCGCCGGCCGGCGAGCTGGGCGGTCACGACCTGGTGGAGCACGGCGGCGTTGACCGGCGCGGCGAAGAGCTCGGCGTTGAGCTCGACGTCGCCGATCGAGGCGCCGGACTTGTCGTAGAGGGTGGTCGTCGGCATCGGGCTACGCCTTCCGGACCAGGACGAGGCTGCCCCGGCCGCCGGGCAGGCTGCCGGCGACGAGGAGGACGTTGTTCGCGGCATCGGCCTTCACGACCCGGACCTTCTTGGTCGTGACCTGCTCGTCGCCCATGTGGCCCGCCATGCGAAGACCCTTGTAGACGCGGCCAGGGGTGGTGCCAGGCCCGATCGAGCCGGGCTCCCGATGGTGATCGGACCCGTGGGTGGTCGGGCCGCGGTGGAAGTTGTGGCGCTTCACGTGGCCGGCAAAACCCTTGCCTTTCGAGACGCCCGTCACGTCGACGAGGTCGCCCGCGGCGAAGACATCGCCGATGGCGAGGGTCTGGCCGACCTCGAAGCCGGACGGGTCGTCGACGCGGAACTCGCGGAGGGTCCCGAGCTTCGGGAGGTCCTTCAGCTGGCCGAGCTGGGGCTTGGTCAGCCGGGCGCGCTCGTTCGTGCCGAGCTGCACGGCGGCATAGCCGTCGCGCTCGGGCGTGCGGACGCGGGTCACCCGGTTCGGGGCGACCTCGACCACGGAGACGGCGACCATCGTCCCGTCCTCCTGGAAGACCTGGGTCATGCCGGCCTTGCGGCCGATGAGTCCGATGCTCATCTACATCTTGATCTCGATGTCGACGCCAGCCGGGAGGCTGAGCCGCATCAGGGCATCGACGGTCTTCGACGAGGGATCCAGGATGTCGACGAGCCGCTTGTGGGTGCGGATCTCGAACTGCTCCCGGCTGTCCTTGTCGATGAACGGCGAGCGGATGACGGTGAACTTCTCGATCCGGGTGGGCAGGGGCACGGGCCCGACGATGTCGGCACCCGTGCGCTGCGCCGTCTCGACGATCTGCGCCGCCGACTGGTCGAGCAGCCGGTGGTCGTAGGCCTTGAGGCGGATCCGGATCCGTTGCTTCGCCATCGCCTACTCGGTGATGCTGGTGATGGCCCCGGCGCCGACGGTCCGGCCACCCTCGCGGATGGCGAACCGCTGGCCGACCTCGAGGGCGATCGGGGTGATGAGCTCGACGCCCATCTCGACGTTGTCGCCGGGCATGACCATCTCGGCCCCGCCGGGCAGGCTGATCGCGCCGGTGACGTCGGTCGTCCGGAGGTAGAACTGGGGCCGGTAGCCGTTGTAGAACGGGGTGTGCCGGCCGCCCTCCTCCTTGGTCAGGACGTAGACCTGGGCCTTGAAGGTCGTGTGGGGCTTGATCGAGCCGCCCTTGGCCATGACCTGGCCGCGCTCGATCTCCTCGCGCTCGATGCCCCGCAGGAGGCAGCCGACGTTGTCCCCGGCGCGGCCCTCGTCGAGCAGCTTCTTGAACATCTCGACGCCGGTGACGACGACCTTGCGGGTCGCCTTCACGCCGACGATCTCGATCTCGTCGCCGACCTTGACGATGCCGCGCTCGATGCGCCCGGTCGCGACCGTCCCCCGGCCCTTGATGCCGAAGACGTCCTCGACCGGCATGAGGAACGGCTTGTCGATCGCCCGCTCGGGGGTCGGGATGTAGGAGTCGACCGCGTCCATCAGCTCCTGGATCGGGGCGTAGGCCGGGTCGGCCGGGTCGTTGCCGGCCTCGAGGGCCTTCAGGGCGCTGCCCCGGATGACCGGGGTGTCGTCGCCCGGGAACTGGTAGCGGCTCAGGAGCTCGCGGACCTCGAGCTCGACGAGGTCGAGGAGCTCGGGGTCGTCGACCGCGTCGACCTTGTTGAGGAAGACGACGATGTAGGGGACCTCGACCTGGCGGGCCAGGAGGATGTGCTCGCGGGTCTGGGGCATCGGCCCGTCGGTCGCGGCGACGACGAGGATCGCGCCGTCCATCTGGGCGGCGCCGGTGATCATGTTCTTGATGTAGTCGGCGTGGCCCGGGCAGTCGACGTGGGCGTAGTGGCGCTTGTCGGTCTCGTACTCGACGTGGGCGATCGCGATCGTGATGCCCCGCTCGCGCTCCTCGGGGGCGTTGTCGATCGTCTCGAAGGCCCGGTACTCGGCCTCGCCCTTCAACGCCAGGTACTTCGTGATCGCCGCGGTCAGCGACGTCTTGCCATGGTCGATGTGGCCGATCGTGCCGATGTTCACGTGGGGCTTGGTGCGCTCGAACTTCTTCTTGGCCACGGGACCGATCTCACTCCTTGTCGTCTCTTGATCCGCGCCGCCCGTCGGGCACGGCTTCGCCGGTGACCGTCGCTTCCGGGGAGCCTGGAGAGGTCGGGTCTGGAGCCCACAATCGGACTTGAACCGATGACCTCTTCCTTACCAAGGAAGTGCTCTGCCAGCTGAGCTATGTGGGCCCGAAGGCATCGCGGATGGAGCCGACGACGGGACTCGAACCCGGAACCGGCGGTTTACAAAACCGCTGCTCTACCAATTGAGCTACGTCGGCGGCGCGCATGGGCAACCAAGGGTCGTCCGAGCGCCGGCAGATGATAGGGCTGGCTCCCGAAGCCGGTCAAGCGAGCCCGGCGGCTAGCCATCGGGCTCGGCCGAGGCCTTCTTCGCCCGTCGGCGGGGCCTGGGCGCGACGGGCTCGTCCGGTGGCGATGCCGCGTCCGCGGGCGCGAACGCTGCGCCGTCGCGCTGGCCGAGGACCTCGAAGAGCAGGATCGAGCCGGCGACGGCCGCGTTGAGCGAGCCGATCGAGCCGCGCATCGGGATCTTCACGAAGAGGTCGCAGCGGCGACGAATCGCCGGCGTCAGGCCGTGACCCTCGCTGCCCACGACGATGGCGATCGGCCCGCGGAGGTCGGCCTGGCGGGTCGTCAGCGGCGCATCCGCCTCCGTGCCCACGATGCGTATGCCACGGACGTGCAGGTCGGCGAGCGCACCGGCGAGATCGTCGACCGGCGCCAGCAGCAGGTGCTCGGTCGCCCCGGCCGCCGCCTTGACCGCGGCCGGGCTGAGGGGCGCCTGGCGGGCCGTCGGGAACACGACGCCGTCGACCCCGGCCGCCTCCGCCGAACGGAGCAAGGTCCCGAGGTTCTGCGGGTCCTCGAGTGAGTCGAGCACGAGGATAAAGGCCGGCTCCAGCCGCTCGAGCCCGCGGGCGATCACGTCGTCGAGCGTTGCGAACCGGCGCGGCTCGACGACGAGGGCGACGCCCTGATGGCCGTCGAAGCCGGCGAGGGCTGTCAGCGACCCGCCCTCGACCTCGACGATGGGGATCCGCAGGGTCGTGGCGTGGAGCACGACGTTCTCGAGCGCCTGCCGCCGCTGCGGGACGACGAGCAGGCGCAGCGCGGGGCGAGCCGCGGCGAACGCCTCCTCGACCGGCCGACGTCCGGCGACGAGCTCCTCGCCCTCGGCGAGGGTCGGCGCCGGTCGTGCTGGGCGCACGGTGGCCGCGGGGCCCGCGAAGGGCGGCCGGTACGATCGGGGCCGGCCGCCGGACGGTCGGTAGCCAGCGGGCCTTCCGAACCGCGGCGGTGAGGACGACGGCGGCCGATCGGCGCCCCCGCCTCTCCGCTCGAACCCGCGGTCGAAGCCGCGGTCGGGCCGGCGCTCGAAGCCCCGGCCGGCTTCGCCGGCTCGCTGCGGGCGATCAGGGCCGTCCGCTCCGCGCTCGCCGCCGCGCCGGTCGGGACGCGGTCCGCCGAACGGGCCGGGCCGCGGCCGCTGCCACGGCGGTCCCCCGGGTCGATCCGAGCGGGTGTCGCCCGGGGCGGCGTCGCCGGGAGACGGTCCGGCGAACCGGCGCGCCGGTCGGCTCGGCCCCCCGAACCGATCCACGCCAGGAGGGCCGCCGGTGCGCGGACCCCCGCGCGGCGGCGTCGAGCGGCCGGCTTCGTTCGGTCTGCCCGGGCGATTCGGTCGGTTCGGGCGACCGGCACCGTCGGCTCCGGAGCCGGCAGCGAACCCGAAGCCCCGGCTGCGACCGGCGGCGGGCTTGCCGCCGCCCTTGCGACCCTTCGGTCGGGGACCCTGGCGCCGCGCCGGTCCGTCGCCGGGATCGCGCGGTTCGCGCGGGCTCACGGGACCGGCTCCAGTCGGCGCCAGCGCTGGCCGTCGCGGCTGTCCTCGACGCCGATCCCGAGCGCTGCCAGCTGATCCCGAAGTCGATCCGAGGTGGCCCAGTCTCGCGACGCCCGCGCGACCGCGCGCGCCTCGAGGAGGCGGATCGCGTCGCCCGGCAGCTCCTCGTCCGGGTTGGGCAGGACGCCAAGCACCTGATCGAGCTCGCGGAGGGTGGCGAGGATCCGTCGCGCGTCGGCCGTCGACAGCCGCCGATCGTCGATCCGGCGGTTGACCTCGCGAACGAGATCGAAGAGTGCCGCGAGCCCGGCCGGGACGTTCAGGTCGTCGTCGAGGCCGGCCTCGAAGCCTGTCCGCGCCGTCTCGATCAGTGCGTCGAGGTCGGCGGCGTCGTCACGGGCCTCCTGGTAGGCCTCGAGGCGGGCGACCAGACTGTCGAGCCGATCGATCGCCGCCGATGCCGCCGCCAGCGACTCGTCGCCGTACTCGAGGGCGGCTCGGTACGTCACGGAGATCAGGGCGTAGCGCAGGGCGCGCGGCGGCACGCCGGCTGCCAGCAGGTCCGCCACCCGCTCGATGTTCCCGACCCGCCTTGCCATCTTCGCCCCGCCGAGCCGGAGATGGTCGCAGTGGAGCCAGGTTCGGACGAACGTCCTGCCCGTGGCCGCCTCGCTCTGGGCGATCTCGTCCTCGTGGTGCGGGAAGATCAGGTCGATCCCGCCCGTGTGGATGTCGAAGGACTCGCCGAGGTGCTTCATGCTCATCGCCGAGCACTCGATGTGCCAGCCGGGTCGGCCGGGCCCGATCTCGGTGTCCCACGACGGCTCGCCCGGCTTCGGGCCCTTCCAGAGCGCGAAGTCGCGGACGTCGTCCTTCCCGTAGTCGTCGGCCTCGACCCGCGAGCCGACCTGGAGCTGCGCCGGATCGAGGCGGGCGAGGCGTCCGTACGCCGGCCAGGAGCTGATCCGGTAGAAGATCGAGCCGTCGTCCGTACGGTAGGCGTGGCCCTTCTCGAGCAGCGTGGCGATGATCCGCGTCATGTCCGGGATGTGATCGGTCGCCCTGGGGAGGACGTCCGGAACGGTCATGCCCAGGGCCGCGAAATCGGCCTTGAACTGCTCGATCCAGCGGCCCGTCAGCTCCCCGATCGGGACGCCCGCGGCGTTCGCGTTGGCGATGATCCGATCGTCGACGTCGGTGATGTTCATCACCCAGGTGACGCGCAGTCCGCGATAGCGCAGGTAGCGGACGAGGACGTCGGCGAAGAGGAACGACCGAAAGTTGCCGATGTGGGTCGGGCCGTAGACCGTCGGGCCACAGCTGTAGATCCGGACTAGGCCGGGCACGAGGGGTTCGAGGGGTCGCTGCTGGCCCGATAGCGTGTCCTTGAGGGCGAGCGTCATCGGCCGGCCTCGTCATCGAGGGGCTCGACCGTCGCCACGGCCGTCGCCGAGATCGTCCGGCCGGCTCCCTCGTCGCCGGACAGGTTGCCGGTCGAGGCGTCGACCGCCACCAGACCCGGATCGAGGCCGAGGACCGATCCGATGGCCACCCGCATCGCGGGCAGGCGCGAGCCGAGCCTCGGGCGGGCGGCGACGATCGCTACGCTTACGGATCGGGGTCGCCAGCCGGCCGCGTCCACCCGGCCGACAACATCCCGCAGGAGCTCGGTGCTCGCGATGCCGCGCGGCGTCCGGGCGTCGGCCGGGAAGAGGCTGCCGAGGTCGCCGAGGCCGGCCGCGCCGAGCAGGGCCCCGGCCAGGGCGTGGATCGCCACGTCCCCGTCGGAATGGCCATGCAGCCGTGGCGCTCCGGGGATCTCGATCCCGCCCAGGCGCAGGCCATCGCCTGGTCCGAACGGGTGGCTGTCGCGGCCAAGCCCGACCCGGACGCCGGGCGCGGCTGGCGCCTGGCGGGCCACGAACTAGCCCTGGCGGGGCTGGGCGAAGATCATCCGCCCGGCAACGGTCTGGAGCACCCGGGTGACGGTGACGTCGACCTCGTTGTCGATCGAGCGGGCACCGCCTTCGACCACGACCATCGTCCCGTCGTCGAGATAGCCGACCCCTTGCCCGGCGTCCTTGCCGGGCTGGATCACCCTGACCTTCAGCTCCTCACCCGGGATGAGCGCCGGCTTCATCGCATTCGCCAGGGAGTTGATGTTGAGGACCCGGACGCCCTGGAGGTCGGCGATCCGGTTCAGGTTGAGGTCGTTCGTGAGGATCGCCCGGCCGCCTCGCTTCGCCAGCTCGACGAGCTTGGAGTCGACCTCGCTGATCGCGGGGACGTCCTCGTCGATCACCATGACCGGGGTCTTGCCCTCCTTGCGCAGGCGACCCAGGATCTCGAGCCCGCGACGGCCGCGGACACGCCGGAGCGAGTCGGAGCTGTCCGCGAGGCGCTGCACCTCATCCAGGACAAATCGCGGGATGACGAGGGAGCCGTACAGGAACCCGGACTCGGCGATGTCGGCGATGCGCCCGTCGATGATCGCGCTCGTGTCGACGAGGATGTGCGGCCCGCCGACCGGGCCGCCGTCCTCGACCGGCCGCCGCTTCAAGAGACCCAGGCCCTCGGCCGCGGCGATGAGGTCGTGGCGCTTGGCGACGGTCAGGCCAACCATCGCGAGGCCGAGGAAGACGGAGATGCCGAGCGGGGCGTAGGTCCCGATCGGCGGGCCGAAGGCGGACAGCGGCAGGCCCAGGAGCAGACCCAGCAACAGGCCGAGGAAGAGGCCGATGATCGCGGTCACGAACTCGGCGGTCGACAGCTCCTGCACCGAGCGGAGCGCGTTCGTCGCCGGGATGATCGTCAGGTACGGCAACAGCACGAAGCCGAGCACGGTCCAGGCGACGACCCACGCCAGCTCGAGGGCGATGGACGCCGGTGCCGCGTCGAAGATCGCCGTCTGCTCGACGATGAGCGTGATCCCGACCAGGCCGCCGAGCGCGGCCCCCAGGAATCGGATGTAGCGGATCAAGCCAGGTCTCGTCCTCGATCGATCGCGCCCGCAGCCCGCGCACGCACACGCGACGGCGCCGGGGTGGGCGTCAGCCTAGCACTGGCGTCCCCGGACGCGGCCGATCGGAGACCTCGTCAGCGCCCTCCGAGTCGAGGGCGGGCCCACGGCTCAGGGCGGCCCGGAAGGCGTCGCGGAGGCTCGTCACGGCGATCACGTCAAGGGCCGGGATGGCCGGTGCGCGACCTCGCCCGGCCGGCACGACGGCCCGCGTGAAACCGAGACGCGCGGCCTCGCGGAGGCGCCGCTCCAGGCCGCCGACCGCGCGGAGCTCGCCGAGCAGCCCGATCTCGCCGACCGCGACCGTGCCCGGCTCGACCGGCCGGTCCCGGAGCGAGGACGCCAGGGCCAGGGCGAGCGGCAGGTCGAGCCCCGGCTCCCCCACCGAGAGTCCGCCGGCGAGGTTGGCATACACGTCGTGGCTGCCGAGGCCGATGCCGGCCCGGCGGCCCAGGACCGCGAGCAGGAGCGCCAGCCGGTTGGCGTCGATCCCGGACACGCGCCGGGCGGGCGTCCCGTAGCCCGCCGGGGCCACGAGCGCCTGGACCTCGACCAGGAGCGGCCGGCTGCCCTCCATGGTCGCGGCGACGATGCTGCCCGCGGCGGCGCGATCGTGCTCAACGAGGAACGCGCGGCCCGGATCCTGGACCTCAGCCAGCCCGGCCTCGCCGAGCTCGAACACGCCGATCTCGTCGGTCGAGCCGAAGCGGTTCTTCGAGGATCGGACGATGCGGAGCACGCCGTTCCGGTCACCGCCGAGCTCGAGGACCGCGTCGACGAGGTGCTCGAGCGTCTTTGGTCCGGCGATCGAGCCGTCCTTCGTCACGTGGCCGACGAGGATGACGGCGATCGATTCGCCCTTCGCCAGCTCCATCAGGCGGAGCGCCGATTCACGGACCTGGCCGACCGATCCTGCCGGACCCTCGAGCTCGTCGACGGACATGGTCTGGATCGAATCGATGACCACGAGGGCGGGCCGGGTGGCCCGGGCATGGTCGACGATCGCGCCGATGTCGCCGCTCGCGAGGACCTCGATGGCCTCGCCCGTGACCCCATCTGCGAGGTCGAGCCGCGTCGCCCGCAGCCGGACCTGTGGCGCCGACTCCTCGCCGGTGGCGTACAGGATCGGCCCGCCTCCGATCGCGGCGACCCCGGCGGCGACCTGCAACAGGAGCGTCGACTTGCCGACGCCCGGCTCGCCGCCCACGAGGACGACGGACCCGGCGACGAGGCCGCCGCCGAGGACCCGATCGAGCTCGGCCAGCCCGGTGGCGGTTCGCGGGACGGACGGATCGGCGACGCGCGCGAGCGGGGTGACCGCCGCGGCGGTCGCGGCGCGCGCGGGGCCGGCGCCGCGTCCCGACGAGCGGGCCTCCTCGGCCCGCGTCGGCACGCGAATGATCGTTTCGACGAGCGTGTTCCAGGCGTTGCAGGCGCGGCACTGCCCTTCCCAGCGGAGGTAGGACGCGCCGCACGTCTGGCAGACGAAGCGGCTCTCGGACCGCGGCACGGCGGCTTCCGGCCCGGGCTACGAGACTTCGACGGGGGTCTTCGACTCCTGGGCGCCGATCCGCAGGCCGTCGGAGTCCTGGTCGCGATCGACCACGATCGTCGTGCCCGGCTCGTACTTCCCGAGCAGCAGGTGCTCGGCGATCACGTCCTCCACGAGGTTCTGGATCTGCCGGCGGAGCGGCCGGGCCCCGAACGACGGATCCCAGCCCCGCTTGATCAGCTCGTCCTTCGCGGATTGGGTCACCTCGAGGCCCATGTTCTGCGCCTTGAGCTGGTCGCGGACCCGCTTGAGCATCAGGTCGACGATCTCGCGGATCTCGTCCTGGGTCAGGCTCCGGAAGACGACCGTGGCATCGATGCGGTTCAGGAACTCGGGCCGGAAGCTGTTCTTCAGCTCGGCCTGGACCTTCTCCTTCATGAGCTCGTAGGAGGACTGCTGCCGCCCGATCTCGTCGTCGGCCACGGGCCGGAAGCCAAGCGACGAGTTGGTCTGGAGCTGCTTCGCCCCGAGGTTCGAGGTCATGATGATGATCGTGTTCCGGAAGTCGACCCGGCGACCCTTGGCGTCCGTGAGCTGCCCGTCCTCCAGGATCTGGAGGAGGATGTTGAACACCTCGGGGTGGGCCTTCTCGACCTCGTCGAGGAGCACGACCGCATAGCTCTTGCGCCGGACGGCCTCGGTCAGCTGGCCGCCCTCGTCGAAGCCGACGTAGCCGGGCGGTGCGCCGACGAGCCGGCTCACGTTGTGGCGCTCCATGAACTCGCTCATGTCGATCTTGATGAGCGTGTCCTCGCTGCCGAACATGAACTCGGCGAGCGCCTTCGCCAGCTCGGTCTTCCCGACGCCGGTCGGGCCGAGGAAGATGAACGAGCCGATCGGCCGCTTGGGGTCCTTGAGGCCGGCCCGGGCCCGCCGGACGGCTCGCGAGACCGTCTCGATGGCCTCGTGCTGGCCGATGACCCGGCCGTGGATCGCCTCCTCCATGTGGAGCAGGCGCTCGGACTCCTCCTGGGCGATGCGGGTGACCGGGATGCCGGTCCACATCGCGACGACCTGGGCGATCTCCTCTTCGGTCACGACGGGCGCCTGGCCGGCGATCGTCGACTGCCACTCCGCGCGGAGGGCGTCGACCTTGTCGCGCGTCTCGGCCTCCTGCTCGCGCAGGCGGGCCGCAGCCTCGTAGTCCTGGCTGTTGATCGCGCCGTCCTTCTCCTTCGTCACGCGGTCGAGCTCGCGCTGGGCCTCGCGGAGCTGCGGCGGGGCCGAGGTATGGCGCAGGCGGACCCGGCTGGCGGCTTCGTCGATGAGGTCGATCGCCTTGTCCGGCAAGTGGCGATCGGTGATGTAGCGGGTCGACAGGTCGGCGGCCGCGCGGACGGCATCGTCGCCGATGGTGACCTTGTGGTGCTGCTCGTACCGCTCCCGGATGCCCATGAGGATCTCGATCGTCTGGTCGATCGTCGGCTCCTCGACCATCACCGGCTGGAAGCGGCGCTCGAGAGCGGCGTCTCGCTCGATGTACTTCCGGTACTCGTCGAGGGTCGTCGCCCCGATGCACTGCAGCTCGCCGCGGGCGAGCGGCGGCTTGAGGATGTTGGCCGCGTCGATCGCGCCCTCGGCCGCGCCCGCGCCCACGAGGGTGTGGAGCTCGTCGATGAAGAGCACCGCGTCGTTCGTGTTCCGGAGCTCCTCGATGATCTTCTTGAGACGCTCCTCGAACTCGCCGCGGTACTTCGTCCCGGCGACGAGCGAGCCGATGTCGAGGGTCAGGACCCGCTTGTTGAGCAGGATGTCCGGGACGTCGCCGGCGACGATCCGGTGGGCGAGACCCTCGGCGATCGCGGTCTTGCCGACGCCGGGCTCTCCGATCAGGGCCGGATTGTTCTTCGTCTTCCGGCCGAGGATCTGGATGACCCGCTCGATCTCCTTCTCGCGGCCGATGACGGGGTCGAGCTTGCCGGCGCGGGAGGCCTCGGTGAGGTTGATGCCGAGGGCGTCGACGGTCGGCGTCTTCGACGTGCGCTTGGTCTCCTGGGCCGGCCCGACGGACGAGCTCTGGGACAGGACCCGGATGACCTCGTGGCGGACCTTGTCGAGGTTGACGCCGAGCGACTCGAGGACGCCGGCGGCGATGCCCTCGCCCTCGCGGACGAGGCCGAGGAGGAGGTGCTCGGTGCCGATGTAGTTGTGGCCGAGGCGGCGGGCCTCGTCGATCGCGAGCTCGATGACCCGCTTCGCCCGCGGCGTGAGCCCGACCTCGCCCACGACCGGCCGATCGCCGCGCCCGATGATGAACTCGACGGCTGTCCGGACCTTGGCCAGCTCGACATTCATGTTCTCGAGGACGCGAGCCGCGACGCCTTCGCCTTCACGGACCAGGCCGAGGAGCAGGTGCTCCGTGCCGATGTAGTTGTGGTTGAACCGCTGGGCCTCGTCCTGGGCCAGCGTCAGGACCTTGCGGGCCCGATCCGTGAACTTGTCGAACCGCTCCATGGCGTCGAACGCCCGTTCCCCTTCTGTGCCGCTCCCGGCACCGACCGATCGTAGCATGCAGGGATTTCGCCGAGACTCTCCCCCGGAAGTCCGGGCATCGCCCTGTCGTAGAGGGATTCGCGCGGGCGCGCGCGACGGATCCGGGCGTTCGTTACGTCCCGGTGACGAACGCCGCGCCGTTCGACGGCCCGCGTGCGAACGCGCGCTCAGGCCGGTTCGGCCGGGGTCTCCTCGTCCGAAGCGGCGGGCTCGTCGCTGGCGGGCGGTGGCGTCTCGGCTGCGGCTGCGGCGGCGACCGGCTCCTCGGGCTCGGCGGCCTCAGCCTCGGCGACCGATTCAGGGCCTGCGGCATCAGCCGCGGCGACCGATTCAGGGGCTGGGGCCTCAGCCTCGGTGGCCTTCGATGCGGCGGCCTCCTCGGCCTTCGGGGTCTCGTCGACCTTCGGGGTCTCCTCAGCCGTGACCGCCTCGGCGTCGGCTGCCGGCACCTCGGGCTCCGGCGCCTCGGTGCGTGCCGGCGCTTCCGTGGGCGCCGACGCCTCGACCGCGTCGGATCCGCCGGCCTCCTCGGCCTCGGCCCGGGCGAGCTGCTCGCGGACCCCCGCGAACGCGGCCGCGAGCGTGGTGTCGATGCCGCCCTCGGGCTCCTGGATCGCGTCCGCCGCGGCGTACGACCGCTCCCGTTCGGAGCGCCGTGGCCGATCGCGGTCGCGATCGCGGTCCCGGTCGCGGTCTCGGCCTCGCTCTCGCGGCTCGGCGGGAGCGGCCGCCGTCGCGGCGACCATCGGCTCCGCAGCGGCCGGTCGGCTCGGGGCCTCCTCGGCCTGCTTGAGGCTGAGGCCCAAGCGGTGTCGCTCGGACTCGAGGCTGATGATCTTCAGCTTCAGCCCCTGGCCTTCGTGGACGACATCGCCTGGATGCGCGACACGCTGGTTGCTGAGCTCGCTGATGTGGATCAGGCCCTCGAGGCCATCACGGACCCGGACGAACGCCCCGAAGTTCACGAGCTTCGTGACCGTTCCGTCGATGATGTCGCCGACCTTGAAGTCCGCGACCGTCGAGTGCCACGGGTCGGGCTGGAGGCGTCGGATCGACAGGCTGATCCGGCCGCGCTCGTGGTTGATGTCGATGACCTCCGCCTCGACCTCTTCGCCGACGCGGTAGCCGCCCTCGGGGTTGTTGACCTTGTTCCACGAGAGCTCGCTCTTGTGGACGAGGCCGTCGATCCCGCCGAGGTCGACGAACACGCCGAACGGCGCGATCGAGCGGACGTTGCCCTTGACCCGCTGGCCGACCTGGAGGCTCGAGAAGAGCTCGTCACGCTTCTCGCGGCGCTCCTCGTAGAGCGCCACCTTCTCCGAGAGGATCAGGCGGTTCGCCTTGCGGTTGACCTCGAGGATCTTCAGCCGAAGCTTGCGGCCGACGAACGGCTGGAGCTTCTCGGCGATCTCCTGGGCCGCGTCGCGCGGCTGGTCGTTCTGGGGCCGGCGCGGGAAGTCGACGATCTGGCTGATCGGCACGAAGCCGCGGATCCCGCAGTCGACGATGAGGCCGCCCTTGTTGTGGTCGATGACCGGCGCCTCGATGATGACGCCGGCCTCGAACTGCTCCTGCATGGCCCGCCACTTACGCTCGAGCCCGGCTCGGCGCAGCGAGAGCACGACGTGGCCCTCGGGCGACTCGGGCTGGAGGACGTAGACCAGGACGGTGTCGCCGACGCCGAGCGCGGGCTGCGCCTCGGTGTTCCGACCGAACAGCTCGCGGTTGCTGACGACGCCTTCGCTCTTCGCCCCGATGTCGACGAGGATCTCGTCCTTGTCGATCCGGACGACCGTGCCCTCGACCACGTCACCGTGCTTGAAGCTCTTGATGTCCGAGTCCTGCTCGGCGAGGAGCTCCTCCATCGTCGTCGGCTCCGGGCCGGTCGGCTTCGGGGCGGGCGCGGGGGAGGCGGCGGGCGCTGGCGCGGCTTCGACCGTGGCGGCGGGTTCGACCTCGGCTGCGACCGACGCCTCGGATGCGGCAGGCTCGACCTCGGCGGCGGCAGGCTCCTCGGCCGCAGCAGGCTCCTCGGCGGCAGGGCGTTCCTCGGCGGCGGGCGACGAGGCGACCGGCTCCTCGGCCGTGGCGGGCGACGCGACCGCCGTGGGCGCGTCGTCGTTCGGGCTCTCGCTGGTGTCGGCGGCCGCGGCCGCGGGCTCGGAGGTGGCCTCCGAGGGTTCGGCGGGTTCGTCCGCGACCATCGCGGTCGCGACGTGCTCCTCGGACATCGGGGCCTCGGCAGCTGCCTCGGCCGGCGACATCGACCCGTCGGTCTGGTCTTCGATCAAATCACTGGTCTCCTGTCGATCGGTCTCCCCCGGAAAGCGAAACGGCCCGAGCACCCGCTCAGGCCGTCGGTCTTGCGATCAAGTGGTCCGTGGGTTGATAGGCCGCGGTCCGCTCCTTCGAAGGCGAATCGGGATGAGCGTGGCTCTTCAGCTGTCGCCCCGGAGGGCCACGGGAGTCTAGCACGCACGTTCTCGCGCCTACAATCGGCGCCCGTGCCCGAGCTGCCCGATCTCGTCGTGGTCACCGAGGCCTTCCAGGCGGCGCTTGCGGGCAGGTCCGTGACGAAGGCCACGGCGCCGTCGCCCCTCTCGGTCCGCGGCACGCCCGCCGAGCTGTCGGCCCTCGTCGGCCAGCGACTCGACCACGTCGGGCGCCGCGGCAAGTTCGTGCTCTTCGACCTCGAGCGCGACCGGATCGCGGTCAACGCGATGCTGACCGGCCGGTTCCAGCTCGCGGCCCCGGGCACGAAGATGCCGCAGCGAACCGGGCTCGTGCTCGGGTTCGGGCCGCGCGCGGAGGCGCCATCTCACCGCGCGGCCTGGACCCGCGGCGCCTCGTGGATGCCCGCAGACGACGAGTCGGTCGAGATCCGGTATCGCGATCCGAGCCAGATGGGCAAGGTCTATCTCCTGCCCGCGGGCGTCGCCCGGCCCGTGCCCGGGCTCGGCGGGGCGGAGCAGGGACCCGACGCCGACTCGCCGGAGCTGACCATCGACGCCTGGCGCGAGCGGATCCGCCGTCATCCGGGCGAGCTGAAGCCATTGCTCCGCAACCAGGCCTTCGTCGCCGGCATCGGCAATGCCTACAGCGACGAGATCCTCCACGCCGCCCGGCTCAGCCCGTTCCGCAAGCGGGCGACGCTCGCACCCGAGGAGATCGATCAGCTGTACGAAGGCACCCGATCCGTGCTCGCGAACGCGGTCTCCGTCCTCCGCGAGCGCGTCCCGCCTACGTTCGAGACGCAGGTCCGCGACTTCCTCGCCGTCCATCGTCGCGGCGGCGAGCCATGCCCGCGGTGCGGGACCCGGATCAGCGAGGTGAGCTCCCGGAGCGAGGCGACGTCCTGGTGCCGAGGCTGCCAGCGCTGACCCGGCCTCGCGCACGTCTCTCTATGGGATCTTCAGCTTCTGGCCGATGTGAAGATGGCGCGGGTCGGTGATGCCGTTGAGCTGCTCGATGGCCGAGATCGTGGTGTGGAATTGGATCGCGATGCTCGCCAGGGTGTCGCCCGACTTCACGGTGTAGATCAGGTACGACGGCGCAGGGGCGGGCGCGGTCGATGGCCCGACCGATGGCGCGACGCTCGGGGCCTGGGTCGGGGCCACGCTGGGCTCGGCCGTCGGGGCCGAGCTGGTCTCGGGGGTCGGCTCGGGGGTCGGTCCGGGTGGGGTCGTCCGCGGGGTGGCGGTCGCCACGGCGGCGGCCGGTCCTTCGGTCCGGATCCCGCTGATCCCGACGGCGATGAGCGTGGCCACGAGCAGGACCGCGGGGATGGCCGGCCAGGTCCGGCGATCGCCGACCATCGTGATCAGCGTCCCGAGCAGGCCGCCGGTGTCCTCGACGAGCGGGGCCGTGCGGGCATAGCCCCAGCGGCTCGTGCGTGCGTCCGGCTGGCCGCTGCCGACGCGGGCCTCACGCGCGGCGACCGAGGCGACGAAGGTCGCGCAGGTCGCGTGGGCCGCAGCGAGGCACAGTCGGGACTGCTTCTCGAGCGACAGCGAGGTCAGCGGGACGAACGCCGCGCAGCGATGCTCGCGACTCGGTGCGGCGAGCCGGAAGTCGCCGGTGGCCGAGATGAGGAAGGGACAGATGACGTCCACGCGGCGACTCGCCGAATCGGCGGGCGGCGCAAGAGCCGGCGAGTCGCCGGCGAACGCTGCGTCAGGCTGGCTGGCCGGAGCCGCGTCGTCCCCGTCGACGCCGCCGGCTGCGGTCTCGGTCATGCCCGCCGAGCATAGCGTTCGGCGTGACCGAAACGGCTCCTGGACGCACAAAATCCCGGCGACGACCTATTTTCCCGAAAGGCTGCCCTCTCAGTATCTTCGGCGCTGGAGAGCTTGACTGCCGTGTTCGGGATGGGAACGGGTATGGCCTCTCCGCTGGTGTCACCGGGATCTTGCTGCTGGAACGTGATCGGCTGCGACCGACGCGCACTCGTGCGCCGGGCGCCAAACGCGAAGTCGAAGATCTTCGTTTCGTCGTCTTGTCAGGGTCCGATAGCCGGATCCTGCCCCTGACCCTTGGTCAGGTGCTGAGGTGGTCAAGCCCTCGACCATTAGTACCGCTCGGCTTCGTCCGTCACCGGACTTCCACGTGCGGCCTATCAAGCAGGTGGTCTACCTGCGGTCTTACCCGGTTAACCCGGTGGGGAACCTCATCTCCAGGCGAGCTTCGCACTTAGATGCTTTCAGCGCTTATCCCTGCCGAACATAGCTACCCAGCGATGCCCCTGGCGGGACAACTGGCACACCAGCGGTTCGTCCACTCCGGTCCTCTCGTACTAGGAGCAGCTCCTGTCAAGTTCCCTACGCCCACGGCGGATAGAGACCGAACTGTCTCACGACGTTCTGAACCCAGCTCGCGTGCCGCTTTAATTGGCGAACAGCCAAACCCTTGGGACGTACTTCCGCCCCAGGATGCGACGAGCCGACATCGAGGTGCCAAACGGTGCCGTCGATGTGAACTCTTGGGCACCATCAGCCTGTTATCCCCGGGGTAGCTTTTATCCGTTGAGTGATACCCCTTCCACTCGGAGGTACCAGATCACTAAGCCCGACTTTCGTCTCTGCTCGACTTGTGGGTCTCGCAGTCAAGCTCCCTTATGCCTTTGCACTCTACGGCTGGTTTCCATTCAGCCTGAGGGAACCTTTGGGCGCCTCCGTTACACTTTAGGAGGCGACCGCCCCAGTCAAACTACCCGCCTGACACTGTCCTGCGCCCGGATTACGGGTCGCGGTTAGAAACAAAATTCAGCA